>Ga0209467_1000481_pt1 | contig 55849 bp, 59 predicted proteins | sample Higcelwee11metaG_FD_187175 | JGI IMG/M metagenome (GOLD analysis project Ga0209467, IMG submission 187175) | Freshwater pond sediment microbial communities from the University of Edinburgh, under environmental carbon perturbations - High... | ecosystem: Environmental > Aquatic > Freshwater >... | reverse complement strand
TCTATCATCGCCATCCTGCATTTCCTTTATTTTTGTGGTTGTTGCTCAGGGAGTACTCCGCCGAGGGCGGGCGGGTACCGTTCAGGGGAAGTTTCGATCCTGGGGCCCTGGCGTCCCCGGACTAAACCGAGGGGTTGGCGCTGACCAGCACATGCACGTTGCTGCCTTGCGGCGGTTCCGAGCGGGAGTCGGTTGCTTTGGATCGGTGGGCATCGGCTGGCTGCCGTAGTGGCTTTTTCAGGAGGTTGAAGCGTTTGCGTGGCCGAATGCTTAGTTCGTCGGCAGACACCCAGCACCGGACACGCTGACTCCCCAACCCGAGGATATTTACGACCGCTTCAGCCAGACCGCTGTATTGCCCGGCAGCTTGCCCGACTCTTGTAGTGGCTCGCTGGATAGCAGCACGTGGCCACCCGCTGGCAGTGCCATGTCCTGCGTCCCGAAGTTGATCAGGACGCGAAGGTCGCCATTGTCGAAGGCCAGCACGTCCTGCCCGGCATCGATCCAGTGCAGCTGGCCGCTGCCCAGCTTGTAGTCTCGGCGCAACTGCAGGATCTGCCGATACAGCTCCAGCGTGGAGCCGGACACGCCTTCTTGGCGGTCCACGGCATAGCGCGCGTACGCCGCCGGCTGCGGCAGCCAGCTCTTGTCACTCGGGCCGAAGCCGAGGGACGGGGCGTCTGCTTTCCAGGGCAGCGGCACGCGGCAGCCATCGCGGCCGAATATCCCTTCCTTACCCTTGTTGCGGAAGAACTCCGGGTCCTGACGGTATTTGGCCTCGAGGGTGGTATGTTCGGGCAGGCCCAACTCCTCGCCCTGGTAGATGTAGGCCGATCCCGGCAGCGCCTGGGTGAGCAAGGCCAGGGCACGGGCACGGCGCAGGCCCAGCGCCTCGTCCGGCTGCTCGCTGGTGGCGCCGATGCCCCTTGGATGGTGGCCGGGCTTGCTCTGGCCATAGCGCGAGGCAGTGCGCACCACATCGTGGTTGGAGGTCACCCAGGTGGTCGGTGCCCCTACCGTAGCTGCCAAGGCCATCGAGGAATCGATGACCTTCCTGAATTTGCCTGCATCCCATCCCTCGAGCAGCAGGTAGTCGAAATTGAACGCCTGCTGCATCTCGTCCGGGCGGATGTAGTTTGGCCGGGACCCTGTAGGGACCACGGCCTCGGCCACCATCATGCGCTCGCCCGGGTACTCGTTCAGGATGCGGCGCCAGGAGCGATAGATCTCGTGTACGCCCTCCTGGTCCCACATGGGGCCGACCAGGATGCCGTTTTCCCTCTTGATTTCCGCGTCGGGCAGCCCCGACGCCTTGACCAGTCCCTGTGCCACATCGACCCGGAAGCCGTCCACGCCACGCTTCAGCCAGAAGCGGATGATGTCCTCGAATTCGGTACGAACCTGCGGGTTGTCCCAGTTCAGGTCGGGCTGCTTGCTGTCGAACAGGTGCAGATACCACTGCTTGTCGCCCGGTGCCCGCGACCAGGCCTGGCCGCCAAATACGCTTTGCCAGTTGTTGGGGGGTAGTTCGCCATTTTCGCCCCGGCCGTCGCGGAAGATGTAGCGGGCGCGCTCGGCGCTGCCCGGTGGCGACTTCAGCGCCGTCTGGAACCAGGCATGCTCGTCGGAGGTATGGTTGGGTACCAGGTCGACGATCACCTTCATGCTCCGCTCGTGGGCGTCCTTCAGCAGGCGCTCGAAATCGCCCAGCGTGCCGAACAACGGATCGACCGCACGGTAGTCGGCCACGTCGTAGCCGCCATCGGTCTGGGGCGAGCGGTAGAAGGGGGACAGCCACACCGCGTTCACGCCCAGGCGTGCCAGATAGGGCAGCCGCGAGGTGATCCCGGCCATGTCACCCATGCCGTCGCCATTGCCATCGGCGAAAGAGCGCGGGTAGACCTGATAGATCACCGCATTGCGCCACCACTCCGCCCCGCTCTGGGCGGCCTGGGTGCTGGCAGCATAGGCGCTACCGTAGAGCGACGCCAAGGACAGCGCTACGGCGGACATGACCGTAGTACCCAAGAACTTACGACGTAAAAACATATAAACTTCCTATTATTGACATTGTTGGTAAGTAATATGCGCGTTCCCTTGCGTATCGCGCTTTTCCTTCAGATGTGCACCCGCAGCACTAATGGTCCCAAGGCCAAAGTTTGTAACTGGTGGCGGGAAGCGCTTGATTCGTAGTGGCGAATGATTTTGTCTGCCGGCGTTCTGCCGAATTTCCGGAGCAGGGATAGCCGCTCAAGGAGCAAGAGTTGTTCAAGGGAGAGGTAGAGGATATCGCCCAAGATCATGAGCCTATCGATATAGAGAACCATAGGACACCTTAGCCTGAAGACGGCACTCTCTTTAGGTCTGTAACCCCACAAAGCAGAGCATATCGCCGTTACCTTGTTGTTCTTGTCTTGCGTAGTTAACGTTAACATAGCGTTTAAAGCTTCATTTGACAAGCCCCCCTTTTGACTCTCCGGTGATTTCATGGCGTTGATTCGCCAGTCGTAGAGCGGAGAGAGCTGAAGGCCGCAACTGTTCGGCAGCCGTGCTGACATCAACGAAGGCCGCGTCCTTGTAGGCCTGGGCGTGGTGGGTATGGGGTTGTCTCATTGGCAAGTTAATGGCTTTCCGGGTCTGAACACCTAGAACCAGGTTTCCATCTGCACTCCAAGCTGCCAAACACCACCGGATTTGAACCCCATCTGACCAAAATCGTCTGTTGTGCTGAAGTTGTCGAGATCCTTGGACCAATTCATGTAGGTGGCGAACAGGCGCAGTTCGGGGCGAGTAAAGAATTCTCCGGTTTGCGCCTTGAAGGTCGGCGCAAAAGTGATTTTCCAAAAATCACCGTTGGCCGTTTGTCGACCATCATAGCCACGCGCATCAAGGTCCATGGTCTGCCAGGTAAATTCGTAGAGCATTTCGAAGTTGCTGGTCAGCTCGTTGGCCAGTCGCACGTTGAACGTCAAATAGTTGTAGTCGTCGTTGGGTACATAGCGGTTCTTGCTCTTTTCGGTAATCAGGGCAGGCGCGATGCGCCAATCGGCGTTCAGACGAGTGTGACCATAAATTGCCAGGCGCAACGTTTCAGCCTCATCGAGCAACTCGCCATCACCACCAATGGTATTGACCTCCCCTCCCAAACCCTTGCCATACAGCAACGCCGTCTTGAAGAATCCTTCACCGCCGAAAAAGTCCGGTCGATGATAGGCGAACATGCCGTGCCAGCCCTTTTCGGCAGGGCTGAACCCCGCCTTGTTCACTCGGCTGTCCTCGTCGGATTCTTTTCTCTTCTCACTGTTCAGCTTGGCATTGTTCTGGCCCGAAGAAATCGCGCTCAGCATGAGTTGCCAGCGATCGTCATCGAAATACTGGTTGAGGGTGGCGACATAAGTCCTGATGTCCTTGTTCGTCTCCGTGCCGAAGTCGCCGTAGGAGCGACTCATCAGCGAGGCATTGAGTCGCCAGTCGTCGGTCGGTCGCACGTCGTAGATACCGCCACCGGTTCCGGCCAGGAAAACAATGCCCCGGTCGAGCCAGTGGATGTCGTAATTGTCTCGGTCGAAACGCTTGCCGGCCCAGATGCTGGCGTCGCGCAACATGGGAATGTCCTGGAATGACGCCAGATGGCTGAGTTCGGCATAGACCTGACGAACGTTGAGCGAGCTGTCGCCCGAGGTCCAGTCGTTGGGGGTTTCCACCCCATCGGCGATCGCAAACATGTACTTCGCGCGCGTGCCGTTTTCGGCTTGGGTTTCCTTGGAGAATTTCGCTTCCACGTACGTGTCGACCTCATTGCCAAGCCGGCCAACGGACCCACCTATCGAGCCGGCAGGGGTTACGTTCGGGCCGCCACGACCGGCGCCGGTCCCATCGGTCATCATGCCGGAGCGGGCATACGCGCCAAAGGAGAAGCCATCCTTCAGATCCTCAATCGAATCCACCGAAGACGCGAGCGTCGAGGTGCGGCTCTCCAGGGATTGCTGGCGCGCCTCGACCTGGGCCACACGCGCGCTGAGCGACGGTTGTGTGTCCACCGGAAGACCGCCGAGGGCGACCTGCCTGTGGAGTTGCTCGACCTCCTTGCGCAGTCGCGCGGCATCGGCCTCGGCGGCAGCCGCCCGCGCCTCGGCGACGGTAGTCCTGGCCTCGAGCCGGGCGAGACGCTCCTCGACGCTCAGCGCCGGTGCAGCAAGGAGATGGGTGGAGAGGAAAAGCAGGGAAAAGCCAGCCCAGGGGCGACAGGCCGCGGAATGCATGGGTAAACCTCTTGTTCTTGTAATAGGTACTGCCAGGACGCCTGCGAACCGGCCATCCCCTCGCGCGCCGCAGGCGACCCGGAAGGCCCGGATCGGCAAGTCCCTGCTGCGCACCGGGCAACGGAAAGCGGCCCTTCGCGACGTCCTCAACGCCTGTTCACGCTCCCCCGATCAAACGATTACGCTTGACAGCAAGCTGGCGGGAGTAGCGTAATACGTCTCGATGTTAACGTTACCTCAAATAAAAACAAGAGGATTTTCCATGCGTCTCCCGCTCAAACGTGAATACTGGCTGGTCAGTGGTCTGCTGTTTTTCTTCTTCTTCGCCTGGTCGTCGAGCTACTCGCTGTTCTCGATCTGGCTGCACCGGGTCATTGGCCTGAACGGTACGGAAACCGGCTTCATCTTCGCCGCCAACGCCATCGCCGCGCTGCTCATCCAGCCCTTCTACGGCGCCCTGCAGGATCGCTTGGGCCTGTCCCGCAAGCTGCTGGTCTGGATCGGCGCGCTGCTCGCCTGCGCTGCACCCTTCGCGATCCACGTCTACGCCGGCCTGCTGGCCCACAACGTGGTGCTCGGCGCCCTGGTCGGCGCCGCCTTCCTGGCCTTCGCCATGCTCGCCGGCGTGGGCGTCATCGAGTCCTACACCGAGCGGCTGTCGCGGCATGCCGGCTTCGAGTTCGGCACCACCCGGATGTGGGGCTCGCTGGGCTGGGCGGCCGCGACGGGCGTGGTCGGCGTGGTGTTCAACATCGACCCGGACATCGCCTTCTACATGAGCAGCGCCGCCGGCCTGGCGTTCCTGCTGATCCTCTCCCGGCTGGACATGGACGCCTTCAGGAACAACGAGGTGCAGGCCGGCGAGTCCACGCCGGTACGCACCGCCGACATCCTGCAGCTGCTGCGCCTGCCGCGCTTCTGGGCGTTCAGCCTGTTCCTGACTGGGGTTGCCGGGGTCTACATGATCTACGAGCAGCAGTTTCCGGTGTACTTCGCCTCCTTCTTCCCCACCCCGGAGGAAGGCACCCGCGCCTACGGCTACCTGAACTCCTCGCAGGTGCTGGTCGAGGCTGTGCTCATGCTGTTCGCGCCCTGGGTGGTCGCTCGCACCGGCGCCAAGTACGGCCTGCTGCTGGCCGGCACCATCATGTTCGTGCGCATCCTCGGCTCCGGGCTGGCCACCGAGGCCTGGACCGTCGGTGCCTGCAAGATGCTGCATGCCATCGAGGTGCCGATCCTGCTGGTCGCGGTGTTCAAGTACATCTCCGTCAACTTCGACGCGCGGCTGTCGGCCACGCTCTACTTGGTTAGTTTCCAGTTCGCCCAGCAGCTGACCGCCATGCTGCTGTCGCCGGCGGTGGGCTACGGCTACGACAAGGTCGGCTTCGCCAGCGTCTACCTGCTGCTGGCCGGCCTGGTGGGCCTCTGCCTGCTGCTGTCCTGGTCGCTGCTGCGCGCGGACCCGTCCCGCAAGACCTCCCGGGCGGCGGACGGCGCCCTGGAGCTGCCGGCCATCGCCCAGTCGGCCAACCACTACGAACCCTGATGAGGAAGGGTACTCCGCCAAAGCTGCGTCTCGTCATCCCCGCCCGGCGGGGATGACGTCTGTTCAAGACCTTCCCACGAACCCTTAAGGATCACGACATGCCGGTTGATCTACTGGACGAAGCGCATCGCGCCCTTGAAACAACCCTGCCCGCACGCGGCGACGACTACCGCCTCGGCTACCACCTGTCGCCCCCGGCCGGCTGGATGAACGACCCGAACGGAGTGGTGTATTTCCGCGGCGAGTACCATGTCTTCTACCAGCACCATCCGTATTCGCCCCAGTGGGGACCGATGTACTGGGGGCATGCCAGGAGCGCGGACCTGGTCCACTGGGAGCATCTGCCCATCGCCCTGGCCCCCGGCGACGCCTATGACCGGGACGGCTGCTTTTCCGGGTCGGCCGTGGTGGAGGGCGACACCCTGTACCTGATCTACACCGGGCACCGCTGGCTGGGCGAGCCGGGCAACGACGAACAGGGCATGCACCAGGTCCAGTGCCTGGCCAGCAGCACGGACGGCATCACCTTCACCAAGCACGGGGCGGTGATCGAGGCGGCGCCGTACCCGGACATCATGCACTTCCGCGACCCCAAGGTCTGGCGGCGCGGCGACCACTGGTGGATGGCGCTCGGAGCCCGCCAGGGGGACGATCCACTGCTGCTGCTCTATCGCTCCCGGGACCTGCACCAGTGGGAATGCCTCGGCCGCGCCCTGGAGGGGCGGCGGCAGCCCGACGGCTACATGTGGGAGTGCCCGGACCTGTTCGAGCTGGAGGGGCGCGACGTCTTGCTGTTCTCGCCGCAGGGCCTGGAGCCCGAGGGCTACGAGCGCTGGAACCTGTTCCAGAACAGCTATCTCCTCGGCCGACTGGACGAGAGCGCCCACTTCGTTGCGGAGACCGAACTGCGCGAGCTCGACCACGGCCACGACTTCTACGCGGCCCAGACCCTGCTGGCGCCGGATGGGCGCCGCCTGCTCTGGGCGTGGATGGACATGTGGCAAAGCCCGATGCCGAGCCAGGCCCACCACTGGTGCGGCGCGCTGACCTTGCCGCGCGAGCTGAGCCGCGACGGCGCCCGGCTGCGCATGCGCCCGGCCCGCGAACTGACGGCGCTGCGCCAGTCCCGGCAGGTGCTGGCGATCGGCACGCTCGAGGCGCAGAGCCGCCGGCTCGAGGTGCGCGGCGCTCTGCTGGAACTCGAACTCGAACTGGAGCTGGCCGGCAGCACCGCCGAGCGCTTCGGGCTGGCCCTGCGCTGCAGCGACGATGGCCGGGAGCGCACCCTGCTGTATTTCGATGCCATGGCCCGGCGCCTGGTGCTCGACCGGCAGCACTCGGGGGCCGGCGTGAGCGGCGTGCGCAGCGTGCCGGTCGCGCCGGGGCAGACCCGGATCGCCCTGCGGATCTTCCTGGATCGTTCGTCCATCGAGGTGTTCGTCGACGACGGTGCCTACACCCTGAGCAGTCGCATCTATCCGCGCCCCGACAGCCTGGGGGTGAGCGCCTTCGCCGTGAACGGACGCGGGACGTTCGGCGAGGGCGCGGCCTGGAACTTGGCCGACCTGAAACTCTGAGCGATCTCAGTGCGCCGGCCGTGTCGCCGGTCGTCGTGTTGTCATGCTTTCGCCGGGCATGACATCATGCCCGGTCATACAGGCAATGGCACCCGCGCATGGCTTCGGTCAAAGATGTCGCACGGTTGGCGGGGGTCTCCCCGATGACCGTGTCCCGAGCGATCAACACTCCGGAGAAGCTGAACCCGGAAACCCTGACGAAAGTCCGTCAAGCCATCGAATCCCTGAGCTACGTGCCCAGTCTTTCCGCCCGCAAGATCCGCGGCGGCCATTCCAGCGGCAAGACCATCGGCGTCTTCGCGCTCGACACGGCGACCACCCCCTTCGCCGTGGAAATGCTGCTCTCGGTGGAGCGCACTGCCCGGGAACATGGCTGGAACGTCTTCATCCTCAACGTGTTCGAAATCCCGCTGACCCCGCAAACCATCGAGCTGATGCTGTCGCACCGGCCGGACGGCATCGTGTTCAGCGCCATGCAGCTGCGCGAACTGGAGATTCCCCCGGCGCTGCGCAGCAAGCCGCTGGTGCTGAGCAACTGCATGAGCACCGAGCCCGGCGTGGCCTGCTACGTGCCCGACGACGAGGACGGCCAGTACCAGGCTGTGCGCCAGGCGCTGCAACGCGGCTATCGCCGCCCACTGTGCATCAACCTGCCGCGCCACAGCCTGGCCTGGAAGCTGCGCCAGCAGGGCCTGTCGCGCGCCCTCGCGGAGGCCGGAATCACCCCGGAGAGCGTCCGCCAGTACGACCTGTCGACCGACGACGCCTACGGGGAAACCATCGCCGAGCTGGAGCGCCAGTTGCGCGAGTCGCACGGCAAACCGGTCTTCGACCTGCTGGTCTGTGGCAACGACCGCATCGCCTTGGTCGCCTACCAGTACCTGCTCAGCCGCGGCCTGCGCATCCCGGCCGACGTGGCGGTGCTCGGCTACGACAACATGGTGGGCATCGCCGAGTTGTTCTATCCGCCGCTGAGCACCGTGCAGCTCCCCTACTACGAGCTGGGCCGCCGCGCCACGCAGCACCTGATCGAAGAGCGCGACGAACCCTTCACCCACTGGGTTCCCTGCCCCGTCGTGGATCGCCAGTCCTGGTGAGCCAGGCCGGCACCGGGGCGGCCGACCCGGCATAGCCAGTGACTTCTGCGGGCAGACCCCGCAGGGGGTTGGTAAAGAAGGCTCTAACCGCGGGTGGTGGCGCCGTCCAGCTCGCGCATCAGCAGGGCGTACTCCAGCTCCACGCCCTCCGGCACCGGCAGGTAGACGGTATGGCCGTCGCCCGGGGCCACCTCGGCGCGCTCGCCGTGCTTGTTCTCCAAGGCCTCCAGGCGGAAGTTCAGGTTGCCCTGCGGAGTCATCAGCTCCAGGCGGTCGCCGAGGGCGAAGCGGTTCTTCACCTGCACCTCGGCCAGGCCGTTGCGGCGCTCGCCGGTCAGCTCGCCGACGAACTGCTGGCGCTCGGACAGCGAGTAGCCGTGGGCGTAGTTCTGGTACTCGTCGTGCACGTGGCGGCGCAGGAAGCCCTCGGTGTAGCCGCGGTGGGCCAGCGACTCCAGGGTGTCCATCAACGACTTGTCGAACGGCCGGCCGGCCGCCGCGTCGTCGATCGCCTTGCGGTAGACCTGGGCGGTGCGCGCCACGTAGTAGTGGCTCTTGGTGCGGCCCTCGATCTTCAGCGAATGCACGCCCATCTGCACCAGCCGCTCGACGTGCTGCACGGCGCGCAGGTCCTTGGAGTTCATGATGTAGGTGCCGTGCTCGTCCTCGAAGGCTTCCATGTACTCGCCCGGCCGCTTGCTTTCCTCGAGCAGCATCAGCCGCTCGGTGGGCGCGCCGTTGCCGAGGGTCGGCTCGCTCGATTGCAGCGGGACCGGCGCCTGGACGTGGACGATGTTGCCCAGCTCGTCTTCCTTGCCTTCGTGGGCCTTGTATTCCCAGCGGCAGGCGTTGGTGCAGCTGCCCTGGTTGGGGTCGCGGTGGTTGATGTAGCCGGACAGCAGACAGCGCCCGGAATAGGCCATGCACAGCGCACCGTGGACGAACACCTCCAGCTCCATCCCCGGTACCCGCTCGCGCATCTCGCCGATCTCTTCCAGCGACAGCTCGCGGGAGAGGATCGTCCGGGTCAGTCCCTGGCGGCGCCAGAATTCCACGCTGGCCCAGTTCACCGCGTTGGCCTGCACCGAGAGGTGGATGGCCATCGCCGGGAAGTGCTCGCGCACCAGCATGATCAGCCCCGGGTCGGACATGATCAGCGCATCCGGCTGCATGTCGATCACCGGCTGCAGGTCCTTGAGGAAGGTCTTCAGCTTGGCGTTGTGCGGGGCGATGTTGACCACCACGTAGAACTGCTTGCCCTGGGCATGGGCCTCCGCGATGCCGAGCGCCAGATGGGCATGATCGAACTCGTTGTTGCGCACCCGCAGGCTGTAGCGCGGCTGTCCGGCGTACACCGCATCGGCGCCGTAGGCGAAGGCGTAGCGCATGGACTTGAGGGTGCCGGCGGGGGACAGCAGTTCGGGACGGAAGGCGGAAGCGGTCATGGCGCAGCGACTCGCGGGGCAGCAAAAGGGCGGAAGATTCTACTGCGCTTTGCCGGGGCGTGCGCCTTTTCCGACAGATGCGGAGCACGGCCACGGTGCCCCCGTTTTGCATACGGTATGGTTCATGCCAATGCGTAGGAACGCCTGTCTTTCATGGGGTGCGGCGGGGTATTCAGCGAGCGCACCCACGAGGTCGAGGGCGAGGACGGCGAGCGGAAAGGGCTGCGCTCCCCTCATTGATCGAGTCGCTCCCGCCGGCCGTTGCCTTTGCCGGGAGCTTCCGGCCCCCGGCCGCGCCGCCGGGCCGTTTCTGCGAGCGTCCCACCTCCCTGCGCCACCGGCGCCCGCGGGGCTGTGCGGCCGCATTGCTAATGCTGCTGAGCGCTACGCTTCGGTTCCTGTCTTGTTTTCTTCCCTTCTCTCCCTCTCTCCCTTTGCGCCCGTCCGTCGCTCAGGACAGGTGAAGAGCACAGGTCCGGCTAAGATTTCATGACATGGATCAATGAAAGATCACTTTTCTGGAGGGATTCCGACAAGCGTTTGTCTGTGTCGCGACATTTTGTCGCGAAGCGGGCCTGGGAAACGAAGCTAAGTCATTGATTTGCCGTACCAAGGCCTCTGGCATGTTTCGTGAAGTAATCCTAGCGAAGCCCACAGACAGTTCCTCGGAGGAACCGCCATGAACAAGTTCGGCATTCTGGCTCTGACCCTCGGCCTGCTGACCATCGGCAGCGTCAACGCAGACGAGATCGTCAGTGAAGCGAAAGACCAGACCTCCGGTAAGGCAACGGGCGGCATGAGCGGCATGATGATCGGCGCCGTCGGCGGGCCGATCGGCGCCCTGGTCGGTGCCGGCGTCGGCGCCCTGTTCGGCGACTCCGCCCAGGACGTGACCGGCGCCAGCGACCGCGCCTACGTGGTGCGCACCGACAGCGGCGAGCTGAAGACGGTGCGCTCGCCGAACCGCGTGTTCGCCGTCGGCGACAAGGTCGAGATCCGCGGCAACCGCCCCTATCCGAAGAAGCCCAAGACCACTGCCCTGGCCCTTCTCTAAAGCATTTTCCGGCCCGGACCTCCGACCGGGCCGCTCCGCGTCAGGCTCTCCCGCTCCCCTGCCTCCCCTGGCGATCGAAGCGGCGGGAGAGCCGCCTTTACCCTCCCCCTGCCTCCAGGCCGCGTCGCGTGCCGCCCGAGCCCCTCGTCGAAGCCGATTCGCCGGCGGGTTAGTCCTCCAGCGCTTCGTAGCAGCAGGGGGTGAAGCGCGGCGTGCAGATACAGTAGAAGGCCAGTTCGCCGTCACCGGTATTGGCGATCTGCTGCGTGATGCCCGCCGGGATGACGACCAGGTCGCCGGGGCCTACCGGCTCGGGGGACTGTCGACCGAGGCTGACCAGGCCTTCGCCGTGGAGGATCAGGTAGCGTTCGTCCACCCCGTGCAGGCGGTGCAGCTGGGTGGTCTCGCCCGGGGCCACCGTCGCCAGGGCGATGGAGACCGCCGGGTCGTCGGCGCTGTTCCACAGTTCGAGAATCCGGCAGCGCTCCGCGGTCAGGAAGGCCGCGGCGGGATCGGCTCGCACGATGCTTGGCTTCATGGTTGTTCCTCCGATTTTTCCGATGCTGCCGGCGAGCGTGGCGCGCCGCGCCGCAGCAGGCTGCCGAGGCCCGCCAGCCGGGCGGCAAAGCGCTGCAGGAAGTCCGGCAGCAGGCGGAAGATGTACAGCGCCACGGCGGCGTTGAGCAGCGCGGCGACGCCGAACAGCGCGGGGATCGACAGCCCCGCGGCCAGCAGGAGGGCGGCGGCGAGCGCGCCCACCACCATGAACAGGGCGTTGAGGATGTTGTTGGCGGCGACGATCCGTGCGCGGTGCGCGGGGGCCGAGCGCAGTTGCAGCAGGGTGTAAAGCGGGACGATGAAGAGGCCGCCGGAGAGGCCGAGGGCGAACAGGTCGGCGAGCACGTGCAGGGTGCCCGGCGCCGCCAGCAGCGCGGCAAGCCCGAGCGGGACGGCCGGTGCGGCGGCCGGGGAGGCGAGGGCCAGGTCGAGGCCGGAGAGGGTGAGGCCGAGGGCGCCCAGCGGCACCAGGCCGATTTCCAGTCGCTGCGCCGAGAGGCGCTCGCAGAGCAGCGAGCCGCTGCCGATCCCCAGGGTGAAGACGCCGAGCAGCAGGGTCACCCCGCCTTCCGCGGTGCCGAGCACGTCCTTCGCGTAGGCCGGGAACTGGGCGAGCAGTAGCGCACCGTACAGCCAGAACCAGGAGATGCCGAGGATTGCCAGGAACACGCTGGGCTCCTCGCGGGCGAAGCCGATGCTGCGCCAGGTCTCGTCGAGCGGGTTGCGGTTGAGGCGCAGGCCAGGCTCCGGCGGGGCCGCCGCGGGAATGCGCAGGCTGCCGAGGTAGCCGGCCACGGCGGCGAGCAGGCAGCCGGCGGTGATCCACAGGGTGCCGCCTTCGACGCCGGCGAGCAGGCCGCCGGACAGGGTGCCGACCAGGATGGCGACGAAGGTGCCGGCCTCGATCAGCGCATTGCCGCCGACCAGTTCGGCCTTGCCCAGGTGCTGCGGCAGGATGGCGTACTTCACCGGGCCGAACAGGGTCGCCTGCAGGCCGAGGAGGAACAGGCCGGTCAGCAGGAGCTCCAGGCTGTGCAGCCAGAAGCCGACACCGGCGAGCAGCACGATGACGATCTCCAGCAGCTTGGCCCGGCGCGCCAGCAGGGCCTTGTCGTACTTGTCGGCGAGTTGCCCGGCGCTCGCCGAGAAGAGGAAGAACGGCAGGATGAACAGGCCCGCCGCCAGGTTGGCCAGGAGGCCGGGGGACAGGCTGGTCCACTGGGTGCTCTGGAAGGTCAGCAGGACCACCAGGGCGTTCTTGAACAGGTTGTCGTTGTAGGCGCCGAGAAACTGGGTGACGAACAGCGGGCCGAAGCGGCGGGCCCTGAGCAGGGCGAATGGCGAACTCATGCGGGGATTTCCTCGGCCATGCGTTTGAGGGTCAGGTAGTCGGTCTTGCCGGTGCCGAGCAGGGGCAGCGCGTCGATTCGGCGGATCACCCGCGGCACCGCCAGCTCCGGCGCACCGAGCGCCCGTGCCGCGGCGAGCAGGCGCTCGCGGGCGAGTTCCGGGGCGGTGGTGAAGAGTACCAGCGCTTCGCCGCGGGCGGCGTCGCTGCGTGTCGCGGCGGCGTGGAGGAACTCCGGGGCGGCGCTCGCGGCGAGGCTTTCCACCGTTTCCAGCGAGACCATCTCGCCGGCGATCTTGGCGAAGCGCTTGAGGCGGCCGAGGATGTGCAGGTAGCCGTCGGCGTCGACGCTGGCGATGTCGCCGGTGGCGTACCAGCCGGGCCTGATCGCCGGCGGCGGCTGGATCACCCCGGGCCGCTCGTAGAGCAGGTAGCCCTTGAGCAGGTTCGGACCCTTCAGGTGCAGGGCGCCGCCCTCGGCGATGCCGGGCACCGGCTCCAGCTCGTAGTCGATACCCGGCAGCAGCTGGCCGACGCTGCCGCTGCGGCAGGCCATCGGCACGTTGACCGCCACCACTGGGGCGCACTCGGTGATTCCGTAGCCTTCGAGGATGCGGATGCCGAACTTGTCGAGCCACTGTTTGCGCACGCTCTCGGCCAGCCGCTCGGCACCGGCGACCACGTAGCGCAGGCGGCCGAAGTCGTAGGGATGGGCGAACTTGGCGTAGTTGCCGAGGAAGGTCGAGGTGCCGAACAGCACGGTGCAGTTGCGGTCGTAGACCAGCTCGGGGATCACCCGGTAGTGCAGCGGGTTGGGGTAGAGGAACACCTGGCAGCCGGAGACCAGCGGCAGCAGCGCGCCGCAGGTCAGGCCGAAGGCGTGGAACAGCGGCAGGGCCATCATGAACTTGTCCTGCGGGGTGAAGTCGGCCACCGCGCGGATCTGCGCGACGTTGGCCAGCAGCGCGGCGTGGGAGTGGACGACGCCCTTGGGCTTGCCTTCGGAACCCGAGGTGAAGAGCACCACGGCGGCGTCCTCGGGCGTCTGCGGCAGCGCGGCGCGGCGCGGGAAGGCCAGGTGCCAGAGCAGCCACAGCCGGTCGGCGAGGCCGAAGTCGGCCTTGAGATCCTCCAGATAGTGCACGCGGACCTCCGGTACGGCGGCGAGCAGCGGGCCGAGGTGCGCCTTCTCGACGAAGGTGCGCGAGGCGACGAGGGTCTTGAGGTCGGCGGCGTGGCAGGCGGCGCGCAGCCCCTCGGGGCCGGCCGTGTAGTTGAGCAGGGCGGGGACGCGCCGGCCGAGCGACAGGCCGAGCAGCAGGCCGAGGGCCGGCGCGGCGTTGGGGAGCAGCACCCCGACCGTCTCGCCCGGTGCGCTCAGGCGCGCGGTCAGGCGGGCCAGGGCCAGGGCCATCTTCAGCAGCGAGCCGTAGGACTCCTCCTGCAGGCGGATGTCCTCGACCAGCCGGTAGTTCGCGCCGAAGGTTTCCCGGGCGTCGAGGAAGGCCTCGTAGAGGGTGCGCTGCGGGCGGGTGGCGACCAGCATGTCGAGCAGGAGGTGGCGCAGCAGCTCGCTGGCGCGGCGGCGGCGCAGCCTGGCCGAGGGCAGGTCGGGCATCGGGATGTGCTGGGGCGGGCGGATCGAGATACGCACCTTGGGAAACGCCCGGCGCGGGAAGACCCCGGCCAGGCGGCCGAAGTAGCTCTGCGCGGCACCGTCGATGCGTACCGGCACGACGGTGGCGCCGGTCCGGGCGGCGACGAAGGCGGCACCGTCGTAGACCTTCATCAGCGAGCCGGTGCGGGTGATCCGCCCTTCCGGGAAGATCGCCACCGGCCGTCCGCTTTCCACCAGCCTGACGATCTGCTTGATCGCCAGCGGGCTGCTCGAGTCGACCACCAGGTGCGGCACGAAGTGCAGCACAACGCGGAACAGCGGGCGGCTGGCGATCTGGGTATGCACCACGAACACCGCGTCCACCGGCAGGAACACGCCGAGCAGCAGGCCGTCGAGGAAGGATTCGTGGTTGGCGACGATCAGCGTGCGCGGATCGCCGAAGACGTTGCGGTCGCCTTGGACCTCGACCCGGAAGAGGGTCTTGAGGAGCAGGCGCAGAAGGGGCTTGAGCATGATCGGTCCCTGGCATGGAAGAGCCGCCAGCATGGCGGCTCATGGAATGAAACGAAACCTTGTCGGAAAAAGTCGTGCAGAATTGCCGGACAAGTAGCGAAAAACGATACCTTTGTCCGATGAGCGAACTCGACCGTCTGGTAGTCACCCTCAAGCAGCGCCTGAAAGCCCAGGGCATCACCTACCGCGAACTGGGCGCTCGCCTCGGCCTGTCCGAGGCGAGCGTCAAGCGCATGTTCGCAACCCGACGTTTCAGTCTCGACCGGTTGCTCGAGATCGGCCACCTGCTCGGTTTCAGCCTCGCCGAACTGGCTCAGGAGGCGGCGCTCAGCGGAGCGCGCCTGCATACCCTGAGCGAAGGCCAGGAGCGCGAGCTGGTCTCCGACGAGAAGCTGCTGCTGGTCGCGGTCTGCGTGCTCAACCACTGGACGTTCGACGAGATCCTCGCGGTCTACCGGCTCGGCGAGGCGGAATGCATCCAGCGCCTGGCGCGGCTGGACCGCCTGCGCCTGCTCGATCTGCTGCCCGGCAACCGCGTGCGCCTGAATGTCGCGCGGGATTTCGACTGGCGGCCCAACGGGCCGATCCACCGCTTTTTCCTGCGCCAGGGGCTTGGCGAGTTCTTGGCCAGCGACTTTGCCGGCAGCGACGAGGTGCTGGGCTTCGCCCACGGCATGCTCACCGAGTCGGCGCTGGCCAAGCTGCAGGCGGAGATCCGCACGCTGCGCCGGCGCTTTGCCGAACTGCACGAGGAAAGCCTGGCCGCGCCGCTGGCGAAGCGACATGGAACGGGGATGCTGCTGGCGCTGCGCGAGTGGGAGCTGGGCGCTTTCACCCGGCTGCGGAGGGAGATCTGAGGGCGGGGGATGCCTGGCGGTGGGCCGGGCGAAAAAGCGGAGCCCGAAAAGAAAACTCCCCCTACGAAGAGGGGGAGCGGCGAACAGGCCTAATGGGGCATCCTTGCCGAATAAATCGGGAAAATCGAGTGATCGATCAAACCGGACCGCGGTGCTCGCGCACAACGGTGGAAACGAAGCTCAGGGCGTCGGCGAAGGCGACGGTTTCGTACTTCGGCTTGTAGTCGGCCAGGCCTTGGGCCATGGTGATGACCTTGTCTTCGGCGCTCTGGCCTTTGAAGTCTTCCTTGTCCAGCTTCAGGTCGCCCATCATGGTGTTCCAGATGGCGCCTTCTTCGTGGGGCTGAAGGATCATCTTGACGCCGTCGAACTCGGTGTAGACCGGCTTGCTCAGGTTGCTCACGTAGAAGATCGCCTGTACGTCGCCGGCCATGTCGCCCTTGTAGCGCTCGAAGAAGGACGGGAGGTGGGCCAGTTGCTCCAGACCACCGGAAACCATGCTCAGCTTGCCGTTCTTGAACAGCAGGCCGGCTTGTTTCAGGACGGCTTTCGGCGGTAGGCGGCGGCCAGCGTCGTCGGCGATGTCGCCTTCGATCACGACCAGGTCGCCACGGAAGGCTTCGACGCCGGCTTCGGTGGTTGCACCCTTGACGCTGAGGTTGCACAGCAGGTTTTGGTCTTCGTAGCTTTTCAACAGCATGGTTGGCTTCTCGTCTAGATGAAGGAAGAGGAGTCAGGCCACTTCAGTGGCACTGGGGTTGGCGAGGGCGAGGAGACTGCTCCAGTCGGCCTCGATCAGTTGCAGGTTCTTGCGCTCGCAGACCTTGCGTTCTTTGTCGCTTGGCTGATCGATCAGGACCCAGCCGGCCGGTTCGGCGGCATCGTAGATCATATCGCTCATTACCATGCGCTCGGTGTCGCGGTTGAAGTGCTGGCCGAGGAACAGGTAGCGCTTGTTCTTGCGGTGCAGCTTGATCCAGTCGGGAATCGCGAAGCCGCCCATCAGCTCGGTGATGTAGTCGACGAAGTCGGCATCCGAGGCCACGTAGCCGGGCTTGGGCAGCGGCGTGCCGTGCGGCTTGAAGATCACCGGCAGGGCGGTGTCGACCTGCTCCAGCGCGATCTTGCGGTACTTGCCGTCCTCGAACTGGTACAGGTCGAAGCGGTAGGGGGTCGCGGCGAGGCGCGCGGCGCCGACCACCAGGGTGTGCTTGCGCTCGGCAGCGATATAGCAGTGCTGCAACTGGGTGTCGCGGTTGCAGTCGATGATATAGGGCAGGTCGAGGTCGGTCAGCCACTGGTGGACCGGCGAGGGGGTCCAGTTATCGCTACCGTAGACCTGGGTCAGGAAGCGCTCGATGAAGCTGCGGCCCTTCTTGTTCTCCAGGTGCATGGCGGCCCGGGAGAACTCATACATAAGACGCGGCGACATCGGCTGCCCGCCGGTCATGGCGAGGATCAGGCTGTCGCTGTCGGCGGGAATCGGCTTGCCCGTGTCGCGGTCGACGACTCCGCGCAGAACGCCCTGGCCCAGGTAGGGAACGATTTCGCCCGAGCCGAGCTGGGCGAGGATTTCCTTTAATAAGCTGTTGTTCACTGGACTCTCCTGCGGAAAGAAGGGCAAGAATCGACAACCACTTGCAATAACCGCGCCCAGTAGCGATATGTGAACAAGTAGCTGAAATATAAGCAATTTATGGTGTTTGACAAGGGGGCTTGTCGCGTCTGTGGGCCATGGCGGGGCGTGGCTTCGCGACAATTGTCGGTTTTGTCACATCCGGGGGCGGGGACGGCGAGGGGCTGGGAGATGATGTAGGGAGATTGTTCGGTTGTAGCAATTACAACAGACAGAGTAGGGGTTTGTAGGTGGATTGTTATGTATCAAACCGCCCTGCCAGACCTGTCGTCAGGTATCAAATCCATTTAAATCAATAGGTTAGGTGTTTGCTTCGAGTGCTGGCACAGACGCTGCATTAGGTTCAGTGCGCGGACTTGTTCGGGCTTACGCCGAACTTTCAAGTGGAAATGCAACCTGAGGAACTTAACTATGGCTATGCGTCAATGCGCCATCTACGGCAAGGGCGGTATCGGTAAATCCACCACCACTCAGAACCTCGTGGCGGCCCTGGCCGAGATGGGCAAGAAGGTCATGATCGTTGGTTGTGACCCGAAAGCTGACTCCACTCGCCTGATCCTGCACTCCAAGGCCCAGAACACCATCATGGAAATGGCTGCCGAAGCCGGCACCGTGGAAGATCTGGAACTGGAAGACGTGCTGAAGGTCGGCTACGGCGGCGTCAAGTGCGTTGAGTCCGGTGGTCCGGAGCCGGGCGTTGGTTGCGCTGGCCGTGGTGTTATCACCGCGATCAACTTCCTGGAAGAGGAAGGCGCCTACGAAGACGACCTGGACTTCGTATTCTACGACGTACTGGGCGACGTGGTGTGCGGTGGCTTCGCCATGCCGATCCGCGAGAACAAGGCTCAGGAAATCTACATCGTTTGCTCCGGCGAGATGATGGCGATGTACGCCGCCAACAACATCTCCAAGGGCATCGTGAAGTACGCCAACTCCGGTAGCGTGCGTCTGGCCGGCCTGATCTGCAACAGCCGTAACACCGACCGCGAAGACGAGCTGATCATCGCTCTGGCTGCCAAGCTGGGCACCCAGATGATCCACTTCGTACCGCGTGACAACGTTGTACAGCGCGCCGAAATCCGCCGTATGACCGTGATCGAATACGATCCGACCGCCAAGCAAGCCGACGAGTACCGTACCCTGGCTCGCAAAGTTGTCGAGAACAAGATGCTGATCATCCCGAACCCGATCACCATGGACGAGCTCGAAGCTCTGCTGATGGAGTTCGGCGTTATGGAAGAAGAAGACGAGTCCATCGTCGGCAAGGCCGCTGCCGAAGAGTGATAGCTCCGCTTCAGTAGGACGGGGCAGGGCAGATGGGCCCTGCCGGAGTGTCGCACTGCGCGTGCGCAGTGCGACCCATCCGTTACCCGCACACGAACGCAAAGCAAGAGGAGTCATACCCAATGTCCGGTATGTCGCGCGAAGAGGTCGAATCCCTCATCCAGGAAGTTCTGGAAGTTTACCCCGAGAAAGCCCGTAAAGACCGTGCCAAGCACCTGGCCGTCAACGACCCGGCGGTGACCCAGTCGAAGAAGTGCATCACTTCCAACAAGAAGTCCCAGCCCGGTCTGATGACCATCCGCGGCTGTGCCTACGCCGGTTCCAAGGGTGTGGTCTGGGGTCCGATCAAGGACATGATCCACATCTCCCACGGCCCGGTAGGCTGCGGCCAGTATTCGCGTGCCGGCCGTCGTAACTACTACATCGGCACCACCGGTGTGAACGCTTTCGTCACCATGAACTTCACCTCGGACTTCCAGGAGAAGGACATCGTGTTCGGCGGCGACAAGAAGCTCGCCAAGCTGATCGACGAAGTCGAAACCCTGTTCCCGCTGAACAAGGGCATCTCCATCCAGTCCGAGTGCCCGATCGGCCTGATCGGCGACGACATCGAATCCGTGTCCAAGGTGAAGGGTGCCGAGCACAACACCACCGTGGTTCCGGTTCGTTGCGAAGGCTTCCGTGGCGTTTCCCAGTCCCTGGGTCACCACATCGCCAACGACGCAGTCCGCGACTGGGTCCTGGGCAACCGCGACGACGACAACAGCTTCCAGACCACCCCGTACGACGTAGCCATCATCGGTGACTACAACATCGGTGGCGACGCCTGGTCCTCGCGCATCCTGCTGGAAGAAATGGGCCTGCGCTGCGTCGCCCAGTGGTCCGGCGACGGCTCCATCGCCGAAATCGAGCTGACCCCGAAGGTCAAGCTGAACCTGGTTCACTGCTACCGCTCGATGAACTACATCTCCCGTCACATGGAAGAGAAGTACGGTATCCCATGGATGGAGTACAACTTCTTCGGCCCGACCAAGACCATCGAGTCGCTGCGTGCCATCGCCGCCAAGTTCGACGAGAGCATCCAGAAGAAGTGCGAAGAAGTCATCGCCAAGTACAAGCCTGAGTGGGAAGCGGTGGTCGCCAAGTTCCGCCCGCGCCTCGAAGGCAAGCGCGTCATGCTCTACATCGGCGGTCTGCGTCCGCGTCACGTGATCGGCGCCTACGAAGATCTGGGCATGGAAGTCGTGGGTACCGGTTACGAGTTCGCTCACAACGACGACTACGACCGTACCATGAAGGAAATGGGTGACTCCACCCTGCTGTACGATGACGTGACCGGCTACGAATTCGAAGAATTCGTCAAGAAGGTCAAGCCCGACCTGATCGGCTCCGGCATCAAGGAAAAGTTCATCTTCCAGAAGATGGGCATCCCCTTCCGTCAGATGCACTCCTGGGATTATTCCGGCCCGTACCACGGCTTCGACGGCTTCGCCATCTTCGCTCGTGACATGGACATGACCCTGAACAATCCGTGCTGGAAGAAGCTGCAGGCTCCTTGGCAGCAGGCTGATGAAGCCGCCGAGAAAGTCGCCGCCAGCGCCTGATAGTCCGCAATCGTACGCATCGTCCGCTGCGGGCGGGCCGACCGCCCGCAGCCGACATCCGCTATCGCCGTCCACAGATGAGTGGGGCGTAGGAGAGAGTCATGAGCCAGCAAGTCGATAACATCAAAGCCAGCTACCCGCTGTTCCTCGATCAAGATTACAAGGACATGCTTGCCAAGAAGCGCGATGGCTTCGAGGAAAAGCATCCGCAAGAGAAGATCGACGAAGTGTTCCAGTGGACCACCACCCAGGAATACCAGGAACTGAACTTCCAGCGTGAAGCCCTGACCATCAACCCGGCCAAGGCTTGCCAGCCGCTGGGCGCTGTTCTGTGCGCACTGGGCTTCGAGAAGACCATGCCCTACGTGCACGGTTCCCAGGGTTGCGTGGCCTATTTCCGCTCCTACTTCAACCGTCACTTCCGCGAGCCGGTTTCCTGCGTTTCCGACTCCATGACCGAAGACGCGGCGGTGTTCGGCGGCCAGCAGAACATGAAGGACGGTCTGCAGAACTGTAAGGCTACCTACAAGCCCGACATGATCGCAGTGTCCACCACCTGCATGGCCGAGGTCATCGGTGACGACCTCAACGCCTTCATCAACAACTCGAAGAAGGAAGGTTTCATTCCTGACGAGTACCCGGTGCCGTTCGCCCACACCCCGAGCTTCGTGGGCAGCCACGTAACCGGTTGGGACAACATGTTCGAAGGCATCGCTCGCTACTTCACCGTGAAGTCCATGGACGACAAGGTGGTTGGCAGCAACGGCAAGCTCAACATCGTCCCCGGCTTCGAAACCTACCTGGGCAACTTCCGCGTGATCAAGCGCATGCTCTCGGAAATGGGCGTGGGCTACAGCCTGCTCTCCGATCCGGAAGAAGTGCTGGATACCCCGGCTGACGGTCAGTTCCGCATGTACGCGGGCGGCACCACCCAGGAAGAGATGAAGGACGCGCCGAACGCCCTCAGCACCGTCCTGCTGCAACCCTGGCAGCTGGAAAAGACCAAAAAACTGGTCGAAGGCACCTGGAAGCACGAAGTTCCGAAGCTGAACATCCCGATGGGCCTGGACTGGACCGACGAATTCCTGATGAAAGTCAGCGAAATCAGCGGCCAGCCGATTCCGGCAAGCCTGACCAAAGAGCGTGGCCGTCTGGTCGACATGATGACCGACTCCCACACCTGGCTGCACGGCAAGCGTTTCGCCCTGTGGGGTGACCCGGACTTCGTGATGGGCATGGTCAAGTTCCTGCTGGAACTGGGCTGCGAGCCGGTGCACATCCTGTGCAACAACGGCAACAAGCGCTGGAAGAAGGCGGTCGACGCCATCCTCGAGGCTTCGCCCTACGGCAAGAACGCCACCGTCTACATCGGCAAGGACCTGTGGCACCTGCGTTCGCTGGTCTTCACCGACAAGCCTGACTTCATGATCGGCAACAGCTACGGCAAGTTCATCCAGCGCGACACCCTGCACAAGGGCAAAGAGTTCGAAGTTCCGCTGATCCGTATCGGCTTCCCGATCTTCGACCGTCACCACCTGCACCGTCAGACCACCATGGGCTATGAAGGCGCCATGCAGATCCTGACCACCCTGGTGAACTCGATCCTGGAGCGTCTGGACGAGGAAACCCGCGGTATGCAGGCTACCGACTACAACCACGACCTGGTTCGCTAAGTCGTAGTTCAGTGGTCCTGGCCGGGGCGGCACACGCCGCTCCGGTTCTTCCTTGGCGGTGGCTGCAGATGGTGGGTCTTCGGTATCCTCGGTCTGCGGCAACCGCCAAACCTGTCTAAGGAGCAAGCCCATGCCCAGTGTCATGATCCGCCGTAACGATGCAGGTCAGCTGACCTTCTACATCGCCAAGAAAGACCAGGAAGAAATCGTGGTGTCCCTGGAGCATGACAGCCCCGAGCTGTGGGGCGGCGAAGTCACCCTCGGCGACGGTTCGAGCTACTTCATCGAGCCGATCCCGCAACCCAAGCTGCCGATCACCGTGCGCGCCAAGCGAGCCGGCGAGGCCTGATTCCATGAGTGCGCAACCGCCGTACGGCCAGGCCCCCCTGCCGGCCCATCTGGCTCTGCGCATTGCCCTGGCGGCACGCTCGCTCAAGGGGGTGGACACCGCCCACCTGCTGCGCGCCCTGATTGCCGCCGTTGGCGAACCCATCACGGAAGCGCGTCTGCGCAAACTGCGAGCTTCCCGACTGCGTGCCCGACTGCTCGAAGCGTGCGGGGACAGTGCGCCGCCGGCGCTGACCGATCGTCAGCTGCACAGCGCGCTCGGCCTGCTCAAGGGCCGCGGCGTACGGATGCCGGAAGATCCCCTGCCGATCCCCGAGCCCTATCGCGAGGGCGAATTCCCCTACTCGGTGCGCATCGCCTGCGCGTCCGACAGCGGCGAGCGCCTGGACGGCATCTTCAGCAATTGCGCGCGCTTTCTCATCTACCAGATCTCGCCCCGCGAGACCCGCCTGGTCGACCTGCGTGAGCCCGGTCCCGGCCGCGACGACGAAGACCGTCATGCGCGCCGGGCCGAATTGCTCGGCGACTGCCAGCTGCTCTATACCCTGAGCATCGGCGGCCCGGCGGCGGCCAAGGTGGTCCGCGCCGGGGTCCATCCGGTCCGCCTGGCCCGTGCCCAGCCGGCCCGCGAGATCGTCGAGGAGCTGCAGCGGGTGCTGGCCACCGCGCCGCCGCCCTGGCTGGCCAAGGCGATGGGCGCCGAGCCCGACCAGCGCGTACGTTTCACCCAGTAACTGCTTCGGATGAGGACACAGCCATGATCAGCCAAACACTTCTCGACGATGTCATCCGCCAGGCCGAACAGGGGGTTCTGGGCGAAAGCCTGCTCGCCAGCCTGCGCAGCGCCCATCCCGGCGTGCACTTCACCTGCTGCATGGAGGACGACATCGTGGTCAACGCCAAGCCGGTCGCCGAGCGTCCGGGTTTCAACGTCTATCTGGTCAACTCCAGCGATCACTGCTCGGTGCTGAGCAACGACCTGGGCTCCGCCTCCGGCATCGTCCTGGCGGAAATCATCGAGGATTGAGGTGAGGCATGGCCGACGATCAAGGCGACATCACTCCCCTCGGCGACTGCCGGGCCTGCAGTTTCCGCATGAGCCTGCTGCTGGGTGGCCGCTGCACGCCGGGAGATGCCTGCGTGGCGGTGGAGAGCGGGCGGCAGATCGACCGCTTCTTCCGCAATAATCCGCAGCTGGCCGCGCACTACCTGGGCGACCCCTTCTGGGAGCGCCGCGCCATCGCCGTGCGCTATTCGCCGGTGGAGGCGCTGACCCCGCTGATCCGCGACAGCGACGAGGTGGTCCGCCGGGCCGTCGCCTACCGCCTGCCCCGCGAACAGCTGGGTGCGCTGATCCACGACGACGACCGCGAGGTACGGATCACCGTGGCCGACCGCCTGCCGCTGGAGCAGCTGGAGCAGATGGCCGCCGACAAGGACTACCTGGTGCGCGCCTACGTGGTCCAGCGGATTCCCCAGGGCCGGCTGTTCCGCTTCATGCGCGACGAGGACCGCCAGGTGCGCAAGCTGGTGGCCAAGCGCCTGCCCGAGGAGAGCCTGGGCCTGATGACCCAGGACCCGGAGCCCGAGGTTCGGCGTATCGTCGCCTCGCGCCTGCGCGGCGACGACCTGCTCGAACTGCTCCACGACCCGGACTGGACGGTGCGCCTGGCCGCGGTGGAGAACGCTCCGCTGGCCGCGCTGCGCAAGCTCGACGAACCCGATCCGGAAGTCCGCCGGGCGATCGACGAGCGGCTCGCCGCGTCCTGATCCCCGCCGCCGTCCCGCGCCATCCGGCCGGGACGGCCGTGGCGGCCGCCGCTGCGTCGGCCTCCTCTACCCTTGTCGTCTTTTGCCCGGTGTCGGCGGGAAGGCCCGCCGCTGGCCGTCCGCTTGTTGCAAACCCGACAGGAAGGCGCGTTTACGACAAAGTTTCTTCTTGAAAATTTCTTTTAAATCAAGCAGTTACCTTGTGGTATGGGCATTGCAATGATCCATTGCGAACGCTGCATCAACGACCAGAGGGGTACGCGATGAAAGCCAAGGATATTGCCGAGCTGCTCGACGAGCCAGCATGCGAGCACAACAAGAAGGAAAAGTCCGGCTGTTCCAAGCCCAAGCCCGGCGCGACGGCCGGTGGCTGTGCCTTCGACGGTGCGCAGATCGCGCTGCTGCCGATCGTGGATGTCGCGCATATCGTGCACGGCCCGATCGCCTGTGCCGGCAGCTCCTGGGATAACCGTGGTACCCGCTCCAGCGGGCCTGACCTGTACCGCATCGGCATGACCACCGATCTCACCGAGAACGACGTGATCATGGGGCGTGCCGAGAAGCGCCTGTTCCATTCGATCCGGCAGGCCGTGGAGACCCACGCACCGCCGGCGGTGTTCGTCTACAACACCTGCGTACCGGCACTGATCGGTGACGACCTCGACGCGGTGTGCAAGGCCGCTGCCGAGCGTTTCGACACCCCGGTGGTTCCGGTGGACTGTGCCGGCTTCTACGGCTCCAAGAACCTCGGTAACCGCATCGCCGGCGAGGCCATGCTCAAGCACGTGATCGGCACCCGCGAGCCCGATCCGCTGCCCGCCGGCAGCGAGCGCCCCGGCATCAAGGTGCACGACGTCAACCTGATCGGCGAATACAACATCGCCGGCGAGTTCTGGCATGTCCTGCCGCTGCTCGACGAGCTGGGCATCCGCGTGCTCTGCACCCTGTCCGGCGACGCCCGCTACCGCGAGGTGCAGAGCATGCACCGCGCCGAAGTGAATATGATGGTCTGCTCCAAGGCCATGCTCAACGTCGCCCGCAAGCTGCAGGAAACCTACGGCACGCCCTGGTTCGAAGGCAGCTTCTACGGCATCAGCGACACCTCCCAGGCGCTGCGCGACTTTGCCCGGCTGATCGACGATCCCGATCTGACCGCCCGCACCGAGGCGCTGATCGAGCGCGAGGAAGCGAAGATCCGCACCGCCCTCGAGCCCTGGCGCGCACGCCTCAGCGGCAAGCGCGTGCTGCTCTACACCGGCGGGGTGAAGTCCTGGTCGGTGATCTCTGCGCTGCAGGACTTGGGCATGAAGGTGGTCGCCACCGGCACCCGCAAGTCCACCGAGGAAGACAAGGCGCGCATCCGCGAGCTGATGGGCGATGACGTCCGCATGCTGGACGAGGGCAGCCCGAAGGTCCTGCTGCAGACCGTCGAGGACTACAAGGCCGACATCCTGATTGCCGGCGGCCGCAACCTGTACACCTCGCTCAAGGGGCGCGTGCCCTTCCTCGATATCAACCAGGAGCGCGAATTCGGCTATGCCGGCTACGACGGCATGATCGAACTGGTGCGTCAGCTGTGCCTGACCATCGAGAGCCCGGTCTGGGAGGCTACCCGCAGCCCTGCACCGTGGGACAGCAACGGTTACCCGCAGCCGGCGAAGGCTGGCGCCTGAGGAGAGAGACATGGCCGAGATCATCAACCGCAAGAAGGCGCTGGCCGTCAGTCCGCTGAAGGCCAGCCAGACCATGGGTGGCGTGCTCGCCATCCTCGGCATGGCTCGCAGCATGCCTCTCATGCATGGTTCCCAGGGCTGCACCGCCTTTGCCAAGGTGTTCTTCGTCCGTCACTTCCGTGAGCCGATCCCGCTGCAGACCACCGCGATGGATCAGGTGACCTCGATCATGGGCGCCGACGACAACATCGTCGAAGCGCTGAAGGTCATCAGCGAAAAGAACAAGCCCGGCCTGATCGGCCTGGTCACCACCGGCCTGTCGGAAACCCAGGGCTGTGACCTGCACTCGGCGCTGCACGAGTTCCGCACCAAGTTCCCGCAGTTTGACAATGTGCCGGTGGTGACCGTCAACACCCCGGACTTCTCCGGCAGCTTCGAGAGCGGCTACGCCCTCACGGTGACGGCGATCATCGACACCCTGGTGCCGGAAGACCGCAGCAAGGTCGGCCAGCGCCAGCGCCAGGTCAACGTGCTGTGCTCCTCCAGCCTGACTCCCGGCGACCTGGAGTTCATCAGCGAGAGCATCGAGGGCTTCGGCCTGCGTCCGCTGTTGATCCCGGACCTGTCCGGCTCGCTGGACGGCCACCTGGAAGAGTCGCGCCTTAACGCGCTGACCACTGGCGGCCTGACCGTGGACGAGCTGAAGAGCTGCAACCAGAGTATCGCCACCCTGGTGGTGGGCGAGAGCCTGTTCCCGGCCGCCGACCTGCTGAAGGAGCGCACCGGGGTGCCGGATCACCGCTTCGGCCTGCTGATGGGTCTGGACGCCGTGGACCAGTGGCTGGTCACGCTGTCGAACCTGAGCGGCAACCCGGTACCGCCGCGTCTGCAGCGCCAGCGTCAGCAACTGCAGGACGCCATGCTGGATACCCATTTCATGCTTGGCGACAGCCGGGTGGCCATCGCCGCCGACCCCGACCTGCTGCTGGCCTACGACCGCCTGCTGCGCAGCGTCGGCTCGCGCACCGTGACCGCGGTGGTACCGGCCCGTGCCCCGGCGCTGGAAGATTCGCCGCTGGCCACCATCCAGATCGGCGATCTGGAAGACCTGGAAAACAGCGCGCGCGCCGAGGGTGCCGAGCTGGTGCTGGGCAACAGCCATGCGCTGCAGCCGGCCAAGCGTCTGGGCGTGCCGGCGCTGCGTGTCGGCTTCCCGCAGTACGACCTGATCGGCGGCTTCCAGCGTTGCTGGTGCGGCTATCGCGGCACCACCCAGGCCCTGTTCGACATGGCCAACCTGCTGGTCGAACACCACCAGGGCATCGCGCCCCATCTCTCGATCTACGCGCAGAAACCCGCAACCGAACAGCAGCAATGGAGGCACTGAGCAATGTCCAGCCCGACCCGACAATTGCAGGTACTGGATGGTGAGGACGACGGCACCTTGCTGAAGGTCGCCTTCGCCTCGTCCGATCGCGAACTGGTCGACCAGCACTTCGGCTCGTCGCGCTCCTTCGTCATCTACGGGGTCAATCCCGAGCGTTCCCTGCTGCTCTCGGTCGTCGAATTCGGCGAGCTGGAGCAGGACGGCAACGAGGACAAGTTGGTCAGCAAGATCGAGCTGCTCGACGGCTGCGTCGCCGTATACTGCCGTGCCTGCGGTGCTTCGGCGGTGCGCCAGCTGCTGGCCATCGGCGTGCAGCCGGTCAAGGTGAGCGAAAGCGCGCGGATTGCCGAACTCATCGAAACCCTCCAGACCGAACTGCGCGAAGGCCCTTCGGCCTGGCTGGCCAAGGCCATCCAGCGCACCCGCGGCCCCGACGTCAAGCGCTTCGACGCCATGGCCGCCGAAGGCTGGGACGAGTAAGGCCGATCATTTTTTCAGCGAGGAACCGTACATGTACTACGAAGAGCAACAAGAACCCGTGGTGCAGGAAGACGACCAGTCCCTGCAGCACCCCCTCGTCCGCCAGATGGTGATCCAGCTGCGGGCCGTGGACAGCTACGGCACCTACGACACCTGGAGCGATGCCCGCGTGCTCGACCCGCTGGTGCTGACCAAGGAGCGCCGCAAGGCCATCCCGGTGGTCGGCGATCCGGACGAAACCACCATCTCCCGGGTCAAGGCCTACTACAACGCCCTGGCCCAGTTGATCGAGCGCGAAACCGGCCTGCTCGCCGTGCCGGTGATCAACATCACCCACGAGGGCTTCGGTCGCGCGCTGATCCTGGTCGGCAAGCTGGTCGCCCTGGACAAGGTACTGCGCGACGTCCACCGCTTCGGCTTCGACTCCCTCGAGGCGTTGGTCGCCGAGGCGCAGAAGCAACTGGCCAAGGCGACCGCCCTGGTCGGCGAGCACCGCGCGGTCGCCGAACTCTGATTCTGGGGGGACATCGATGAGCGAAGAAGACATCAAGGCCCTGAAGAAAGAGGTCAGCCAGAAGAAGCGCATCGCGACCGAGTGGGCCTCGCAGATCCACGACCTGGTCGAGGATCGCCTGTTCAGCGACTACGATTCGCTGCCGGAGCTGGCCCGGCAGGCTCGCCAGGCGTGCCTGGAGTGGGCCGAAGCCAAGGCGCGTCTCGACGCGACCGGCGCCGCCTGACGACGGCAGCGGCCGGCCGGGCACTGCGCCCGGCCGGCTGCGACCGGGCACAGGCTCACGAGGCCTGCGCCTTCTACATCCGGGTCCTCGCGGCCCGATCCTTGTGGCCCGCCCTGGCGGCGGGCAACTGCCGCCCGAGCCCACGAAGCCGGGCGGTGCCCGGCCGCACCGGGCACCGACGAACAAAACCATGCAGAGCGGGCTTTCGAACCGCCTTTATCGATATCGACAACCGTTTGGCCTCCGCCACCGTGAAGGGGCGGGCAGGAGAAAGTAGATGGCTATGATTACCGGGCGTACCCGTGGCGGCTCCGAGTGGGTTCCGCAGTTTATTACCGCACTGAATCCGCAGACCTGCATCGGCTGCGGTCGCTGCTACAAGGTCTGTCCGCGCGACGTGTTCGAGCTGGTCGACCGTGCCGATCTCATCGAAGCCGACGACGATCATGACGACGACGACGAAATGATGGTCATGGCCATCAAGGATGGCCAGGACTGCATCGGCTGCACCTCGTGCGCCAAGGTCTGCGCCAAGCAGTGCCACACCCACGAAGCCGCGGCGGCTTGAGGAGACAGGATCATGGCCAAGCCTGAGTTCCACATCTTCATCTGCGGTCAGCATCGTCCCGAGGGGCATCCCCGCGGCAGCTGCGGCGCCAAGGGCGCCGAGCCGGTGTTCAACGCCTTCGCCCAGGTGCTGATCCAGAAGAACCTGACCAATCGCATCGCCCTGACCAACACCGGCTGCCTCGGCCCCTGCCAGGCCGGCGCCAACGTACTGATCTACCCCGGTGCGGTCATGTACAGCTGGGTGGAGCCTGCCGACGCCGCAATCATCGTCGAGCAGCATCTGCTGGGCGGCGAGCCCTACGCGGACAAGCTCACCCCTGCCGAGATCTGGTAAACGACATGGCCGACGTGCTGCTGTTCGCTGCCGAGCGTGCGTTCTTTTCCGATAGCACGCCCCAGCCGCTGCGTTACCTGCTCAACAGCGCCCTCTGCGCCGGGACTCCCGATGCCGTCGAGGCACTGTTGCTGGAGGCACGCCAGCGCTGGCCCGCGGAGCCGGACGCGCACATCGGCCTGTACAAATTCTACTTCGTCGGCAGACGCTACGAAGAGGCCGAGGCGGCCGTCTGGGCGGCGCTGCGTGCCGCCGCCGGAGCGGCCGGGTTCGACCGCAACTATCGCCGCCTGCACCCGGGCAGTGCCGACTGGAGTCGGCGCCAGGGCGCCGAGCGGCTGTACCTGTTCAGCCTCAAGGCGCTCGGGGTGATCCGCCTGCGCCGCGCCAAGGTGGCGATGGCCCGGCAGGTGCTGGAAAAGCTGCTGGAACTCGACCCCGGCGACGAGATCGGCGGTGGCGCCTTCCTGCATATCGCCCGTTCCTTCGACGAGGATGCCGCGTGATGAATGCGACTCTTGAGGGGCGTCTGGACGACGCCCAGCCGCTGTTCGCGGAACTCTGGCAGGTGCTGGCCGACAGCCTGCGCGCCGCCGGACTCGACCAGGGCCTGGCGGTTTCCGGTACGCCCCATACCCGTGGCGAGCTGCGCGAGGACTCCTACGACCGCAGCCAGTCCCTGTATGTCGAATGGCGCACGCCGGGCGGCGGCTACCTGGGCAGCGTGCTGGTGCACGGGGACGGACAGGCCTTCGCCGAATTCGACGTGCTGCTGCCGCACCCGCGCAAGCCGCAATGGGTGATCGAGGCCGCCACCGCCTGGGGCTACCGCGGTGCGCTGAAGAGCGAGCTTCGTCTGCTGCCGGCGCTCGACTCGTGAACGGCCTGTACGACTGGCTGCTGGAACATGCCGCCGCCGCTCGCGACGAGCCGGTCGGGCGGGTCTGTCTCGGCCTCAACTGGACCCTGGCGGAGATCGGCGACGGCCTCGGCTTCGCCTTCAGTCCGCGCCAGGTGCCGCGCACCCTGAGCTGGGCCGGCACGCTGGGCGGTCAGGCGAGCGACCGCCTGCGCCCCTGGCTGCTGTCCTGGAATGCCGCCGAGGCGGCGGTGGGCCTGGCGGTGGTCAACGCCGGCATCAACCGCTCCTCGCCCTGCCTGCGCCAGGCCCAGCCGCTGCTGGGCGAGGTGCCCGGACATCTGCGCGTGTTCGCCCACTTCCGGCCGCAGCTGGACGGGCAGAAAGTCGCGGTGATCGGCCATTATCCGGGGCTCGAGACGCTCTGGCACGACTTCTCCTACTGGTGTTTCGAGCGCCAGCCGCAGGACGGCGACCTGCCCGACGCCGCCGTCGAGTACCTGCTGCCGGAGGCCGACTGGGTGTTCATCACCGCCAGCAGCCTGGCCAACAAGACCCTGCCGCGCCTCCTGGAGCTGTCGTCCCATGCCCGGGTGGTGCTGATGGGGCCGAGTTTGCCGTGGATCTACGAGTGGCGACGGTTCGGGGTGAACTACCTGGCGGGAGTGCGGGTGCAGGATGCCTGGGCCGCGCATCAGGTGGTCGCCGAAGGAGGCGGTACCCGGCTGTTTGCCGGGCCGGTGGAATATGCTCTGTTGGCGTTGGACTCATGAACGAACAGCAAACCATTGAAGCGTTGGCGTGGCGGATACTGCTCTGCCACAAGCATCCGGTGAGCGCGCGGTTGCGCTTTCTGATCCCGAGCGAGGCCGGCGTGGTCTTGCCGCAGGCTCTGCCCAAGCTGGCGGTGATTGCCGAGCAGGAGCAGGAGGCGCCCGTGCAGTGCCATCCGGCCACTGCGCTGCGCTGTCTGCAGGAGGCGCTGGACATCGACTGGCCGCTGGAGCCGGTCGGCGAGTTCCAGTTGAACATGGAGGTGCCGGGGCAGATCCTGCCGGTCTACCTGGTGGCCCTGTCCGGGCACGAGCTGCGCGAGCCGCCGCCCGGTACCCGCTGGATCGATCTGCCGCAGAGCATCGGCATGCCTTGGCTCGACCGCGAACTGCTGCGGCGGGTCTACGAGGTGTTGATCGGCTTCGGCTGATTGCCGGCGGAGCGGGTGCCGGGGCGCGATGCCCCGGCGGACGGATCAGGCAGGCAGCAGGGCCTTGGCCATCTTCGGCGACAGCTGGTCCTTGCTGAACTGCGGCTCGTTCGGCGGATACAGCGCATCCTCGATGACGTTGAAGCCGGATTCCTTGACCAGGGCGAGGATGTCGCGGACTTTTTCGCAGGCTTTGAGCTTCTCGCCCAGGGCGGGCTCCGCTTTGGCCTTCTCGGCGAAGGCTTTGATTTCCTTGATGGACATGCACTTCTCTCTTTACTTGGTGATTGCAGCAAACCCAAGGCCGACGGGCCTAGGCGGAGTCGTTTTATGCAATCGTAGTGCCTTTGTAAAATATTCCCTATAAATCAAAGGATTAATCTTTATTTCCTGTCGTGTTGGCGACAATCGGGCGGAGGCTTTGGCGCAATTGCGACAGGTTTTTCTCAGTCCATCATCGCCACCGACTTGATCTGCGCGTACACCGGGAGATTCGGCTCCAGTCCCAGCCGGTCGGCCGACAGACGGGTGATCCGCGCGAGGATGCAGGCGCTGCCCAGGTCCAGTCGCACCATGACCCGCGCCGAATCGCGCTCGTAGAACAGGTCGACGATGCGCGCGCTGAGGGTGTTGAGGATGCTGCTGCGGTGCGGCGGGTCGAGGGCGATGCTCACGTCCCGGGCGAAGATGCGCACCCGCGTCTCCGCTTCCGGCGGCAGGCGGCAGAGGGCGACGCTGAGGGTGCCGCCGGGAACCCGGAGGGTGCTCAACTGGTAATGGTGATCGTGGCGTTCCACCTGACCGATGATCACCACCGCGGCTTCGTCGGGATGGCCGAGCGGCAGGCGCGGATCGCTCAGCAGCCGGCTCGGCGGACCGCTGGCGAGCGTCTGGCCCTTGTCCAGCAGGACCAGGTGGTCGGCCAGTCGGGTGACTTCGTCCTGGCTGTGGGTGACGTAGAGCAGGGGAATCTGCAGCCGCTCGCGCAGTTGTTCGAGGAGTGGGAGGATTTCCGCCCGGCTGTGGCGATCCAGGCTGGCCAGCGGGGCGTCGAGCAGCAGCAGGTCCGGGCTGGTCAGCAGGGCGCGGACGATGGCGACGCGTTGGCGCTGGCCGGCGGAAAGCTGCTCGGCACGTTGCCCGAGCAGCGCTTCCAGGTCGAACAGGGCGACCGCCTCGTCGAAGCCGAGGCGCCGCCGGGCGCGGGGCACGCGCCGGTAGCCGAACGCGAGGTTGGCCCGCACGTCCAGGTGCGGGAACAGCTCGCCGCTCTGGTCGACGTAACCCAGCGGGCGCAGGTGGCCGGGGCGGAAATGGGCGCCTTCCTGCCAGAGCTGTCCGCCGACGCGCAGGAAGCCTTCGGCCCGTTCCAGTCCGGCGATGGCGCGCAGCAGGGTGGTCTTGCCGCTGCCGGAGCGGCCGAACAGCACGCTGATGCCGGTCGCTGGCAGTTGCAGGCGGGCGTCGAGCCGGAAGGCACCCTGCTGCAGGCGCAACTGCGCATCTATACCCAGTTCCGGCATCTGAAATCTCCCGTGCCCAGGGGGTGAAAAGGTAAGCAATGCAGCGGGGCGCCGGCAGGACGCGGACGGTCCGGCCGCCTGCCGGGAAATCCGGGCGCTGCGGCGGCGCGCTGACCGCGCGGGCCTTCCCGGATGGCTTGTCGGCTACGGCACAAGGCCGATTTATATGTGTAGTTTTGTGTATAAACAAACAAGTCTGATGCAGCGCAAACCCGCATTGCGCCTCAATTTATCGTATTGGCAAAGTCCTTGCACGCGGGATTGTCAGCCATTATTTGTATACTTATATATATAGCGCATGCTCGTCCGCGTCCGGCTTGTCCTGCGGCGCTCCGTCATGCCATTGCCGCAGGGGTCCAAGGTCATGCTGGAAGCACGCTCCGCAACCGTACCACTGATCGACAGTTTCGCTTTCGCCCGCGACGGCTTCGTCCTGCTGCGCGGTTGTCTCCCCGAAACGCTGGTCGACCGGCATGCCGCCGCCGTGGCGGCCTACCGGCTGCGCTGCGAACCGTCCTGCGGGCAGCGCCAGCCTCCTCCGCAGGTACTGCGCCGGCGCAGCACCGTTCACCTGCAGGCGGCGGGCATCCTCGGGCTGGTGCTGCACGAGCGGCTGCTCGCACCGCTCAACATGCTGGCCGGCGAAAGAAGCTACCTGCTCGGCATCGATGCCCTGGAGAGCGCACGGGTGCTGCTTGCCAGCGATGCCTGCGCGGGGGGGGCGCCGCATCTGGGCGTCCTGATCGCCCTGCGGCCGATTCCCCTCGAGGCCGGGCTCAAGGTTCAGCCGGGCAGCCACCTGGACAGCCGTCGTTCCCTGCAGCGGATGCTCGCCGGCGATCCGGCGCTGGCCGTCCAGCTGCGGCGAATGCACGAGGAAGGTGCGAGCCTGGAACGGTGGCGCCAACTCGAGGCGCGTCTGTTGCGGGCGCGGGCGCAGGAGTCGTCGCCCGGCCAGCCCATGCGCCTGCTGGCGCTACGCAAGGGCGACGTACTGATCCAGCAGCAGGGACTGCTCGGGGCGGCCGAGCGGGTGGAGCGCAACAGCTGTCTGGTGGTCCGTTATGGGGCGTCACAGCTGCACCGCAACCCCTATTTCAGCGATGCGGCCCTAGCCGGCGATTGAGTTTGCCGGGCGACGCGGAAAGCGGTCGGCGCACCGCGGCAGGGTCGGGGCGGATAACGACCGACAGGCCTTGTCGGAAATCAGACATTCATTGCCACAGGTATTGTTCGCTACAGCCAAAGATCCTCTTGTTAAAATTTAAATAATTGATTTTAAAGATAAAATTCATTTTTTGCGGCGTGGCATGCCGGTTGCAGCGATGAACTGCGACAGGTTGAGCATGCAACCGCCAAGTTTTTGAGGAGACAAGCCGATGATTACCCTGACAGATAGCGCCAAGAGCGCGGTTACCCGCTTCATCAGCAGCACTGGCAAGCCGGTTGCCGGTTTGCGCATCCGGGTCGAGGGTGGCGGCTGCTCCGGTCTGAAATACAGCCTGAAACTGGAAGAGACAGGCGCGGAGGGCGATCAGCTGATCGACTGCGACGGCATCACCCTGCTGGTCGACGATTCCAGCGCCCCCCTGCTCAACGGCGTGACCATGGACTTTGTGGAAAGCATGGAAGGTAGCGGTTTCACCTTCGTCAATCCGAATGCCAGCAACAGCTGCGGTTGTGGCAAGTCTTTTGCTTGCTGATAGGCAACCCTGAGGTCGCCGGCTGGGCCGGCCCCCAAAGACTCACCGGGAGATGAAGCCGACATGTGGGATTATTCGGAAAAAGTCAAAGAGCATTTTTACAACCCCAAGAATGCCGGAGCCGTGGACGGCGCCAACGCCATCGGCGACGTCGGCTCGCTGAGCTGCGGCGACGCGCTGCGCCTGACCCTGAAGGTGGACCCGGAAACCGACGTGATCCTGGATGCCGGCTTCCAGACCTTCGGCTGTGGCTCCGCCATCGCCTCCTCCTCGGCGCTGACCGAGATGGTCAAGGGCCTGACCCTGGACGATGCCCTGAAGATCAGCAACCAGGACATCGCCGATTTCCTCGACGGCCTGCCGCCGGAGAAGATGCACTGCTCGGTGATGGGCCGCGAAGCTCTGCAGGCCGCGGTGGCCAACTACCGTGGCGAGGAGCTCGAGGACGACCACGAGGAAGGTGCGCTGATCTGCAAGTGCTTCGCCATCGACGAGGTGATGGTTCGCGACACCATTCGCGCCAACAAGCTGTCCACTGTCGAGGACGTGACCAACTACACCAAGGCCGGCGGCGGCTGCTCGGCTTGCCATGAGGGCATCGAGCGCGTGCTGACCGAAGAGCTGGCCGCCCGCGGCGAAGTCTTCGTCGCCGCGCCGACCAAGGCGAAGAAAAAGAAAGCCGCTCCCGTGGTGGCGGCCGAGCCGGCTCCCGCTCCGGTGACCGAGGCTCCGGTGGCTCCGCCGAAGATGAGCAACCTGCAGCGCATCCGCCGCATCGAGACCGTGCTGGCGGCGATCCGTCCGACCCTGCAGCGCGACAACGGCGACGTCGAGCTGATCGATGTCGACGGCAAGAACATCTACGTCAAGCTCACCGGCGCCTGCACCGGCTGCCAGATGGCGTCCATGACCCTCGGCGGTATCCAGCAGCGCCTGATCGAGGAACTCGGCGAGTTCGTCAAGGTGATTCCGGTCAGCGCCGCGGCTCACGCCCAGATGGAGGTCTGACATGGCAGACGTCTATCTCGACAACAACGCCACCACCCGGGTGGACGACGAAGTCGTCCAGGCCATGCTGCCGTTCTTCACCGAGCAGTTCGGCAACCCCTCGTCGCTGCACAGCTTCGGCAACCAGGTCGGCCTGGCGCTGAAGAAGGCCCGCCAGAGCGTGCAGAAGCTGCTCGGCGCCGAGCACGATTCGGAAATCATCTTCACCTCCTGCGGCACCGAGTCGGATTCCACCGCGATCCTCTCGGCGCTCAAGGCCCAGCCCGAGCGCAAGACCGTCATCACCACCGTGGTCGAGCACCCGGCGGTGCTGAGCCTCTGCGACTACCTCGCCAGCGAGGGTTACACCGTGCACAAGCTGCCGGTGGACAAGAAGGGCCGCCTGGATCTGGACCATTACGCCAGCCTGCTGGACGACGACGTCGCGGTAGTGTCGGTGATGTGGGCCAACAACGAGACCGGCACCCTGTTCCCGGTCGAGGAAATGGCGCGCATGGCCGATGAGGCCGGCATCATGTTCCACACCGATGCCGTGCAGGCCGTCGGCAAGGTACCGATCGACCTGAAGAACTCGGCGATCCACATGCTTTCGCTGTCCGGCCACAAGCTGCATGCGCCCAAGGGCGTCGGCGTGCTCTATCTGCGCCGCGGCACCCGCTTCCGTCCGCTGCTGCGCGGCGGTCACCAGGAGCGCGGCCGCCGGGCCGGTACCGAGAACGCCGCCTCGATCATCGCCATGGGTGTGGCCGCCGAGCGCGCGCTGGAGTTCATGGAGCACGAGAACACCGAGGTCAAGCGCCTGCGCGACAAGCTGGAGGCTGGTATCCTCGCCGTCGTGCCCCACGCCTTCGTCACCGGCGATCCGGACAACCGCCTGCCCAATACCGCCAACATCGCGTTCGAGTACATCGAGGGCGAGGCCATCCTGCTGCTGCTGAACAAGGTCGGCATCGCCGCCTCCAGCGGCTCGGCCTGCACCTCCGGCTCCCTGGAGCCCTCCCACGTGATGCGCGCCATGGACATTCCCTATACCGCCGCCCACGGCACCGTGCGTTTCTCCCTGTCGCGCTACACCACCGAGGAGGAGATCGAGCGGGTGATCCGCGAGGTGCCGCCGATCGTGGCCCAGCTGCGCAAGCTGTCGCCCTACTGGAGCGGTAGCGGTCCGGTGGAAGATCCGGGCAAGGCGTTCGCTCCGGTCTACGGCTGAGTCGCCGCCCTGCGGGAGCGCATCCCGCAGGAAACCGCCCCCGCGGGGAGCCCCGCCCGAGTTGTTGGAGAAAGCCATGGCTAGCGTGATCATCGACGACACCACCCTGCGTGACGGCGAACAGAGTGCCGGGGTCGCCTTCAATGCCGACGAGAAGATCGCCATCGCGCGCGCGCTCGCCGAGCTGGGCGTGCCGGAGCTGGAGATCGGCATTCCCAGCATGGGCGAGGAAGAGCGCGAAGTGATGCGCGCCATCGCCGGCCTCGGCCTGCCTTCGCAGCTGCTGGCCTGGTGCCGGTTGTGCGACTTCGACCTCGATGCCGCGCGCTCCACCGGCGTGACCATGGTCGACCTGTCGCTGCCGATCTCCGACCTGATGCTGCGCCACAAGCTCAATCGTGATCGCGACTGGGCCTTGGGCGAGGTGGCCCGGTTGGTCGGCAAGGCGCGCATGGCCGGGCTCGAGGTGTGCCTGGGTTGCGAGGACGCCTCGCGGGCGGATCAGGAGTTCATCGTGCGGGTGGGGGCGGTGGCGCAGGCCGCCGGCGCCCGCCGCCTGCGCTTCGCCGATACCGTCGGGGTGATGGAGCCGTTCGGCATGCTCGATCGCTTCCGCTTCCTCCGCCAGCGCCTGGATATGGAGCTGGAGGTCCATGCCCACGACGACTTCGGTCTGGCGACCGCCAATACCCTGGCGGCGGTGATGGGCGGTGCGACCCATATCAACACCACGGTCAACGGGCTCGGCGAGCGTGCCGGCAACGCCGCGCTGGAAGAGTGCGTGCTGGCGCTGAAGAACCTTCATGGCATCGACACCGGCATCGATACCCGCGGCATCCCGGCGATCTCCGCGCTGGTCGAGCGGGCCTCGGGACGCCAGGTGGCCTGGCAGAAGAGCGTGGTCGGCGCCGGGGTATTCACCCACGAGGCCGGCATCCACGTCGACGGCCTGCTCAAGCATCGGCGCAACTACGAAGGGTTGAATCCCGACGAACTCGGCCGCAGCCACAGCCTGGTGCTGGGCAAGCATTCCGGCGCGCACATGGTGCGCAACAGCTACCGCGACTTGGGCATCGAGCTGGCGGATTGGCAGAGCCAGGCGCTGCTCGGCCGTATCCGTGTCTTTTCGACCTGCACCAAGCGCAGCCCGCAGGCGGCCGAACTGGAGGACTTCTATCGCCAGCTGTGCGAGCAGGGGACCTCCGAACGGGCCGCGGGAGGTCTGGCATGAGCCTGCTTGCGCAATGGCGCGAGGATATCCGCTGCGTCTTCGAGCGCGACCCGGCAGCCCGCACCACCTTCGAGGTGCTGACCACCTATCCGGGCGTGCACGCGATCATGCTCTACCGCCTCGCCCATCGCCTGTGGCGGGCCGAGTGGCGCTACCCGGCGCGGCTGCTGTCGTTCGTCGCCCGCCTGCTGAGCAATGTCGACATCCATCCCGGAGCCGTCATCGGGCCGCGCTTCTTCATCGACCACGGCGCCTGCGTGGTGATCGGCGAAACCGCCGAAATCGGCAAGGATGTGACGCTCTACCACGGGGTCACCTTGGGCGGTACCAGCTGGCGCAAGGGCAAGCGTCATCCGACCTTGGGCGACGGCGTGCTGGTCGGCGCCGGGGCGAAGATCCTCGGCCCGATCACCATCGGCGCCAACGCCCGGGTCGGCGCCAATTCGGTGGTGGTCCAGGACGTGCCGGATGGCTGCACCGTGGTCGGCATCCCCGGCAAGGTGGTCAAGCTGCGCGAAGCCGGCCAGCTCAACCCCTATGGCATCGACCTCGACCACCATCTGATTCCCGACCCGGTGGGCAAGGCCATCGCCTGTCTGCTGGAGCGCATCGATTCGCTGGAGAAGAAGGTCGAGGGGGGCGGTCTGGTCGCGGTCGGCAGCCAGCAGCAGTTCTACCAGGGCTGCAATCCCGACAACAGCATCTGCGAGAGCGATTGTGCCGGCGGTGCTACCGCTCTGGCCCAGCCGGCCAGCCGCCGGCGTGCCGCACCCGCTTCGGTGAGCGAGTGATCGGCGGGTATACGGGGAGCGATTGACTATGGATCTGCAGGACTTCGACAGCGACAGCCTGTATTACGACGAGCCGCTCGCCCCGGAGGTAGCGGCCCGTCTGGCCGCGGCTGCCGAGCAGTACGGCGAGGGCACCGCCGAGCAACCGCTGCTCGAGGCGCAAGCGCTCGCGCCGGAGGACCTGACGGTGCTGGTCGGCCTGTATCGCTTCTACTACTACCAGCATCGCTATCAGGACGCCCTGCAGATCGCCCATCGGGCGCTGGAGGTGGTCGGTCCCCGGCTGTGCCTGCCTGCGAACTGGCGCGCGATCGACGCCGGCCAGCTCGCCGTGGCGGCCGAGCGGGGCATTGCGCTCCTGCGTTTCTACCTGCTGGCGCTCAAGGGCGCCGGCTATCTGAACCTGCGTCTGGGCCGATTCGAGCAAGGCAAGTCCATGCTCGCCAAGGTCGTCGAGCTGGACACGAACAACCGCCTGGGCGCCAGGCTGCTGTTGGACGTGCTGGCCGAACACAGCGCTGAAATCCTGACTTTTCCCACTGCGGCCAACGCGGAGATACGACCATGACCGTGCAACCCTTTTCCCCGGATTCCGACCTGACCCTGGACGAGGCTATGGACGAGCTGGTATCGGCCGAAGACTTCCTCGAGTTTTTCGGCGTACCCTTCGATCAGCCGGTCGTGCACGTCAATCGGCTGCACATCATGCAGCGTTATCACGATTACCTGACCAAGGCCGGCGATCTGGACGCGCACGACGACCAGGCACGCTATGCGGTCTACCGCCAGCTGCTGGCGCGCGCCTATCTGGATTTCGTCGAGTCCGACGCTCTGACCGAGAAGGTGTTCAAGGTCTTCCGCATGCACGAGCCGCAGAAGACCTTCGTTTCCATCGACCAGCTGTTGAGCTGAGCACAGAGGGGGAAGCGCCATGCTGCCGCAGTTTGAATACGGTGATGAAGTACGCCTGATCCGCAACGTGCGTAACGACGGCACCTATCCGGGCATGGATACCGGCACTCTGCTCATTCGCCGCGGTGCGGTGGGCTGTGTGTACGACGTCGGCACCTACCTGCAGGACCAACTGATCTATCGCGTGCATTTCCTCAGCGAGGGGCGCACCGTCGGTTGTCGCGAGGAGGAACTGATCCTTGCCTCGGCACCCTGGATCCCCAACCTGTTCGAGTTCCGCGACAACGTGATCGCCACCCGCAGTCTCGCCGTGCGGGGCCAGGTGCTGGTGAAGCGGGGCCAGGTCGGCAGCATCATGAAGGTGCTGCGCGATCAGCCCGAGGACGGTGTCCAGTACCACGTGCATTTCGGCGACGGTCTGGTGCTGCAGGTTCCCGAACAGAGCTTGGCGATGGCCGAGGCGGGGGCGGGGGCGGCTCTGGAGGTGCTTGATGAATTCTGAGCGTTTCGGCGACGGCGACAGCCGTTATTACCTGCTGAAGATCGCCCACGAGCAGTTCGACTGCGCGCCTGGCGCGCTCAGCGAGGAGCAGCTCCAGCAGGCCGACCGGATCATCGGTCGGCAGAAGCATATCGAGGATGCCGTGCTGCGCAGCCCGGATGCGGCCGGCGTGGTGGTTCCGGCTTCCCAGGTCGAAGAGGCCTGGGCGCAGATTGCCAGCCGCTACGAGACCGTCGAGGCGCTGCAGCAGGCCCTCGACGAGCAGGGGCTGGATGCCGTCGGCATGCGCGCCATGCTGGCCCGGGATCTCAAGGTCCAGGCCGTCCTCGACTGCATCTGCGCCGGCCTGCCGGACATCACCGATACCGACGTGAGCCTCTACTACTTCAATCATCCCGAGCAGTTCAAGGTTCCGGCCCGGCACAAGGCCCGGCACATCCTGGTCACCGTCAACGAGGACTTCCCGGAAAACTCCCGCGAGGCTGCCTGGACGCGTATCGAGGCGATCCTCAAGCGGCTGCGTGGCAAGCCGGAACGCTTCGAGGAACAGGCGATGAAGCATTCCGAATGCCCCACCGCGATGCAGGGTGGGCTGCTTGGCGAGGTGGTTCCGGGTACTCTCTATCCCGAGCTGGACGCCTGCCTGTTCCGGATGGCGCAGGGGGAGCTGAGTCCCGTGCTGGAGTCGCCGATCGGTTTTCACGTGCTGCTCTGCGAAAGCGTGAGCCCTGCCCGGCAGCTGACCCTCGAGGAAATCCTGCCGCGCCTGCGCGACAGGCTGCAGCTTCGGCAGCGCAAGGCGTATCAGCGCAAATGGCTGGAAAGCCTGCTCCAACAAAAGGCCACTTTGGAGAACCTCGCCCATGGATAAAACGGACAAACCCTGCTGCTCGTTCTGCGGTGCGGAAAAGAGCCCGACGGTCCCTCTGATCGCCGGCAACGACGGGCGAATCTGCGAAGCTTGCGTCAAGCTGGCCCATCAGGTGGTCAGCAGCTGGGGGCAGCGGCGCAAGAACCAGCAGATGGCACCGCAGCTGCGTACCCCCGCGGAATACAAGAAGCACCTGGACGAGTCGGTGATCGGTCAGGAGGCGGCCAAGGAAACCTTGGCGGTCGCGGTCTACAACCACTACCTGCGGCTGCTCAACTGCGACCGCGAGCCGGTCTGCCAGCTCGGCGAACAGGTCGAGCTGGAGAAGTCCAACATCCTCATGGCCGGTCCCTCGGGCACCGGCAAGACCCTGCTGGTGCGCACCCTGGCGCGCATCCTCGGGGTCCCCTTCGCGATGGCCGACGCCACCACCCTGACCCAAGCCGGCTATGTCGGCGATGACGTCGACAGCATCATCGCCCGCCTGCTCGATGCGGCCGGCGGCGACGTGCAGCAGGCGCAGTGGGGCATCGTCTACATCGACGAGGTGGACAAGCTGGCCAAGCGCAGCGGTGGCGGCACGGCGGTGCGCGACATCTCCGGCGAGGGCGTGCAGCAGGCCCTGCTGAAGATGGTCGAGGGCACCGAAGTACGGATCAGCAAGTCCGGCCGGCGCAGCGAGCACAGCGAAGAGCAGGTGGTGGATACCCGCAACATCCTGTTCATCGCCGGCGGCGCCTTCCCAGGGCTGGAGGCCATGGTTTCCAGCCGTATCCAGCCGAAGAACACCGGCATCGGTTTCCATGCCCAGCCGCGTCGGGAAGCCCCGTCGATCAACGAGCTGATGGCCTCGCTGCTGCCGGACGACCTGCACGAGTTCGGCCTGATTCCCGAGTTCATCGGCCGCTTCCCGATCATCACCTTCCTCCAGGAACTCGACCACGCCACCTTGCTGCGCATCCTCACCGAGCCGCGCAACGCGCTGGTCAAGCAGTACAAGCAGTTGTTCGCCTATCAGGGCGTCGAGCTGGTGATCACCGATGCGGCCCTCAGCCACATCGCCGATCAGGCGCTGACCCGCAAGACCGGCGCCCGCGGCCTGCGTGCGGTACTGGAGGCGACCTTGCAGCAGACCATGTTCAACATGCCCTCGCAGCCGCTGCTGCGGGTCTGCACGCTGGATCTGGTCGAACGCGAGGACGGCGACGGCGCGCTGCAGGTCCTGACCGGGCTGGCCGACGAAGGCCGCGAACCGCTCCAGGCCTGTCCGTCCGTCGCTGTGGAGGAGAAATCCGTACTGTCGGCCGATCTTTGAGGTGTTGTAAAAACGACAAGGCCAGCCTGTCTGCCGCTTCCTTGGCGTCGCATTTGCGACAGAGTTTTTTGCTTTTAGAAAAAATTATTGTAAATCAATAAGTTGGTAAATGTGGTCGGGCTCTGGAGAGTGGTCTGTTTCTTGCTAACACTCATCGGCCAGCCAGGTGTGCAAGCCCGGAGACTGGCGCCCCGACCACGATCATGCACGCAGTCAGAGGTTAAGTTATGGCCAAGATTGGACTCTTCTTCGGTAGCAACACCGGTAAAACCCGCAAGGTCGCCAAGTCGATCAAGAAGCGTTTCGACGACGAAACCATGTCCGATGCAGTGAACGTCAACCGCGTTTCCGCGGAAGACTTCGCCCAGTACCAGTTCCTGATCCTGGGCACCCCGACCCTCGGCGATGGCGAACTCCCCGGCCTGTCCACCGACTGCGAGAGCGAGAGCTGGGAAGAGTTCCTGCCGAAGATCGAAGGCCTCGATTTCAGCGGCAAGACCGTGGCCCTCTTCGGTCTGGGCGACCAAGTCGGCTATCCCGATAACTACCTCGATGCCATGGGCGAGCTGAGCGAGTTCTTCGCCTCGCGCGGCGCCAAGCTCGTAGGCGCCTGGCCGACCGACGGCTACGAGTTCGAAAGCTCTACTGCTGTGGTTGACGGCAAGTTCGTCGGCCTGGCACTGGACCTGGACAACCAGAGCGGCAAGACCGACGAGCGCGTCGCTGCCTGGCTGGCCCAGATCGCTCCCGAATTCGGGCTGTCCCTGTAAGGGATCGAGCCGGTCATGCAGCGTTGCTGCATGACCGGCTGCCCGACGAGTCGCCTTCCTTCGCCCTCTCTGCGCCATTCGGTGCACGATCTCTTGCTGCAGCAGGGGATCCGTCACTACCCTGCCGGTCGCTCTCTTTTCCATTCAGCCGAATGCCTGGGCAGCTCGCCTTCCGCTTCCGGCCCGGTTTTCCCGTCTCTTTTTTCATCGCGACGACGTCGCTGCACTCATGGGGCTGCCTAGAGTGGCATGGCGCACATCCGTCGAGTGGGGCAGTGCCCTGCAGCCCGTCCCGTGCCCTCGGGAGGGACGCGGGTTTGGGGGGAGAAATGCGCCAGATCTGCCCGGATGGGAGGACGGACAGACCCGGCGACTTAAACGGTGGCGGATGTGGATTCAGCGATAGCTGCCGCCAACACCGGCCAGTGCGGTGGCTTCGCGATAGGCGCGGTTGCCACGGGACTCGACCGCTTCGCCAGCGGCCAGTTCGTTACTCGGAGCGCGCAGCACCTTCTCGTCGCCGAGCAGTGCACCGATGCCGGCGCCGACCAGCATGCCGATCGAGCTGCCGATGACACTGATCATCAGCCCGCTCATGCCGCTGCCCGGCTTGCCGGCAGCCTGCTCCGTGGTTCCCTCGACACCTTCGACGGCATGTGCGCTACCGGCGGTCAGCAGGGTGAGGGTCAGGGCCAGGGTGCCGAGCTTTTTCATGGCAGCTCTCCGCAGAAGGCTTCAGCAGATCTTTGATCTTATATATCCACGAAGCATGCCAATAAATTTTATGATTAAAATCAATTAGTTATATGATTTTGCGGGATTTCATAAACGACAAAGTGTCGTTATAGCTACAAAAGTTTGTCTCGTTTCTCACAAAAAAACGCGCTTTCATTGATCGGGATCAAGAAAGGTGGCGTGGTTTTGTGCTCAAGCCTTTGCCGGGTATTGCTGGCGATTGGCGGTGCCATTCCTGCGGTTCGATGGCGATGGGCTTGCTGATTCCGGCGTGTGCACTCTGCTGGCCCTCCTGGCCGGGCGAGCATCTGTACGTCCGGTTCGGTTTGGACCGGGCTGGGGCGTGATGGGGGCTATTCAGGGGGAGGTGATCGAGTCGGGGTGCGGTAAACCCTTGCGATCGGGCGGTCGCTGTGGAGGCGGCCCGGCGGTTCTCCGGGGCCGCAGAAGTGCTCAGCGGAGAGGGCGCGTGCCGTCGTTGGCGTCGGCCAGGGTGGCGGCTCTGTCGGTCGTCTTGGTGTGCGGGCGGTTGCCGCGGATCTCGACCTGCTCGCCGATAACGAAGTGGCGGTGGGGGGAGCGCACGGTCTTCACTGTGCCGCTGTCGGTGCGCGTGCGATCACTGCCGCCGGAGGCTTGCGGAGTAGCGCCGCCCAGCGCCTTGGCGAAGCTCCGGCCTTGGGTTTCCTCGATGCTTTCGGCGGCGTTGGCACCGCTGGCGGTCAGCAGGCCGAGGGTCAGGGTCAGAATGCCGAACTTTTTCATGGCGGCTCCTCCGAGGAGCGTTCCGGTGGAATTCACCAGGGGATTTCCACGAAACGTGCCAGGTGGCTGGAGATGGGAAATCAATTAGTTAGCCATGAGGGGGCGGCGAGGTTCGCAACAAGATGTTGCGACTGCGACAAGGAGATTGTCGGCTAACCGCCAAAAGAAGAGCTTTTGTTGATCGTGGTCAGTGAAATGTCTGTGAAGGCATGGTTTGTCCTGTCTTGCGAAGGGGCCCGTTCAGGGTGCGATCCACTGGCCTCCGCTGCGGCTTTCGCAGGATGGCTTGAGGTAGCGGGCGTCGCTGGCGAGACCGTAGTAGTGGATATCCTGGTGATAGGCGGTGCCCTCGACCCGTGCCTCGCGGCAGATGCCGAAGCTGCCCTGCGGGCAGTGCTCGGCGAAGCTCACCTCGATCGTCTGTCCGGCGAGCTGCGGCTGGCAGAAGCCTTCGCGGAACAGCTTGGCCGGGATGCTGCGGTTTTCCTGGCAGACCCGCACCTCGACCCGCTCGGCCCGACTGTGCACCGTGCAGGCCTCGGCCAGGGCCTGGCCGGACAGGGCGAGAGACAGGGGCAGCAGGAGCAGGCGCATGGGGATTCCTCCGGGACGGGCGCGCGCGACTCTAGCATGTCGCGCCCGCTCGCCGCCGCCAGCGGGCGGCTCTGCCGCGACGGGCTTCCCGCTCGCTGCAAAAAGCCCCACCATGCCCGGATGCTGAAGAACATCCCCACCCACCTGATCGCCGGCCCTCTCGGCGCCGGCAAGACCAGCCTGATCCGCCAGTTGCTGGCGCAGAAGCCGGCCGCCGAGCGCTGGGCGGTGCTGATCAACGAATTCGGCCGGATTGGCCTGGACGCCGCCCTGCTGGACAGCGGTGCGGACGGCATCGCCTTCGCCGAAGTTGCCGGTGGCTGCCTGTGCTGCGTCAACGGCGCGCCCTTCCGGGTCGGTTTGGCGCGTCTGCTGCGCAAGGCCCGACCCGACCGTCTGCTGATCGAGCCCTCCGGGCTCGGTCATCCGGGCGAGCTGTGGCGCCAGCTCGCTGCACCGCCCTGGGTCGGGGTGCTGGCGCTGCAGCCCGCCGTGCTGGTGCTGGATGCTGCCGCCCTGGCCGCCGGCGAGGCCTTGCCGGCGAGCCAGGAGCAAGCGCTGGCCGCGGCTGGGTTGCTGGTTCTGAACAAGGCGGAGTCGCTGGACGAGTCGGTGCGGGTACGACTGGCCGAGCGGCTGCCGCCGCGTCCACTGTACTGGACCTGCCAGGGCGCGTTGCCGCTGGCGCTGTTGCCGGGGCTGGCCGCCCGTGCCGAGCCGGGCGCCGAACCGCCGGGCGAGGCGCCGGAGCTGGCGGAGGTCTGGCTCGATCCGGGCCGGCCGGTCTGCGCCAGCCAGGTCCGGGCCGAAGGCTGGAGCATTGGCTGGCGTTGGCATGCCAGCCAGCGTTTCGCGTTGTCGGCTGTCCAGCGCTGGCTGGCCGGACTGCCCTGGCGGCGTGCCAAGCTGGTCCTGCGCACCGAGGCCGGCTGGTTGTCCGGCAATGCGCTGAACGGCGAGCCGATCCGCTGGCAGCCTAGCGAGTGGCGCCGGGATTCGCGGCTGGAACTGATCTTCGCCGACGCCGGCGACGAGGCCGCGCTCCAGGCCGGGATGACGGCCTGCCGCCTGCCGGAGTGAATTTCCTGGCCGCGGCGCATGGCTGCGCGCCGTGGCGTCCGGCTACACTGCTTCGTCCCTCACCCTCCATGGACGGTGCGCATGATCCTGCATTCCTGGTCCCACGCCACCTCGGCCGGCTTTACCCTGCGCGGCTGGCACAGCACGCCGAGCGGCAGGCCGCTGCTGCACTTTCTGCACGGCAACGGCTTTTGCGGGAGGACCTACGAGCCGCTGCTACGCGTGCTGGCCGCAGATTTCGACCTCTGGCTGTGCGATGTCCAGGGACATGGCGACAGCGACCACGGCGGCCGCTTCCAGGGCTGGAACCGTACCGCCGAGCTGGCACTGGAGGCTTTCCAGGCCGGTCTCGGACGTTTCGGCGAGGTGCCGCGCCACGCCTGCGGGCACAGCTTTGGCGGAGTGCTGAGCTGCCTGATCCTGGCTCGCGAACCGGACGTGTTCCAGCGTGCGGTGCTGCTCGATCCGGTGCTGTTCGGTCGGGCGATGATCGGCGCGCTGGGCTTTTCCGAGTTCTTCGGACTGCAGCGTTTCAATGCCCTGGCACGTCAGTCAGCGACGCGCCGCCGGCACTGGCCGGACCGCGCCACCGCCTATGCCTGCCTGCACGGTCGCGGCGTCTTCCGGGGCTGGAGCGACGCGGCGCTGCGCGCCTACGTCCAGCACGCCCTGAAGGCGTCGGCGGACGGCGGTATCGAGCTGAAATGCCGGCCGAGCCGGGAGATCGAGATTTTCAACTCCTTCCCCCGTCGCCTCTGGCCGGCGCTGGCCGGGGTGCGCACGCCGACCCTGCTGCTCAACGGCCAGCGCAGCTTCCCCTTCATCGCCCGTTCGACGGCGCGCTGGTGCGCGATGAATCCCCACGTCGGCGCCCATACGTTGCCCGGCGGGCACTGCTTCATGCAGGAGCGGCCCGAGGAGAGCGCCGAGCGGGTGGCCGGCTTTCTTCTGCAGCGGGGGTGAGACGAGGGGCGGCTTGGGCCTGCGCAGGCGCGCGGGATTTCAGTGGTGGCGCTGTTCGTGCAGAGGATGCGTGCGTCGCCATTGGTCGAGCTGGATCACCTCGGCGGAGTGCTGGTGGTGCGGCTGCGGCGGTGCGGGGAAGGGATGGGCGCCCAGTTCGATGCGCGCGACGTGGTGGCCGAACATGACGATGTTGCCGTTGTAGCGCTGTTCGCCGGTGACGGTGAATTCGAAGTCGTAGATCCGCGCCAGGCGCTGGCGGCCGCGGGCGTCGGGGTGCAGACCGAAGCTGCGCAGGGCGACGTTGTCGTCGAGCAGTTCGACGTCCACTTTCGTGCAGTGCTGCCTGACTGCGGCCAGGGCCTGCTCGCGCAGGCCGTGGGTATGCCACAGCCAGGCACCGATGCCTGCCAGCAGCAACAGAATGAACAGGTTGGCGAGAGTCAGCATGATTGTTGTTGTTTTACCTGTGACGTCGAGCCCAGCTTAGTCGATCTGCCGGTCGACGCCTGTGCATTCGTCGTCTGGATTAGGAGGCCTTGTTCTTGATCTGCCGGTAGCGTGTTTCCAGCTCCTGACGCAGTTCGCGGCGCCGTTTGGCCTGTTCGTAGCGGCGCTTTTCCTGCTCCGTGGTGGGCTGCAGCGGCGGCACCTGGGTGGGCTTGCGGTTCTCGTCGAGCGCCACCATGGTGAAGAAGCAGCTGTTGGTGTGGCGCACGGTGCGTTCGCGGATGTTCTCGGTGACGACCCGGATGCCGATTTCCATGGATGAGCTGCCAGTATAGTTGACCGAGGCGAGGAAGGTCACCAGCTCGCCGACCTTGATCGGCTGGCGGAAGGTCACCTGGTCCACGGACAGGGTCACGGCATAGCGGCCGGCGTAGCGGCTGGCGCAGGCATAGGCGACTTCGTCGAGTAGCTTGAGCAGCGTACCGCCATGCACGTTGCCGGAGAAGTTGGCCATGTCCGGCGTCATCAGTACGGTCATCGTCAGCTGCGCGTTAGCATATTCCATACGGATCTCCTAGTATCCTAATGGTGGGGTGGGGCGTAATGCCGCAACGATAACCGAATTGAGCGAATTTGCCTGCAGCTAATTGCCAGCGAGTCGACTAAAGAGTCTTCCCGGCCGTCTGGGACGGTCGTTTCGGGCTATCGACTATTCGACGACTTTGAAGCGTAGCACGCCGATCAACTGGCCGGCCTCGGTCTGCACGCGGACTTCCCAGCGGCCGAGGGCGTTCTCGGGGAAGCGTCGCTTGTGGCTCCAGGCGCGGTAGCCCTCCCGGCGGCCGCCGCGGATCTCCAGGGGAATGCGGTCCACCTCCCGGCCGGCATGCCGCCAGACGTGGTAGATGCGCTCGTTCAGCCCGCGGGGAGCGTGGATCGAGGTATAGGCGTAGAGGCCCTGGGCGTGCAGCCGAGCCAGATCGATGCGTTTGAGACTCGCCCCCGGCTCGCGGTTGCGTCCGTCCATTTCCAGGCTCACCGCCACCTCGCTCAGCCACAGGGTGGCCGGCGGCACCCAGGCGCGCGCCCACCAGCCGGCACCGCCGAGGGCAGCCAGCAGGCCGAGTAGGATTAGCCGGCGCCGCCAGTTCTGTCCGCGCAGTGCGCCGAGCAGGCTGGGGAAGGCCAGCAGCACGGTGCTGGCCAGGGCCAGTCGGTAGCTTTGCGGCGTCGCCAGCTGGTAGATCAGCGGCAGGGTGGTGAGCAGCACGGCGAACAGGGTCAGGCAGTGGAAGGCCATGAGCGCCCAGCGCCGCGGCGCCAGCCAGTGGTAGTACAGCGGATCGACGATCGATACCAGCGCGGCCAGGCCGAGCAGGCTGGTGAAGACCGCCTGGCCGCTGTTCCAGGTGGTGGTGGTGAAGAAGAACGGCAGGACGAAGAACAGACTTTCCTGATGGATCATCTGCGTCGCGTAGCGCAGCAGCGGCGGCGGCAGATCCAGCCTGAACCAGCGACTGAGGCTGCGGGTCAGCAGGTTCTCCAGCAGCAGCCAGACCCAGCTCACCAGCATCACCAGGGCGATGAGTCTGGCCAGACTTTCCTTGCGCTCGACCAGCAGGAAGCTGGCCAGGCCGGAAGCGAAGCCGAACAGGGCGAGCGCGCGAGGGTAGCGGCTGGACAGAGCGATCAGTTGCTGGAGGCGGGTTTTCCAGGGCTGCATGGACTGCATGGCGGCGTCGTCGGGGAGCTGAGGGCGAATTCTAGCCGCAAGGCGTGCCCGGTCGCGCCGCCGGGTTTTCCGCGACCCGGCCGACCGGCCTGTTCGCTGCGTCGTCGAGCAGCAGGCGGCGCAGCTCGCCGTCCAGGCGGTCCCGCTCGGGTTTTTCGTCCGGGCGGTCGGCGGCCTGGGCTTCGGCTTCCAGCACCACGTAGGCGCTGCAGCAGAACAGCGAGTTGAGGCGCTTCATGTCCTCCAGCAGTTCCAAGTGGGTCGAGCCGGTTTCGGGGCTGTGCAGCACCTGGCGGTGCAGGCGGTCGACATGGGCGTGAGCCAGGCGCCGCTCGAGGGCGCGGAAGCGGCGCTTCTGGCGCAGCAGCTGGCGCGCGCTGCGCGGATCGCCGGAGAGAAACACGCTCAGTCCCAGGCGCAGGTTGGCCAGCAGCTCGGTGTGCAGTTCCGCCAGCTCTTCCAGATCGATGCGGGCGAAGCTCTGCCGTTCGGTCCGGCGCTGCATCTTGCCGAGGATGTAGCCGGCCTGCCGCAGGTTGACTGCCAGCTCGATGATCTCCGCCCAGCGGCGATCTTCCGCCTCGTCCAGCGCCTCCCGCGGCAGTCTGGCCAGGTACAGCTTCACCGCTCCGTAGAGTGCGTCCAGATCCTCCTCGAGACGGCGGAGTTCCCTGCCCGCCTCGGCCCGGCGGCCCTGCAGCACGCCCTGCAGATGGCCGAGCATCCGCTCGACCAGATCGCCGATGCGCAGGGTTTCGCGCACCGCATTGGCCAGCGCCAGGATTGGCGTGGTCAGGGCATTCGAGTCCAGGTAGCGCGGCTGGGCGATGCTGTTTTTTTCCGTCGCCCGCTCCGGCAGCAGTCGGGTGCACAGGCGTGCCATCGGGGCGACGCTGGGCAGCAGCAGCACGCACCGCAGGCTGTTGTAGGCCAGGTGGAAGCCGATCACCTGATCCTGCAGGCTGAGCGGCAGCTTCTGCATCCAGGCTACCAGCGGATCGAGCAGCGGCAGCACCAGCAGCAGTCCGAGCAGCTTGTAGAGCAGGTTGCCGAGGGCGACCCGCCGTCCGGCGGCGACCAGCAGGCTGCTGTTGAGATAGGCGAGCACGCCGCTGCCGATGTTGGCGCCGATTACCAGGCCGATGGCCAGCGGCAGATCGATCAGTCCCGCGCCGGCCAGGGTCGCGGTGAGCAGCACCGCAGCCAGGCTGGAGTAGGTGAGCATGGCGAACAGGGCGCCGATCACTGCCGCCAACAGGAGGTCTCCGGTCAGCGAGGCGAACAGCAGGCCCAGTCCCTGGGCGTGGGTGATGGGTTCGCTGGTTGCGACGATCAGCTCGAGGGCGAGCATGATCAGGCCGAGGCCGATCGCCACCCGGCCGAGCTGGCCGGGGGGATTCTGCTTCTGCGCCAGGAACAGGCTCACGCCGCAGAGCAGCAGCAGCGGCGGCAGCCAGGACAGATCGAGGGTCAGCACCCGCGCCATCAGCGCCGTGCCGACATCCGCGCCGAGCATTGCCGCCAGCGCCGGGGCCAGAGCCATCAACCCCTCGGCGACGAAGGCACTGGCCAGCAGGGCCGTGGCGTTGCTGCTCTGCACCAGCGCGGTGACGCCGATACCGGCGAGAAAGGCCAGCGGCGTCCGGCGCATGCTGTGGCTGAGCAGACGGCGCAACTGCGCGCCGTAGACGCGCAGGATGCCGGTACGGACGATATGCGTGCCCCACACGAGCAGGGCAATGGCAGATAACAGATGAAGCAATGTAAGCATGCCGGGGCCCCCTGCAGCGGACAACGAGAGCGCCAGCGCGCGCCCCCCTGCAGCGCAGCGGTGGCCACGCTCCGGGGCGCCTTTTTTTGATTCATATCATATTTCTGTCACAAAAAGGGCCCCGCTGTACCGAAAGAGGCGGTCTGTCGGGGGCGCGATGGACGACGGGGGCGCGCTCCGGTTCCGGCTCAGGGCAGCAGCGTCAGCACCAGCGGCAGGCTGGCCGCCGCCAGCAGGGTCTGCAGGGTGATGAGGCCGGCCATCAGGCGGCCGTCGCCGCCCAGCTGGCGGGTCAGCACGTAGGCGGTGGGGGCGGTGGGCAGGGCGAAGAACAGCACCAGCACGCTGCTTTCCAGGGGCGGCAGGGCGAGCAGGCGGGCCACCGTCCAGGCCAGCAGCGGCATGGCCAGCAGGCGCAGGGCGCAGTTCCAGCCCAATGTCGGCAGCTCCCCGTCGAGCTCTCGCGGTTGCAGGGCGGCGCCGACGCAGAGCAGGCCGAGCGGCAGGCTGGCGGCGGCGAGCAGGGACAGCAGCCGGTCGCTGCCGGCGAGCAGCGCCAGCCCCGTCAGGTTGACCAGCGTGCCGGCCAGGCAGGCGAGGATCAGCGGGTTCTTCAGGATCGGCAGCAGCAGCGTGCGGGCGCTGACCCCGCGCTCGGCGGTCAGCGCCCAGACCGACAGCAGGTTCACCGTTGGCACCAGCAGCGCCAGCATCAACGCGGCCAAGGCCAGTCCCGGCGGGCCGAACAGGTTGCCGATCGCGGCCAGGCCGAGATAGGTATTGAAGCGCAGCAGGCCTTGGGCGAGGGCGCCGAAGCGGGCGGCCGGCCAGCCGTGCCGCCGCCGCCCCAGCAGCAGGGCGGCCCAGGCCAGGCCGAGGCCGAGCAGCGCGGCCGCCGCCAGGCGCGGCAGGGCCGGATTGCCCAGCGGCGCGCCGGCCAGACTGTGGAACAGCAGGGCGGGGAACAGGATGAAGTAGTTCAGCCGCTCGGCGCCGGGCCAGAAGCCTTCGCCGAGGAGATCCCGGCGACGCAGCAGATAGCCGCCGACGATCAGGGCGAACAACGGCCAGAGGGCCAGCAGCAGGGCAGGCATGTCGTTCCCCTGTCAGGATTCGCCCCATCTTGGGCGGGGAGAGGCGCAGGACGCAAGGCCGGAGCCGACCGGCACCTGAACGGGGATACTCAGCGCTGGGGCACCGGGCGGGCAGCTTCGCTGCCGGGCAGTTGCAGTCCGTCGCTAGCCTTGTGCAGGGCGCGCAGGTGCTCGCCGAGCTGGCGGAGGTTGGCTTCGATGGCCTGCAGTTCGCTCAGGCGCTCGGGCTCCAGCAGGGCGCGCAACTCCCGGTCGAGCTCGTCGTTGAGCTGGCGCAGGCCCCGATGGCGGGCGGTGCTTTGCGCTTCGAGGCGTGGCCATTCGCCGGCCTGGGGCAGGCCGTAGCCGCCGTCGAGCAGCTCCGCCGGACGGCTCAGGAAGCCGCTGCTGGCGAGGATCTTGTTCAGGGTGTCGCCGGCCCTGGCCATGTCCGGCCTGGCGTTGCGGCCCTCGCGGTGGCCGAGGTAGCGCTGCTTGAGTTCTTCCTGGGCGAGCAGCAGCTGGCGGCGCATGGCCGCCTGTTCGAGCAGCAGCAGAGCCGCACTGGCACGCAGGTCGGCGTGGGCGAGCCAGGGACGGCGCTCGCCGGCGGACAGGGTGAGCCAGTCCTCGACGCTGCCCGGGGGCACCGGCAGGCGCTGGCGCAGGATCGCGAACATCGCCTGGTAGCGCTCGCGGAAGGAGTCGAAGCGGTAGCCCAGGCGCAGCGCCTCCCGCGGATCGTCCAGCCGGCTGCGATCGGCCAGGCCGCGGCCGACCAGCAGCTCGAGCAGGCCATTGGGCATGATGCTGTCGAGGCTCTCCAGCTCGTCGTGGGCAGTGCCGGTGCGCAGCAGCTTGAGGGTTTCCACCGCGCAATTGTTGGACAGAAACCAGTAGTCACCGTCGTAGCTCCAGTGCTGTTCGGCGGCGCGCTCGACCAGCGCACGGCGCTCCTCGTCGCTGAGCCGGAGCGGGACCGAGGCCAGGCCGCGCAGCTCGACCTTGGTGTATTCGTCGATCACCTGATTGAGCGGCAGGACGAACAGCCGCGAGGGGTAGCTGCCGGTCAGGCCGTCCCAGCTGGAGAGCTGCACGTCGCCGACGAAGGCGCGGTAGGAGAGCACCAGATGATGGTCCAGATCCAGCCGGCAGGCCGGTCCGCGTGGCCGGCCGGGAGCGCAGATCACCAGGCGCAGCATGCTGTGGCCCCAGCGGCTGACCCAGCTGTCGTTGGCCTCGGCGAACAGGTAGTCGACCTCGTAGACCCGTTCGGGGTCGAGCTGGCCGAGGGGCTGGCGGGCGAAGTCGCGGCCGGCATTGAGGTAGGGATAGGTCGGCGGGCACTCGGCGCGCGCTGCCGGTGCCCAGCCGAAGTGCTCCCGGAAGTAGCGGTACAACGAGGGGCGCCGGCAGGCATAGGCGGGATCGAGCAGGAAGTACTCGAGATTCACCGCGACGAATTCGCGGGGGTTGCGCAGTTCGTAGAGGTCCGGGCTGCGCGCCACCTGGCCGTTGTCCCGCTCGCGCTGGCCACGGCGGCCGACGGCCTGCTGCCAGCCGGCCAGATCCAGCAGGCGGGGATCGTCGGAGAGGGTGAAGTGGCGCGTGGTCTGGCCACGGCAGCGCTCCGCCAGGCCGACCGGACCGAGGCTGCCGGCCTGCTGGCTGCAGCGGTTCGACAGCCGTCGCTGTTCCGCCGTCCAGGCGCGGCTGCGGTCGTAGATGTGGGTCAGTTCGTGCAGCACCGTGGCCAGCAGTTCGCGGCGCACCGTGCCGTGGGGACGGCCGGTCCGGGCGCTGGCCGCCGAGCCATTGGCCAGCCCCGGCAGCAGGCGGGCGTTGAGTTCGAGACGGTCGGGACGGCTGGCGCGGCCGTAACCGTTTTCCGGCAGATGTGTGCTCCAGCGCACTTCCACGGTACGGTCCAACCGCTCGCGCAGGCGCGGCGGCAGGGCGGCCCGGGCTTCGTCGAGCAGGGTCTGGCTGGCCTGGCGCTGGGCCTCGCTCAGGCCTTCGGCGTACAGGGCGAGGCGCAGGTCGGCCGGTACGCCGGAGCTGGCCAGCAGCAGGGCCGCGCCGAGCAGCCCGGCGCCGAGTCTGGTCACCGGGCGAGGATGGCTTCGGCCAGGGCCTGGTCGCTGGCTTCGCGGGTTTCCGGCAGACGCTCGCGGATTGCACCGAGGGCGGCTTCCAGCTGTGCGCCGCGGATGGCGCCCTCGCTGGCGACGAAGCTGGCGGCATCGTCGCGAGCTTCGATCACCACCTTCATGTCACGGATCGAGGTGGTGGTGTCGGAGGTGAAGTCTATGGTGCGGTCGAAGGCGCGTACCACGATGTTGCTGGTCTGCTCGAGGCTTCGGGCCTGGGTGGTGGTGCTGAGCAACAGCAGAGTGATGGCGAGCAGGGAGTGACGCATGGCGGATATCTCGGTTACGGTGGTAGACGTTCGATGGGCTGGGCGGCCAAGGCCATGCCCGCGGACCGGCAGCCGGCGTGCCGGGGCGACAGCCGCTGGTCGCGGGGCGGAAAAGTAACGGAATCCATCTCGTCGGACCAGTGCCCCGGGACCGACGGGTTGAGGCGCCTGTGGTCCTGGCGGATTCGCCGGGCCGACTGCCGCCAACCCGGCGGCGAGGGGGATCGGCGGTCGTTCAGCGGGCGAGAATGGCCTGGGCCAGTTGCAGGTCGCTGGCAGCCAGCTGCGGGTGCTTGCCGCGGAGATGCACGAGCGCGGCCTCCAAGTGTGCGCCGCGGATGGCGCCTTCGCTGGCAACGAAGCTGGCGGCGTCGTCGCGGGCCTCCAGCAGCAGCTTGTTATCGTCGTCATCGTCGGAAGAAACATCGGAAGTAGCATCGCTGGTGCCGGCGGTGGCACGGCCGACCGCATCGGTGGTGACCACGAAGCTGGTGGCCGAGGCGCTGGTGACCGCGAGCAACAGTGCCGCGGCGCTTAAAAGGTGCAGACGAGACATGGGGACACTCCTTTCGGCTTGGCAAGAGGGACGCGCACTGCAGAGCACAGCCTACGAAAGCTCCATCGCTTAGCGGCGCAGTTTAGTGCAAGCCATCCAGGGCCAGCCAGTCCGGCATCGGCACTCGCAAGAGTGCTCGTTCATTTTTCGTCTCGCCACAAGACAAACGCCCCGAACGAGTCGGGGCGTTTGTCGCCCGCTCTCGCGGGCCGCTTCGGTGGAAGTTAGGTTTTAGGCGCACCCCTTTCAAGGTCTTTACGTAAACTCCCTTCCCGAAAACCATCGAGAGGGCAAGGCGGTGTGGGACGAGATTCTGGCGCGATTCGAAAAGCAGGCACCGGCCAGTGTCATGGCACGGCTGGCGTTGGAGCGGGCGATGCCGGCTGCCTGGGTCGACGAAGTGTTCGAGGCCAACCGGCAACGCCAATATCCCCGGGA
>Ga0209467_1000476_pt1 | contig 56375 bp, 56 predicted proteins | sample Higcelwee11metaG_FD_187175 | JGI IMG/M metagenome (GOLD analysis project Ga0209467, IMG submission 187175) | Freshwater pond sediment microbial communities from the University of Edinburgh, under environmental carbon perturbations - High... | ecosystem: Environmental > Aquatic > Freshwater >... | reverse complement strand
AGTATGCCGGCAACTCATCCTGGATCGCGTCGAGATTGTAGCGCACCTGCCCAAGCGGGTTGCGCATCTCATGCGCGATGCCGACGGCAAGCGCCTGAAGCGCCGAGTTTTTTTCCTGGGCCAGCTGACCCTTGCGGTTACTGTAGCTGAACATGTAACCGGCAACAATGGTAAAAAAGATGACGATGGCGTATAACGGAATATTGAACTCGGGATCCAGTGCAAATCCCGGAGATGCAAGAACAAAAAACAGCAGTGCCGAAGCAACACCGATAAAGAGATCGATGGCGAAAATGAGCCAGTTCGGCACGAAGGTAATGAGAATGAACAGCATGAATATTTCCCAGTACAGCCATAACTCATGAAAATTATTCATGAGCAGGTTGACCGTAAAAATAAACGGCAGCACACTGATGATGGTGAAATGCCAGTAATAGGGGAAAAACGCTTTTAACTTTGCAGGGAGCCGGTTGCGGAAAACCACTGAAATGGAGAGCAGGGTTGCCGCCATGCGCAGATAAAAATTCTCATAGGGAAGATGGAACCCGTACTTGAACAGAAAAAAGAACAAAAAATGGGCCGGAGCCCCGAGAAGCGCCGCGGAGCGAAGATTGAAATCCGATATCATCGTCCCCTCTTCGAATGCCTTTCTGAGGTAAGCGCGGATCATCAGAACAACTCTCCTGTCATGAGATGTTTTACGGTTTCTTCGGCTGCCGCGAAACACGCCTCGATCGAGGCTCCCCGGCGAAAATCACCGGTTACATAAAGACCGGAAAATGAAGCGAGACTTTGCTGCAATTCGGAAAAAAGCTTGTGATGGAACGGCGAATAGGCACATAACCCCGGAGAAAGATACTTGTAAATCATGGATGTGCGGATATTCCCCGCGATAGAAAAGAATGGCAATACTTTTTTTTCCGCCTGCAATATAACATCTTCGGCTTTCGATTCAGGATTTATTTGCACTCTGGCCGCTTTGCCGCTGAACGTGTAGCGGACAAGATCGAGGTCATGAATGCCGTAGGCGCCGGCATTGCTCAGGGGTGAAGTGCTGTCGAAAACCATCGCACGCTGCTCTTTGGGGAAAACATTGTCGCGATATGCCGCAATGGCGACCGAGACCGGATAGTATCTGACTCGATCGAGTATCTCCACCGCCTCGGGGAGGGAACCACCGAGCAGCGCCGAAAGCTGTACTGCCGGAAGCGCCGAGATCACCCGGCCATAGGTGATCGAACCTCCCTGACCATTGCAGGTATACGCGACGGTAACTCCCCGTCCCGAATCACATCGGTCGAGGCGCTCCACCCGGTGGCCTGTCCTGATGCTGAGGTCCCCGGACCGGCCATCGGCGAAAGCCTCCAGAAGCTGATGCATGCCCCCCTTGAGCTGCTCGTAGCTGTCGAGAACAAGCGCCAGATTCGACCCGAAATTTCCCGGATAGCACTCATCGGGTTCAGCGCCGTTCATTCTCACCGTTACGGGGCGGATAAGATGATTGGCACATCGACGGGGAAAGTAATCTGCAAGAGAAACATGATCGAACCTCCCTGCGATATCGTTGAAAAAAGAGGTGCGAAGCATCCCCTGCGCATTGTCCTTCATAATCGCCCTCACCCAGGGATACAGCATCGAAACGCCCTTCGGGCCAGCCAGTTTCAGGAATCCGAAAAGATTTGAAAGCTGCCGGCCCTCCTTGGTGAGGCTCACCACCTTTCCATCAATGACCTGCGAGGTGTTGAAGCCGAAATATTCGAACGGAAAATCGCCGGTATCGCGCACAAATTCGCGGAACCGGCGGTATTTTCTTCCGATATTCTTGCCACCGAAATCAAGCCAGCGCCCGCCCATACGCTCACTGCCGATTCTGCCGCCAATTGCAGGAGCCGACTCGTAAAGGTCAACCGGAACACCGGCTTTATTGAGGTAGAAAGTCGTTGCGATACCCGAAATACCGCCCCCGATAACAGCAACCCTCCTCATTGAAGCACACCTCCCCGCTGGAAGAGGTCGACTTTTGCATCGAACTGACGTTTGATTCTTGTGCCGATTCTGCCGGACCTTATGCGGTGAGAGGCATAGCCCTCCTTGCTCATGAATACACAGGCTTTCAGAGAGGCTTCGGCGCAGAGTTTTCCCCACTGAAAAATCTGACAGATTGCATACGAAGCACGTTCATCGGTCTCTCCGGCCCAGGTGAAATCACTGTAGGCTCTGAGAATAACCGGTGAAGTCGATTCGATGTAATTGTAAAAACGGGTATCGTAGGAGAGCAGTGTCATGCCGCCCTCAAGAGGCAATTTCCCGGTGATATGGGTAGTTGCGATGGCGGCCTGCCGCATCGCTTCAAGAATAAGCATACCCTGAACATGATCGGATTCATGATCGAACCGGAACTCGTCAATGCCGTCAAACATATTGAAATACAGAAATCTTCCGTCCTCCCACGGGATCGAAAGCAGAGAGTTTTTTTCGGTTTTCTTGTGAATACAGCGGATATCGAGAGCTCCGGGAAGCAGTTCGCCGTCTGAGACGGCAAGAGGGCTCTGGAGAAGCCCCCGGAGGTTCATGGGCAGCTTTCTGATCAGTGCCGACGCGGTTTCCACGTTCAGCAGCGAAGTTTGCCTTCTGGATTTGATGGTGCCGATCAGCTGCAGTTTGCCTGAAATATCGGGGTGTTCACTCGCATAGGTACTCGAAAGGTACATTTCACACGACCGACCAAGAAGAAACTGATAACCCGCGACCTCCTCCAGGGAAGAGACCCTGACAGCCTGCACTCCGGAGCTCTCGGCGGGAAGCTCGTCGTCTTCAAAAACAAGCGTATAGGGCTTCAGTCCGGGATGGTCGGTTAAAAACGCATGTTTTCTTTTTTTACGTTCGATATGAAGCAGCGAGGGACGGCCCTTGAGCATCGGCCTGAACTGAAGCAGCTGGCCATTCCCGGAAAGAGATTCTTGTACTGAGTTATTCATAGGGGTATTCATTACCTGTTTACTTGTTGCATTTGAGTGAAAAAAAAAGAATAATTGAACACTGCCGTTGCAATAGGGATTCGATCAAAAAAAACGGCTCGCGTCTATAATAATGGTTTAAAAAAATATAGCGATTCATGGAGCAAAGAACAGCGCTCCTGCAGAAGAATTTACCTGGTTTTTTCCTCTGCGTCCTTTCCTGAAGTTCTCGGCTTTTCGTATTTTAAAGCTTTTTCAATCCAAACCTGACACAGACCATGAGCCAGCTCGATCTCCTCAATATTGTTCACCGCCCAAGAAGGCTTCGTAAATCTGCGGCTATCAGAAACCTCGTACAGGAACGTACCCTGACGGTAAACGATCTTGTTTTTCCGCTGTTCGTCTGTCCCGGCACCAATGTTGTGGAAGAGGTGCAGTCCATGCCCGGCAGTTTCCGTTACTCGATCGACAATGCGGTCAAGGAGTGCCAGGAACTCTGGGATCTGGGCATCCAGTGCATAGATCTTTTCGGCATTCCTGAAAAGAAAACCGAAGACGGCAGCGAATCATACAATGATAAAGGAATCATCCAGGAAGCAATACGGGCCATCAAGGCAAAGCTCCCCGACCTCTGCATCATGACGGATGTCGCACTCGACCCATTCACTCCGTTCGGGCACGACGGTCTGGTCCGGGACGGGATCATCCTCAACGACGAAACCGTAGAGGTGCTCTGCAAAATGGCGGCTTCACACGCCAATGCCGGAGCGGACTTCGTTTCTCCCAGCGACATGATGGACGGCCGTATCGGAGCTATCCGCGAATCCCTTGACGATGCAGGATTTTCCGATGTCGGCATTCTTTCCTATGCAGCCAAATATGCATCGAGCTTTTACGGCCCGTTCCGCGACGCCCTGCATTCGGCGCCACAGTTCGGAGACAAGAGCACCTACCAGATGAATCCGGGAAATACCGACGAAGCCATGAAAGAGATAGAGCTCGACATCATGGAAGGCGCCGATATCGTGATGGTAAAACCCGGTCTTGCCTACCTTGACATCGTTTACCGCACCAAAGAGCGTTTCGATGTTCCTGTCGCTATCTACCATGTTTCCGGAGAGTACGCCATGGTCAAGGCTGCTGCGGAACGTGGATGGATCGATGAAGAACGGGTGATGATGGAGTCACTGCTCTGCATGAAACGTGCAGGCGGCGACATGATCTTTACCTACTACGCCAAAGAGGCGGCAAAAAGGCTTCGCTGAAGCCTCTCGACAGGACGGATTACCGGCGACATCTCTATCAGGAAGCCCGGCTGCCCAGTATAGCCGGGCCTTTTTACTACTTACAGTCATGATACGATACATTACAGCAGGAGAATCACACGGACCAGCCCTTACGGCAATTGTGGAGGGACTTCCGGCGGGGGTACCCGTTACGCAGAACGATATCGATACCCAGCTGCTGCGTCGGCAGCAGGGGTATGGCCGCGGCGGGAGAATGAAAATAGAGAGTGATCAGGCTGAAGTGCTTTCCGGCATCCGGTTCGGCAAAACCATCGGTTCACCCGTAACCCTGCTCATCAGAAACCGTGACTGGCAGAACTGGACCGCCACCATGGCGCAGTTCGAAAAACCTGCCGAAGAGGTTGCCAGAATAACCGTTCCAAGGCCCGGTCATGCCGACCTTGCCGGAAGAATCAAATACGGATTTGACGATATCAGACCTGTTATCGAACGATCATCAGCACGGGAAACCGCAGCCAGGGTTGCTGCAGGAAGCCTTTCCAGGGTTTTTCTCAGAACGCTCGGCATCGAAATCGGCAGTTACGTATCGGCGATAGGAAGTTCCTGCGAAACAGCCTGCAGCCCGGCCGTCGAAGAACTCCTCGCCAAAGGAGCCGAATCACTTTCCATGGAAGCCGACCAGTCCCCGGTACGTATGCTCGACAAAAGTGCGGAAACCGGCGCAATGGCGGCTATCGATGAGGTCAGCAGGCAGGGGGACACACTCGGAGGCATCGTTGAGCTGTTCATTACCGGAGTACCGATGGGTTTCGGCAGCTATGTGCAGTACGACCGGCGCCTCGATGCGGCGCTCATAGGGGCACTTCTGTCAATTCAGGCAATAAAGGGCGCCGAGATTGGCCACGCTTTCGATAACGCCCGGAAACCGGGATCACAGGTGCATGACGAATTCATTCTCTCCTCAGCTGACGGGCTTTCAAGAAGAAGCAACCGAGCGGGAGGCCTCGAAGGAAGCATGTCGAACGGCCAGACCATGCATCTCAGGGCCGCCATGAAACCGATCTCTTCGCTTGTCTCACCACTGCACTCCTTCGATCTTGAAACCCTGCAGCCGACACTCTCCCGCTTCGAACGGAGCGACACCTGCGCGGTACCGGCAGCAGGAGTGGTTGCTGAAGCCGTCGTAGCTCCGGTAATCGCCAATGCATTGCTGGAAAAGCTCGGGGGCGACCATCTGGAGGAGATCAAAAGCAGACTTGAAGCCTGGCGCCTGCATGTTGCAAGCGCCTTTCAGGCCTGAACTCCGTTCGGGCCTTTTTTTTCGCGGCTTGTCAGCTTCTGGTCCATTTCTCGGGAAGGCTCGGCGACCTCGGTTCTGCCTACAATCTGTGCAGGAACGCCTGCAACCGTGTAGTGGGGAGGCACATCCTCGAGCACCACACTGCCGGCTCCTACTTTCGAACCCTCACCGATCACCACATTGCCGAGAATCTTTGCTCCGGCCCCGATAAGCACCGATTTATGAACCTTCGGATGCCGGTCACCAGTCTCCTTGCCCGTGCCGCCAAGGGTCACCTCGTGCAGGAGTGATACATTGTCATCGACAACTGCCGTTTCACCGATCACGAGACTGGTCGCATGGTCGAGCAGAATCCCCTTGCCGATCACTGCTGCAGGATGGATATCGACGGCAAACACCTCCGATATCCGGTTCTGGATGAAATATGCCATGGTTTTTCTGCCGTTCTTCCAGAGCCAGTGCGCAAGGCGATATGCCTGAAGCGCCTGGTATCCTTTCAGAAAGAGCATGATCTCGAAATAGTGTACCGCAGCCGGATCGCGCTGCTGGGTCGCCACAAGATCATAGAGCGCATACTCGACCTGCTCCGGACTCTGCCGGTAAAAATCCTCGAACAGCCCCTGCAGTACAAGCGGCGGGAAATGTTTCGAACCGAGCTTTACCGACAGCAGCATGGCAAGCGATGAACCGAAATCGTCAAACCTCAGAATGTGCTGTTCGAGAAAAATGCTGATTTCGGGATCCCGGCCGCACTCGTTGGCCGCCTCGGCGACAATCGCCTTCCAGATATTGGTTAACTCCATTCCCATATAATTTTATCACATGAGCCCGCCAGTTGCTGGGTGTTATTTCGGACAGCGGACGTCCTTACTGTTCACAAGCATCAAAGGCAATTACCCTGCAAAAGGTTCATTTTTCCGGACGAATACAAGTACGGGAATTTACAATAAAAACGCAGATTATGGCGATTGCCGAACATCATGAATGATCAACTGAATTTTCCTTACCCACGACATAACCGGAAGTTTTTATATTCGATCTATCCCTGTGGTCTACATGGCAAGGAAACCCGATGCCGTTACCGGTTACATGAAATTTCAGGACAATCAACAAATCGTGGACGCTCCATCCGGAATACAGAAAAGTATGGAACTCAACCGACTGAAAAGCGAGTTTCTCAACAATATTTCCCATGAAATTCGCACGCCTCTTCACGGCATCATCGGCATGAGCGATTGTCTGCTTGATACGTCGCTTGACGAAAAACAACGTTATTATGCAGCAACAATCAAATCAGGTGCCGCGACACTCCTGAAACTCACCGACACCATTCTGACTTTTTCAAAAGCCGTATCGGGCAAAATGGTGCGGGAAAACCGGAATTTTCTGCTGCGGGAAATCCTGTCGGCCGTTCTGGCAGTCATCTCATCTTCAACAGAAAACAAAAACATTGAACCGGGTCTCGATATCGGAGATCAGGTGCCGGATATGCTCAATGGAGATCCTGAAAAACTCCTGCAGGTACTGATGATCCTTGCGGAAAATGCGGTAAAATTCACCAGTGAGGGTGCCGTAAGAGTTGAGGCAATGCTGGAACGCGTCTCTCCCGACGGAGTGGTCCTGCGCTTTGCGGTCAGTGATACGGGCTCCGGAATACCGCAGGAAAAGATCGTCGGCATCTTCGATGCGTTCACACAGGCAGATTCGTCTTCCACCCGTCGATATGAGGGCCTCGGACTCGGACTTGCCTTATCGAAGGAGCTGGTGAAGGTCATGCAGGGAGACATCGGCGTTGAAAGCCGCGAAAATGAAGGATCGCGATTCTGGTTCACTGCCGTTTTCGGCTTGCCCGAAAAACAGACAGCCGAACCTGTTGCGGTAAAAGAGAGCAACAGCCGGAACAATCCCGCAACGCCTTTTCATAAAAAAAAGGCGAAAAGTAAATCGAAAACTGCCCTCCCCTCCTCCAAAGGAAACTCCCCTGCCATTCTCGTCGTCGACGACAACCTCGTTAACCGCCAGGTTGTGCTCATGATGCTTAAAAAACTCGGGTTGCGGGCCGAAGAAGCCGTCAACGGAAAAGAAGCCCTGCAATCACTCGAAAAAAAGCCTTACGATCTTGTTCTGATGGACATCCAGATGCCTGAAATGGACGGTCTTGAAGCAACGCGTCTGATCCGCATGAGGGAATCGGGAAAAAACACCCCGATTATCGCCCTGACCGCGCATAACATGGAGAACGACCGCGAGGATTGCTTCAAGGCAGGAATGAACGATTTTCTCCCTAAACCACTTGATTACGAGGCCCTGAAAAATACACTCAAAAAGCACCTTCGCGAATACCGGACTCAACTGTAGTTTTTTATTCTATTCCAGAAACCCCTGATGCAGCAAAAAGAACGAAACAAACCAGTCCCGACGCGACTGGGAATCATCCCCGACTTCCATTACAGGTTGAGGAGTTATATCATGAAAAAGCACGGTTCCATAAACGCATTCTGCCGTGCTGTAGGCATTAAGTATCCCGCGCAGATGACCCCTTACCTTACGGGAAAATGCTTTCCAGGCAAGAAAATGATCGATCGTCTGAAAAATGACGGTGCCGACATACAGTGGCTGATGACCGGTAATGAAAACCTGATGGCGATACCCGATCTCAGCAATGCATTATCGTTGTCGCAGTACCGCATGGATATCGACAACCTCTTCAGGCAGATACGCCTCCATATCAACAGGTTTTCCGACATCTACCAGCCGATTGTCGATGCTTATGCCGTACTCGACCATGATAAAAACATCGTGGATCTATGCAGTTCGCTCGAGCAGTACCTTGAATACCCGAAAAATGCACTCATCGGTTCCGGACTGAAAAGCATCATGCATCCGGAAGATTATTCCGTCGTGAAAAGAACCCTCGACAACGAAAAACACAAAAACACCATCGTTGTTTTCAAATCGAAATTCAAGCATGGTGACGGCTCATACATTCAGGCGGAATGGTGTCTCGCAATCAACCAGAAACCGATGAGCGAACTGCATGAATATGCCATGATCCTGAAAGGATCACTCGCATAACGGATCGACCGGCACAGGGACGCACAGGCGGGCACGCATCAAGCATGATGGGAACATGCTATTGCAAAAGTTTCAGACTCATGAGCAGTTCCTGGCCGCTGAATGGTTTTTTCAGGGTCGTGTGGGCTCCGAGAGCATCGGCAAGCACCAGATAATTCTCGGGACCGACTTTTCCTCCCCCTGAAATGGCAATAATTTTTATCGCCGGGTAACGGCGCCTTATCTCCATGATGGTTTCGATACCTTCTTTTTCCGGCATGATGAGATCGGTGATTACAATGGAGATCTCATGGTTTGTGTGCAGAAGCTGCAACCCTGACATTCCGTTGTCGGCCTCAAAAACCGTATGGTCCTCTTTTTTCAGGATAATCCCGATAAATTTCCTTACGGCAGCGTCATCATCAATGACAAGAATACGCATGGCTGATGGGTTTAATCTTAGTAACAGGTACGGAAAACGTCCATAATGATCTAAAAGGCATACCGGAACGGCCTTGCTGTCGGATCCCTCAATTTACCTATTCCGCAGCACCCGCAGGAAAACGCGTGCCCGATATTTTTTTCTTTACTACAGGCGTGATCATACCTTGTAAAAAGAGCGATACCAGGCAACAAACCGGTTGATGCCATCCTGAACCGGGGTTGATGGCTTGTAATCGAACCTCCCGACCAGATCCGAAACATCGGCATAGGTTGCCGGAACATCGCCGGCCTGCAGGGGCAAAAAGATTTTTTCTATCTTTTTGTCCAGCGCCTGTTCAATCGCCTCCACAAAATCCATCAGAGGCACCGGGTTGTTGTTACCGATATTGTATACCTTGTAGGGCGCAGAAGAAGAGCCGGAATCCGGATTTACCCCCGACCACCCGGAATCAACTGCAGCAGGGTGATCGATGATTCTCCTTACCCCTTCAACGATATCGTCGACGTAGGTAAAATCCCTGAGCATATTGCCATAGTTGAACAATTGAACCGGCTTGCCCTCGATGGCTGCTTTCGTAAAAAGAAACAACGCCATATCGGGCCGGCCCCAGGGGCCGTAAACCGTAAAAAAACGCAACCCGGTCGTTGCTATGCCAAAAAGATGGCTGTACACATGCGCCATCAACTCGTTGGATTTCTTGCTTGCCGCATAGAGGCTTATGGGATGGTCTGCCGGACGATGCTCGGAAAAAGGAAGCAACTCGTTCAGACCGTACACCGACGAACTCGACGCGTACGAAAGATTGTTGACGCCGTAATGACGGCATGCTTCGAGAATATTCATGAACCCGACAATATTGGCGCTGATGTAAGCCCCCGGGTTGGTCAACGAGTATCTTACCCCCGCCTGCGCTGCGAGATGACAGACAGCATCGAACCGCTCGGAATCGAAAAGGCGGTTCAGGCTTTCCCTGTCTTCGAGTTCAGTGCGGACAAACCGATAATTCGGAAATTTCGATGAAACAAGGAGCTTGTTTTGATCGACTAACCGTTCATCGATACCGGCCTCTGCAAGACGCCCGTATTTTACCCGCACATCATAGTAATCGTTGACAACATCAAGACCAACAACATCATCACCCCGTTCCATGAGGCTTTTGGCGAGGTGAAATCCAATAAACCCCGCAGTTCCGGTAACAAGAATTTTCATAACCAACCATTAAACATTAAAAAAAACAAAGTACAGGCACTACACCATACCGGAAAGAAGCGCATAACAGCCAATCGCTGCACCTATAAAACGCAAAAGGGCGTTTATTTTCCCGTAGAATCCATTCACAAACAGACTGTGCACTCCTGTGAGCAGGAGATAAACCACTACTCCGGAAACCACATACAGCATAAACAACTATGTTTTTATTGAATAATTACGTGCAAATTCAGGATGCGGCACCCCTGCTCAAGACTTTTTTTCACATCAGACCCCAATCATCCGTACTTTCGGCTCGTCGCAATGGAAAACGCAAAAACAGGCGCGTTGGAAGAAAAAGCACTACCGTTTGCAAGAGGGCATGAGATTTTAACCCGAAGGGGAAGGCTCCCGACACATCCACGCCAAAATCCGGACAAAAGCCTTTCCGAAAAAAAACGCCGAAAGCAGAGCGTGGGCAGAGACAGGAAAATTTCACGAACGCCGGATCCCCGGCAAAAAGATCAGGCTGAGGATATACATCGAGAAAAAAGAAGTGGAAGGGAAAAAGAGAACAGAAGCGTCCGGCGGCCTTCAAAACATTTTCTGTACATTGGATTGCAATGCATGCAATGTGAACGGCTTGCGGATGAACGCCTGGGGTCGTTCATGCACTGCATGAACGTTGAGGCTGCCGTCCGTATAACCGGACATGAAAAGACTCTTGATGCCACTCCTCTTCGAAACCAACTTTTCCGAAAGTTCAAATCCGTTCATCTCCGGCATCACCACATCACTCAACAAAAGATGTATCTCACCCTGAAAACTTTCGGCAATCCGAAGCGCTTCAGATGGGCAGCTTGCTTCAAGAATGTTGAATCCCGACTGCTCCAGAACTTTCCTGCAGAGCTTCAGAATAGCAGAATCATCCTCCACAAGAAGAATGGTACGCTGAGCACTGCACGAACGATGCGTCCGCAAAACTTCGCTTGTGTCCTCATCATGAGGAAACGTTTCATGTAATGGCAGATAGATATCGAAGGTAGTGCCCTTGCCGACTTCGCTGCGACAGCAGATAAAACCCTGGTTCTGGCTGACGATACCATAGACGGTCGAAAGCCCAAGCCCGCTGCCTTTATCCGGAGTCTTGGTTGTAAAATAGGGCTCGATGATATGCGGCAGGTTCGTCTCGCTGATCCCGCTGCCGTCGTCGGTTACGGAAAGCACGACATAGCATCCCTGCTGAACGGAAAATGCAGGACCGGACTCATGTTCATCGATGCACTTATGGCTTGTCGTCAGACTGATTGTGCCGGCGCCGGTAATGGCATCACGGGCATTGACGCACAGATTCATCACGATCTGATCAAGCTGTGAGGGATCGAGGCAGACCGGATAATCTCTCATTCCTGGGTTCCAGCGCACCGCAATCTGCGCACCAACCAACGGTTTAAGCATCTTGATCATCCCCTCGACTGCCCTGTTGAGCTCGAACAATTGCGGTTTAACGCTCTGCTTCTGAGCAAAGGCAAGCAGTTGCCTGGTTAAATTCGCCGAACGAAGCGCTGTCTCCCGGATGGTATCGATCTCCCCGTAAATCTCCTGATCCGGATCAAGCCTGCCGAGCGCGATTTCCGCATTGCCCTGAATAACGGCCAGCATATTGTTGAAATCATGAGCAATACCTCCGGCAAGCCTTCCAAGCAGCTGCATTTTACCGGTTTCATGCATCTCCTGCATAAGCAGGAAATTCTGTTCTTCCGCTCTCTTTTGCGGAGTAATATCGAGAACCATGCCGATATACCGGCTAACCCTGCCGTCCGCCCTCATGAGCGGGGTTGCTTTTGTCATCAGCCAGCTATAACCACCCTTTCCATCAGACACCCGCCATTCAACCGTAAAGGCAACCCCTTGTTCTCTTGAGCTTTTGACGATGTGCTCCACACGCTCGCGATCTTCCGGAATAACCGAGTTTTGCCAAATCTCGTAGGAAGCATGGCCGGAATACGGCTCAAGACCGAACATTCGCCACAACTCGTCCGACCAGATATGCGTATCGGTAAGAGCATCCCATTCCCAGCTTCCGACATGAGCCGTTTCCATCATGAGCCGCAGTCGCGTATTGCTTTGTACGAACTCACCGATTGCGCTGCGCATCCGGTTCGCGCGATACCGCGCCAAGGATAACACGCAGGACCTGACGCCGACCTGGACCTTTTGCGCACAAATTTCAACAGCTAACCTGCTTCCGTCCTTGTGCCTGTGAACCGCCTCGAAAACCACAGAGCCTTCCCGCAGCAGCAGATCGGTCGCCTGCTGGACATAGCCCGACGACAGATCGGGATCATCGAGATCATAGGGACTCATCTGCAGCAGCTCGGTTTCCGTATAACCGAGCGTTTGACATGCCGATGCATTGACCAGAAGAAACCGGCCGAGTTCCCCCCCTTCACCGACAGGATGCAGAAACATGCCGTCAACCATATTGTCCCAAAACATCCTGTAATGGAGATCGATGTCTACTGGCCTAAAATTACCGTCAACCAGACCTGGAACTCCGGTACCATTTGGAACTTTTGTTTCACTCATTGCGCAAGATAATTATAACGTCATAACAGATGAATACGAATCTGCTGAAAAGTGATACTATCTCTTTCAACAAAAGCCATGGCAAAAGCTTCCTCGCAAAGTGAATGGGACGTCACCATGATCCGTACATCATCGGCCCCGGAGGTTTTACTGCACTTATCCGCCCGCCACGCAATCCCGCGAACACTGACCCACAAAAAAAAGAGCCCGCTGATCCCCGCGTTTTGGCTCCGATGCCACAATGCATTGCAGCGGCAAAGCATCCATCAGCACTCAGTGAGACAAATCGACACGTTTTCTGTTAATCAGTTTTTACCGGCAGGGGTAACGGAGAACCGGCGCGCCCGATTCCAAAAAACTCGGCGACAGGAACCGTTTCGGGAAGAATGTACACGTATCCCTTGTTCGAGCTGAAGGTCGAGCTCACCGTCGAAGCGTAGTAATCCGCAGGCACATTGATGCACCCCCATGAAATCCGGTTGTCCCGAGGGGTCGGAGTGTTGAGGCGCTCAAGCCTCCGCTGGCCGGCATTGCCCGTTACGACCGGGTGGATGGCCAGTCTGCTCCCGAAATCCACCCACAGTACCTCTTTTTTATGGGAATCGAGCCCCTTGCGAGCGAGAAACCTGCCTGCCTGGGTAATCCGGTCTTTCTCCTGAATCTGTGACAACGGTTTTCCTGCGATACCTTTCGGCAAAACATCGCCGACCCCCAGCCCCAGAAGCGCAGGAGCCCCACCAACCAGTGAACCGTCAGAGGAAAAAACGAAAATATGCGCCTGCACCTTGTCGAGAATGATGAACGGCAATTGCTTATTGTCACCCGACTCCGTTACCCAGCTTGCCATCAACTGCACATCATGCGATGGCGATACCTGCGCATGCACCGAAAAGCCGTTTTCCCCCGCAGCTGTCAGAGATGAGGACGTCCAGAGAAACATTCCTGCAAGCAGCCATCGAAGACTACGAACCGACATGCTAATTACGCGTTGTACCTTCCTGTATAGGCTCGCTCTCCTGCTGAGGAGGCGCAACTGTGGGATTCTGCCTCTCCTCAGGCGCACCCTGCGGTTTCTGCTGCGAACCGGAAATAACGATATTTTCTTTGAGTGTGACGTCATTGATCCAGTTAATGGCTGCAGGGCCGTCAATAATGCCCGTCACAATCGAATCCGACATATTGCCGCTCACCTCGGCCCCGACCTGAGGAACAGCAATCAGCATACCGAAAACCCCAAGAAGGATAACGCGAAGAATTGAATTATTCATCTTATAATATATGGTTACAGTTATATCGAGATCTCAGAGCCTGAAACCGGTACCTATACCGCCGACCAGCCGAACCCCGTCACCGGAATTATCGGTAAGATCAGCCGCACCGATAGTGATGACCACCGGCAGGGTACTGTTAATGCTGAAGGTCTTTGAAATACCTGCGTTCAGGTTCACGCCATTCCAGTCGCTCACCAGATTGAACTGTCCGAACAGTTCATAGGCCACATTTCCGAATACATAGGTGCCGTGTTTACTTTTTCCCGCGGCAATATCGCTGGGACTTTTCTCTCCGAACCGCCCGCTTCCGACGCCGATACTGTAATGGAGCTTTGTCGTATTGGTAACCTCATTGATGAGGCTGCTGTCGAGCACTCCCTTGCTGAATACGACGTAAAAGCTTTCATCCGAATCCGTCTCGTCAGCCCCTGCAATCGTGATATTCTCCACTCCTACGGCAATCGAACTTGCCGATCCGAGATAACGGTGCAAATGGAGATTCAATGAAAACCTGTCCCATTCGCTCAGATCCAGCGAGGCAACGCTCGCCTGCAGTCCCACATGCCTGACAGGATTGCCGATACCAAAGCCGACTGCCGCGCCACCATCGGTACCATTGGCGTAGGGCGCTGGACTGGTCCCGCCAACACCGATGAACATCGTCCCATAGGCCGCCCCCCAGGCAACAGGAGTCGTAATGGATTTGCCGTGGCTGTTCGGCAACACTCGTTCCATTGGAGAGAAGGCGGCACGTGCCGAACAGGGAAAAGCCGCCAGCAGAACGCCTATAACGGCAATCTTTTTAAACGTGAATCGTTTCATGGAAAAAAAGGCTTTAGGTTAGGCTGACCGGGTGATTTCAGCCGGGGAATCTGGAGGTCTGACAATGCTGCAGGAATCAAAGTAGCGATTGGGTGTCAGGGAGTCCACAGCCGATAGAGTGCAGAAAACTGCCGTCAGACCAGCATTCCATTACCGACGCTTGCGCTTCGGGAATATGACAAGCCGCCCCTTTAACGAGGCATTATGAGCAGCAGCGATGCTTCTGCAGTCATTCCCCGCCCGGCAACGAGTGCAGGAAAGCGAGCGGTCACAAACCGGTGATCAATCGCCGATCGGCAGGAGAAAGCTGTTCGAGATAATCTCTGAGATAGACCAGATGCGCCGTGGCCGGCTGTTCGGTATTGGTGCGCATGGTCGAGACCCTAACCATGATGTTGTCGGGAATTGCCGCAAGCATGATTAACGGGAGACGCTTCAATTTATCGAATCGGTGTATCAACAGATAATGTGCACGAACTGCGGCAGTATTGCTCATATCCGGCTCGCCACCAGTTATCCGCCAGTAGACCACATCCTCGATACCACCCGCCCTTTTGGCAATAAAGCTTGTCAACACCAAACTTCCCGAATCTGTCACCAGTTTTTCAGCTTTCAGTTCACTGACAGCAAAGCCGCTTGCGTTATAGCAAGCCTGCTGTATATGGCCAGCACGCCGAACACCATCACGACTCCATGTCATCACCACCATAACCTGTTGACCATAAGCATTCTGGTAGGTTCTCCCTGCAACGATATCGTATTCACCTTTTCCCGAATTCTTCCAGGCGGGACTGGTAAGCGAACTTGGAACTTCATGCCAGCCATCGGGATGCTGGCTGATAAGTCGTTCGAGATCGGGCGGAGAAGCATGAGCTTCCAGAGAGCGCTTCCACACATCCAGAATTTGCGAAGCTAAAAGCAGCAAGCCCAGAATGATGGCCAGCGCACCATACTTACCAACCCTCATGATGCACTGCTCCGGGATAAACCAACAAATCGCCCTGTCCAGAAAAGAGCCCTGTCGATCATGTCAAGCATCACGAGGGCCACAACAAAAGTCATAACACCCGCCACATCATGAAACCATCCGTGGGCAAACCCGTCACCGATGAACCGGGTTACCAGAACGAGCATGATCACTCTCGCCAGATTGGCAAGGATGGCAACAGGAATAACCATTGCAACGAGTACCGTGATATGCAACGGCTTGCGATGAACCCCTTCGCGCAGATAAAGGACAGCAAGAGCCATCAGGGAAAAAATGGAGTTCATCCCTGAACAGGCATCAGTTACTTCTGCAGTATAGGGCCCGAAATAGAGGGTAACTCCATTAGATACAACAGGAAAAAAGAGGGTATCCAGCATTCTCGCCGATAAGGAGGCGAGAACAACCGCCAGTTCTGAGGAAAGGAGTTCCGGAGCAAGACGCCCCAGCACGACCAGCACGCTGCCCGACAAGCCGATGAACACAGCCGAACGAAAATGCTCTCGAGGTGCAAGTGCCGCAATTAGGCCGGATGCGATTAAGCATAGACCCCAAACATCGAGAATCATGACCGGATACAACTGACCGGTGGTATACAAGAGTAAGCCGAAAAAAAACAAAAGCAGGCCGTAGAGCGGATACCCAAGTCCATCGCCACGTAGCGAGGCGACAATGCTTCGGCGCTCTATCCATAAGAGAACCGCAACCACGGCATAAAGCAACGGCTCATCACCGTTTCCAAAAAAAGAGCTAAAGGTGTACGAAGCCACCGAGTGAACAGCGGTAAAGGCAAACAGCAGCCAGGGAAACCACGATGCATGAGGCTTGACCGTCATGAAACCGCAACCCGGATGGTAACGAACAGGCACAAGAAAATAAGCAGCGAAAACAGGACCAACGGCAATGCCGGCAATTTATTTGATAACTGCCTTACCGCACTCAAACCGAAAATCCGACTTGCCCCGACCCCGATTGCCAATCCGAACACTACGCAGATCGCAATCCCCCATACAGGAAAATCACCCCACAGGACGAACAGCTCAAGACCCAAGACAAAAAACACAATCAGTGCAGCAAGAAAAACGGCAAATTTCTGCATAGGAGGCACAACATACGGCAAGTCATAGCGGCTCTTCATCCCGCCGATCTTTGGCGACGGCCACATACAAGGAAACCACAACTCACCGCGAAGAATCTGCATGGAAGCCGTCAAAACCATCACGGCAGCCATGAACGAAAAAGAGAGAGTACCTCCAAGTACCGAACGTTTGAACAGCTTTCGAGCCGTTCGTTCGCCATCCGGAACAGGAAGCACCGTCAGCTTGCCATTTCCAGACGAATCCGCAGCATATTCCCCGAAATAGGTGATGCTGGCGCCATCGATAAGCTCACCCATTTTTTTTGACAAAGCCACACCTCGTTGCTGCATTCCAATCCGCTGCATAGCTGCTTGCGAAGCGGCCTCACCTTCGAGAGGCACAGGCACCGAAGCACGAAGCATCAGAATCATGGAAAACCTGTTTTCCACTCGAGCAACCAGAGGACGACCAGGCATGGCCCTGCTTAACACCGAAACAATCGCTGGCTGTATCTGATCGGAAGTGAGCGCACGTGTCGAACGCTGAAAGGGAAACCTCTTCTCTTTGACTTCACCAAGCAGGCGATCCAGCGATGCTCCATCAGCGGCCAACGCATTAATGGCATTCAAAAACGGAACATCAACTCCGGAAACAAGCACCTCATCATAAACCATCAGCCTCCGTCCGGAGAACATGCTCGGGTTGTCAGCAACAACCTTGCTGATTTCTTGAGGAGTAACATTGCGTACAGTACGACCGATCTCCCTCTCGGCAAACCCGGCAAGAACCCTCCGACGAGCATCATGCATGGCAACCATGAACTCTGGAGACCTGTCGAGATTCATATCTGTGGCTTTCTGAGCCAGAAGCTCCGAGCGTACCACATCTGCCAGAATTCGCCTGCGCTGTTCACCTGCCTGCTTGTCACTGGCCCCAGATGCGCCACCCTGCCTATAAAGAAAATCTATCTCTCGATGGGTTATCTCAACACCGTTTACCACCGCAGCCACACGACCATCAGCATCATCATGTGCTCCAGAAGAACAGCCTGCCATGCTGATAAGAAGCAGAAAAAAAACAATCCGAAAGCTCAGTTTCATGAAGTAACAGCCGATGGTAAAGCCGCCCGTTTCTTCATGTATCCAGCCGCAAGCGCCCCTCCGATCCCGAGCAGAACAATACTCGCAGGTTCCGGCACAGCCGATGCATCGGAGGTCTGCAGCAGCTGGACGCCGTTGATGACATCCGTTCCGGTCCCGCCATACGAAACAGTAAGTGTCCCGGCCTCGGAAACCGTAAGATTCTCGATAACAAGATAGTTCTGACCGCTTATAAATGTTGTGGAAGATGCATTGGAAAGCGTGGTTGAATACGCGGTACCCGCAATGGACACGCTGAGTGCCTGACCTGACAGCTCACTCTGACTGTATATGTACAGAGTATAGGTACCTTCACTTAACCCGGAAAAACTAAAACTGCCCTGCTTATTGGTGGTATAGATATAGCTATCCATCAAATAAGGGGCGCTGGTAAATGTACTTGTGTTCAGCACCGTATAACCATCCGAAGCCCACGAAAAAATCACGCCACTCAATCGGTCACCTTCTGCAGAATAAACAGAAGTATCATTACCAGACGGCCTCGACTCTTCGTTCCACGACAGTTCCTCTCCTTCCGAATATGCCGCACCACTTTCGTAACCAGATCCGAAGTTGATGTTGATCAGATCACCTGTTGCTGCGTATAATGAGCTTCCCGATAAACCCATTCCCAAAGCCAGAAACAATCCTGTAATCTTTATTTTTTTCATAACAGCTTCATTTTACTTGAAAGGCAGAATATTCGGTCTTGCCAGCGAACAGACGCAAATCAGCCATTTTTTTCAATTGTTAATTTATTGATAAGGAAAAACAGAAACCACACTCCATAGAGTGCCGGGAATATTCTTTTGCAAGAGATAAAAAATTCCCCAATATGATCGCCGAATGGATTCAGATTAAAACGATATCAGTAAATCGCACAACTGATACATTTCCTGGTCAACAAGCAATGAACGGTTGCCCATGACCGGGACAAATCAGCATTTTCGGGGTAATATAGGTGTGCAACTTCAACATTGAGACGGCATATGCTCTCTTGCTGCTATGCGGGAAGCGTAGCGGTGTAGACCCGTCCAGCAAGGTATCTCCGGTAAACAGAGATCCGGAAGCGGCAATGCACATACTTCCAGGGCTGTGTCCCGGCGTTTCGATAAACTCTAAACGAATACCCGACAACGTCACCCGCTCTCCATCATGCACAACTCGGGCCTGTTGTGTGATGACAAACTCATCGATCGAATTGTGGTAACGCGAAAAATTCTGGCGGCTGCAGCCGATGTTTCGTGAACACGCTTCAGCACAGATCAGCTCAAATGGCCGAAAAGCCGCAAGAGCATTCACACCAAGGCAATGGTCAACATGCTCGTGGGTAAGCAACACTGCCGAGATATCCCGCCCGCAAGCATCAAGCCAGGCCAGTAGCCCGGACACATCCACAAGGCCGGGATCAACAAGCACCACCCCACCAGATTCAGGCACAAGTACATAAAGGTTGGACTCGAGGAACCCGCTGCCGGAACGCAACAAGGTTCCCCACACTTCATGCAAGACATGAACAGGCTGAAACAACCCCATACATTCAAAACCGGATAAAAACCCAGACCATAACAACATACTCATGCATCACCTGCCCATACAGATTCCTCCTCATTCGACCCGTCGGTGCAGAAACAGGATCAAGCCCCGGTTTCCGAAACAGCAATACTGCTCTGGACATATGAACCGTACTGGTTACAAGAATCAACCGCATGCACTTACCAAATTTTGAACGATAGGCAATCGCTTCCTGCATGGTATTCACGGATCGGTCGAGGATGCCGATAAATTCGGACTCAACGCCAAGGGCAACAGCAGCATCTCGAATCACCAGTACCTGCGGTTGTGGATCGAACACTCTTCCCTCGGAAGTGATCAAACGGCTGTCCGGAATCTGACGCTGCAACCTGATACCTTCAACAAGTAGCGACAGCATGCAAACCGATAGCCGGCCTGTCACCGGCAAACGTGGATCGGTAACATGACCCACAACCAAGCACCACCAGACCGTTCGGCAATGGAGATATGATAGTGCTCCCTCGCTGTTCGTCATTCCGGATAGTGATCAAACCGGCAGGACTTATTTCGGCACCGCAATCACTCTCTCTTTGTAACGATAGAACACAACCGAATCATCCCCCACATCCTTGTCGAGCACCATACCTGCCGCGACCTTGTTCCGGCTTCCGATTCTGATCCCGGGAATTGTCGAACTGTTGATGCCGAACAGGTTGCCATCCCCCACAACGGTAAATCCCGAAAAGCAGACATTGGGACTGATGAAGTTGCACTGCCCCACAACGGTATCATGTCCAAGGCTGCACCTCGAATTGATCAGAGTGTAATCTCCTACCCTGGCATTGGGACCGATATTGGCATACGGACCGATCACCACCCCGTACCCGATGGATGCCGAATCGGAAACGTACGCCGTCGCATGGACACACCCGGCAAATCCGGCCCCTTGCTTCATAAACATCTCGACAAACAGACGACGGTACACAAGGTTGGCGATTCCCATCACGTACAGACAATCCTTCCGAACCTCATGGCTCCTTACCCCACCAAGCAGGGGTGCCGAAAAACGGTAGGCCGCGTAATTGTCAGGATTGTCATCAAGGAACCCGATAATCGAATGCCTTTCGACGCCCGGCGTACGATTGTTGAACCGGATATACTCATCGATTTCCGCTCCGTGCCCTCCTGCCCCGATAATGATCACCTCTTTCATCGCGCGCTATAACCCCCATCGACAAACAGAGTCGTACCGGTAATCCATCGAGCAGTATCTGAAAGAAGAAACGTCGCAGCATGCGCGACATCTTCAGGCTGACCAAGGCCGAGCGGATGCAAGCCTTTGATCCGTTCGTAAGATGCCGCATCCTGACTGTACACAGCTTTTTTAGCCATCGGCGACTCTACCACTCCGGGAGCGATGCAATTCACCCGAATGCGACGCGGAGCAAGTTCAATCGCAAGCGATTTAGCGCCGGCATGCAGCGCCCCTTTGGTGAGGCTGTACAGCGTCTTACCGGCCTCTCCCAAAGACCCCATCACCGAACTGATAAACACAATGCTTCCTCCTGAATCAGCCATAACGGCTTTACGGGAAACCAGTCTGGTCAGGTTGATGGCACCGTGGACATTCGTCCGGAAAAAATGGTCGAGCTTTTCAGGCGTCACCAGTTTCAGCGGCAGGGTTGTTGAAATACCGGCGCAGTGCACGACACCGTGCAATTGGCCGAACGTTTCAATAACCTCCTGAACAACGACCTGCACCCGTTCGTAATCGATCAGGTCAGCCACATAGCTCAAATGAACGTCCTTCTGTGGCAGGCTGTTCAATGAACTATCGAGCCGATCACGATCCCTGCCGAGCAGCACCACCCTCGCCCCCATTGCCGCACACTGTATAGCGCAAGCACGACCGATGCCAGAAGACGCGCCGGTAACGGCTACTGTTTTACCGGATAACGTAAAAGGATTACTCATATCACTAACCTACAACTCCACGATATCGCTGACATGGCACCCGTCCACATCGAGAACCGCCGTCCCCCATGAAAGCCCGACGCCGAAACCGCAGAGCATCAGGCGATTCCTGCCCGCCAGTTCCGACTGCAGTTCCGACACCATGGTCAGGGGAATGGAGACCGAGGAGGTGTTGCCATACTTCTCAATACACATTGGAACTTTTGCCAGATCAAGCTTCAACTTCTTGGCAAGGTAACCGTTCATATAACTGTTTGCCTGGTGGAACACGTAGTACCCGATCGAATCAAGATCCACACCGGCATGTTCGAGCAGCCCCTTGATATCCTTCGGCACCTCACGGATAAGGAAGTTGAACACGTCCCCGCCGTTCATGTACCCGTGCTCGTCAGAACGAATATTGCCGTACTCGTCGACCACCTTCTCCTTCAGTGTTTCCGGCGAACTCGGATTCCGGTAACCGCCGCCATTGATCTTGATCAGATCGGCCCGCGATCCATCGGAATGGATGGAAAAGAAACTCTCTCCGAACTTTTCGCCTTTACCAATAAGGGCCGCCACTCCGGCATCACCGAAAAGAAAGGCTGTTTTGCGATCCTTGGGAGAGTAGACCTTCGAACGGGTTTCGCCATCAAGCACCAAAGCTTTTCGCAATCCTTTCTGCTGCAACAAGGCATAGGCAATGGACAGCCCATAAAGAAACCCGGAACACCCTATGTTGATATCGAATGCGATCGTAGTATCGGAAAGCCCCAATCGGTGCTGCAGAATGATCGACGTCGCGGGCATGCGATAATCCGGGGTTTGTGAAACAAACAGCAGCAGATCGATCTCCGATCGGTCAACCTGCATATCAGCAATAAGCTTTTCAGCAGCAGCAAAACAAAGATCCGAAGCACAGGTCGAATCATCGGCAAATCGACGTTGCTTCACTCCGATTTTCTCGACAATTTCGGCAACGTCTTCTACCGGGAAGTGCTCTGTGTACGAAGCATTGTCGATGATGCGACGCGGCACAGCCGCAGCAAGAGCGAGAATGCCTGTCCCGGTATAGTCAAGGTATGACATGGAAATAAAATGAGGGATGAGTAAAACATGAAGACAATGGCGGCAAGCTGAAATCGCTCAGGGGGTAATGGCCCACAATGCAAAAATGGTCACTTCTGTGCGGCAGCAGCCCTGACAGCCTCACAGAAATCTTTGACGGTAACCAGTTCATTGAACCGTTTCATTTCGATACTAACCCCGAACTCTTCATCAAGCATGGCAATAAGCGTTAATTGGGCAAGCGAATCCCACTCCGGAAAACTCCTGAAATGGTCCTCCATCTGAATCTCGCGATCCTCGATTTCGAGCGCAGACTGTAAAGCAGCGATAAACTTCTTTTCATCCATGGTATAAACTATTAGAGTTGACAAAACGCATTCACGCAAGTACATCAGACCACTCCCGGTACTGAAATGTATCGGAATCTCCCATCTCGATAAACCATGATTCCGGGTCATAGATCCCTGCCTGCGCGAGCGACTGATCATAGAGCTTCAAGGAAAAGGGCTGAGACACAATCCCCTCCGGTTTCCTGGAAAAATGGCCCCTCGTCGACCATGCCTCACAATCAGCCAGAGCTCCCTCCGGTGGCAATACGGAACCAGGCACCACTTTCAGCAACTGTTTTTTTTCTGACCCGTCAGCAGTAACGTAACGGCTGAAATAGGCGTTCTTAACGCTACCAAAACGCCATGCATACCACTGTTCAGAGTAGGAAAAGTAAAAAGGGGCATCACCTGCCAATAGATCGAAACTCTGTACCGGAGAAGTAAACCCAAGCCAAAACGGGATTTTCCAGTTGAAAAAGGTTTTCTTGACCAGAGAAAACTGCGGATTTGCAAAACCGCAGATACAGGCTGCCCCTATTTGCTCCGCATAGCGATCCGCCTCCTGCATCAACATGGAAATAACCGTCAAACCCCGATACTCTTCGCTGACATACGCATGCATGCCAAGCAACGCTGCCCAACGACCAATCTGGACAGGAAACAAGCCATAATGCCCGACGATTTCCCCTTCATCCTTGACGATCAACGACACAGGATTCCCTTCCGGATATGCCTGATAAAAACGAAACCACTGTTCGCGGTCTTTCCAGTACCGGCTTTTGCCCTTGTTTGAAAGAAGGGCAACAACGCCTTCCGCATCCCTGATCGTTGCCACTGTAACGGACAATCGCTCAAAAGTACTGGTCATGCGGTACTCCCGGCATCGATGGTTATGGTAGAACCTGTGATACAAGCTGCTTTTTCGCTCAACAGATAACTTACCGCACCAGCCACATCGTCAACTCCGGACAGACGCCCAAGCGGACTACGCCTTCGGATTGATTGAAGCTTCTCTCCATCCAAAGCGGAAGTCATATCGGTTTCCATATACCCGGGCGCTACGGTATTGACCGTGATATTGGCTTTACCAACTTCCCGGGCCAATGAACGCGTAAAACCGGATAGAGCCGCCTTTGTCGCACCGTAGACGGAAAGACCATTATATCCCGTTGACGCAATGATGGAAGAAATATTGACAATACGTCCGCAACGATTGATCAGCATGGGGCGCAGCAAGTACTTGGTCAGCAGAATCGGAGCCTGAACATTGACGGCAATGAGTTCCGCAATGTCCCGTTCATGCAATGTGGCAAGGACCCCGTCATGACCAAGAGCCGCATTGTTCACCAAACCCCAGGGGCGCCCATGTGCACGAATGAGTGAGGTGGCAAACTCATGGATCCCGTCACTGTTCTTAAAATCAAAACGCTCGAAAACAATATTATCCGGCTGACTTAGCATCAACCCGGAAAATTCGTCGCTGATTGTTCTGCCAACAGCAACGACCTTGTATCCATCCGTCAGGCACTGCCGACTTATTGCCAAACCAAGGCCACGCGTAGCCCCTGTTACTACAACTATTTTTTTCAACTGATTCGCTCCCTTTTACCGGCAGCAGTTTCGGTCAGCTCCTGCACAAATGAAATGAATGCAGGAACCTGCCACGAGTCAAGTACGGAACGACACCGTTGTATAAGAACCCTTTTCAGTTCCTGCCTGTCAATATCTGCTTCCGCTACAACCTCAGCCGCAACTATCTGGCCAAGCATGCTGCTCTTTTTTCCGAAAACCCTGACATCGATTACCCCATCGATCTGCCGAATGAGGTTTTCGACCTCCTCTGGATTTACTTTATTTCCTCCAACATTTATTGATCCCGATGCCCTGCCAAGAAAATAAACCCTACCGTCATGTATCCTTACCAGGTCCTGCGTATCGAGATAACCATCAGCATCAATGCGTCCAGCAACCTCATTGCCTGATGGGAATTTGTATGACCGGATAAGCAAATGCCCATCATCGCGAACTTTCAGACCCACAGGGATCGAGTCGTTTTCTAACCATTCTTCCGGAAACCCTGCACGACAATCCTGAACAGCAAATGCAGTTCCTGCCTCGGTCGAGGCATAAATATGCACAATCCTTGCTTCAGGAAACCGAAACTTGAGGGCATCAAGAATCACCTGGTCAGCAGTTTCTCCGCCAACCGTGATCTGTCGCAGAGATAATTCACCGATGCGCTCAGTCATCAGCATCTTGCGCCAAAGCGAAGGCGTTGCTGACAAGGCATTCACTCCGTCAGACAGAAAGGACTCGATCTGCGCTGATACACCGTCAGCCTTCGGGATGCTCAATGTCGATCCGGATAACAGCGCCTGCAACACCACCTGAAGCCCGGCGAAACGGCAGGGATCATACAACAACCCCCAGACGAATTCTGCTCCACGAACACGATCCCGCTTCACCGTACGCGACAACGTGGCAAGCGTATGCTCAACAAGCTTCGGAACACCTGTCGTGCCCGATGTCGCCAGTATCCATCGGGTTTCCTTACCGGGAACCGCAAAAGACTCCTCCACATCGCCCACCCCAAGCATTTCAGGCGACCCATGCAAAGAATCAACCCTGCACGTACACCCGGACTCCGCAATAAGCATGGCGGTCGTCAGCGCATCAACCCCTGCCGGCAACAGCAGCATGGCCGACACATAGCCATCGAAGGCAAGAAACGCGGTCAGCAGATCAACCGGAGCCAGACCGCATAAGGCAATACGGCTTGAGGAATACAGCCCTATCCGTGAACGGAAGGAATATGCGGCATTCATCAGCTCTCCAAGCGTCACAACGCCTTGAGGCGTCGAAAGGCAACGATGCTCTCCCTTAAAACCGCACAGCAACTCACTGAAGGAATTCGCCATCATCGTGCGTACTTCCGATAGATATCCACAAATTCTCCAAGCTTTCTTGGATAGACCGGCTCCTCCATCATGCTGAATGGATCGTAACCCAACTCCTCCTCAAGACGGGCGACAAGGATAGCAAAACCAAGCGAATCCAGACCGCTCTCAAGCAGCACAGTCGTCTCATCGAGTTCCTGAACAAGTTCGTTGCCGGATTCCGCGGCTATCTCCCGCATGATTCCGATGATGGTCTCTTTCATAAATATGAATATGATTATAATATTTTACCGCATTACTTCTTCACCAGATGCTTCGAACATGCATAAAGGCCTCTGCATACCGGCAGCCTACCGTAACCCCCCGAAACAGAGCCAAAGCACGAACAGCCTCCACGGAACGCGATGAAGGATACTCACGCAACTGGCTCCTGAAGCACCGTAAAGCCTCAATCTTCTGCTCGATATGTTCGCTGATATCGACAAAACAGGTAGGGATAAACGCGTCATCGGCAAACGGTGGCGCCCATTCGGTCTCTGAAAGGGTTTCATACGCGTAAATCTCCTTCACGGAACAGCCCTGCACAGGCCTTGCTGCCACAAGCGCCGCATTATAGACCGCGCGATGGTCATGATGAATATCTCCCCGGTGAGGAATGAACATCCGCACCGGCTTAAACTCCCTTATAAATTTTGCTATGGAACCAGCAAGTTCAGATACAGAGTACAGGTCAAGCTCAGGCGCAAAAAAATCAAGGAATACGGTTTCTCCTGCACCGAGAAACCCATGAGCGCTCCGTGCCTCCTGACGAACATTTTGAACAGCCTCTTCAGCGTAAAGCCCCGGCTTGCCTCCTGACATAACCACAACCTGAACACTTGCGCCTTCACCGGCAAGCCGGTGCATGAACCCGCCACACCCAAGTACCTCGTCGTCCGGATGAGGTGCAATCACCAGAACACGATCACTAATTTTCTGCATGTGAACCTGAAAATGGTTTCGTCATTTCATTGTTGACATCATTGATGCCATCACGCCTTACAACCTTGACCAAGGTCATCAGCAATATCTTCGCATCAAGCCAGAAAGAGAGATGCTCAACATACCAGACATCGCTTTCCAGCTTTTGCTCCCAAGTCTGAGCATTCCTGCCCTTAACCGCGGCCCAACCCGTCATACCTGGCCGTACCTCATGGCGGCGCGATTGTCGAGCATTATATAATGGCAAATACCTGACCAGTAAAGGACGGGGGCCTATAAGGCTCATATCACCTTTCAATACATTGATCAGCTGTGGAAACTCGTCAAGTGAAAGTGAACGCATGAAACGACCCAAAGGCGTTAAGCGCTCAGCATCAGGCAGCAGATTTCCATGATCATCACGTTTATCCGTCATGGTCTTGAACTTGATCAGCCTGAATATGCGACCGTTCATACCTGGACGCTCGTGCAGGAAAAACGGAGAGCCGTTATGGACAATATAGAGGATAGCTGTAAAAATAAGAAGAACCGGTGATATCAGAATCAACCCAAAAACAGACAAAACAATATCAAGAAAACGCTTAAAATATAAACGATAAATATATTTTAAAGATCTCTCATCAAGAAAATCAAATCCATTCGCCATATATTTCCTGCATACATTTTAATGAATTTGAAATATGAAATTTTTTCACCTTCTCTTTAGCATTCTTGCCAAGCGCCACTCTCTTTTCAAGATCTACATATAATTCACTAACAAATCGGATAAACTGATCTTTGTTATCAATATCATACATGTACCCATTAACCCCATGATCGATTAATTCTTTATGACCCCTTTCCTTTGTTGCAATAACCGGAACGCCACAATTCATTTCCTCAGCAAGACCCAATCCCAAACCCTCAGAATAGCTCGACGAAACACCAACATCTGTTATTGCAATATAATCCCCAATATTATTTACCCAACCAAGAAATCTTATCTGATCATTTAATTGATACTTATCTACCATACTTTTTATTTCGTCCATTAAAACTCCTTGACCAGCAAACAAAACACAAATATCACCGATCAGCTCTTTTAATACAGATATACATTCAACAATAAATCTATGATTTTTCCTGGGAATAAATTCAGCAATATACAACAACACAAAATCGTTTCTTTTTACTCCCAACGCCTTCCTTATCTTCATTTTCTCATTTTCATCAACAATATGAAAACGGTCTTCACGTATTCCTATTCCTGGTATAATATATTTTTTTTTTGCAAAAAATCGTTTTTTTGCCCTAAAATAATCCTCATTATTAATAGTTATAAGTCCATCTGTAAAACTTGATAATACCCATTCAACAGGATAGTAAATCAACCAATTGATTTTAGGAGCTCCATCATAAAAATGAAAACCATGCGCCGTATACAACACTTTTGCTCCTTTTTTTCTCGCATCAATTGACGCAATTCTTGTCAGAACAGATACCATTGGAGTATGGCAATGAATAAGATCATAACAATTCGATTCTATAATCTCTCTTAAACATTTATAAGCCTTATAATTCCCAATGGAATATGGGCTGCGTTCGAATAAAACATTATACTTATGATCACAATAGTCCATATTTTCCTTCCCTCTAGAAGCGACATCTACTGTAAAGCCAGCATCCTTAAGCAACTTCAAATAAGGGAGGTGAAATGCTAAAATATGCTTATCTATAGATGCAATAAACAATATTTTTTTCATTACTTTTATTGCGGTTTTTATCTTTTAAACCTTACTTATTTATTGATGCATATAAAAACAGACGGTAAAATGCCTCCCTTTTTCGGTCAAGTATACTTTTTTGATATTGAAGAGCATATTTATAATTTTTCTCAGCTTGCTCTATCATTATTTTTTTATTAATAAACAGTATTTTATCCACAATTCCCTTAACACTACCGGCCTTAAATAACATTGATTTATCAATCAGTTCAGGAATACCTCCAGCTGTCGAGCCTAATACAGGGCAAGCCATACTCATTGCCTCAACAACTGCTCTTGGCAAGCCCTCCTGTTTGCTTGGCTGTATATATATATCTATTTTCTTATAAAAGCTAAACACCTCCTCGTGGCTTAATGAGCCAATAACCTTTATTTGTTTGCTTAAATTATACCTATAAATCAATCGTTCTATTCTAGTCTTATCCCCCCCTCCAACAAGATAATAATTAACAGTTACCCCTCTTGCTTTTAATAATCCAATCGCTTTAATCACATCTTCTTGCCTCTTATATATGACATCTAACCCACCCACTGTCCCTAATGTAATTACATCTGAATCTTTCATATTTTTTATTTCAGAAAGACGTTCCTGAAGAACTGAAATGCTTGTACTGCTCAATTCCACATCAGAGCATGATAGCTCCCTTCCTTTTGTTGGATACCTTTTCTGGAGAAACTCTGACGTAACATAAACGACATAGGATAATGATCGAATAATTTTTTTATATGATAAAAGCTTATAATGAGCTATGGATTTTCCTAACCAACTATAGTTCCATAGTGCATCATAAACACATGCAACCATTTCGCAGAGCACAGGCTTATTGAATTTATATGCATAACGAAGCGAAAGGACTCCAATCGCACTAGGAAGTCTTATAACAACAGCATCACATTTCTTAATTGATTTTTCAATAATTTTTTTTGCCTGCCATACATGAAAATACTTTTTAATTGACTTAAAATCCGGCACCTCGATAACATTAAATGCAGTACTTGATATTTTCATATATCTACTTACATCACTCATTGATATTTGAGACACACGCATAAGAAAGGTAACAGACTCTCCCAACTGCAGATATCTATCAATCAACTTATCATCATAATGAACCCCATAATATTCAGTACCGCATTTATATATAGGCCCATCATGCACAAATAACAGTCTTTTAAATCTCATCAATCACCTGACAAAACTCTTTAAAATTATTTACCGGATTAAACATTTTTTGTGCCCACTTCTTAAAAACATACTTTTCTCTTATACTTAAATCATTTTTGATTGAGATCAATATCTCAACTGCATCATCAACACCATAAGCATCAATAAGCTCATAATGATCATTTTCCGGAAACACCTCTCCAATTGGTTTAAATAAAACAATAACATCATAACCACCACTCTTGCAGAATGCATTATCATAATGATAAATCTTATTATTGACGTCAAAGATACCAACTCCAAATTATTTAAAATTTAGACATATCCATCCTGCACTTTTTATTATCATTTTAGACAATCGGCTTTTTTGCTTTTAATTCAATAATCTATAATTCATTCAACCAATAATTATGCTAGCAGTGCAATATTTTTTTAATACCTATTATTTTTGATATTCTGAATACAGAAAACTTAAACCTATATTTACAAGTTCAATAACTTCCCTAAGCTCCAATAAACTCCTCAATAATCTCTATTATAGTTCACAAAAAACAATTAAAGACTCATATAAGCGAAACTGTCAAAAAATAAATGACTTAACAACTGTGATCAATGACTCATTATTACTTATAAAAAGAGCCGAAATCGGGTTACCTATTAAAGTCATCATACTCATCTTATCAAATCCTTGCCAAAAAGTTATTATTATGCAAAATAGAGCCATTGGAATTACCGCTATTCTCATCCAATAAAAAAAACCATTGTAGCGCACCATATTAGTTATATAAAATATAGACACATACATTAACATCATATTCGCTATAGAAAAAAACCTCCCGAACGATGGCACAGAGGAAAATATTGCAGTCACAGAATAAAATAAGAGACCAAATGAAAACACATTCTTTTGAATAAAGTTATTCTCAAAAAATAAAGCACTTCGCCTATCAAAAAAAACAAACGAAGTAAGAATAAATACTACCCATTTCAACAAAAAACCATTATATCTTATATACCAATTAAAATCAGATAACTTCATAGCACTACTCGTCGCGACAACCTCATTAGCATATGAGTTAACATGATACCTTAATTCATCAGGAATAGATATTGCAGAAATATAATCTGACAATGAACCAACCTCTAAACCCTCAAAAAAGAAAGCTATCAGATACATCAAATAAAACACCCTATATTTTGCGCCAACAATCATGAAAAGGAGAAAAAATCCCATGACATAAATAAACGTATAATGAATTAATGGCGTACACAACATCCATAGATAACCATTTTTTTTTCCTTTCTGTATTTGAATAAAACCATAAAATACCATATGTGCTGCAAGCCAAAAACGAACACCAGTAACCAACCAAAATGGTATAATAATTGCAAATAATAATACTAATATTAATTCAAATAAATTATATTTATTTTTCTTCCCAGAAGAAAGCGAAATATCTATATTTCTTGAATAAAAGAAACCAAATATCGAACCAATAAAGGCATAAAACAGACGAGAATCATCAGATAAACGTGTCGATATATATAGCACCAATGGCTCAAACACCTCTATCATCTTATCCGTATCCTTATAAGTACTTTTTTCAATAAAAATATCAGCAAGAGTATCCTTATTTGCATAATATTTTACGCTCTCAGAATATCTATATGCATCCATACTTTCCGTATACACAAAAGAAATGCTAAAATGCACAATAAATAGCATTACTATATTTTTAAACCATACAGATCGATAACTTCTCAATGCATATAAAAGAAATGGAAAGGGCATTATTGCAAACAGAAGAATACGTTTTATTTGTGATCCTGACTGCATATAAACAGATCTACTTTTTACTTATAACTTTATTAAAATCATTCCATCTCATAATTCATTTAATAACTCATAAATCATATCATCCCAAACTGCCCCGATTTTATCTTCTGAAAAGCGCATTGCATTGATCTTTGCAGCCGAACTCATTTCATACCACATTTCTTCATTTTGCGCAAGAGTTACGACCTTTTCAGCAAACACTCCAAGATTAAAAGGATTTACAAAAATCGCATCTTTTCCGTCATTGAGTATTCCCTTTAAAGCAGAATAACTATTAAATACAACAGGAACCACACCAAACATCTGAGCCTCAATAAGAGTATTCCCAAAACCCTCAAAAACAGACGTCATAATAAATATTTTTGCTTTATCATAAAATGAATCAGGGAAATCTTTCCCGTGAAAATAAATTCGATCCAAATTGTATTCCTCAGCAATTTTACGCATTTGATAAGCATCAGCGCCATCACCAACAACATGTAACTCCCAATCCTGCAATGACATATATATTTTTGACCATAACACAGGAATCAAAAAAATATTTTTCTGTTTATCATCTAGTCGCCCTACATATAGTATATGCTTTTTCTTATTTTCAGTGCAGCTTTTTATTCTAAAACCATTTGGTATTGATATTATTTTTTCTTTTTTATACCCCCAAACAAACCATCTAATCTCTTTAATAAATTCTGAAGAGAGCAACATCAATTTATCTGACTTATCAAGAATCTCTTTAAATCCATAAGCCCACTTAATTCTATGAATAAACTTAATTATCAAAAGAGCTATAAAGCTATTAATCACATTATCCAGATATTTACCACCTGAATACTTTTGTCTTATAATGTATGCGCCATGTCTCCGAAACATTCCAGGATCATTTCTAAAACAGGATATTATTTTAAAGTGATGGCCTTGCATCCTTATTGCATGCAATGACTTAACTAAAACCATCTCGGCTGCAACCTGATTAATAACAATATCTGGACTGCACTCAACAAACACATCCCCCAAATACGCAGTAAGCAATACCAAATTATCCAGTATATTTATTTTATCCGGATATTTTAATACACCGGCATTAGGCTTGACGTGTCCATCATAGTGCAAAGACACAAAATAAACCTTATACCCTTGTGAAATAAAATACAGGCCCAATTGATTGGTAGATCTCTGAACACCACCCAGCGTCGGATCATAACTATACGGAAATATTATTGCGATAGTCTTTCCATTTGATTGATTCACCATTGCTTGGTTTTTTATGATACTTATTTTTAAAATCAAATTCCATTAAGACACTGCAAGCCTCTTGTTTTTGTATCGACGACAGACACATAACTTACAAGCTTTTGATTAACCAGAGGGCTTGCATAATATGAGTTCACATTCAATTTTTCAACCTTTTTGTGATCATCACACCCATAAACAACACCCATTTCACAATATCCATATAAATCATATTCATAATCGTCCAAGCCAGAAATATGAACTACAGGCACCCCATAACATACCAAACGTAACTGAACAGCGGAGTTCCCCACAAAGACAAGATCTACGCATCTAGCATACTCTTCAAGCGATTCATCTTTAGTCGCAACAGAAATCCAGGACCTATTGAAACATTCTTGAGTCAACTTGCTGTTCGGATGAAGTCTTAGATATAATACATCTACCCCAAGGCTATCTTTTAAATTTTTGAGCAGGTCCATCTGCTTTTTAGTTGCAAAAAAAAATCCATTTGTAGCTACTCCTACAAGTGGCTTATCTGGAATTTGGCGTATTTGCTGAACAGGAGTCTGTATACGTGTAAATACTTCGACTCTTTTATTTTTCCTCCTAATATTTAACAGCGCTAATTCATTTAAAACAACTGCAAGCGAAGCTGGATATGGGAAATATGTATAATGGTGATAATCATCTTGCCACCAAATCGCTCGATTTCCTTCAGCCGCTGCAGCACTCCACAGCATATGCAAATCAGGACTCACATCGCTTATTATAAGTGGCTTAACCTCTGGATTATTAAACAGTAATCTCCTATTAACTTGCCTGCCTATAATAATATAGGCATCAATCATATCTAATCTCGAGCAACGGCATTTTATCCTGAACAACGTATATATTAATAACGACGACCTCCTTAAAATTCGATAGATCTTAACCAGTATATGAACTTTTTTTTGTGATGGAAACCATATATCTGAGCGCTGTGTTCCTCCCGAAATTAACTCATTGAATACATCTCCAGATTTTGAATTTAGGCGTGGTGCTGATGGAAGATAAAACCGAACACCTTTTGGAAAGGTTAAGGGTATTTTTGCTGGCAAAAAAATTGATCGAAAAGGAGCAACAATTTTTTCTCTTAACGGATGTTTGGCTTTTTGCAACATTATACTTTTCTCAAGCCGTTGCCGAGTGTAGCGCAAACATCTTAATAACGACGTATCCATCATGCAAATATCTTTTCCTTAAAGGCGCTTCAAGAAGTACTTGAAACGAAATGCCACAACGCTGCCAAGTCAAACAGGGAAACCAGAAATCCTACTAGGCTCACGGAATAGCTGTATTCAGACTTATTATTTGGCCTATGCATCTTATTCTTAAAAGACCAATTATAAGCACTTCTGACTTGATGTCGAGAATCATCATATGTACTTATCTGTCTTGACCCCGAACGGATTTAGGTTGAAGCGATGTCAGTGAATCGCACAAATAAAACAATCAATGCAAATCATACGGATCAATGATCACAAATCAAATATCTCATAATATTTCTCTTTTATAATATCATCATTAAAAATCACTGATCTTTTTACTGATCTCTCAGTGTAATACACTAACTTCTCCTTATTATCAATTAGCATAGACAAAGCATTAAAAAGCGAATCATCATTTTGTTCAACAATAACACCATAATTTCCATTATCAACTAATTCACTACACCCACTACATTTTGTCACTACTACCGGCTTTCCCAAAACAAAAGCTTCGCATAATGCAGTTGGCAATGCTTCTGATACTGATGTCATTACAAAAACATCTGCACTCTTCAAAAAGGGATAGGGATTATTTATATAACCACATAACTCAACATGTTGAGTTATGTGGTTACTAATAATCTGTCCCTGCAAAACGCCTTTTAACGGCCCATCGCCAATTATCCTGATTTTAAATTTATAATTTTTATCTTTCAATCTTTTAGCAACTCTTATTAACCTATCATATCCCTTAACGGAGACCAATCTACCAATAGCAATAAACTCAAATACTTCAGCTTTTCGAACCTCATAAGCAACAGCTTTTTTAATTATACTTGCGACATCCACATAATTATAAATTACCCGCATATCTCTAAAAGAACCAAACAAGGAAACAAACTCTCTCATAGAATCATATGAAACAAAGACAATAACGTCAAGTCCAGCATATCTCTCGGTTTTTAGCATCCTCCTGTATTTTTCACACTTATAATACTTAAAATAATCATTATTTGTCTCATATGAAGCATGAGACCAAGCAACCTTCTTTTTTATGTTAGGCAGCAGATAGAGCAAATCAGAATAATTTGAATCTATATATGAAATAGCAACATCATAAACACCATGAAGCTTATTCTTTATTAATTTTTTAAAAATCAGGACATTGGAATATTTTTTCTGGATATAAACCAAGAGTCTAAGAACAAACAATGAATTAAGCAGATAAATTACATTAACATTATCTGGAACCTCATGCAAATAGACTCCTCGCCTCAGAACAACACATAAATCAATTTTATATATTGAATAATCAACATTTTTCAATATATTTATAAGCACACGCTCAGCCCCGCCGCCATTTAATGACGGAATAAGAATAAGAATATTTTTTCTTTGGCAAACACTTATATCACTACTCATATAAATCCCCGACTTTATCGCTTGATAAATACTCAATATCAGGCCATTCTTTTTGTATATTTATTAATAACTTTTTTAAAAGCATCAAGCCATCCATCTGGTTCTTCTTATTTAGAAACCCAATATAATTCACTCGATGCGATGAAATAATTGCTGGATTTTTCCATTTAAACGCCATTTTAATCCTTGCCATACAGTCATCAATCCAGTCATAAAAAATATTTTGAGACGGCTCAAAAAAGCAGTTTCGATTAATATAAATCTGCCCAAAACCATTTTTACTCCCGTGTAAATTATATTTAATTACGCATTTATTGCTACGCCTATAATCCGGAACTTTCTGAGCAATTACTCCCTGTATTTGAGTTACTCCATTTTCAAACAAAATTCTTTCCACATTACTATCCCATATATAGCATGGAGCAATAAAAGACTTAGACTTATATCCCCATAAATCAGAAAATAATTTTAGCCCTTCATTTATCACTTTTTCCTTAAAACACATCGACTCAACAGAATCAAAATTCATTGCATCCATATATTCAAATTTATTGACAGGATCATTCATATAATGAAGACTAAACATATTCCAGCCAAATGCGTTATGAACATACTTATCGTTATTACGCAGAGCTTTCATCCATTGAGATACGTTAAGATGCTCCCTGCCATGAAACTGCGGCTTTATTATATTTTCTCTTATTCCCTGTAAATATAACTGATAAACTTTATCATGTGATGGATAACGATCAAGTGTTCTTATAAATGGCTCATAATGATATTCACTAAAGCCACTATCACGAATTTTCTCAAACCATGGGTTTGCCGTTACCATATTAGCTGTCAGAATTGCGGGATTACCATTTTTATCTCTAAATGAACTTAACACATCAAACAAACATTCTAAGTCCTCATTAGATTCGAGAGCATCATTACGATTATAGGGACAGGAATCAACAGGCAATCCATTAGAGAAAAAATTGTCATATGCCTTTTTAGAAGCCATTCGGATACTCCCCCAATCATCCGACTCAATGACAATAATCTTCCTATTTATCTTCTTACCAGGAACATTAATTAATGTTCTGGACAATACTGATTTTAGATATATTATATTCATATTGAAGCTTGAATATAGCACCCTAATTCATCAGATGTCATAAACTCTACAGTTGGCCAGTGAAGCAAAATTCTTTTTAATAGCAATGAAAGCTGACTCAGACCCCCTTCACGATTTTTTGGATCGAGTGCACCAATATAGTTTACACGATGCGAACTTATTACAGCTGGCTTTTTCCAGCGAAATGCAATCTTTATATCATTTAAGCAACTATCTACCCAATCGCGGCCTTTAATGCTTGGCTCAAATATACAATTCCTTGTTATATAATATTGTCCATGACTATTTTTTTGACCGACGTAGTGAAATATTTTTCTTGTTTTACCATATCCCAATGGCTCCTCCTGTATTTTAGAAGCCGACATAAACTTTATGCCACTCTTTGCAGCAACCGCTTCAAGGCTATTATTGAACGGGCCATTTGGGGGCACAAAATACGTAGCCCTGTAACCATACAATTTCTGAAAAAGAGCAAGCCCCTCAGCGATCACTGTTTTTTGGTATGAGATTTCATCCTGACTTACCAGATCGAAAGCCGCCTGTAAAGAAACTCTTTCCTCGTCAGAACCAAGATTAACTTCCCAGAGTCCTCGATCAAATGCACGACGAATTTGCTTATGTCCTTTTTGCAGCAATCTTAACCATTCATTCACATTAAGATGCTCTCGACCATGAAATTGTGGAACAAACAATCCTTTTTGTATACCCTCTTTCCATAATTCAAATGATCCCTGACATCCAGGATATCGAGTGAGCGTTTCAGTAAAAGGCTCATAATAGTATTCCTGATAGTTGCCACTTTTAATTTTTTCGAAGTCAGGATTTGCCACCACACTCAAAGCTGTAATTACTACTGGTTTACCATCCAACCCCTTGTAGGAGGATAATAACTCAAATAATGCATTCAAATCATCGACTGTGGCTAATGAATCATATTGATTGTATCGTGCATCTTGTCCCGAGGTAAGGTTTAATCCAAATGAATTCAGTTCATTGAACACTTTTTTTGAAGGCATCCGAATACTTCCCCAGTCATCCGATTCTATAACTACTACTTTCCGGGAAGTTCTCCAACCCACAATATTGCTTAGATTTCTATTAAATCCCATTTATTGATATTTTCGAGAGTGAACTTGAATAATTTTAATCCCTATCTTGCACATAGCATTTCTCTATTACCAGCATATCATCTTTTCAATATTGCGACCAAAATTTACTGTTATCATAAACTCAACACTCGACCATTATTTCTTGATTTTATTCAATAAAATATTTAAAAGCGCCAAACTCTTATACCTGTTTTTTTCGATTAGCCCAATATAACTCAATCCATACATAGAGATTACTGCTGACTTTTTATACATAAATAATATGTCTATTTCTGATACATTTATCTAAACAAACACTTGAATAATTACGCAAGGTTGTCTCAAATAAAGCGGTTCTAACAATATATATTTGCTTCAATGCATTCTGCTTGCCAGTATAATACCTTACTCGCACACTCCTCTTTTTTTTAATCGATAATAATTGACACAGCTCAAGATCAGTCAGCAACATCTCTTTATAATTCTTAATTTCCGGATCACACGACGCAGATTGAAAAGGAGCAGCAATTTTTTGTTCTTAACGGATGTTTGGCTTTTTGCAGCATTATACTTTTCTCAAGTCTTTACTTAAATGCACTTCAAGAAATACTCGAACGACATGCTACAATGCTGCAAATCAAACAGGGAAAGCAGAAATCCTACCAGGCTCACGGAATAACTGTATTTGTGTAGAATGACCAGCAGTGATTCACTGACATCGTTACATTTTCAAGAATTCAGTACGAAATCAAAATTCATGCGGATTTCGTTTGGCAAACTTATTATTTGGCCTATGCATCTTATTCTTAAAAGACTAATTTCAAGTATTTCCGACTTGATGTCGAGAATCATCACATGTACTTATCTGTTTTGACCCCGAACGCATTTAGGTTGAAACAATATCAATGAATCCTACAGATAAAGATCGACCTGATTTATTTGTTAAAAAAATTTATAATCTTGTAGAACCCGACAACTATATAAAATATTATACCGCACAAAAATATCAATCAAAAATCCTCCAATCAACAGCACTTCCTTTCCTAATATCCCGGTTGACTTTTCTCCCAAGAAAAATCCCATAGTACTTTGGCTCAAGACCCATTCCTGGGCGTACAATGCGAAGATTTTCAGGGGTCAGTAAATCCCCTGCTTTCATATCCTGAGCAATGTAGAGTGAGCGGCGGAATTTGAGTGATGGTTGCTCTGCTTCGGTTGGCCCGTATATAACAATTCCAAGAGATTGCCACGCTCGTTCGGTTTCGATGACGAGCTGTTTCATTTCTTCAGGTTCGAGAGAGAATGCTGAATCCACGCCGCCATCAGCACGGCAGAGGGTAAAGTGCTTTTCGATAACGGTTGCCCCATGGGCAACTGCTGCGACTGCGACACCAACTCCCATGGTATGATCAGACAAGCCGACTTCGCAATTGAACAACTCCCGCATGTGCGGAATGGTAAGCACATTGCTGTTTTCAGGAATGGCCGGATAATTGCTTGTGCATTTTAATAACACAAAATCCTCACAACCGGCTTCCCGAATTGTACGGACTGTTTCATCAAGCTCGGCAAGTGTCGCCATACCGGTAGATATAATCATCGGCTTGCCTGTAGATGCAACTTTTTTGATGAGAGAAAGGTCTGCGTTTTCGAAGGAGGCAATCTTGTATGCAGGGACATTGAGTGATTCCAGGAAATCAACAGAACTATCATCAAATGGTGTGCTGAAGCAAAGCATACCTAACTCATTCGCTCTTTTCATAATGGGCTCATGCCATTCCCATGGGGTATACGCTTTCTGGTAAAGCTCATATAAGCTATGCCCTTTCCATAAGCTTTTTTCATCATCAATAAAAAAGTCACCATCAGAAACATCAAGCGTCATGGTGTCGGCAGTATATGTCTGAAGCTTTAATGCATGAACGCCCGCTTTTGCAGCAGCCTCAACGACAGATAATGCACGATCAAGAGATTGATTATGATTACCTGACAATTCCGCAATTATAAAAGGCTTGCCAGATCGGCCAACTTTACTTTTATTAATACTAAATGACATAACAATTCAGTATAAATTCCTAATAATAATATCTATTCCATAAAATCAATATTTCCTCAAATCCAACTCAAACACTCTTTTATTAACCTCATGTTTTTTTTCTTTAAAACCAAGCCTTATAAAATTAATGGCTGAAGCAACATTATCATACTTCACTTCGGCTTTCAGCAAAAAAAGCCGACTTTTCTGAAACGAGTCAATCGCAATTTGCAAAACTTTTTGGCCAAGCCCTATTCCTCTAAAAGCTCTTCCCAACAAATAACTAATCACATATTGCTCATCATTTATCTCAAAGCGAACATAACCTATTGGGCATTGTTCATATTCTAACACGTATATAATTGCATACGGATCTCTTATTTTTTTTGAAAACCAAATCTTATGCGATTTCGACGGAATTAAATCGGAATTAAACGCATTTTTTCGAACTTCTGGATCATTAGCCCAATGCCAGAATAACTCACAATCACTTTCAATAACTCTTCGTACTCGTAATTCTTCATGCAGAGGACCTTTTAGAAGCATATGTGCCAATTTCTGAGCCCCATTTCCATCAACCAGCTTCATGCCCATTTCGGTCTTCTGTTGGTTTCGATCAGTATCCTGTATGGTCTGCGTGATTCCTTTACGTAGTGTGTGAACATCAACATCCTGCGACGTGCCAAGCCAGCGAAGCAATCCCTCCTCATAAAGATCACGGGTAAACGGAACCTGGTTGTCGGCAATGGTGACCACGAGACTTGGTAGGCCAAGGCAAAAACGCTCCCAGGTTGTGGTACCACCTGCACAAAGGGCAAGATCAGACTGCGCCATGAGTTCTGCGATGTTTTCCACTTGGACGTGAAGTGTTGTCAGTGGACTTAGCGTTACTGCTTGAGAGATAGTTTCTCGATGAGGATTAGCTGCTCCAATGACGACATCTACATGTATGTGACTGAATTCCGGTGCTGATAGCGCATCGAGCGCTTTTCCGGTCATGTTGTCAGGGTCGACACCGCCGAAAAACACAAAAACACGCTGGACTGAGCCCTCCCGTTTCTTGAGGTTTTTCCGTGCTTCGGCAAATTCCTTGCGCAATAATGCGTACTGTGGTCCTGCAAGTAATGTACATGCAGGAGAAACCAGGTCAGCATATCGCTGACGATCTCCGCGGACATAGTTTTGGTCAAGCAAGAGATCGCAATCGTGCTTGCGGTCTGCAAGATCATCAATGACCATGATCTTGTTCACATACGGACGGAGAAGCTTTTCCCAGGTTTCATCGATCGCATAGTGATCGACAATCAGCCAGTCAGGTTGTAAATCTTTTAGAATTTCAACTGTCTCGGCAGCGTCAGCTTGCTGAGTTGTGCCAAGCCAAGTTGTATACTCCCCTCTTGTAGTGTCTTTGAGGAAAGCCTGATATGGTGATGACGGCAGTTCATACAGCTTGATGCCTTTCTTTTGAATGAAGCTGTTGAGATTACCGTCATGGCTTCGGGTTATAAATCCTACATCTGCCCCTGCCCGCCCAAGCTCCTCAGCAAGTGTGAGGCAGCGCATGACATGACCTGAGCCGGTAAGGACTGAACTATCAACGCGAAAAAATATTGATTTATTGCTCACATTTTTCCATTAAGAACCAAGAAATATCCTCCTGTGGAAATGCTGGGTCTCTGTGATAAACGAAACCATAATCTATCAATTTTATTTAAGGATAACTGTCCATGATCTCACCTGCAAAGTCACGCTTAAATAATTTATCAGTATGACCTCGATAAATAACGTTCATTGGTGATGAATTATAATATTCCATCACCAATAAGTAACGTCCACAAGATGACACAAGTTTAGAATAGAAGAAGACCTTTAATCAAGTCCAGTTCAAAATTTTTTTGTCGCACATAACCCAAAATTAAAGTACGGAATACGCTCTCTGAAGGCAGTATATTTAAATTTCTTTAACAGCTAGATCATTTATTTCAATTCCGTGCAGATCACAGGAAGGATATAGAAGCCGCAGTGCCTTCAGATTCATCTCAATATTACAACCAAATTCTTCCCCCGTTTTTTGTTAAAAAATCGTTTGATAACGATTTGAGAAAAAGCTAAGATTGGATACCAGCAACTGAGCCCCCCTATTTCTCCGGATATATTTTTCTCCAAACTCACCTGCCAAAAAATTTTCTTGCTCTGTTTTATACATTATATGTGATTTAATTTATTAACTGTTTTGAATCATCACTTCATATAACAACTCAGCCCGTTTCCAGTCATCAGGAGTATCAATATCAACGACTCTCCAGTTAGGGATGACAAATCCAATCCCTTGGCTATGAATGTTCTGATTTTGCTGCCATGCTTCGGCTTTTCCCCAGTAAAACTGCCCGGCATCATAGTATGCAGGTTCAAGATCCTGTGTTCTCCTCAGTTCATATTCGATGTAAAACGGTTTGATTTTTCCCTGTTGATCACGCCTGAGTGCACGCTGAACTGCTGACGGAAACTCGGTGATAGGAAAACAGAAGTCAGCACCTTTTTGCTGTAGTTGTTGAAAGGCTTGAAGCAAATCATCAATCTGCAGAAACGGCACTGTCGGATAGATACAGCAAATATATTCAGCATTCCACCCCTTTTTCTTGCACTGTGCAGTAGCATGTGCAATGACAGGAACTGTTGCAGCATAGTCGCTTGCAAGCTCTGAGGGTCTCATGAAAGGAGTTTCTGCGCCCCACTTTTCGGCCTCTTCTGCAATCTGCTGGTCGTCCGTAGACACAATCACATGCTCGAATAAACCTGAGTGTTTTGCTGCAGTAATGGCATATGCGATCATTGGTTTCCCAGCAAACTCCCTTATATTCTTTCGCGGTATTCTTTTACTTCCTCCGCGGGCAGGAATGATGGCTATGTTCATATTTACAATGCTTTACGAATCGCGTCAACAACCTGATCTTGCAGTTCCTCTGTCAACCCAGGGTACATAGGAATACTAATTACTTCCCTGTAGTACTGCTCTGCTTCTGTGCAGTACCCCACTTTAAACCCCATCCGCTCATAATAGGGCTGCCGATAAACCGGAATATAGTGCAGGTTAACCCCGATGCCCTGTTTACGAAGTGATTCATAAACCTCTTTCTGCGAACGGCTGATCTCGTCAAGATTGAGCCTGATCACATAGAGATGCAGACCGGAATAGCCATTCGGATGCTGCCAAGGTGTTGTGAGAGGTAAACCTTTCAGAAAATCATCGTATCGCTCTGCAATGACATGGCGCTTGTAGACAAACTCGTCGATCCGCTGCATCTGGCTGACACCCAGTGCGGCCTGGATATCGGTCATCCGGTAGTTATAACCAAGATCAATCTGCTGATAATACCATGGGCCATCTGCCGGATGGGTCATTTTCGCTGCTTCGCGCGTGATGCCGTGGCTCCGAAGCAGTTCAAGAGTTCCTGCAAGCTCAGAATTGTTCGTGACGCACATGCCTCCTTCAGCTGTAGTAACCACTTTCACAGGATGGAAACTGAACACCGTGATGTCGCTGTATCGGCAATTGCCGATTGGCTCACCTTTGTATTTCCCGCCAATAGCATGAGAGGCGTCTTCAATGATACGAAAGCCATATTGTTTGCTCAGCTCATGAATAGAAACCATATCGCATGGCTGCCCACAAAGATGAACCGGAATAACGACCTTGGGCAGAGTCCCCCACTGCTCCGCCTGCTGGAGTTTTTGGACGAGCTTTTCCGGGCTCATGTTATAGGTTCGGGAATCAATATCCACAAAATCCACCTCAGCCCCGCAGTACAGTGCACAATTGGCGCTTGCTACGAACGTAATTGGTGTTGTCCATACGGTATCTCCCGGGCCAACTCCGAGAGCACGGCAGGCGATATGCAACGCGCTGGTTCCGCTATTGACGGCTACAGCATGACTTACACCGCAATATTCACCAACAAATGTTTCAAATGCTGGCACTGCAGGCCCCTGTGTAAGAAAATCCGAGTGCAGCACCTTGACGACTGCATCAATATCGGCCTGACTAATACCCTGTCTGCCGTAAGGTATATAATTCATGAACGTGGTTCGAATTCAGGATCTACGTATTGGCGAATCAATGATCTCAGCTCTTCTTCATCAACCCACTGCTTATTGGTACCAGAGTTGTACTTGAACCCTTTTGGCACTTCACACGCATGGAAATGCTTCAGGTACTTTTCCTTGTCAGCATCTGAAGGCAGGATGGCATAATAACGATCAAACTCTATGGTATTGTAGGAATCGCTCTCCGTTATCATCTCCTCATGCAGCTTTTCACCCGGACGAATGCCTACATAGTCAAGGGTTGCTGAGGGGGAAATTGCGCGGGCGACCGTTACGATACGGTATGAAGGAATCTTGGGTACAAAGATTTCTCCACCCAGCGCATTCTCTATCGACCAGAGGACCATTTCAACGCCATCTTCGAGAGAAATATTGAACCGGGTCATGTCCTTGTGGGTAATCGGGAGAACATTTCCGTTATTGGACTTTTCCATAAAAAAGGGAATAACAGAACCTCTCGATCCCATCACATTGCCATAGCGGACAACTGAGAATCTCAGATCGCGCCATCCCTTGATGTTGTTTGCTGAAACAAACAATTTATCGGACACGAGCTTGGTCGCACCATACAGGTTGACGGGAGCTGCAGCTTTGTCTGTTGACAATGCCACGACAACTTTTACCTGAGTAGCAAGTGCTGCATCGATCACATTCTGTGCCCCGCCTATATTCGTTTTAATGAACTCGTCTGGGTTGTACTCTGCTGCCGGAACCTGCTTCAATGCAGCGGCATGGATAATCACATCGATCCCCTCACAAGCTCTTTTGAAACGCTGGGAATCGCGAACATCTCCAATAAAGAATCGAACCTGTGGAAACTTGTCTCGGGAGAATATCTGAGACATCTCGAACTGCTTGAGTTCGTCCCGGGAATAAATAACCAATCGTTTGACATTCGGGTATCGGGAGAGAATTATTTCGGTAAATTTCTTCCCGAATGAACCTGTCCCTCCTGTAATAAGTATTGACCTGTCGTTTAGCATGGAGTGTGGTGGTTTGATGTCGTCGACTGGGGTGAACCGTTGCGGGTTGCTACAATTTCTTCATATGAGCCAACAGCATGTATGCGGCTGTTGGCAAGTTCAACTATGGTATCACAGTTCCTGAGTGTGGTAAGCCTGTGAGCAATGATCAATACCGTCAGGTCTTCATGCAACTCTTCGATTGCCTGCATGACAGCCGCTTCTGTCTGGTTATCAAGTGCACTGGTCGCTTCGTCGAAAATAATTACATCAGCCTGTTTGTATAGCGCTCGAGCGATCCCGATGCGCTGACGCTGGCCGCCTGAGAGGCGAATACCACGTTCACCGACAACGGTCTGATACTGGTCTGGCCAAGATTCAACGAGCTCGGCCATCTGTGCTTGGCGCGCTGCCAGTCTGACCCGTTCATGGTCGATCTTCTCTTTTTGAACACCGAATGCGATATTCTCTGCTATGGTTGCATCAGAGAGATAGATTGCCTGCGGAACGTGTGCTATATGGCGTTGCCATGCGCCAAGCTTTTCCTGAGTGATTGTCTGGCCATCTACTTCCAACGAACCTTTGGTAGGCTGCAACAGGCCCATTACAATGTCAAGCAGCGTGCTTTTTCCGCTGCCTGTTGCACCAATAAAGCCAACCCTACTCCCTTTCGGAATAGTGATTTTCAGGTGATGCAACACGTCAGGAGAGGTTGGTGTGTACCGAAATGAGAGCTGCTTGATATCCAGCTGTTTTTTAAATGGCAATGGCTCTTCAACTTTTATCACGGAACTCTCTGCTACAGGCTGGTCAAGTAACTCAAGCACGACCCGCAGTGATGCCTGCCCGCCTTGCAGACTCGACCATGAACCATACGTTTGCTGCAGCACAGGAAGCAGTCGCTGGGCTCCAAGCGCAAGGGCACCCAACACAGGTATTGCCTGTGCCACCCCTCCGGGTTGACGGGCAAGTGCATATGCCAATGCGGCAATCAGAAGCATACCGATTGCCTCGATGACGAACCGCGGGCTTTGGCTCATAAACTGGTTGTTTCCTTGGGCCCTGCGTAAGGGGGCTACTGCCTGTCCATATATCTTACAATACAGGGGCTGGTTGCGGTTGATCAGAATATCGCGTATCCCGCCAAGACCTTCCTGCAGGGTCTTTACCAGCTGTTTTGACTCTTTAGCTATTCGCTGGCCATTCTGCTTCAGGCGTCCTCTCGTCAGCTTGATAATAAGGGCATAGGTACCCCCGAAGCCGCCAAAGGCAGTTATCGCAATGAAAGGATTGATAGCTATCAATGTAGCCATGATAGCCACCATGATAACTGATGAACTTAAAAGCGTCAATAGTGGCACAATGATCTGAAATACAACCGCATTCACTTGCGTCGATACAGCATCAATGATTTCGCTGCTATTACGGGCTACATGCACCGAATAGGGCTGGTAAAGTGTCTTCTGGTAGAGAAGGATGCTTAAGTCTGTTCCTGTTGCAAACGAGATCCGGGTGTTTGCCCAAATCTGCAAAAGACGTATCCCGCCAGCAATAATAGCTGCAACTCCAAACATAATGGTGATCGGGAGAAGCAACTCGTCCGGAGACGATATACCATAACCGCGGATAACTGGCTGGAGGATCGGATGATCAAAAATCGTCTCTGGGGACGTCAGTACTCCAAGAAACGGCAATACGGCACCCAAGCTGAAGATTTCAGCTAAAAACGTGAGCATCATCATGCCCAAAAGCATACCAAATTGAGATCTTCGACGCTGTTTTACATGCGACCAGAGGCGCTTGAGGAGGAATAATCCTGTTTCTTTAGGTTGATGCATACGTATAATTTGTGTGATCCGCTGACATCGTTACACTTTCATGAATTCAGTACAACTCAAAATCCAGACGGATTTCGTTGTGCTGAGTAATTATTTGGCCTATGCATCTTATTCTTGAAAAACCAATTACAATTTAGGTTGAAACGATGTCAGGAAATCGCACACCTAACATGCAGCACCGTGTCTCTCCCGTCTTTCCACGCAAGTCGTAACCCGACCTTTCAGACTTTCTCTTCGTAGACTCCGTAGCCGTAGCGATTGGAGCCGTATTTGCCATAACCGTACCAGCGTTTTTCTTTTGAGCCGATTACGGCTATGCCGATGATTGCGGAGCTGAGAAAGTGGTCTTTTGTGAATTCGAGTATCGGCTTCCGGTTGGTATAGTACAGACGGCTGACGAGGATGATGCCGTCGATTGAGTGGGCAAGCTGGGCCGCATCGCTGAGGAAGAGCGGCGGGCTGTCGAAGAGCACTTTGTCGAACTGCTCTTCGAGAGTTTTGATCAGCTCGATCATTTTTACCGAACCGAGGATCTCGTTAGGGTTGGGCACCAGTTTACCGGCGCTGAGGTAGGTGAGGTTATCAACGTTGGTTTTCTGGAACCAGCTTTCATCGATAGCATGATCTTTGCCAAAGATGTAGTCGGTAAGCCCGTTTTCGCGCTTGCCATTGAATTTTTTGTGGATGGATGCACGGCGGAAATCACAGTCGATTATAAGGGTTTTTTTGCCGGCAAGGGCAAAAGCCATACCGAGATTGCCGCACACCGTCGACTTGCCTTCGGACATCGCCGTTCCCGATACAAGAATCGACTTGCGGGGGGAATCGGGCTTGGAGTAGTCTATTGCCGTGCGAAGAATTCTGAAGCTTTCGGAAAAGACCGATGAGAGCCTGTCGGTAAGCATCGGCATGGGAATTTCGGCTTCAGGCTCGGCGTTCCGCTTTGTTTTGGCGCTACTTTCGCTGGCAATAACGCGATTGCGGAATACCTTGCTCGAATTGTGGAGTATCCGCTTCAAACCGGAAATGGCCTCGGGTGGAAGCGTTTTTTTGTCGTTCGAAACAAAGGGGATGAAGGAGAGGAGCGGCAGACCGATTTCCCTGAAGAAGTTTTCATCCTTGATGGTATCGTCAACAAGCTCCGCCGTAATGGCATAGAGTACGGCAAGCAATCCGCCAAGCACCAGCCCCATCAGCATGTCTCTGGAAAAAGAGGGTTTTTCCGGAGCAAATGGTTGGAACGCGGAACCGATAAGAGAGACTCCTCCCACTTCTGAACCGAGCATGATGCGGGTTTCGTCGAGCTTCTCCTTCAGATAGAGATAGGTTTTTCCGACTACCTCCCTGTCTCTCTGCAGTTTCAGGTAGTCCTGCTGTTTTTTCGGAAGTTCGCTGAGCAGCTGTTCGTAGTACTGCCGAAGCTGGCTGAACTCTCCTGCGCTGAAATGAAGTTCGTTGAGCTTCCGCTGGATCTGGAGCTTTTCGGAAACCATGTCGAAACTGAATTTCCTGGCCTTCCCGGCATAGCCGATCTGGCCGGCGATCTTGCTGCGACTGAGCTGCTCGTACCTTGCCTTTACCACGTCGAGCTGCCGCTTTTTCGCCTTGACATCGACATGCTCGATCCCTTTTTCGCGAACCATTTTCATGTATTCACTTTCAAGTCCCTTTATCTCATCCATGATGGCGCCAAGCTGACTCGTCACGCTTCTTGCAATCTCCGAACTGATAGTTCTGTCTGTTTCGGAGAGTTTCTTTTCGAGAAAGGCAAGACTGTTGCTTGCAATATTGGACTCGGCCTGAATGTTCTTGTATTTTGCATCGGCTTCAACCAGCTTCTGCAAAAGTTGGCCGCTGTTCCCGGTCAGTTCATAGATCTCGTTCGACTCCATATATTCAGAGAGCGCATGGTCGGCTTCTGCCACCTTGCGCTCCTGCTCGTCGAGCATTGCTGCTATAAAACGGTTCGCCTGCGTATACTTTTCCGAGTTCCGGCTGATATCGGCATCCTTGTAGACCTGACAGAGCATGTTGGATAAAAATGCAGCCTCATCGGGAAACGGACTGGCAACCGAAACCTTCAGAACATTGGTTTCACGAGCAGGCTGAACCCGGATGCGACTGTTCAGACGCAACGCATCGAGTCGCAACCGCTCGTCGGAATAGTTCCACTCTCGAGACTGCGTGCTTGCATTAAGCGATGAAATACCGGTGATCGCACCCAAAAACCGGGAAACCGGCGACTGATACTCTCTTTTGTTGAAAAACTCGAGCGAGTCTTTTTTACTGCATTTATAGAGTTCCCTGACCGTCAGTTCGGCAATGGGCATCGACATGAGCAGTTCGACATCCTTTTTCACCGCCTGATTGTCCGCATTACCCGCCGTGCCGAGAGCTGCCGCAAGAAGGTCGCCCTCACCCCTGTTGTCCGCAATCATCATCATCGATTCGGCACGATATTCAGGAACCTGGGTGTAGTGGTAGCCCAGCGCAAAAAGTATCGCAACGACGATAAAAGCAATGATACCGTACTTCCTGCGCAGAATAACACTGAAAATTTCAGCAAGGGAGATTTCGCGATCCTCCGAACGCTCGCCCCCATCCTGGGGACTCATCGCCGTCTGTTTATCGGGCTTCATAGTATCGTATTGCACAAAATTGTTGTTAATCCCTCTGGATAATGTCGTAGATCGAAACCCACGGGTAGATAATGCTGACCATACTGGCAATCCTGGATAGGCTGAACGCTTTTTCGGGAAAAATGATGGTATCGTTCGGCTTCAGGGCGATAAATGAGGAGCGGTCTCCTCGTTTGTAGAACTGCCTGATATCTACCGTGTACGCCTGGATACCGTTTCCGTCGGCACTTTGTCGGGCGACAACCACTTTTTTCAGGTTAGCCTCCTTGCGGAGACCTCCGGAAAGCGCAAGGAGGGTTGCAAAATCGGCATTTTCCCTCACAATGATCTGCCCCTGACGATTGACCTCGCCAAGCACATTGACGATCATCAGAATGTTGCCGGAATCATCGGTAAAATAGGAGTCCTGCACGAGGGGATAACCGGGGCCTGCAAGGGGATTGTATGCGGCTTGCTGGGACGACCCCGACAGTACGGATTCCGCGAAGAGCCGACCGCTCAGGCAGGAAAAAGCGATGCCCTGAACAAGCAGCAAGACCGGAATGATTGTTTTTGTAATACGCATGGGATCTTATCGTTACGGTTCTGTCATTTTCGTCTTCTCAGAGGGATGCGCCTGTTGCTTCTTCTGAGCGTACACACCATCAATAGAGGCTTGCTCCATGCAAGCGAACGGCAGGAACGGAAGGGCTTCGATTTGCGGTTGTCCCGCATGACCGTTTCTCCCTTTCTCGGGTGTCATGGGCTGCAGGCCAGCAACCGGTTCGAGCCCTACTGATCCGGCTGCTCCGTCAGGAAAATCCGAGCCGTCGTTTTGCGGCGCATATTCGGGAAGCATCTTGCAGAGCATCATTCTGATCAGCCATGCATCGTTTTCCCTGATGGCGACACCCAACTCGTCGAGAAGCACTTCAAGCTCATCTTTCGGAACAAAATCCTCATTAGCCTTGAAAATGCGTGGGTGAGCTGTCGACATGGGACTTTCTCCTATGAGCAATTCTTCGTACAGCTTTTCACCGGGACGAAGGCCCGTTACGACGATCTCGATGTCACCGTCGGGATGCTCCTGATCCTTGACGGTCAGACCGCTCAGCTCGGTCATCCTGCGGGCAAGATCGACGATCCTGACCGGCTCTCCCATGTCAAGCAGGAATACATCGCCACCCCCGGCCATGGCCCCTGCCTGGATGACGAGCTGAGCGGCCTCGGGAATGGTCATGAAGTAGCGGGTCACCTCTTTGTGGGTGACGGTCACCGGACCTCCGGAGGCAATCTGCCGACGGAAAAGCGGCACTACCGAACCGCTCGAACCGAGCACGTTGCCGAAACGGACCATGGAGAAACAGGTGCTTCCCTCACGCTGCCCGGCAGCCATACTCTGAAGAATGATTTCTGCGATGCGTTTGCTCGCACCCATTACATTGGTTGGGCGTACCGCCTTGTCGGTGCTGATAAGAACGAAATGCCCGACACCGCTCCGTTCCGCTGCCTGAGCGACGGAACGGGTACCGAACACATTATTGCGGAGCCCTTCGGCCGGATTGCTTTCAACCATGGGAACATGCTTGTACGCAGCTGCATGGTAAACGGTGTGGGGCCGGTATCGCTCGAACACCTCGATCATATGACGCTGGTCAGTCACATCGGCAAGCAGTGGCACCAGGCTCACCTTGAGGGCATGCTCCAGAATCCGCTCCCCGAGATCCTGATGAAGCGCATAGAGGTTGTACTCCGAGTGTTCAAGGAGAATCAGTCGTTCGGGATTCCGGACAAGAATCTGGCGGCAGAGTTCACTGCCGATACTGCCTCCGGCGCCGGTAACGAGCACCGTCTTGCCCTTGATGCAACGGGCGAAAAGTTCGGGGTCGGGAGGCACCGGATCACGCCCGAGCAGATCCTCGATATCGACCTCCTTGATGTCGGAAACGGAAACCTTGCCGTCGGCAAGGGCTTCAATACCGGGAAGCGTGCGAATGTGCAAACCAGGAGTTTTGAGCGAACGGTAAATCTCCTGCCGGCGAAAGCGTGTTGCCGAGGGAAGCGCGATCAGGATGGCGGAAATGCACTGGCTTTCAACCAGCGACGGCACCTCATCGGGGTTGTAGATGGTAATACCGTTAACGCTTTTGCCGTGAAGAGCGGGATCGTCGTCGATAAATCCCCTGATGCTGTAGATTGCATTATACTGCAGTGCACTTGCAATCTGGACACCGGCAGAACCTGCCCCGTAGATCAACAGCTTTTCCCTGAAAGTACTCACTGAATCCGGCGCATTGCCCGGATGCAGCCAGAAACGCACCATGGCCCGGCTTGAACCGATGGCGAGCAGAAGCAGCAAGGGCTGCAGGATACCCACAGAGAGCGGAATGCCAGCCGGACGCAGCACCAGAACGACCATGAAGTAGAAGAGCGCATAACGAGCGCAGGCACTCGTAATGATGCCCAGCGCTCTAAGACCGCTATAGCGGAAAATGGAGAGGTAAAGACCTGAGCGGATGAATATGGGCAGAGATAGGAGAATCGCTGCGATATAGGCGATCCATTCGACCCCTACAGGGCAATGCATGGTGTCGTATCTGAGAGAAAAAGCAAGCCAGACGGTGAAAAGGATAAAGAGAACGTCTGTCGCAAGGGCCGTAGCCTGCTTTACTCTCCGGGAAAATCCGACGACCGTCGAAAAAAATCGCATCTGAAAGGCATCCCATTCCAGTGCGTTAACAACTGTTTGGGAGTCGACAGTGGTGCTATGGCGAAAAAAAACAAACACGGGGTGGGGGATGAGGATTGGATTTCAGGCCAGCTTCAGAACATTGCCTGCAAGAGCAGCGGTGAGACATTCGCCAACATAAGCACGAGCCTCGTCGCTCATTGCTGAACCTGAAGGAAGGCAGAGGCCGTCCCTGAAAAGCGATTCCGATACCCCGTTACGATAGGATGGGCAGTCGGCAAATACCGGCTGGAGATGCATGGGCTTCCAGAGAGGACGGGTTTCAATGCCATGAGCCTTGAGGCGGATGCGCAGATCTTCGCGGGTAACCCCGCCGGTGTGTTCAGGATTGAGCACAATGGTGGTAAGCCAGTAGTTGGAATAATACCGTTCAGACGGTTCGGTAAGAAAACTGACACCGGCGATGCCCTGAAGCGCAATCCGGTACCAGACATTATGGTCACGGCGCCGCGCTATACGTTCATCGAGCACCTCCATCTGGCCGAGACCGATACCTGCGCTGATGTTGCTCATGCGGTAGTTGTAGCCTATCGAAGAGTGCTGGTAGTGCGGTGCATCGTCACGCGCCTGTGTGGCGAGGAAGGTCGCCCTGCTGCACCATTCCGGATCACTCGACACGAGAGCACCGCCTCCCGACGTGGTGATAACCTTGTTGCCGTTGAAGGAGTATATCCCCATAAGCCCCATAGTGCCGCAATGACGGCCCGCGTAGGTCGAACCAAGCGCCTCCGCGGCATCTTCGATCACAGGAATGTCGAATTCCGCTGCGGCCGACAGTACTCCCTCCATGTCTGCCGGCATGCCGTAAAGATGCACGACGAGAATAGCTTTCGGTTTTTTTCCTGTTCTGGAAATCCGGTCAACAATTGCCTCCCGTAACAAACCAGGATCCATGTTCCACGTCGAAAGCTCGGAATCCACGAATACAGGAACTGCCCTGAGGTAGGCGATGGGGTTGGCCGATGCCGCAAACGTGAAGGTCGAGCAGATGACTTCGTCGCCTTGCCCGATACCGAGCATCATCAAGGCCAGGTGAATTGCAGCGGTTCCCGATGAAAGACAGGTGCAGGCCGTCGCACCGCAATAGGCACCGATCACCCGCTCGAAATCGGCCACGTTCTGGCCAAGCGGAAACACCTGGTTACGCTCCATGGCATCCTCGACATATTTCATTTCGAGGCCGCTCATATGCGGCGATGAAAGCCAGATGGTCTCTTTTTGGTACTGTTGCATAGGAAAATGATACGGTGATGTCATGCGCAAATGGGCGTCGGGAAACCGCCCGAGACGGTCACATCAGGAAAGCGTTCCCTGTTCGGAATTATCCGGATCGTTTTTTGGGGAGAGCGCGCTACGTGGGTCTTCAACCATACCGATGAGATCGCTCAGTCTGATTCCAAGAGCAGAGGCAATACGATTGCAGTTCACGACCGTTATATTTTTTTCCCCGCGCTCGACAACACCTATATAGGTACGATGAAGCCCCGAAGCTTCGGCAAGCTGCTCCTGCGATAACCGTTTTCGGTACCGTCCTGCTCGGATACAATGACCCAGCATCGCCGAAATATGTTCCTGATGATTCACTCTTTAATAATGCTGTTTTTTATTCTACCTATTGTGCGTGCACATGAACTTATGAATCGTCTCCCGAAAAACCACAAAAGCAACGCTACCCTGAGTCACAAACGCGCAAGGAAAAAGAAAAAAAGTATTCATCCAAGTAATAAAAGCCACCCAATATCAATACAGCATTAATCGGTAGCTCAGCAGCAAGAATAGAGATTTAAAAAAAAACAAACAACAGGCAGTCAAACAACAAAAAACTTATATATAAAAAAAATATACGCGCAACCGATCTCTCAGTCAGATACTATAGTTTTATATATAAATCTTATATAGCAGGCATCGCATAACACGAAAAACGAATAATTCTGCGGCTATAAAAAAATGAACGTGCTTGCCACTGGACAGGTCTGGAGTTAACCTACCCTACATCCCGTATGTCAGAGGTAATAACTTTGAGCATTTCAGCTGCAATTGCAACCTCGATTCCCTGCATGATGCTGTCGAAAAAAATTACGACCCGCTCATCCCTGCCGCGCCGCAATACAGTTCCTTCGAGTCCCCTGAAAGGTCCTGCGACCACGCGCACTTTCCGGCCGGGAGGAATCGCATCCACACATGCCCCGAGTAACTCGGGCGCCCTGAGCAAGGCGCGTATCCATTCGATATCGCGCTCCCGTATGACGGAAGGAATACGGTTGACGCCCACAAAGCGCACCACGCTCTCGGTATCGAGGATACGCGAGCAGTCGGCCCTGTAGCTGCACTTGACAAATACATAACCCTTGAAAAGCGGCTCGATAATTTTTTTGCGACGATCGCTCCACTGCCGCCAGGTTTCCGCAAGCGGAAGAAAGCTTTCTATACCTTTCTCCAGGAGTTTACGATGTGCGTTTTTTTCGTGCCGGGAGCAAACATATACTGCATACCATAACGGCCCGGCCTCACCGGCAATTGCTTTCTTGTTTTTCTCTGACATAGGGGGAAATACTGTATTTTCTTTATCAATCCGACTAAAACCTCACAAAAAAAACACAACGCATTTGTATTCTGCAAACAAAAAAACATTAGATCAACATATATCAGATATAAAAAAAACCACAGCCATATATAAAAATATATATCCAGAGAAAAGTATAGAAATGCACATAAAAAAAGCGGCCAAAAGGCCGCTTTTAAAAGAGCAGAACCCCCATTTTCTACTCTCATCCTTCCACGGGCGTGAAAGGTTCGATATCAATGTAAGACAATTACAATGGAATAAAAACGCAACCAGTTCTTTTCAGGAAAAGAGAATATTTTACATATAGAAAAAAGTGCTTTTTATATATGTAAAATATGCAAAAAAAACAGAATCATTCCCTCACATGTGTTCTTAAGCTTCTTGCCTAACAATTATCTTGTAACAAACAGGTAATGTCAGGAGAATACCATGAATGCAGAAAAGAAGGTCATCAAGCACAAGTTTTCAGTTCTTGAATTGGCTGAAACCCTTGGCAACATCTCATCGGCTTGCCGCCAGAAGGGCGCTATGAGTACAAGCGTCGCTTTCAAACCCATGGAATGGAAGGCCTGCGCGACCTTCCTCCCATAGCCAGGCATCATCCGAATACCACTCCGCCAGAGACGGTCGAGAAGATCAAGGTTCTGGCCATGACCCATCCGAGCAAAGGTCCTAACTATCTGGAAGCACTACTGAAAGCCGATGGCATTCACGTAAGCTTCGTGACCATCCTGAAGATTCTGGAACGCAAAGGACTTGGCCAGCCGATATGATCGTTGGATGGCAATCGAAAAGCTCCAGACGGAACAACCGATCGAGCTCAGTGCAGAGCAGGTTGCCTTCATTGAAAAGCAGAACCCGCAGTTCAAAGAATGGCATGTAGAAAGCGGTAAACCTGGCGAGTGGCTCAATCAGGACACCTTTTGCGTCGGAGCCTTCAATGGCGTCGGCATGGTCTATATGCATGTCGTTGTGGATACCTGGTGCAGCTATGCTTTCGGTTTCCTGCATGTGCCCAAACAGTCCGAAGCAGCTGTTGCCGTCCTGCAGAACGATGTCCTGCCGTTTTACCGGAAGTACCGGCTGAAGGTTGAGCATATCCTGACGGACAACGGTCGTGAATTCTGCGGCACCGAAAACCATCCCTATGAGATGTATCTGGAGCTGAATGACATCAAGCATCGTCGAACGAAAGTTCGCCATCCGCAGACAAACGGATTCGTAGAGCGATTTAATCGGACCATGCTCGACGAGTTCTTCAGGATCAAGCTCAGGGAAAAAGTTTACGAGTCGGTAGAGATCTTACAGGAAGACTTCGACGGGTGCCTCAAGTTGTACAATGAACAACGCCCGCACATGGGCTACAGAAATCACGGAAAAAACCTCTGGAACGGATTAACGGCTTTACTAAAACTGTTGAGTGAGATACTTAAGAATAAAAATAATAACATTTTCCGGCAATGATGCCGCAAAAAAAGCGAATCCACCTTCCGGCGGATTGAGATGGCAATACCCGGAAACGAGCGCCCGGCAGCAAATAAAAAAGTTCTGACTGCTCTTCCATGGAAAGGCTTCAAAAACAATCACAGGCGACTCTGCCGAATTATTACAGCTTTTTTGGACAATTTTTGACCAATTTAGCAATTTTTGCTTTATTAGTAACTCACCGAAAAGATTGCAGATCGCTTTATGTCAATAGAGATGTCGCTTTTTCTTGAAAAAACTATTCACTTTTTGTCCGGGTTCAGCACCACTTCCCGGTTAATGCTCCATTCTCTTGCCGGTCTTGATCCCCATCGTTCAGGATGT
>Ga0209467_1000475_pt1 | contig 56542 bp, 43 predicted proteins | sample Higcelwee11metaG_FD_187175 | JGI IMG/M metagenome (GOLD analysis project Ga0209467, IMG submission 187175) | Freshwater pond sediment microbial communities from the University of Edinburgh, under environmental carbon perturbations - High... | ecosystem: Environmental > Aquatic > Freshwater >... | reverse complement strand
TAAGGAAAGACGATTCATGATTACTTTCAAGCTTAACGGACAGACAGTTCAAGGCGAGGAAGGCCAGTTCATTATCCAAGTGGCTGAGAAATATGGGGTGAACATCCCCACCCTTTGTAATCACAAGGCATTAGACCCGGCCGGCATGTGCCGGATTTGCACGGTGGAAGTTTTCGACGGCCGTCGAACCCGGTTTGTGACATCCTGCAATTACCCTATATGGGAAGGCATGGAAGTCAAAACGGACACGGAAATTGTCCATGAAGGCCGGAAACTGATTGTGGAGATGCTTCTGTCTCGCTGCCCGAGCGTTCCGCTTATACAGAAAATGGCAAAAGACTATGGCATTGAAAAGCCCCGATTCAAAGCCGAAGACGATACCTGCATTCTTTGCGGTTTATGCACACGGGTGTGCGAACGCATGGGTGCCAACGCCATCACGCTCACCAATCGGGGGCTTGATTTAAAGGTCGACACCCCCTTCAGCATCAATACGGAAGCTTGTATCGGGTGCGGGGCCTGCGCGTTTATCTGTCCTACGGGGCACATCACCTGGGAAAAGATCAAGAAAACCGTCACCAAATCCCCAGGAGAGATCATACCCTCTGAATACGACATGGGACTCAAAGGCCGAAAACCCGTCTATGTTCCCTACGCCCAGGCGGTTCCCAACACGCCGGCCATCGACCGGGATTATTGCGTCCATTTTAAAACCGGGGGATGCCAGATTTGTAAAGATTTCTGTGGCGTCAACGCCATTGACCACACCATGGAAGATGAAATCATCGAGCTGGATGTGGGGGCCATTATCCTGGCGCCTGGGTTCAAGCCCTTTGATCCCTCCCGGTTTGACTCTTATGGATATGCGAAACATCCCAATGTCATCACTTCCATGGAAATGGAGCGGTTTCTGTCGGCTTCCGGACCTACCGGCGGCCATCTGGTCCGCCCCTCCGATCATCAGGAACCTAAAAAAATCGCCTGGTTTCAGTGCGTGGGCTCCCGGGATCTGAACCGGTGCGATAATTCCTATTGTTCGTCCGTCTGCTGCATGTACGCCATCAAGGAAGCCACCATCGCCAAGGAACATGCGGGAAAACATCTCGACTGCGCCATCTTTTTCATGGACATGCGGACGCCAGGCAAGGAATTCGAAAGGTTTTATGTTAACGCAAAAGACAAACACGGGGTTCGCTTCGTGCGCAGCCGGGTGCACACCATTGACTCGCTTCCCGGCGGCAACGAGCTTTCCGTGCGATATGTGAGCGAAGATGGACAGGCCTTAAACGAAACCTTCGACATGATCGTGCTCTCCATCGGCCTTGAAACCCCGCCGGAACTGGCGGCGCTCGCAGCCAAACTAAATATCGATCTGACTCCCGGCAAATTCTGCAAAACAGATGTGTTCAACCCGGTGGCCACCTCCCGGGAAGGTATCTTTGTATGCGGCGCGTTCCAGGGGCCAAAAGACATTCCCCAATCGGTCATTGACGCCAGCGCGGCGGCAGCGGCAGCCGGGGAAATGCTCACCAGCGCCCGCAACACTATGACCCGGTCCAAGGAAATCATTCCGGAAACCAATGTGGTGGGGGACCGTCCGAGAATCGGGGTGTTTGTCTGCAAATGCGGTAGCAATATCGCCAGCGTGGTGGATGTGCCATCCGTCCGCGATTACGCGGCCACCCTGCCCTATGTTGAATTCGTCAGTGACAATATGTATTCCTGCTCCCAGGACTCCCAGGAAACCATGGCCCAGATCATCAAGCAGAAAGGCCTCAACCGGGTGGTGGTGGCGGCCTGCACCCCCAAAACCCATGAACCCCTGTTTCAGGAAACCTTGCTAAATGCGGGTCTCAACAAGTATCTGTTTGAGATGACCAATATCCGCAACCATGATTCCTGGGTGCATAAAAACAACCCGAAACTGGCCACGGAAAAAGCCAAGGATCTCGTGCGCATGGCGGTGGCCAAGGTGGCCCTCATGGAGCCCCTCAAGGAAATGGAACTGACCATCCACCAGACGGCCATGGTTCTCGGCGGCGGCATTGCCGGCATGACCGCTGCAAAAAGCCTTGCGGATCAGGGGTATGAAACCCACCTCATCGAACGAAGCGATCGTCTTGGCGGTCAGGCTCTCAATCTGTTTCACACGTCCCAGGGGGATGACATCCAGAAAAAACTTGCGGAAGTAATCCGATCCCTTGAAACAAACGAAAATGTCAAGATTCACTTAAACGCTGAACTGATCCAGGTGGACGGATTCGTGGGAAATTTTATCTCCACCCTGTCCCAAAACGGCCGCGAGGAGAAACTGGAACACGGTGTCGCGGTTCTGGCCACGGGTGCGGCGCCCCTTGTTCCCACGGAATATGAATACGGCAAAGACCCCCGGATCATGACCACCATAGAACTGGACAAAAAGCTCATTGCCGGGGATCCCATGGTCGGCAAGCTGAATTCCGCAGCCTTTATCCAGTGCGTGGGTTCCCGCGAGCCCGACCGCCAGTATTGCTCCCGGGTCTGCTGCACCCATTCCATTGAAAATGCCCTGGAACTCAAAAAACGCAATCCGGACATGAATGTCTATATTCTGTATCGGGATATTCGGACTTACGGCGAAAAAGAATATCTCTACCGGGAAGCCAGGGAAAAGGGCGTTATTTTTATCCGTTATTCCACGGACAACAAACCAGTGGTATCCGCCAGCGGCGACGGGCTTAACGTCACCGTGACAGACCATATCCTGGGCCGCCCCATGGCGCTGTCTGTTGACATGGTGGCCCTGGCTGTTGCCATCGTTCCTTATGCCGATGAAAAACTGGCCAATTTCTTTAAAGTGCCCATGAACGAAGACGGGTTTTTCATTGAAAAGCACGCCAAGCTCGGGCCTTCGGAATTTGCGACGGACGGCACGTTCCTCTGCGGCATGGCCCATTATCCCAAACCCATTGACGAGTCCATCGCCCAGGCCAAGGCCGCATCCTCCCGGGCCGTGACACTGCTGTCCCAAAAAACCATTTTCAGCTCCGGAACCATTGCGGATGTGGAACAAATGAAATGCGCGTCCTGCGGGGTGTGCGTGTCCATCTGCCCATACAGCGCGCCGTCATTGGTTGATTCCGGAAGGTTCGCGGGCAAAGCCCAGATCAACCCGGCCCTGTGCAAGGGTTGCGGCCTGTGCGTGGCTTCCTGCCGGTCCGGCGCCATCCATCTGAGAGGGTTTGACACAGACCAGATATTCTCTCAAATATTTGAAGTGGCGGCTGCTGTTTGACCGCTTTCCAACATTTAATGCAATATTAGCCGACATATATAAGGAGATATAATCAACATGGCTGAATACGAACCGAAAATACTGAGCTTTCTATGCAGTTGGTGCAGTTACGGGGCAGCCGACCTGGCAGGCGTCAGCCGGATGGAATATCCGTCCAATATCCGGGTGGTCCGCATTCCCTGTACCGGCCGCATGAGTCCCAAATTCATACTGGCGGGCCTGCGGTCCGGGGCTGACGCGGTCTGGGTGTCCGGATGACATCCCGGCGAATGCCATTACCTGGAAGGTAATTACTACGCCCGTCGGAAATTCGCGCTTCTGAAAAACCTGTTGGAACACACCGGCATTGAACCGGGACGTCTCCAATTTTCCTGGATATCTTCAGCGGAATCCACCAAGTTCGTTGATGTCGTCAAGAAAATCACCGATGAGGTGAAATCCCTGGACCCGAACAAAAAATATGTCAAAACCGAACCTAAGGTTGATTAAAATGACCCCATACACAGCTAAAATACAAGAAATTGCCAAACGTTTGCTGGATGAAGGCAAGGTCGAGATGGTTATCGGATTCCGGCAGGGCTCCCTTCCCATGATGAACCAGCCCCATTATGCGGCTTCAGCGGAATCAGCAAATGAACTGGTCTGGGACAGCAGTTGCGCCCTGAATCTGGCGAATTATGTCACCGATAAAAAGGGCCAGATCGGTATTGTGGCCAAGGGCTGCGATTCCCGAAATCTGGTGACCCATATCATTGAAAACAAAATCAAGCGGGAACAGCTCTATATCATCGGCGTGCCCTGCACCGGCATGGTGGATCACCGCAAAGTAGCTGAAATGGCCGGCGGCGAGATCCTTTCCATCGAGGAATCCGCAGATGCCTTAACGGTTTCAGGCGCTGGCTTTTCGAAAAAAATCGCCAAGGCGGACGTCCTTCAGGAAAACTGCGCCGCCTGCACCCACCGCAACCCGGTGATTTTTGATGAAATGATCGACGCGCCCGTGGTTGAACAGACCAATGTGGATCCCTATGCGTCCGTGCGCCAGATCGAAGCCATGACGCCGGATGACAAATGGAGTTATTTTGAAAACCTGCTGGCCCCCTGCATCCGGTGTTACGCCTGCCGGAACGCCTGCCCGCTCTGCTACTGCCCCACCTGCTTTGTGGACGAATCCAAACCCCAGTGGGTGGGCAAAAGCCAGGACGCAATCGATGTGCGGACATTCCATCTGCTCAGGGCCTATCACTGCGCGGGCCGCTGCACGGATTGCGGGGCCTGTGAACGGGCCTGTCCCATGAACATCAAGGTTCGGGAATTCACCAAAAAATTGAACAAGGACTGTCAGGAACTGTATGGCTGGGAGGCTGGTTTGACGCTGGATCAACGGCCGGCCCTGGATTCCTTTAAAACGGATGACCCGCAGGAATTCATCAAGTAGCTTGCAGATCAACCATTTCGTCAGCACTATTAAATTTGACAAGGGCAAATATTATGACGCTCATCAAAATTGATCGCCAAACCTGGGCCGACGGCATCGAAAAAGCGAAATCCGCTTATCGCGTGTTTGGCCCCGTAAAAGAAAAAACCGACCATGAGTTCAAACTGCTGGGCAACGGAGAGATGCCGGATTTCAACTGCCAGAACACCCGCATGTCTCCCAAGGCCATTGTATATCCCCAGTCCCAGATCATGCTCACGTACAGCCTGGATGAAAGCCGGGAAGACTACCGCATCATGAAGGAAGTGGAAAACGCCGCCTCCCAGCAATTGGTGCTTGGCATCCGGCCCTGCGACGCCCTGGCGTTTCCCATCGTCCGCCGGAATTTTGATTCCCCGGAATATCAGGATACTTACTGGATCAAAGCATACGAAGCCACCACATTTGTGGGACTGGCCTGCAACAGCGCCTGCGGCACCTGTTTCTGCACCTCCGCCGGCACCGGACCGTTCGGCGAAACCGGACTGGATATCCTGCTCACCCAGGATGGCGAGACCCTGTATGCCAAAATCCTGACCCCCAAAGGGGAGGCTCTGGCCGCGAAAGCCGGATGGAACACCCCCGCAGGCCCGGACGCGCAAAGCACCATTGACAGCCTTAAAAACAAGGCCGAAGCCAGTATCACCGCAACCGTCAAAACAGATAAATTAAAAGATAAGGTGCTTCTGGAACTCTACAACGCGCCCTTCTGGGAGAAGGAAGCCTTTTCGTGCATCAATTGCGGCACCTGCACCTATGTCTGCCCCACCTGCTGGTGTTTTGACGTTCAGGACGAGACCCACGGGCTGAATGGTGTGCGGATGCGGAACTGGGATAGCTGCATGTCCCCCCTCTTTACCATTCATGCTTCCGGGCACAATCCCAGAACCCAGAAATATGAGCGGGTCCGGCAGCGGTTCATGCATAAATTAAAATATTACGTGGACAAATACGACAACGGGATTCAGTGCGTGGGATGCGGCCGATGCATCCGGTCGTGCCCGGTCAATATCGACATCCGGAGAATCTGCGATCAAATGAACCGCTTTGACGCCCAAACCGCTGCCTGCGAAGTCGCGTCGTCATAACCAAAGGGGGATTATTGTGCAAAATCCATATTTACCATATCCGGTGCGGATTGATGAAATCATTACCGAAACCGAAGATAAAAGCCTCAAAACCTTCAAATTTGTTTTTTTGAACCCGGATGATGAAAAAAAATTCGCCTATGAATCCGGACAGTTCGGCGAGCTTTCCATTCCGGGCCTGGGGGAGATTCCCATCGGCATCGCCTCTTCCCCCATGGAAAAAGGGTTTATCAAATTCACCGTATTTAAAACCGGAAAAGTCACCTCCTATCTTCACGCCATGAAGGTCGGCGATATCATGGGTGTGCGGGGGCCCTTGGGCCATCCTTTTCCCTGGAAAACACTGGAAGGCAAGAATATTGTGATCATCGGCGGCGGATTTGCGTTCACCACCCTCCGGTCAAGCATTTTCAGCATGCTTGATCCGGCCAACCGTTCGAAATTCAAAGACATCCATGTGATTTACGGCGCGCGCTCACCGGGCATGCTGCTGTATAAAGACGAGCTTCAGGCCTGGGCTCAGCGGGATGACATTCACATGAACATCACGGTGGACGGCACCGACGACCCCAACTGGAAATTTCTGACCGGATTTGTGCCCACCATCACGGAGCAAAAAGCGCCTCCCGGTGCGCCTGACACTTACGCCATCGTTTGCGGCCCGCCCATTATGATCAAATTCACCCAGCCGGTTCTGGACAACCTGGGATACAGCCATGACAATATCATCATGTCCCTGGAAAACCGGATGAAATGCGGCATCGGCATCTGCGGACGGTGCAATATCGGAAAAGCGTTTGTCTGCAAGGACGGCCCTGTATTCACCCTGTCCCAGCTCAATAATATGCCCAAGGAATATTGATGGCTCCCGTTTCAAGCATGTTTATCCGGATGGTGACGCCAGACCAGTTGCATAAGGTACGGCCCTGGGAATTATGAGATAAATACCATAATTTTGATGTTGACAATATGATAAAATATATATATCAATTCAATTTAATCTTGTTCAAAACAGGCCGGATAGAAGCCAATCGAATATAATTTATAATTTTTTTAAAGGAGGAAAATTTCATGGCGGCAGTCGAATTTGAAGGTCATACATTTAATGTTGACGAAGATGGATTCATCGAGGATTTTGCAGCATATAATGAGAAATGGGTTCAACTGGTTAAAAAAGAAGAAGGCATTGACGAATTAAATGAAGAACATTGGAAGGTTATCAATGTTTTGCAGGATTATTACAAGAAAAACGGTATCGCACCGATGGTTCGCATCCTTTCCAAACTGACCGGTTTCAAATGAAACATATTTATGAGCTGTTCCCGTCAGGACCGGGCAAAGGCGCCTGCAAAATGGCCGGCCTTCCGAAACCGACAGGTTGCGTATAATCATCATTGCTTTGTTAAATGATAAAAATCTTTAGAAGAAGCCCTGCTTGCAAAAGCAGGGCTTCTTCTATTTTAATCCGGACATTCTTTTGCTTTTGATCATTTGATAAGAATAGAAAATGTAATTTATGGACAATACTGATAAAACCATACTCAACCGTATTCAGTCGAATTTTCCCGTTTCTCCCCGCCCCTTTCTGGACATCGCTGGTGAACTTCAACTCACGGAGGAGGAAACCATTCTGCGGGTGCAGCGGCTGAAATCCAGTGGTGTGATTCGCCGGATCGGAGGCAATTTTGTTCCCGGAAAGCTGGGCTATGTCAGCACCCTGTGCGCGGCAAAAGTTCCCGAAAACGCCATTGAAGACTTTGCTGCCGTGGTGAACAGCTATCCCGGCGTCACTCACAATTACGTGCGGGAAAACAATTACAACGTATGGTTTACCTTTATCGCGCCTTCCATGTCGCTGATTCAGCGCTATCTTGAAGAAATATCTTTAAAAACAGGGGTATCGGAAATCCTCAACCTCCCCGCCACCCGGGTTTTTAAAATAAAGGCCCATTTTAATTTATAACCCATTGCCTCCCAATACGCCCACCAAACCCATGCCAGAAAACATCCGGATCGCCGTTGTAACAATGAATTCCAGAGTGGGGGAAACCGCCGGGAACCTTCAGAAAATCAAGCAATGGGTGACTGCGGCAAAGGATTGCCGGGCAAATATTGTGTGTTTTCCGGAAATGGCCGTCACCGGCTATCATATCCGGGAACCAATGGGAGAGATGGCTGAAACCATTCCCGGACCGTCCACCGATGATCTGCTTTGCAATGCACGGAAAAGCGGCGTCACCATACTGGCGGGACTGGCGGAAAAAGGCGATGCCGGCCGTCTTTACGCCACCCATGTGGTTATCGCCCCCACGGGCATCATCGGATGCTACCGGAAAGTGCATTTGGGGCCGCCGGAAAAACATCTTTTTACCAATGGGGACACAGTTCCCGTGTTTGCGTCAAACGGGATGATATTCGGCATTCAGCTCTGCTATGACGCCCATTTTCCGGAACTGACCACAGCTATGGCCCTCAAAGGCGCGGATGTGATTTTTATGCCCCATGCGTCTCCGCGAAACACGGCGGATGAGAAACGCCGCTCCTGGATGCGGCATTTGCCGGCCAGGGCCTATGACAACAGCGTGTATGTGGTGGCGTGCAATGCATTCGGAGACAATGGGCACGGTCTTTCTTTTCCCGGCGTGGCCATAGCCATCAGCCCTTCCGGGGAGGTCATGCAATCTTATGCCGGGGATGGGGAACAAATGCTGGTGGTTGATTTAGATATGGATATTTTAAAAGACATCCGAAAGCATTCCATGAAATATTTTCTGCCCCACCGGCGGCCGGATGTGTATGGTATATGACAGGTATTTAAGCTGATATTCATTTTTTAAATTTCCTTTTTCCGGCCAATCGATAAATTTCCATGTCTCTGCGGGGTCCGGCGGCCAGCACATACACCACTACATTTTTTTCATGCACCTGATACACCACGCGAAAATCCCCAACACGCAATTTTCGAAAATCGGCCAAATTCCCGGACAAGGGAACGCCAAACTGCAACGGCGCACGGGTCAGTTTTTCATCAATAGCCTTTACAATCCGCCGCGCCGCAGACGGGCCAACGCTCTCAAGGTCTTCTTCAACGGCATGATGGTAAAGAACGGCCCATGTCATGCCCCGAATTTCTCCTTAATATAATCGTGAGACAAAGCGTTTTTTTCATCAAAACTTTCCACCCGTGCCAGGGCCATGGCCGCAAGCCGGAGGTCTTCCATTTCTTCCTGTATCGCCTCATAGGTCTCCATGGACAGAAGAACGGCCTTGGGCGTATTGTTTTTTAAAATAATGAATTTTTCAGCATCTCCCCTTTCAAGGGCGTCTATTGTGGCGGCTGTTTTTTTGGAAAGGTTCGTGGCCGAGAGATAGTCTTTTGCTCGCATCATCATAATCCTCCATAATCCGATAATTATACTGACAATAATCTGATGATTATCCCTTGTCAACAAGGAGAAGCAAAAATCTGGACGATTAGATGAAGCGGATCTGGACGGCAAACAACTCAGCCGGGTGTTGGGGAGCCCATTGCGATGCGGCCCTGATCCGATGGTTTCCGTGGATCACGGGGGCAAACTGTTTGAGCGGATAAATGCCAATGAACCTGCTGATTGCGATAAGGGTTGTCGGCATAACGCCCCCCGGCAAGCCACAGTGACAGCGAGTTTTTGCCCACGCCACGAAAATCATCGGATCAGGGAGCTTTCCGCATCGCAGGGCTGGGTTCTTTTGTTACTTTTCTTGCCCACCAAGAAAAGTAAAAAGACAGGGGGGTTGCCGGGGAGATCTGTTAAAAAATCAAAATTTAACGCTGCAAATAACCGGCTTCCAAAAGACGCAGGGCGAAGCGGCGCTTCTTTTGTTAATCCGTGTGAATTTGCCTTGCTAAGGATTTTTCTCTTTTCCAAGTACCGTGGATTCGATCCGATTCTGGATATTGTAATATATTGAATTTGATTTTTGAGCCATCACTATCAAGATGCTCACTCGTAGATACCATCAGCTCATTAAATTTATAATGATTTTGTTCTATCTCTTTAGTGCCTCTTGTTCCAATAATTATGAATTTTACAACTGAAATACGCACTTCTTCTCCGGGAGATAGTCGGGAGTAAGTTTCAGAAAAATTGTGCTCGAATTCTATGTATATCCCCTTATCAAGATCAGACTTGGCTTTAAATAGCTGCCGTATCTCTGTCATTTTATTAGTTTGAATAAATGGCAATAGATGTTTTAAGAAAAAGTACTCAAAAAAAGCCTTAATTGAACCACAATCCTCACCATTTAAAACCATTATCGACCTTAAATCCAAGTTTTTGAGCGGCCTAAAAGTATCACCTTTCTTATACAAAACATCATGCAGCCTGAAATTCTCACCCGTAATAAGAACAATACCTGGCTTTATTGAGTATTTACTCCAGTCGGTTTCAATGGCTTCTTCCAGGGTTAAGGTGTCTATATTATTGAACGCAGCTTTCTTTATTGCCGATTGTGTAAAACCTTCTTTAGATACCGCCACTACCTTATTCACCAACAACGATTTGGACTTACCGATGAGAGAATCGATCCACTCTACACTATCTTTTCGGGAACGGTCTCGGCATTCTATTGCTATTTTGAAATCATGACCTGCATACCGACACTCAACAAGGACATCCACTTCTCTTAAGGTATCTGCCTCTTTATCATAAACCATTCCAGATTCAGTGACTTTACCTCCTTTTTCGACAATTTGCTTATAAATAGAAGCAATTAAATTCTGGAAATCATTTGTTCTTTTTGGCATCTTGTTTTCCCTAATAAGTTATTCTGGAGTTTCCGTAGATAAAGCTCTATTTTAAGCACTTACAAACACTTTTTCTTGCTTCAGTGTTGAAGGTGGAAGGATTTCGTAACTCCTCCCGCTTAGCCCATGCACATAGTTCTTTTCTCTTTTCAATCATACTATCTGGATTTTGAACAAGTTCAGTAAAGCTAACTGTAGGTTTGGAGTCAAAGGGAGAAATCAAATGCGCCCATAATTTATCTAAAGATCCTGATGCAGCTAAAATAATTCCAATTATGCCAATGCCGATGCCCATAGCAATTTCTTTTCCGGAAAGATTTTTTGAACGGGTACTATTCTTACTTTTAAGTTCCCTTGATGAATTTTCAATTACAGGTTTCTCATCCAAAAGCGATCCACAATGTTTGCATTTTATAGCGACATTTAAAATTTCTTCACCGCAATAAGGGCACTGTTTGGTTTTCTTTCCCTTACTCTGTATCTCTTCGGCCTCCTGACTTTTGGCATAGTTAGCCTCTACTTTTAAATAGATTCCTCCACATTTTGGGCATTCGTAGTCTGGAGCGACATCGCTTGCCTGTCGCTCATAACCACATTTCAAACACTTTTTCCCCATGTGAGTCCTCCTTTCGTATTCTTGCATATCAAGCGATTCGAAAATTTCTGGATACCTGTCATAGTCGGAAAGACGCATTTAATTTAAAGCGGTAGTCCGAATGCGTTACAATCAAAACAAATATTCTAAAATTTATATCCATCTGTTTACGCGATATATCTATGATTGACAAGCGTTCATTTGACTATTTCGAATTTTCAAAAAAAGATTTCGGGAATTTGGGCGACACTGTGTTTAATTACTCGACTTTTTCTTTTTACTTTTCTTGATGGACAAGAAAAGTAACAAAAGAACCCAGCCCGGCGATGCGGAAAGCTCCCTGTTCCTTCCGGTTTCCGTGGCGCGGGCAAAAACTCGCTGAATGCAGAGGCTCGCCGGAATCCGTTGTTTCGATAAAGTTTATGCCAGACGAAGGTTTTTTGACCTCGATCCGCTCAAACAGTTTGCCCCCGTGATCCACGGAAACCGGAAGGGACAGGGCCGCATCGCAATGGGCTCCCCTCCGCCGCTCAAAGTTGTTCATTGGGCAAAAAAATATCCACGTAAAATCGTCATTCCGGTGAAGCCCTTCCCCTCCGGCTGTGTGTCTCCTGCCGCCTATTCGCCTAAAAAATCGCGGATTGCAGCCCGGTCCATGCAATGGCGGACGCCTGTTTAAAAAACCGAATAATGGCTTCTTCGCTGTCCAGCATCCGGACGCTGGATCCCATGCCGCTGTTTAAGAGGCTTGCAAATCCATGGCTGAACAAAAATCCGTGAAATAATAATTGCTGCAAGGATTCCGGAGAAAGATTCTTCGTCAAGGGATAATCCGCCATCCTCTCCATATTGAAAGCAAAATTCGCTTCGCTGTGCCGGGTGTTAATGTCCCCGTATTTTTCATCATGAATGCATTTAAACAAAAATTTTTCGTCTTTTGCAAACAGCACATACCCCAGCCCTGAATCGATAAAAATATCCCCGCTTCTGGGCTTTACCTGATAGGACTGAAGCACGCGCCACGCCCGCTTGACGATGGCTTCCTCCACCTCCCGCATGGAATTCACGCAGGTATAAATCGGCATGGTGGACGAACCCAGCTCCAGGGCAATGGCCCGGGCCGTGAGGTTCTCCATGCCGCTTTTGCGCACCACCTGAAAGCCTGCGTCGATGATATCGCTGATGGCAAATTTTTTTCGTCTGGCCATAATACCACAAGAATTGAAACTGCAATAAATAAAGGGGTTACTGGCTATAATCATTGTTTCGGCCAATGCGCCCGTAGGGTGCGGGGTTTATCCCCGCCCGGAGTGGGAGGGCATAAAGCCCTCCCCTACAATGGCAGAAACAATAATCAATACCGATTTACCGGATGCCGAACCTGGAAATGAAATAAAGGCTCAGGTCAGGAATATAGGTAATCAACATCAACCCGATCAGTAAAATAATCAAAAAAGGAATAGCCGCCCGACAAAGGTCAAGCACCGGTTTATTGAACCGGAACGCTGCGATAAACAAATTCATCCCCACAGGCGGGGTGGTATACCCGATTTCCATATTGGTTAAAAAAATAATGCCCAGATGCACCGGATCAATGCCATAACTTAAGGCAATGGGCATGATGAGCGGCACCACCACCAGGGTCGCGGAATAAATATCCATGAGGCAGCCGACGATCAGGAGAAAACCATTAAGGCCGATGAGAAACATCCACCTGGACGTGAAAATGCCCTGCATGGCTTCCAAAATCTTCATGGGCACCTGGGCGTCGATCATGTAATTGGTCAGCGACAGGGCGGCGCCCATGATAATTAGAATCCCCCCCACCAGAACCATGCTCTGGTTCATGATGACCGGGAGATACCGGAGTTTGATCTCCCGATGGATTAGGCCCTCAACAATCAGCGCATACACAACAATCAACGTCGCCATTTCCCCAAGGGTTACAAACCCGCCGTAAATCCCCACAGCGACAATCGCGGGGATCAGGAGTTCCCATTTGGCATCCAATGTTGCTCGAATAATTCTTTGAAAGGATAAGGATTCCCTCACCACGTCGGACCGCAATCCGACAAACATGCTATATGTCCCAAGCAGCACGATTAGCAAAATTCCCGGAATGAAACCCGCGGCAAACAACTGATTGATGCTGGTTTCGCCGACAACCCCGAAAATAATGATGGGCAGACTCGGTGGAAACAGGAGCCCCAGGCTGCCCGAGGATGTCAAAAGGCCCAAAGAGAATTGTTCCGGATATTTTTCCTTAATCACGGCTGGATACAGGAGACCGCCCAGGGCGATGATCGTCACGCCGGAAGCCCCCGTAAAGGCAGTGAAGAAAGCACAGGCAACCAGCGCGACAATGGCGAACCCGCCGGGGAGCCATCCCAGAACCGCCCGGGAAAAATTCACAATCCGCACCGACGCCCGGCTTTCCGCAAGTATGAAACCCGCGAAGGTAAACAAGGGAATCGTATATAATATCGGGTTGCTGGCAAATTTGTTGTAGGTGTCCACCACCAGGGCCGCAAGGGGCATGTCCGTGGCATAAAATCCCAGCATGGCAAAGGCGGAAATCACCACGAATATCGGCGCACCCAGAAGCGCCATCAACGTCACAATCACAACCAGAGGAATCATCACTTGGCTTTCCCCCCGAATGCGTCCCGGAAATCGTTGATGCTGTTATGGGCGAACCGAATACTGATGATCCCGTATCCCAGGGGCATGATGGTTTGCAGCACCCAGATCGGCAGGTTAAAAAATGCGGAATGGTTCTGGCACTGAAACTCCACCCATAAGAAATGGCAGGACGCGGCCATGAGAATCAGGCATACAATGCTTGAAAACAGCCCCACCAGCGCATCCAGAAATTTTCTGGCATTGCCTTTGGCAAAATGGGTCATCACATCGATCCGGACGTGGGATTTGCTGCGGGTAGCCACGCCCGCGCCGATAAACGCGATCCACAGCACCAGGTGCCGGATGAAATCCTCCCCGCCGGGTATGCCGGACTGAAAAAAATTCCGCATAAAAATCTGCATCAGCACCATCACCACCATCAGCGTCAAAAAAAGCGCGATGAGAAAATCCTCAATCCGGGTGACGGTCTGATTAAATCTCCCGCTGTTGCGCCAGACCTCCGAGCACAGGGGGCATTCATAAAAGCCATCAAACTCGTTTCCACATTTTAAACATTGCATAAAAAGACCTACCTTATCTTTTCAATGGTGCCCTCCGGGTGGGCCTTGCGGTAATCATCCAGAATGGACATGGTTTTATCCAGCAATTCCTGTGAATACAATTTTCCCACCAGGCTTTCCCTGGCTTTTTTCGACGTTTCCAGCACAAATTCCAGGGTGCCGCTTTTCGGGTCGAATGTCACCACCTTGATGCCGGCTTTTTTCAGCACTTCCACGGACTGCCGGTCCTGTTCCCTGCCCTTTTCGCTTAAACGGTCAAAATACGGCTGACAGATGGTTAAAATCTTTTTCTGGCTTTCCGGAGATATTTTGTCCCAGACCTTTTTGGAAATAATGGTGGCGCCCTGGACATTGGTGACCGGATATTCGCTCATGTACTGGAACCGGTCAAACCAGTGAAACGCCACGGCCCCGTATGGGGTGATGCTGGCCGTATCAATCAGCCGGGTGGACAAGGAGGTCATCACATCGGTAAAAGACAGGGGCACCGGCGTGATGCCGAAAGCGTCGAACATGGCCTTGCTCAAGGGATCGTCCTCCCACTGCCACCATTTCTGGCTCCGGGCGACTTCCGGGGAAATAATGGGCACTTTTGAAAACGTGTAAACAAATCCGATTTCGTTCCACCCCAGCACGATGAACCCTTTTTCCGCAAACCGGCAGTTCATGTCCTCCCTGAGCTGACGCCGCACATGCTCGACTTCATCGTAATTCCGAAACACATAGGGCATCTCCGTGACCCGGACTTCCGGGACGATCCGCCCCAGACCCGCCCCGGTGAATGTGCCGCCGTGAAGCTGGCCCAGCCGGATTTTGCTTAAAACTTCCTTCTCATCCCCCTGAACGCTGCCGTAATAGAGCTTGATGCCCACTTCATTATTCGTCTCGCGGCGGATGTCAGCGTCCATTGCATCTATCTGGGTCGTCATGAACGACCCCTTGGGCGCAATGGTGGCCATCTTGATGAGATTTTTCGGCGGCGGTGTTTCCGCAATCACCGTCCCGGCCATCAGAAATACGGCTCCCGTTAGAACCATCCAGAAATTAAATCCTTTCATTTTCATATCGCGCTGCCTTTCCTAAAATAATGAATCAACGGTTTCAAGACGTGTTTTGGCCTTTTTCTTTGCCGCCGCGTTAATAAACCCCATTTCCGGAAACAGGTCATCCGGGGCTTCAACCACTTCCTTTAAGGATCGGACATAGAGATCCCGGTCCTGAAGCTGATAGGCGTAATACTGGGCGTACATAAGCTGATACACCAGCATCTTGCGGCCGGACAATTCAAACGCCCGCTCAAATTCGGCTTTGGCCTTATCCGGCTGGCCCCCATACGCGGCTGGACGACTGGCATTCAAAACCCCCATGACCGCATGGGCAATGCCGTATCGGTAAGTTTCATCCAGTTCAAGGCACCGTTTCAAAAGGGCCTTGATTTTCGGCAGGGCCAGAAATATTTCCGGATCATCCACATTCAAACCGGCCCAGCTCAGCCACGCGCTGGCTGTCCAGAACATGGCGGGCACGTCCTTTTTGCCAAACGCCGAGAGGCTTTCGGCATAGGCATCCACCGGGCCGTCTGCGGCTTTGGCGAACTTCTTGTTCTGTTTTAACGCACGCTGGGCATAATTAAACGCACGCAGATACAACCGGCTTGCCCGTTCATTGTTCTGGCCTTCCACAAACACAAATGCATACCCACAATAGCCTTCGGCGGTGCGCACCAGAAGCCCTTTATTGTCGGGAGATGCTTCAATGAGACCGTCCAGTTGAAGCAGGGCCGCGGGCATGGCGTCTTTCACCAGCTCCACATCGTTATGCTTGTTGACGGCGGTATTCATTTTTTCCATGAGCGGATCCATGGAATTCACCATCATTTTGGTGGTGTTGCAACCCGCAGTTAGAAAAAGAAATGCCAGGACAAGACTTTTGAGACAAAATAAGGGACGTTTCATGGGGCTGCTCCTTTTTAGGGATTATTTTAAGCGATTATTGGCGGGCCTGAAAGCAAAATTATAAAACAAATGTTATATAATTGGTATTATTTAAAGAAAGGATTAACGGGTGTCAAGTATTTTGAACAGTGTTTAGACAATAAATACCCGCTCTGATGATTCATGCGGGTATTGGGGGCTTGATCATCGTTTCGGCCCGCTCCTGCGGCAAGGAAATTGATGCCGAATCGTGATGACCGAAACGATGGCTAAAACGTTTCCGCAAAATTACCAATCCAGTAAGGACCGGTGGAGCCGTTTTCTCGGGCTTCCTGGTTCCGGCCTTTGACGATACGTTTGACCGGCACGGGCACTTGCAGGGTTCCTTGAAACCAGTCCGGGATAATCAAATCGCCCAGCCAGGGCGGCAGGTCGATGGGCAGATAATCATCCAGAATCTGAATAACGGCGTCACCGTAATATCCGACTTCATCGTTTCCATCCAGCGCGCCGTTGCCGTTTTTATCCAGCACCGCCACCAGGTAGGCGGTGCGCTCCGACGCCTTGCCGTGATCCACGCCATTGATGAGGGGTTCGGGCGGGCTGTTCTTTTCCCACACCGCCACCTCATCATACAAGGCGGTCAGTATCGCCAATTTACGGGGAGACGCAGGGTCGGTTCGATTTCCGATGCCGATATAATCATAGGTGATCTCAGGCAAAATATCCGCGCCCACCAAATAATCCATATCAATATTGAGCGTCACATCCCCGGCAACAGACACGGCCATTTCGACGCCATCCACATGAATGGCCAGGACCATGAGCCGGGCGGCTTCCATATCAAAACTCCCGACCCCCGTCAGATCAAGGGCATAATCCATATTCGCCGTAAAATCATATAGCTTTTTATTGATTTGAAACTCATACCCCTGGCCGGGAATGATATTTTTGCCGTAATTTAATTTTGTAGTGAATTGATAAGTGTCTTTATTGACCAGCAAACCAAGACGATCGCCTTTGGTGGGAGAAGGAAATCCGCCTTTGTAATCCTTGTCCCACAAGGCCACGATCATGACCGAATCACCAGGGGTCAAATCCGTATTCGACAAATCAATATCAAAATACAGGTCGTCTTCCGGCATTTTATAAAAATACTTCAGTGAAGCGAATGGATCATCCAGAATGGTTCCGGGGTTATCTGAGTCAAACACCAGAACATACACCGGCGCATCGCTTCCCAAATAGTCATTGGAAACGGAAAACACGCCGGCAATGGACATGGGGATGCCTGAGGCTTGCGGCACATCAAAGAAAAATTCAATGTCTATGCCCATGAGCCCGGCCCCGTCGGTGATGGTGAGCAGGGTCGAAATGTCATTATTCCGGCCGTAAAACCCGATGCGGTCGCCCCCGTCCACAGTTCCGCTGTCATTTTTATCCAGCAGCGCGATCATCTGAATATTCTCTATGGGGACGTTTTTGCCGTAGGGAAGGATATCAAGCGTATAACTTAACGGACCCTCGCCTTTAACAAGGGTCTTAAACCCCATCACTGCATTAACATCCAGACTGGAAAAATCCGAAGAGGTGATTTCTCCGGCATAGGCCACCAGGATTACCGGGCCTGCGTCATTGCCCAGAATGGTTCCGGAAATAGTGGCTTCATAATCAAATACCTCCCGGCTGATATCCATATCCATCCCGGTGTTTTTTCCTGCGGAAAGGGTCACTGTGGGAGAAAGACGCCCCTCCTCCATATAGATGCCGATAAAGTCACCTTTGGTGAAATTCGGGAGCCCGCCCGCAAAATCCCTGTCCCACAATCCCATCACCATAATCTCGTCATCCGGGCCAAGCCCTGTTTGGGAGAGATCAAGGTTATATTCGTGAGCGTCTGCCGGAATCTTTGAAAAATAGCGGATCGCTGAAATCGGATCATCCATCACGGCAGCGGGATCTGTACCGTCAAAGATGGCGATATACACCGGCGGGGAAGTTTCCGTATATGCCGACGGCAGGGTGAAATCCCCGGAAATGGATATCGCCACACCTGACGGCGTTCCCACGTCAAAAGAAAATTCAATATCCATGCCGGCCAGCAAGTCACCACCGTTGATGGTCAGGAGACTTGCGAATTCCCCTTCCTCTTTGTAAAACCCGATGCGGTCGCCCCCGTCAATGGTCCCGCTGGTGTTTTTGTCCAGAAGGGCAATGATCATTACCTTCTCAACCGGCACGTTTTTCCCGAAAGGCAGGATATCCAGGGTATAGCTGACGGGTTCGGCCTTTTTATTGATGGTTTGATAGCCAATGACCTGATTCATATCCAGACTTCCAAAATCCGAAGAGGCAATTTCTCCGGCATAGGCCACCAGGGTCACGGCTCCCGCATCATTTCCCCGGATGGTCCCGGAAACGGACGCTTCATAATCAAACACTTCCCGGTTGATATCGATATGAACGTTCTTGTTTTCGCCGGGCGCCAGTTTGATGGCCGGTGAAATACGGCCCTCTTCAAAATAGAGTCCGATAAAATCACCTTTGGTAAAATTCGGCAGCCCGCCTGCAAAATCCCGGTCCCATAACCCGATGACCACGACCTCATCTTCCGGACCGAGGCCCGTGGCTGTCAAATCAAAGGAAAACTCGTCAACACCAGGTGGGACTCTTGAAAAATAACGAATGGCGTTAAACGGGTCATTCAGCACACCAGCGGGATCAGCACCGTCGAAAATCGCGATATACACGGGCGGGGAATTTTCCATATATTCTGACGGCAGGGAAAAATCCCCGGAAATCGACACCGGCGTTTGGGAAGGATGTCGCACGTCAAAAGTAAATTCCAGGTCAATATTTGTGAGGGCCGCGCCGTCAGTGATGGTAAGCAGGGTGGAGAATTCGTCATTCTTCCCGTAAAATCCGATGCGGTCGCCCCCATCCACGGTCCTGCTGTTGTTTTTATCCAGCAGTGCGAACACCTGCACCTTATCAATGGGCACATTCCGGCCATAAGGCAGAATATTGATGGTATAATTTAATGGCCCGGATGATTTTTGAATCGTCTCAAACCCGATAACCTGACTAAAATCAAGGCTTGAAAAATCCGAGGATGCGATGTCTCCGGCATAGGCCACCAAGGAGACCGGGCTGGTATCGTTTCCCAGAACCGTGCCCGATATGGACGCTTCATAATCAAAAACTTCCCGGTTGATATCCAAATGCAGCCCGCTGTTTTCACCCTCTTTAAGGGTGATGGCCGGGGAAATGCTCCCCTGCACCACATGGATGCCGATAAAATCCCCTGTTGTGATATTGGGCAAACCTCCCGTAAAATCCCGGTCCCACAGCCCCACCACCATCACTTCGTCCCCTTCCCGCAGACCGCTTTTCGCCAGATCAAAAGAGAACCGGGTGCAGCCAATACCGGGAGTTACCTTTGAAAAATACCGGATCACTGAAAACGGGCTTTCAAATACATCGGCGGGATCGGTTCCGTCAAACACGGCGATATAAACAGGAGGGGAACCCGCCACATATTCCGCAGGCAGGGTGAAATCGCCGGAAATTTTCACCGTCCCAGGCTCCGCCACATCAAAGGTAAATTCAAGATTAACGTCTGTCAGGGCAAGACCGTCGGTGATGGTGAGCAGGGTGGAAAATTCATCCCCCTGGTTGTAAAACCCGATCCGGTCGCCAGGGTCCACCGTCCCGCTGCTGTTTTTATCCAGCAACGCGAACACCTGCACGTTTTCCACCGGAACATTTTTACCGTAAGGCAGGATGTCTATCTTGTAAGGCACCGGATCCGCGTCAGTCTTGTTAAACGTCGCAAACCCGATGACCCCGCTGAAATCAAGGTTCGTAAAATCCGAAGAATCGATATTCCCGGTATAAGCCACCACGGTCACCGGGCCAGTGTCCGGGCCTAAAATCGTTCCAGATATGTTGGCTTCGTAATCAAAGACCTCCCGGTTGATATCAATATGAAACCCGGTGTTTTCCCCTTCGGCAAGGGTAATGGCGGGCGAAATGCGGCCTTCCGCCACATACACGCCGATCATGTCCCCGGCATCCGGAAACGGCACATTGCCCGTATAATTGCGGTCCACAAAAGCAATCAGATATACGGTATCCCTAGGCTGCACCTTTTTATCCGACAAATCCATCCGGAAACTGCCACCCGCCTTGTCCGCCACAAAATACTCGATCACCACATCCCTCGGACTGTTCTCCAGCGCTTCCGAATCCAGACTGGTTGTGAGCGCCACCAGCACCGGCGCGTCCGAATCCTTGTCAGCTTCCGGAAGGGTGAATGTCCCGGACAGAAAAAGTCCCGGATCATCCGGCGTATCGCCGCATCCGCAGAGGCCTGAAAAGACGGCCAGACATAGTGCCAGTAATAGAAATTGTTTAGGGGAACGCATACCGGATCGTCACCATGATAAAATCATTGTCCTCAAAATAATAAAAGAGGGAGTCTTTTTCATAATCTCCCTCGCCATGGCCGCTGATGTCGATATAGCCTATTTCCGCTTCAAATCCGTTCTGAAAATCATACCCGGCTTTGGGCCACCAGATGACGCCCCCGTGATACGTTTCAAAGATGCCGGTCAAGGACAGTTTAACGTGATCATCAAAATACGCATCCTGAAACCGGCAGGTCAGAAAATCGGAAATCTGTGGACGGTTGATATCATCATCAAGATACTGGGCCTGATACCATTCGATCGTGAACAGCGATTCCCCCGCATGACCGGGAATAAATTTCTGGAGCGGAATAAAATAATTCATGCCCAGAGAATAAGATACATAATCGGATTCTTGCGTCTCATAGGGAAACGTCAGATCCTGGGGCCTGTCCGTGTCCTGAAGCAGAAAGCCGTTTTTATTGGGAGAATAAGCCGCTTCCGCCTGAAAAACAAAATCCTCATACGGCCAGGCAAAATCAAACCCGATATAATCCACAATTTCATACTGGGGTTGCAGGAGCAGGGACACGGTCTGATTTTCGATCATCACCGTACCAAAAGGCAAAAGAAGCGGTTCCCGGTCCGGGCCATGATACCCGCTGATGGACGCATCAATCCCCTGAAATGTGCCGGCGATTCTGGCCCCGTAAGCAAAATTTTTGCTGGTGGCGTCCATGGGCTTCGATTCGCCAAAAATCAGGGGATACTCGTCCTCCACCTGCTTGACAGCCCAGAAATTATTGGTGGCAGGCAGGGCCGCCGCCGTATGCACCGGAACAAAAACCGTTTCAGCCGTATATCCGTCGAAAAAAAACATGCCGGAAAGGGATGGGACCCCGAGTTTGATCTGGTCCTGATTTTTAAACAGCAGTTCTCGCAAATCACTGGGATTAAAATAAGCGGTGGAATTCATGAAATCGGCGGTTCCCCACCCGTATATCTGGTTGCCGATGCGGACCCGGTATTTCTCCGTCTTCCAGTTATAATAGAGTTCCCGGAATATCACTTCGCTGGAATTGCTGGTGATCCGCAAATTGCGGTGGGTTTCGCTGTCCTCGGAATAAACGTAATCGTCGCCGGTGGTGTCATTTAAAAAGGTGGGAAAAAAATAGAGGTCCGTGGTGGAAAATAAATAATTATCTTCATTGCCGTAAGTGGCCTCCAGGCGGGCGCTGATCTCGTTTTTTTTGTATGCATCGTCAAAATGCAGTTCTCTTCGGGTGTTAATAATATTTTCAAACGCGGTTTCAAGACGCCAGGTAAAGACCGGGGCATCCGTTGCAGCAGGCTTATCCGATATTTCATCAATTATTTTGCCGGTATCCGGAGTCGCCAGTTCATCCTCAGGATTCCAGTCTTCCTCAAGGATAACGGATTCATCTTCTTCGGCCCATGATTCGCCGCATAAAAACCCTGGCCAGGTAACATGGGCCAGCATCCCCCATACAACCAGAAGCATCAGCGTTTTCCATACACTCGCCCGATTTTTAGATATCAGCCCGATTCGTCGCCCCATCAATCAAAATTCCAAATAATTCGGTGGATAGGTCTCAGATAAACAGGACAAAAGGAACGGGCTGTATTTTTTAAATGATTCATGCAGACAGCCCTTCAGCTTGATCCCCTATAGTCCAAACAACCTGTTTTTTACCGCAGCGCGTCCTTATTAAAGGTCGCGTCGTCGATGGCGATATTATACTTAATGGCCTTTAACGTCAGATCCGTCTTGCCTTTGCCGTCCGCCAGCTCCATTTTTATTTTATGGGGTGTCAATATCCCGTCAATGGCTTTGACCTGATAATTCTCCAGAAATTTATGAAATGCCCCGTCTTTGAAAAAATCCACCCGAACCACAAAATAATCGGATTTGCGCACATAAAAAGCAACCTTGTCATAAACCTTCTCGGCTGTTTTTTTGATCCCTTCCACCTTATAGCAGTCTTCGCCAACGGCTTTTTCCTCGCCAAGGAGATTATAATCATATTCATCAATATCCACGGACGTGAGGTCTTCAAAATAAAAATGCGAATTCACAAAGGGTTTGTCCCTGCCGGAAGACACAATGCGTTTCACTTTGCCGGAGGATAATGTCAGCCACTGGTCGTCGTCCACGTTTTTATGGGAATGGGTCAGCAATTTAATCTGGGTGGGCCTGATAAAGGTGATTAAGGCCTTGTCCTCATCGTTGTCATACTGCTTCATTTGCAGCATAAATTCCTTTTCCTGCACATCCCCGCCCTTGGTGATTTCCATCAAAACCTTGCTGGCCGCCGAATCCGGCTCTTTCAGCGCATCGGTCTTTTCCATGATTTCACGACCCGTCAGGGCGTACAGCGACTGGCTCAGTAAAAGCATCATAACACACAGAAAAACAGCTTTTTTCTTCATCAATAATCTCCTTAAATCCAATTTTCAGGGTGAAGGCGTCAATTCCTGAACATGATGGGTTCGCGCCACAGCCCCTGCTTTTTCCTTAATGGCCTCCATATTAATCAATTTAATGGACGAAGGCAAGACCAGAAGCGGCCCATGGCATGGCTGTTCGCAATGTCTAAACTTTCGCAGGATGGTGCCGGCATCCGATACCTCCTTGAATTCGTGTTATTTTGTTTAATTGACAGACACCGGAAATAGTTTAGAATGACTTCGCTTTATGCATTAAGTGGGTTAGCGGCGAGATTGCATTTTCACGATTTACCCATCAGTCATTAAATAATGATATGAACCAGAATACCCGAATATCCCCCAATCACGAATCCTATAAAACAGGAGCGTCATGAGTGCTTATATCCGCTTTATCATCCGAAGGCCCTTAACCACGCTGATTATTTTCACTGCCGTCACCATTTTTTTCGCGCTTGGCGTCCTGAAACTGCAATTTGACACCACCGTGGAAGCCTTTCTTCCCAAACAGGACAGTGAATATAAATTTTACAACCAGGTAAAAGAAATCTATGGCGATACGGACACTTATATCATTCTTGCCATTGCCCATGACAATTTATGGGATTTTGGCACGTTTACGGAAATTGACCATCTGCTTTCCGATATTGAGGAATACCAGCACTATGACGAGGCTCGGGAGAAAGGACGTCTTGACCGTTTAAATAATTTGTTTTTAAAGGAAACGCTCACCTATGCGGAACTGTTCGACGGGTTCAAAAAAGATCCCGTTTTTACCCGGTTTCTCCGCAGGGCGATGGGTCGAATCCCCGAACCAAATGAAATCGTTAAAAAAAGAGATTCCCGCCGCCTCAACAAACTGGCTGTCGCTGCAAGAGATCTCAAAAAAAATGAAATGATCGATCGCATCATTTCACCCTTCACCTCCAAAGACATTATCGGAGAAAACGATACCCTGGAAACCGCGAGCCTTATTAAAAAGGATGCCTACGGCAACAGAATCCTGCCCCGGCGACCAGAAGAATTCCAGGCTTTCCGGCAGCGGCTTCAAAGAAATCCCGCTTTTGAGCGGAGCCTGTACAGCAGGGATCCGGCTACTGGAAAAATAAATGATTTTGGTTTTGTGATCCGGTTCAAACCGGTGGCGCACTATGACGCTATTTCGCGTGAAATTTTAAATATATCTGATAGTTATATAAATTTAAAAATAATACCCCAAGGCCAGCCGCTTGTCTATATCTGGACCAACAATTATGTCCAAAGGGATCTTTTCAATCTTTTATCCCTGGCCATGCTGGTATCGATTGTCGTGTGTACCCTGAATTTCGGCTCCATCCGCAGCACGGCGCTTCCACTCATCTGCCTCGGCATGGCCTCATGCTGGGTTCTTGGCCTTATGGGGCATCTTGGATTCAAAATCACCACCATCGGGATGTCTATCCCGCCGCTGATGATTGTGGTGGGAAGCTCCTATGCGATTCATATTCTCAACCAGTACTATGCGGACTTTGACATGATTACGCAAAAGGGAAAAATTGAGGGACTCTTTGAGTCCATGGGGCATATCGGGCATACGGTTTTCCTGGCCGGGCTGACCACGCTGGTTTCCTTTCTGACCCTTGCCGGGCATCAACTTTCCGCCATGAGGGAATGGGGCATCTTTTCCGCAAGCGGCGTTCTGTTTGCCATTTTTATATCGGTTTCCGTTATTCCGGCAAGCCTTGCCCTGATGCCCCACCGGAAAGGGTATCTCAAGCTGAAAAAAGAAAAATCCGCCAAGCGGGCCTTCGCGGATATCATCATCGCATGGACCACAAAATCGGCCGTTCACCATCCGAAAAAAGTGCTGGCAATTGTCGCCGTGCTGCTGTGCATCTCCCTTGTGGAAATTTCGAAAATCAAGATTGAAACCGAATTTCTGCAAAATTTTAAGGAAACAGACCCCATCCGGACCAGCGAAAAAATCATCGGGGAAAAATTCGGCGGGCGATGGGGATTTAATATTCTGATTGATTCCGGAACGCCCGACGGTGTCAAGTCCTCCAAATTCCTGAATACTGTTGCGGACATCCGGACCTGGCTGGTGTCCGATATCAACAAGGATCTCAACGTGGGCCAAACCGACGGGTTTACGGATTTCATCAAGACCATGCACATGGCCATGAACAACGATGATCCCGCTTTTTTCGCCATTCCTGAAAGCGATGCGGATATACGGGATTACCTGGAAATTTTTTCAGATGATGATGTCAACTCGGACGGCAGGCCGGACAGTTTTGAGTCCTACGTGGATTCGAAATTCCAAACCTGCAATATCTTGACCCGGATATACCAGAAAGAAGACTACCTTGTGGGCACATTTGAACTGAAACGGATCTTTAAAAAAATTTCCGATCACCTCACCAAAACGCTCCCCCCGCCATATACGTTCAAGATCACGGGACATCCTGTCATGGTGATAAAAAGCTCCGGCTATATAGCCGACGGGCAGATCCAGAGCCTGTGGCAGTCATGGGTGGTGGTCGGGCTTGCCATCCTGATCCTGGTGAGAAGTTTTAAGGCGGGTTTTCTGGCCCTGATCCCCTTAAGCGTGGCGTTCATTATCAACTTCGGCATCATGGGATTATTCGGCATACGCCTGGATGTGGCCACCTCCGTTATCGCCGCCATCACCATCGGTATCGGGGACGACAATACCATTCATTTTATCAATACCTATATTTACCAGAGAAAAAAAAGACTAAACGCCACCATTGACGAGATCATCGCGGCGACCCTCGAATCTTCGGGCAAGGCCATCATCTTCACTTCCCTTGCGCTCATGGCAGGCTTTTCCATCTTCATTTTTTCATCGTTCCGGCCCGTCATTCTTTTCGGGTTCCTCATGGCCGTCGCCATCACCGCCACCAACGTGGGCGCGCTGCTGGTTCTGCCCGCCATTATAAAGGTCGCCAAACTGGATTTTAAAAATGCGGAAGTGATATAAGCCCCGATTTGATGATAGATTCATATCCGGCCCGCAAATGAATTCGGCAGAATCTGCCCCCGAACCCGAAACCGTCATTCACAAGGACAATTTCCCCCATGCCGTTAAGCTGGAATGAAATCAAATCCCGCGCGCTCTCCTTCTCCCGTTCGTGGAGCGACGTTTCCTCCGAAGACGCCGAAGCCAAAACCTTCTGGAACGAATTTTTTCATATTTTCGGCGTCAGCCGCCGCCGGGTGGCCAGCTTTGAGGAGCGGGTCAAGAAAATCGACGGACGGAACGGGTATATCGACCTGCTCTGGAAAGGCATGCTGCTGATTGAGCACAAATCCAGGGGCAGGGATCTGGACCGGGCCCACCAGCAGGCCCTTGACTATTTCCCCGGCCTGAAAGAGCGGGATCTTCCCCAGTATATCATGGTTTCCGATTTTGCCCGTTTCCGCCTCTATGATCTGGAAGACGACACCCATGCCGAATTCGCATTAAAAGACCTGCACAAGCATGTCCGGCGGTTCGGCTTTATCGCCGGATACCAGACCCATGTTATCCGGGAGCAGGATCCGGTCAACATCAGGGCCGCCGAGCGCATGGGCCGCCTGCACGACCAGATGAAGGATGTCGGCTATTGCGGCCACGCCCTGGAAGTTTATCTGGTGCGTCTGCTGTTTTGCCTGTTTGCCGACGACACCGGCATTTTCCAGCGCCAGCAGTTTCAGGAATACCTGGAGCAGCGCACCCATGAAGACGGGACCGATCTGGGCTCCTGCCTCAACACCTTGTTTCATGTCCTGAACACGCCCGAGAACCAGCGCTATAAAAACCTCGACGAACAGCTTGCCGCCTTTCCCTATATCAACGGCAGGCTGTTTGCGGAAAATCTTCCCCCGGCCTTTTTTGACGCCCCCATGCGCCAAAGTCTTCTGGATTGCTGCGCTCCGGACTGGTCCCGCATTTCCCCGGCCATTTTCGGCTCCCTGTTTCAGTCCATCATGGACAAAACCGCCCGCCGCAATCTTGGGGCGCATTATACCAGTGAAAAAAATATCCTCAAGCTCATACGCCCCCTGTTTTTGGACGCCTTATGGGAGCGGTTCGAGAAAATCAAAAATAATGAAAAGAAACTGAGAGAGTTCCATAACTATTTGCGTTCACTCATTTTTCTTGATCCTGCCTGCGGGTGCGGCAATTTTCTGGTGATCGCCTACCGGGAATTGCGGAAGCTTGAGCTGGCCGTATTAAAGGCCATCGACCCAAGCCAGACCGTCATTGACGTGCAAAAATTCGTCCTTCTGGACATCGACCAGTTTTTTGGGATCGAAATCGAGGAATTCCCGGCCCAGATCGCCCAGGTGGCCCTGTGGCTGATGGACCACCAGATGAATTTAATGGTGTCGGAAGAATTCGGCCGGTATTTCGCCCGCATCCCGCTTAAAACCAGCGCCAATATTGTCTGCGGCAACGCCCTGCGGATCGACTGGAACGAGGTGATCCCTGCTGATCGTCTCAGTTATATCATGGGAAATCCGCCGTTTGTGGGGAAAAGCCTTCAGAACGATGACCAAAAAGCCGATATGCGGCTTGTTTTTAATGAAAGAGGGAACCCGGCAAGCCTTGATTTTGTTAGCGCGTGGTATGTCAAGGCGGCCGATATGATGTCCGGAAATCCAGCGATGACCGCCGCTTTTGTTTCAACCAACTCCATTGCCCAAGGCGAGCAGGTTGCCGCATTATGGCCGGTTCTGCTGGAAAAAAATATTCATATCAATTTTGCGCACCGGACTTTCCAATGGAATAATGAAGCCAGCGGAATGGCCGCCGTGCATTGCGTGATTATAGGTTTTTCAATGATGGATGCCTCGCCGAAATATTTGTTCGAATATGAACATATAAAAGGTGAACCGCAGGTCATTCAGGCAAAAAATATAAATCCATTTTTGGTTGATGCACCCAGCGTGGTGCTTAAAAGCAGACGTGAGCCGATTTGCCCCGTATCGCCGATGCTGTATGGAAGCAAACCGGCTGATGGAGGCAACCTGCTGTTATCCGAGGCTGAATATAAGGACTTGATTCATCATGAACCCGCTTCCACGCAATGGATTAAACGGTTTTTAAATGCGGATGAATTTATCAATAATACAAAACGTTATTGCTTATGGCTGGTCGATTGTTCGCCGAACATTTTAAACGCCATGCCCCATGTAAAAAAACGGGTGGAAAAAGTCAGGGATATGCGGCTTGCCAGTACCAAGGCCAAAACCAGGGAACAGGCGGGAATCCCAACATTGTTTACTGAAATACGGCAAAGCCAAACACCGTATTTACTGGTTCCCCGGCACTCTTCTGAAAACAGAACTTACATTCCGGTCGGTTATTTTTCTAATGATGTTATCTGCGGCGATGCAAATTTTCAGATACCGGATGCAACCCTTTATGATTTTGGCATTTTTACGTCATTGATGCACATGGCATGGATGCGCACCGTTTGCGGCCGCATAAAGAGTGACTACCGTTATTCCAACACCATCGTTTACAACAATTTCCCTTGGCCGGAAAACCCAGGCGACAAGCAAAAACAAGACATCGAAGCTGCGGCCCAGGCCGTGCTGGACGCCCGCGCCCAGTTTCCGGATGCGTCCCTGGCCGACCTTTACGACCCCCTCACCATGCCGCCGGTCCTGCTCAAGGCCCACCAGAAACTGGACAAGGCCGTTGACGCGGCCTACGGCAAAAGGACATTCCCCACCGAGGCGGCCCGTGTCGCCTTCCTGTTCGAGCTTTACCAGAAATACACGGCTTGATTATCCCAAAAAGCATGAGGGCGTATCGGAGTGCGGCGTATCGGAGTGCGGCAGCTTGCTGCCGCGATCAAGCGCAAGCGAGCTTGCGCACTCCACATTGCCCATCACCGTTTTTTCGTCTTACTTTTCTTTGACGGCCAAAGAAAAGTAACAAAAGAAATCCGCCCTGCGCTGCGGAAAGCCACCTGAGCATTCAGGTTGCCGTGGCGTGGGCAAAAACTCGCTGGCTGTATTGGGCTGCCTGAGTGAGTTGTTTCGTTATGCTTTATTTCGGCCGCCTGTGTATTGGCTTCGATCCGCTCAAACAGTTTGCCCACGTGATCCACGGAAACCCGAACGCTCAGGGCCGCACCGCAATGGGCTCCCCTTCGCCGGACCGATTTGTTCGTCGGGCAAAAAACCACATCAATTTGGGTGTTTGTCGTCATCTGGCACAGCTTTTTTTGTATTTTTGTAGGGTGGATTAGGCAATATTCCATATCGATCAATGATAAGTGGCGAATTTGTTTCCGCTTTTTTGAAGGCAAGGCCTATGGTGTTGAAATAACGGATTACCATTAAAGGAATGAAGCATGATCAAGCCAGATAATATAAAAAGAGAAGTGCGGCCGACGCACCCTGGAGAAATGCTCAGGGAGGATTTCATGCCGGATTTCGATCTGAACGTCAGCTCCATGGCAAATGCATTGGGGGTGTCGCGTCAAACCATCAACGAAATTTTAAGGGAACGGCGCGCCATATCGTCCGCCATGGCCTTGAGATTGTCGCGGCTGTTCGGAAACTCCCCGGAATTCTGGCTGAATGCCCAGCAGGCATGGGATTTGTGGGATTCCGAACAACGCTTTCATGAAGAATTGTCCCAAATTCGACCCCTGAACGCCGCATAACCCGAATTCTTCTTTTACATCAATTTTCAATTTTGATTTTATTATAAATAATCACAATATCGCCAAGGAAAAAACAAGCACAATTTTTAAAAAGATATATAATTTCAATCTGTTAATTAAAAATACCTTTTCCGGAAGCATCAACATTTGAAAAGTTCATATTGTTCTTATGATTATCAATATTGAAAGGCCTGCACGATCTATCCACAGTCACTATAACCGCAAACCTTGCAAACGCTGCACCCCCCTTCATGCAGCATCCTTCCGCCGCAATCAGGGCATGCCCCCCTCACGAGGGCATGTCTTTGGGATACTTCCCCATAGCCATTGGCGGCCATGTGCTCCTCAATCGCCTTTGCAACTGCATCAGCGCAGGAAAGTACCTTGTTTTCTCCAAAACCAGCAGGAGAATGGCAGGAAATCCCTTTAAGTTGAGTGATGACGTTGCGGGCTTCAATGCCGCTTCTCCAGGCCAGCGAAACCAGTCTCCCGATGGCCTCATTCTGGGATGCGGCGCATCCGCCGGCTTTGCCCATGGTGGTGAATAATTCAAAGAGACCCTCATGGTCTTCATTGATGGTGATATAAATAGGGCCGCATCCTGTCTGCATTTGATGGGTCCACCCCTTGAGGATTCTGGGCCGTTTTCGTTTCGGGCGCTGCACTGCGTTTGCGTTAGGTTCCTCAGCCGGGTTGGCTTTATCCGGGGCTGATCCGGTCGCCAAAACCTGCTTGTCGCGGGAACCGTCCCGGTATATGGTAACGCCCTTGCATCCAAGCTGCCAGGCCAGATCGTAGACATTGGCCACATCATCAACAGTGGCTGTTTTTGAAAAATTAAGGGTTTTGCTGACAGCATTATCCGTATATTTTTGAAAAGCCGCCTGCATTCGGATATGCATTTCCGGTGAAATATCATGGGCTGTGGCAAAAATCCCCTGAACATCTTCGGGTATGTCAAGGTTATCCCTGACCCTGCCGGTAACAGCGATCTCCGCCATGAGTTCATGGCTGTAAAACCCCTGGGCCATTATTATTTTTTCAAAAATGGGATGCACTTCAACCAGTATATCATCATCCATCACTTGCCGGGTATATGAAACGGCAAAGAGCGGTTCAACGCCCGACGACGCATTGGCGATGATGGAAAGGGTTCCGGTGGGGGCGATGGTGGTGACCGTGGCGTTTCGGATCGGGGCCTCCCCTCTTTTTTCAAAAACAGAACCCGCAAAATTCGGAAACGGACCACGCAGCGCCGCCAATTGCCGCGACGCCTCGTGACCTTCATCGTTTATGAATTGCATGACATTGCCGGCCAATTCAATGGCCTCTTCCGTATCGTATGGTATCTGAAGCTGGATGAGCATATCGGCCCATCCCATCACACCCAGGCCGATTTTACGGTTACCCAGGGTCATTCGGGCAATTTCTGGCAATGGATAGCGATTCACCTCAACCACATTGTCCAGAAAGTGTACGCCCAGATGAATAATATGTTTCAGGTGCTCCCAGTCAATCTTTTCGTCTCTAACCATCTTGCCAAGATTAATTGAGCCCAGGTTGCAGGATTCGTATGGGAGGAGCGGTTGTTCGCCGCAGGGATTCGTTGATTCGATGGCGCCGATATGAGGCGTTGGGTTGTCACGGTTCAGACGGTCCAGAAACACGATGCCAGGCTCCCCGTTTTCCCATGCCTGGGTTACAATTTTTTCGAATACGTCACGGGCACTCAGGGTTCCCGCCGTTTCGCCGTTTCTGGGGTTAATCAGGTTATAAGCGTCGCCGCGCTTTACCGCTTCCATGAAAATTTCGGTAATGCCAACGGAAATATTAAAATTATTGAGTTGTTTTTTGTCTGCCTTACAAGTGATAAAATCCATGATGTCCGGATGGTCGATCCGGAGAATGGCCATGTTGGCTCCTCGCCGCGTGCCGCCCTGCTTTATGGTTTCAGTGGCCATATCAAACACTTTCATGAATGAAAGGGGGCCGCTGGAAACCCCGGTGGTGCTTTTTACCACGTCATTGGCTGGACGAAGCCGGGAAAAGGAAAAGCCTGTTCCCCCGCCTGATTTATGGATCAATGCTGTATGCTTGACTGCATCGAAGATTTCTTCCATGGAGTCGCCTATCGGCAGCACAAAACAGGCCGACAACTGGCCCAGTTCCCGCCCTGCATTCATAAGGGTGGGAGAATTTGGCAGAAATTCCAGGGAGGCCATCATTGTGTAAAATTGTTCGGCAGTGGCGGACGTATCGGCCGCATTGTCAAATTTGAGGTCCGCTGCTGCAATCGTATCTGCAACCCGCTTGAACATATCAGCGGGTTGTTCAAGAATTTTTCCGTCTGAATCCCGTTTCAGGTATCGCCTTTCTAAAACAGTCATGGCGTTTTGGCTCAATTCGGGCTCAAATATACAATTTCGCTGACGCATTATCATTCCTCCGTGACAGGCAGATTAATCAATCAATTAAACAAAAAAAACGCCTTTGGCGTTATATTTTTTTCAATATATAGTATCTGATACAATATAACAACAATATATTGTATCAGATATATATTTTTTCAGTTTTATTTCTTACTTTGCCGAAAAGGTTACAATTGCTGATTGTTGATGGCCGGACAGGTTGGTTTACGCCAAAGATAGACAACTGTATTTTAAATTTGAAAATTTTTGTCCTTGACTATGGATCCAGTACAGTGTGCGGATGGCCTCCGGCAAGGTTCCCGATCCGACGCCAATGCCATGGCAAGAATCGTGACGGATAGCCAGGGTGTCAACGCGGATGCTGCGCACACTGCGTGTGCTCCGCACCGGTTACACCCGCCGTTAACCCGCCGCCCCCGGCCAAAAACCCTGCTGCTTGATCCGGCTCACGTATTCGTTTATCGCAAATTTCCGCCTCAACCCTTCGGCATTCATATAGCGCACCTTTCCGAATACCGGCCGTTCGCCCCAGGGCCGGTCGTGGCGGCCGAAGCACCAGGCCACCCCCGTAAATCCGTTCGGATCCCGGCCGTCCAGTTCATAGCGGTTGTTGAGCATCAGCATGAGGTGAAACGCCTCCTCCGGCGTCCGGGTCCATTCAATGATCTTTTTCCCCCAGTACATGCGCATATAATTATGCATCTTGCCGGTCACCACCATCTCGGTCTGGGCCGCGTTCCAGTATGGGTCATGGGTGTCTCCGGCTTCCAAAACGTCCGCTGAATACAGATAAGGGCGCGGGTCTTGCCGGTGATCGAAAAGGGTTTGCTTCGCCCAAGCCGGAACAGCGCTGTCGTATTGATCATACCCTGGATTATAAAAAACAAAATTGACCGCCAGCTCCCTGCGCACGGCAAGTTGTTCGATAAACGCCGCTCTTGCCAATTCCGGTGCATCGGAGGCCCTGATCTCGCGGACGATTTCCACCGGCGAGATCTGCCCGAAATGAAGGTACGGGGCAAGATCGGATCGGCAATCCGCCGCCGGGTCATTGGCAAGGGTGTCGTAATGCACCAGATTTTCGGTAATAAACCGGTTCAGGCGGTTTTTGGCCTCGGTGTAACCTCCGTGGTAAGCGGTTGAAGGCGGGATTTGATTGGATGCCGACACCTGACCGGCAAGGGCTGAGGGATCAATGGGAACGGGCGGGGGCACCTGCGGCACCGCCTGTTTCATGCGGTATTCCGGTAGCAGGACCGGGTCAAGACAGGCATCCATCTGCTTCATGATTTTGGGCCGGATGGTCCGGGCGGCATATTCTTCTTTGACGGATGCCGCAGATACCGGCACAATCACATCCGTTTCCACTTCCGTGTACGGGCACCTCAACCCTTTGGCCACCTGTGCCCGCCACTGGCGCTGAATCCGCAGATACCCGACATCCGTGACCACCCATGCGGCTTTTTCGGCAAGGGATAAAACCGTTTCCACCATGGGTCCGGTCTGGATCACAAAGGGAATGCCGAGCGATTTCAATTCGTTCTGGACGTCTTTAATCCCTTCCAGCATGAACACAAAATGGCGAAAATTGCTTTCCGGAAACTCCGGGGTCAGGACAAACCCCACCACCAGGGGCAATGCCAGTTCATTGGCGACTTCAATGGCGCGGCACAGGGCGTGATTATACGCCACCCGCTGGGCCTGCTGCATCCAGTAGAGAACGTATGTCCCTGTTTTTGGAGGCGCGGCGATCAAATGCCGAATCCGGTCCTTATGAATCATGGTGTTGCGCCTCTGGCTGCCTGTCAAACTTCGCCATGCCAATGCCGCCTTCACATATAAAATGAACCACAGAACACACCGAGATCACAGAGAAAACAAAGGGCGCGTTGTTTTAAAAAAATCTCTGTGTGCTCCGTGGTGAAAAAAGTTTTTTTCAATATTGTTCTGCCCGTAAAGCGGGCCATGTAAATTCCCCTGTTTCCTTGATTTATCAGTTTCCATTCGCAACGCGCAAGAACGAAACACCCCTTTTCAGGCTTGTATTGTTTTTTCTTTCCGTGGTAGCCTTGTCAAATTTCAGCTTGTTTTGAAGCTGCGAATCACCATCCATGGCAAAACCTGAAAGGATCGGCAGTGAAAAAATGGATCGGGCTTCTGGCGATGCTCGCGGCTTTTCCGCCCTTGTCAACCGATATGTACCTGCCGGCCATCCCTTCCCTTGCCCAGCAATGGCGCCAGCCCCTCTGGGTCATCAACCTGACTCTCGTCTTCTTTTTCATAACATACAGCATTTTTATGCTCGTGTACGGGCCTGTTTCGGACCGCTTCGGACGGCGGCCCCTGCTGAAAACCGGCATCACCATTTATATCCTTGCCAGCCTCATGTGCGCCCTCGCGCCCAATGCGGTTGCCCTGATCGTATTCCGCATCATCCAGGCGGCTGGCGGGGCCTGCGCGTCATCCCTGGCCCTGGCCATTTCCAGAGATGTTTTTGATATCCGGGAGCGGGAAAAAGTGCTGGCCTATATCGGCGTGATTGTGGCCCTGTGTCCCATGCTGTCACCGGTGATCGGCGGATGGCTGCTGATTTTTTTGTCATGGCGCTGGATATTCTTGCTTCTGGGGGTGCTGGGCGCCATTGCTTTGCTGGGGGTTTACCGAATGCCGGAGACGCTCCCGCCTGCGGACAGAACCACGCAGGTGGGGTTGTTTGCCAATTATTGGGGGTTATTTCGCAATCCATCGTATCTGGGCCTGGTTTTTCTGGTGTCGTTCAGCGCGGTCCCCCTTTTCGCCTTTATCGGCGCTTCATCCGATATTTATATTACCCGGTTCGGGCAGAGCGCGCAAGTCTATGGCTATTTCTTCGGTTTCAACGCCATGGCGCTGATGGCGGGAGCGCTGGCCTGCGTTCGATTGAGCCGGCTGGTGTCTTCCCGCAGCATCCTTACGGCAGGATTTGCGGGGATTGCGCTTGGCGGCGCATGGCTGCTTTTGAGCGCCAGACAGAGTCCCTGGGATCTATCCCTGCCGATGTTTATGATTTCGTTTTCCACCGGCATGAGCCGCCCGCCCGGCAACAACCTGGTGCTGCAACAGGCGAAACAAGGTGCGGGATCTGCCTCATCCCTCTTGATGTTTTTTATCATGACTTCCGGAGCCTCGGGCATGTGGCTTATTTCCCTGGACTGGCCGGATAAAATTCAGATAATGGGACTGATGGCGTTAATCGGCGGGGGGGTGGCATCCGCCTGCTGGCTTGTGCTGAAAAAAATGGCCCGCAGCCAGTAACCCTACAGCAACCCCTCCCGTCCGGTTTCCACAAACCGTGCCTGAATCTCCGAAAATGCCTCCGGCGTAAGTTCCCGGTAGGTGGTGTCGCCGCGTTCCCGGAAATAAACCCGCATGTCCGGGTTTTGCATGATATTGAAATGCACCTTTTTAAAGGGCCGCACCAGGATTTTCTGGGTGGAGGTGACGGGCATTTCATCAATGATGCGGATATAGTCCGGCATCCATTTGGGGTCCATGCCCCCGTTTTTATGCTGGTCCGTGAACCAGTCAAACGCCTGCCGGGGGTCAAATTTCGCGTTTTCCCAAAGCTCGATGGCGATCATCACCTGCTCGTCCGACACCGGAGAGGGCGCGCCATAGGCGGCGGCAAGCTTCACTCCCGGCAGTTTAAGGGCATAATCCAGCACGTTTTCCGCTGAAAAATTTTCCCCGTCCTTCCGTATCCAGTCGTCCGTCCGTCCGTTAAAATAGAGATAGCGCTTGCCGTCAATGACCCGGACATGCCCGAGATCCCCGGAATGAAATATACCGTCCCGGAATTTCTTGTTTGTCGCGCCCGCATCATCAAAATACCCGCCGAACCTCAGATTGTTCGCATCCGCCTTTTTGGCGATCTCGCCCACGGCCTCGTCATAATTAAGGATCCGGCCCTGTTCGTCCACAATGGCAGGGGGGCAGACCCCGCCCTGTTCATTTACAATGAAGACGGACTTGGGAAGCCGGCCCAGGCTCTCAACCGGGTCGCCGGGCTTGTTGGCTGTGGTGATGACCGCTTCGGTGGAGCCATAAATTTCAAAAATATGTTCCATGCCCAGGTAGCGCATCATTTTTTTGCGGTCCGAGGCGGGTGCCCCATTACCGTAAGCGGTCCGGAAGCAGTTTTGCGGGTGTTTTGCCAGGGCCGCTTCCACGGCTTCCGGGGATCCGTATTTTTTCTCAAGGGCCGTGATGATATAGTGCAGGGGGTGGCCCACGTAATTCATGAAGGTGACGCCGTGTTTTAAGATATCGGCTTCGAACGCGCCCGCGCTGAACCGGCGTTTGAGCACAAAGGACGCGCCCGCGATCATCACGGGCAGAATGCCGATATACCAGGCGTTGGAATGGAACAGGGGCATACACACATAACCCCGGTCGTCTTTTTTCAGGCGCACGGCGGACTGCACCACGGCGCCTGCCCCGATCATCTTGAGATGGGTGCAGGGAACCCCCTTGGGCATGCCCGTGGTGCCGGAGGTGTAAATCACCAGCACCGGCGCGGTGTTGTCCATGGGCGCGGGCGAGAGCCGGACATCGGGGTGGCGGGCGTCCTTCATGGCGGCCTCAATGCCTCTAAATGGCAGCCCCGAATCTTCGGGTGTGAAATTGGTGATAAAAATCCGGTGAGCGGTCAATCCCTGAAAATAATTTAACGCCCGGTCCACCTCAATAGCGGATGCCGCGTCGGTCAGAAGATACGCCGCGCCGGCCTTATTCAGAACCCCGGCGAGTGTCTGGCCCCGGAACCCGGTGTTGACGGCAAAGAGCGTGGCATTGGCCAATCCCGCCCCAAGGGCCGCGAACATATATTCCGGAGCGTTTTCCTGGTAAATGCCAATGCACAGACGCTCATTTTTTCCCAGCGCGCCTTCTTCTATCCGTTGCTGCCGCAAACCAAGAAAGAAATCCCCGTATCGCTGCGCATGAGCGTAAACCTCGCCATAGGTATATGCCTGATTTTCAAAAATAAAAAAAAACCTGTCCCGTCGGGTTGGCATGCCCAGGGTCAGCCGGATCATGGTTCTGAAATTGACGAAACGGAACCCGTAACGGATGATGGTCTTCAGATTGAGCGCAAACAACGATTCCTCCATATTGGATTGTGAATGTTCATCATGGCTGGCGCATATTGCGCGCCCCGATATTGCCGGCAAAGGGATGCTCACTTTACAATATTTCAGGCCTCGCGTAATGCTTTATTTTTAAAAAATGAAATGTTATAGAAATTCAATGATGTTATGAATCCACTGGTATTCAATAAAAAAGGAGCCTCGATCCATGCAGGATTTAACCAGCGCCCAAAAAGCCCGGGTCGCCATTCAGTCCTTTAAAACCCTTTCCAACGCCCTTGCCCTTCGCGGATTTTTCAGACCTTCGGGCCGTATGGGCCAGGCCCTGGCCGAATGCCTGAAAACCCTGAGCCCGGAAATTTACGGGAGCATGAATGACCCCAGGGTGGTGGAGCTTGCCGGCCTGGAATACATCATTGACCGCCTGCCCCGGGGCATTGAGGAATGCACCCGCATTATTCTCACTGAAGAAGATCAGTTCGGTCCTAATTCTTTTGAAAAAATCATTCCCATCAAACGCCGCCGCACCTGTTACCGGATCAGCAAGGAGGAAATCTGTTTTGTCATTACCCGGGGACTTAGCGAAATATATGATATCCTGACCCATCTGACGTTTTTAAATATTGAAGCCAAAAAAATTCAGCGCCACATGACCGATGAATACGGAAAAATAACCAGCGAATGGTCTGACCTGGAAAAAGTCGTGAGCCGCATGGACGAACTCTCGCCCACTGAAGCGGAGCAGGCCATCTGGGATCTGAGCCTGGTGGTGGGCCGGTCCTATAATGAGACCCGCGAGGCGTATGAAAACTTTGAACGCAGCCGAGAAAAATATCAAGCCAACAACGGTATCTTCAAGCTGATTTATCACCTGGGCAGACGGGTGGATGAGGAAAAAAAGGCGTTTGAAAATTTTTTGAGCGTCCACATGACGCCGTCTCTGATGAATATTATCGCCCATCAGCGGTATGGGGCCAAATGGGCGGAAGACATTAAAAACAAATTGCGGGAACTGGGCTTGCTGGATCGGCCTCTGCATATTGTCAGCGCAAATCTTCACAGCGTGGTGAACCTGCTTTACGGACACGCGGCCGTCACGTCCTGCCGCATTCCGAAAATCAACACCAGCGATAAACTCTACGATTTCATCTTGTGCCTTCGGGAACAGGGGGAAATAACCCTTGACTATGCCCGGAAGCACGGGCTTGTTGAGCTGCCGGACCATTCCGGAACCCATATCGACTGCCAGATCATCGATACAGCGGGATTGGATTCCTTGCCGTTCCACCCGGATATCCGATTCCGCATGCCTGAAGAAGATCCGGCCAAAAAGGCGGTGATTCTGGTTATGGACTATGCCTTCGGGGCCCAGGCGTTTGAGGTCATGGATCGGCTCCTGGAACCGGTGGACGAAAATCACGACACGCCCATGAACGTCGCTTCCATTTCCATCATGGGCAAAGCCGGGATTTTGCCGGGGAAAAAGGGCGATATCATGCTGGCTACGGCCCATGTAATCGAAGGGTCATCGGATAATTATATGATTAATAACGATTTGAAAAAAGAGGATTTTGATCCGGATGTCGATGTATACGCCGGCCCGGTGATTACGGTGCTGGGAACCAGCCTTCAAAACCGGGATCTCCTGAAGCGGTTCCAGGATTCCTGGAACACCATCGGCCTGGAAATGGAAGGCGGTCACTATCAACGGGCCATCAGCGCGGCCATCATCAAGGGGCATATTCCCAAAGAGGTTCGGGTCCGTTACGCCTATTACGCTTCGGACAATCCGCTGGTGAGCGGACAGACACTGGCTGCCGGGGAAATGGGGGCGGAAGGGGTGCGGCCCACGTATATGGTGACAAAAGTGATCCTGGAAAAAATTTTTTCAGAGAATGCCGCATAAGGGGCGGGTTTATTGGATTTCAAAAAAAGACATATTCTGAGCGGAACCCTCATGGTTATCCTGACAATAGCTGTTTTCGCCGGGATGCCGTGGCTGGTTCAGCCACGGCATGAAAAACCGTCTCACGAAACCCCGCCGGATGGTCTGCCGCCGCCGGAAAAATTATCCACCGGCGATTTTGACACCATGGTCCGGCGCAATGAAATCCGGGCACTGTCCCCTTACAGCAAGACCTTTTACTACCTGGACGGCGCGGAGCAGCGGGGCCTGTCATACGAACTGCTGAAAGCCTTTGAAACCTATATTAACAAATCCCTGAACCGGGATGCGCTCCAGGTCAACGTCATCATCATTCCCACTCCGAGGGATCGGCTGATTCCGGACCTGTTGTCCGGACATGGCGACATCGCCGTGGGCAACCTCACCATCACCCCCGGACGACAGCGGCATGTGGACTTTTCCGACCCGTTTTATACTGGCATCAGCGAAATCCTGGTGACAGCCCCCGACACTCCCGCCATTCAAACCATGGATGATCTTTGCGGACAAACCCTGTATATCCGCCGATCCAGCAGTTATTTTGAAAGCCTTCAAGCGCTTAACCAGCGTTTTGCGGCGGAATACAAAAATCCCGTCGATATTGTCGCTGTCAATGAAATTCTCGAAGACGAGGATATCCTTGAAATGATGAATGCCGGTCTTATTCCCATGACGGTGATCGACAGTCACAAGGCCCAATTGTGGAAAAATGTATTTCAAGATCTGACATTTCACGACCAGATCATTTTCCGGGAAAACGGGGAGATCGCCTGGGCTGTGCGAAAAAACAGCCCGGAATTAAAAGCCCGCATCAATGCATTTAAAAAAAGCCATCAAAAGGGCACGTTTATGGGCAACCTCCTCTTGAACCGATACCTGGGGGCCGACCGGTGGGTCATCAACCCCATGGAAAAAGAAGCCTTTACGCGGTTTGAAGAATCCGTGGCCCTTTTTAAAAAATACGGCAAAAAATACCATTTTGACTGGCGGATGATTGCGGCGGTGGCGTTTCAGGAATCCCGCATCGACCAGTCCGGCAGAAGCCATCAGGGAGCCGTGGGCATGATGCAGGTGCTGCCCAAAACAGCCGCCTCCCCACACGTGAATATTCACGACATCCATATAGCGGAGAGCAATGTTCACGCGGGCGTCAAATATTTACGGTTTCTCCGGGACCGGTATTTTGAGCACCAGCCCATGAATCCCTTAAATAAAATGCTGTTCTCCATTGCCTGCTATAATGCGGGGCCCGCTAAAATCATCGCTCTCCAGAAGCAGGCCGGCCGGATGAAAGTCGATCCCAATGTCTGGTTCGACAATATCGAAATCGTCGCGGCCCGCCGCCTGGGCAGGGAAACCGTCACCTATGTCAGCAATATCTATAAATATTACATTGCCTACAGCCTGATTCTGGATACGGACAAGGAAAAAACACGGCTTAAGGAAAAATTCGGGGCCGAACCGGACAACGGAAAAATTACGCTCTGGCAGGATTTGCTGGATCTGGGGCTGCGCTGGAACAGCGCGTGGGGCGGACTCCCGGCGGCCAAAAGCGGCAGGTGAGCGGGAATTTTTTAAAAATTAAGCACCATGCTGTCATGGGCCGCAAAGGGATGGTGGGTCAGGCCGGATGCTTCGGCCACATATCCCGGCACCACAATGCCGGAATCAAACTGCCGGTAATTTACAAATGTCCGGCCGTCCACCAGGACTTTCATTCCGTCCACCGGCTCTTTGACGGGCACCACCGCGTTTACGGACCTATAAGTTTGCGCCAAATCCGGAAAACCTAACATTTCCGCCCGCTTTCCAATATCCACCTCCCGGTAATTGCGTGACGTCGGCAGTATCTCCGCCTGAAATGTTTCACTGATATGTTGCAATACCGCGTCCAGATCGTTGTTCATTTATCCTTCCTCCGCCGCCTTCATGATGGTGGCGTAAAAATCCGAAAGATACGGCTCGAACAAATGCCGCATTTCCTTAAGGTGATCGTCAATAACAAAGGGCAGGGCCTGGGTGAACACGTCCAGGATAATAATGGCGTTTAATGAGGAATCCGTCTGGGTGGCATTTCTCAGACGTTCGGCCATATGAATATTCAACACATTTAAATTTTTATAAATTTGCGTCAGGCCGGCGAGTTCGGAATCCTCCACGCGCCCGTCTTTCCCAAGAAAATACTGGGCCAGCAAATACATGCCCACAGCCCGGAACAGGGTTTCCTGCTTATTGGCCATGGGCAGATGAAATCGGACCATGGGCTTGAGAAAAGCGGTATGCGGGCAGCCGGAAACCGGGAAAAGCAGTCCGATCAAGGAACTGATCCCCCTCTGGGCGGTGGTATGCAGAATGGTGATCCGTTCCGCTGTAATAATTTCAAGATCCACCGGATCATAGGATACAATTTTATCAAACCGCCGGACAATATCCACCAGAACCGCCGCCACCGGGCACGCCGCGTGAACAGCCCTGTCCAGGGGGCAATGGGGACATTGATTGAACGCCAGTTTTGTCCAGTCCGGCAAATTTGCTTCAATATCTCTGACAACCGTCAGGTTCCGAGCGTCCAGAACCACATTCACGATCTCCTGCGGCTTTTCGTCAAATCTGAAATTATAGCGAATCTCTATGGTATCCAAAATTCACTCCGATATCCGGTTATTATTGTTTTAAAGCAGACCATCAATTCCGCATGCTGGTCACTGGGGCAGGCAGCCGTCCCCCCCGTTTTAAAAAATCTTTTGCCGAGAACCGGTTGACGGGCATCACGGGCGCGGTGCCCAAAAGACCGCCGAATACCACGGTATCCCCGGCTTTTTTTCCGGGCACCGGGATAACGCGCACGGCCGTGGTCTTGTTGTTAATGATGCCGATGGCCAGCTCATCGGCAATAATGGCGTTGATGGTTTCCGCCGGCGTATCGCCCGGAATGGCGAACATGTCCAGCCCCACGGAACACACCGCTGTCAGGGCTTCCAGCTTGTCCAGACTTAAAGCGCCCGCCTGGACCGCTTCAATCATGCCTTCATCCTCGCTGACCGGGATAAAGGTGCCGCTTAAGCCGCCCACATTGCCGGACGCCATGGCCCCGCCTTTTTTGACGGCGTCCATCAACAGCGCCACCGCCAGGGTGGAGCCGTGCGCGCCGATATGCTCAATGCCGAAGGCTTCAATGACATTGGCCACGGAGTCCCCGGCGGCCGTAGTGGATGCCAGGGAGATATCCACAATGCCAAAAGGAATATCAAGAACCGCCGCCAATTCCCGGCCGATCAGTTCACCGGCCCGGGTGATCTTGAAAACCGTGCGCTTAATGACTTCCGAAAGCTTTGTCAAATCACAATCCCGGTTCTGGGCCACAACGTTTTTCACCACGCCCGGCCCGCTGATACCGATATTTAAGGTGATATCCCCCTCTCCCACCCCGTGAAACGCCCCGGCCATAAACGGGTTGTCCTCCGGCGCATTGACAAACACCACAAATTTGGCGCACCCGATGGCGTTTTCGCTTTTTAACGCGGTCTGACGCAGCATGTCGCCCAAGAGATTCACCGCATCCAGATTCAGGCCCGCCACATTGGAGCCCACGTTTAAAAATGAACACACCCGGTTGGTTCCGGATAGTACCTCCGGCAGCACCTCAATAAGCATCCGGTCGGACCGGGTCATGCCTTTTTGCACCAACGCCCCGAACCCGCCAATAAAATCAATGCCCGCATCCGCAGCGGCCTTGTCGAGGGTCTGGGCCATTTCAATGAATTTATGTTCTTCACAATGGCTTTCCATGATGAGGCTCACGGGGGTCACGGAAACGCGTTTGTTGGCAATGGGAATGCCGTATTTCATTTCAAGAATTTTCGCCTGATTCACCAGTTGGACGGCATGGGAATAAATTTTTTCATAGACCTTTTTTCGAAATGCGGAAAAATCAGAATCAATACAATCCTTTAAATTAATCCCCAGGGTGGTGGTCCGGATGTCCAAATTCTGATACAGAATCATGCTGGCGGTTTCATAAACTTCTTCAACGGAAATGGTCATATCTATACCCGGTGCATCATTTTAAAAATGTTTTCATGCTGCAACTGAATGCGCAGTTCCAGGGTCCGGCCGATTTCCTCAAGCCCTTCGGTGATTTTTTCCATGGGAATCCGGGCGGTTTTGATGTCCACCAGCATGGTCATGACAAAATAGCCGTCCCCCATAATACGCTGGTTGATATCCTCAATATTGATGTCGTTTCGAAACAGAAAATCGGACACTTTGGCCACGATTCCCTTTTTATCCTCGCCGATCACCGTAATAAACAACAATTCCTTTTTCATCATGCAACCCTTTTATCGATTATCGAGACGCTTAATTGGGGAACAACTGGTTGAAATGCAGGGGCAAATAATTGGCGCGCAGATAAATCTGCGGAAATTCATGGGTCAGGCCGGAATGTTCATATAATGCGGTCAATATCCGGGTTATATGCCGGTCTCCGGACCAAATGGTTTTGGGTTTATTGTCCGCCGCCGCCTTTGAACAGCAGTTGGCCACAAAACGCATGTCTGTTTCTCCGGGAGGATCTATTTTCACTTCATGAAAATAATTTTTACAAAAATCCACCACCGATTGATGCAGCGAATCGGATTTCAAATCAAACACCTGGCCATTGAGCCGCATGGCCTTGAGCAGCATATCGATTTGTTCAAGAAAATCTTTCTGGTGTTTCCAGATATCTTCTTTCCAGGATTTTTTATCACAGGTCCGGGCATGGTAGGCGTCGAAAAAATGATGCAGCCCTGTTTCAACCTCATCATAAATATCCTCTGATATGCAGATATCCGGCGCATATACCACGGTTTCAATCACCCGCAAAAACCGCCGCAGTTCCTTGAACAGCAAAGGAAGATATTCCGTGAGGTGTTTCTTGCTGGTTCTTTTGATATAGCCTATATAATTAAAAACCTGATTGATCTCCGAAGATTTTATATAAGACGGGTGCCGGGGCGTTCCTGACTGGGACCATGGGGTTTTTCGGGGGTCATCAATTTTCGGTACAGGGAAATCGAGGGGTATATAGGCATTTAAAAAATTCGAGTCAACGATATTCTCAAATTGATTATTTTCAAATACGCTTTTTAATATATAGGGATAGCCCGCGATTGCCGCCATTTTATGCGCCTTTTAACATCATAAAAATTTTACTTGCAATACTACCCATCTAATCTTCAAAAAGTCAAGGATTTTAAATAACTAATTAATATATCACATTATTGATAAAATGTTGCCGATTATGCCGCCCAAGAAGCGCGGCCCTACAGCCGAACCAGAAACCGGCATGATAAAACGATCCGCATCCAGAACAGCGTTTTTTTCAAATTGACACACCAAAAGATTCATGCAATACATTTTCACATTAAAAGCAATTTCTTACCCCTTGATCAAGCCCGAATCCAACATCTCATTACCCAACAGGAGGAGCAGCAATGGCAGTAAAAACCTGGCCCACCCCGAACTGGCCCGTCGACGTACCTCATGACATCAACCTGGCTGATTATAATATGCCGCTTTTTCAAATACTTGATGATGCGGCCAGGGATTACCCGAACCTGACCTATACAATTTTCAACGACGCCACCCGAACCTTCGCCTCGGTCAAGGACACCGCCGACCGGATCGCCAATTTTCTCGCGTCCCGGGGCATTAAAAAAGGAGACCGGGTCGCCATTTTTCTGCCCAATCTGCCGCATTATCCGGCCATTTATTTCGGCATTCTCAAGGCCGGGGCTGTCTGCGTCACCTGCAACCCCCTCTATACCGGGGCGGAACTGAACTACCAGCTCAAGGACGCCGGCGCAAAGGCCGTGTTCTGCATGGACCATCCCGTATTCTACCCCACCACGGTGGAGGCCGTCAAAAACAGCGACGTCCAGACAGTGGTCATTTGCAGCGTCAAATCCTATCTACCCAAAATAAAAGCAATTTTAGGCAGTCTTCTGGGGAAAATCCCCAAAGCGGAAAGCCACGAACCAGGCCACCTGCTATTTGACGACGTGGTGGCCGCCGCGGAACCCAACCCGCCCAAAATAAAAATCACCCCCCAGAAAGACCTGGCGCTTATCATTTATACCGGCGGCACCACCGGCGTCCCCAAGGGCGCGGCCCTGACCCACACGAATTTCACATACAACCTCAAGGCCCTGGAAGCCTGGGGCCGGTTTCCCCATGAACCGGACGGCAAGCCGGAACCTGTCCGGAAAGGCGGGTTTCACACCTACCTGGGGGTGCTGCCTTGGTATCACAGCTTCGGCATGACCGTATGCATGATGTCCGCTTGCGGCAGCGGCGGCCGGCTGGTGTGCATTCCCGATCCCAGGGCCGGCAATCCGCCGTTTACGGAAGTACTCAAAGCGGTCCAGAGATACAAACCTACCATCATGCCCGCAGTGCCCACCATTTTTGTGGCGTTCACCAACCATGCCCTGCTCAACAAATTCGACCTCACTTCTTTGATGGGCTGCTTTTCCGGCGGCGCGCCCCTCCCCCCGGAGGTATGCAGACAATTTGAGGAAAAGACCGGCGCGATTATCTTCGAAGGCTACGGCCTTAGTGAAACCGCGCCCGTGGCATGCGCCAACCCCACCAACCGGGAACAACGCAAAATCGGCTCCATCGGGTTTCCCATTCCCGGAACAGATGTCAAAATCGTGGATATTGACACCGGACTTGACGAAAAACCCCAGGGCGAAGACGGAGAAATCGCCATTTCCGGGCCACAGGTCATGCAGGGGTACTGGAACCGGCCGGAAGAAAACGAGGCGGTTTTCCGGGAAATCGGCGGAAAACGCTATTTTCTCACCGGCGATATCGGGCATGTGGATGAAAACGGCTATATTCTGATTACGGACCGCAAAAAAGACATGGTGCTGGTGGGCGGGTTCAATGTGTATCCCAGGGAGGTGGAGGATATTCTCTTTACCCATCCCAAGGTGGCCCTGGCTGCGGTGGTGGGCGTGCCGGACGCCAAAAGCGGGGAAGCGGTCAAGGCGTTTATTCAGCTTAAAGCCGGCGAAACAGCCACGGAAGAAGAATTCCGGGAATTCTGCGCGGAGCACCTGGCCCCGTACAAGCGGCCCCGGTATATTGAATTTCGGGAAGCGGTTCCGGTATCTCCCGTGGGCAAGGTGCTGCGGCGGGTGCTGAGGGATGAGGAGAGGAACAAATAGAATAAAGTTAAAAGTGCCTAAAGTTGGAAGTGCCTGAAGTTAATGACTTTGTATCTGTTTTTAAAATGAAGGAGCGAAGCGACGCATCAACTTCAGGCACTTCAGGCTCTTCACACTTCAGGCACTTAAAATGGCCTTGGTTCAACCATCGCCGTCATATCTTTACCGCAGCAATTCCGCTTTCACGGCCTCGCCGATGGTATCGATCATATAGGGCTTTTTGACAAACTGTCCCGCCCCCTGCCGCTGGGCCTCCCGGACTTCCGCTGTCTCGGCAAACCCGCTGACAATAATGGCTTTCTGACCGGGTCGTATCTTCAGCGCCTCCTGATAGGTCTGGCGTCCGTTCATGCCCGCACCCATCACCATATCCAGAACCATTAAATCCACCGCGTTATCCTTGAGATAAGCCAGGGCTTTTTCACCGCTATCCGCTGTTTCCACCTGATACCCCAGCTCCGTCAATATCTGCCGGGCGATTTCCCGCTGGCTTTCCTCATCATCCACCACCAGAACATTCTGACCGAAGCCTTTAATCGATGCCCTGTCAAGGGTCTCCGTCGCATGTTCAGCCGCCGTCCCGGAAGCCGGGAAATACAGTTCAAACCGGATGCCGCCATCTCCGGAATCCACATGGATATATCCCTGATGGTCCTCCACGGTATTCCAGACCACGGTCAGACCCAGTCCCGTGCCGCTCCGCCCCATCTTTTTTTTGGAATAAAACGGTTCAAAAATATGCGGCATGTCCTCCGGCAAAATACCGCCGCCGGTATCAGCCACCGAAAGCACGGTATATGCCCCGGCCCGGACCTCATCATAGCCATGAACGGGCTTGTCAAGAGACTGGTTTCGGGTCGATATCACAATCTTTCCCCCGGTTTTGACCGATTCAATGGCGTTGCTCACCAAATTCATCAGAACCTTCCGGATATGCACCGGCGAGCAAGTGATCGGGTGAAGATTGGGCTCCAGCGAGGTTTCAATTACAATATCCGGACAGGCTTCCAGCATCTCCTGATGCTCAAGGGAATCAAGATATTCTGAAATCATCCCGTTGATACCGGCGGTCTCTTTTCTGGAAGCCACCCCCCTGGCGATGGTCAGCATATCCGAGACAATGGCCGCGGCCCGCAGTCCGCTTTCCTTGATCCGCTCCACGGGACGTCTGAAATTGTCCGGAAACGCCGGGTTCATGAGCAAAAGTTCCGGATAACTGATGACCGAAGACAAAAGGTTGTTTAAATCATGGGCCACTCCTCCGGCCATCAGGCCAATGGCTTCCATTTTCTGGGAACGGTTGAGACGCTCCTGCATTTCCAGCTTTTCCTGTTCCGTCTGCCGGCGCTTTGAAATATCCCTGGCCATGCAAAGAACAAATTGCTGCCCGGAAAAATGGATCAGGCTCAGGCTCATTTCAACCGGGAAAAAACTGCCGTCCTTTCGGCGATGCCGGGCATCAAATATGACATTCGCGCCTTGTTTCAATGCGCTCAAACGGTTGGCAATTTCTTCATCATCGATAATCTCTTCCGCTCGCATGGCCAGCATTTCATCTTTCGTATACCCTGACCGGGAACAGGAAATACGGTTCACATCCCGGATACGGCAGTCAAAATCACAAACCCAGAGGGCGTCTTCGGCCTGGTCAAATAACGCCCGAAACCGCTCTTCGCTCTCCCTCAGCGCAAGTTCCGCTTCCTTTTGCGGCGTCATATCCCGGAACATGACCACCACCCTGTCTTTCTGGACGCTATAGGCATTAACGCTGTAATGTTTCCGGGTGCCTTCGTGATACATTTCAAAACGAACAGGCTTGCCTTTTCTGATCACGGCATCAAACGTATCAAACCAGGCTTTCTGGGTGCCGGGCAGTATTTCCAAAACCGTTTTGCCCACCGCTTTTTTCGGATCAAGACCGGTATAACGCTGGTAAACGATATTCATATCAAGGTAGCGGGCATCACTCAAATTCCCGGCCTCGTCATAAATGGCTTCAAAATAAGCGATCCCGTTGGGCATGCTTTCAAAAAGCCGCCGGTATTTTTTCTCACTCTCCTGCTCGGAATTTTCAAATAACGATGCATAATCCTTGATTCTTTTTTGCAGCAGGGTTTCCGCCTCCCGGCTTTTCGCCAGTTCTTTCTCCAGCGCCGAGATTTTCTCTACCAATGCATCCGTGGATAGTGATTGGGGCATAAAACCTCCTTGCAAATGGGGTCGGGATTCTTTTCGTTATTACAGGGATAAAATACAATCCGCATAAATTTGTGCGGTTTGTTCGGGCACTTCGATCATGGGGGCATGTCCGATGCCTTCCATGACCATTTTCCGGGAATGGGGAATTCGCTTCTGAAACACCGACGCATTGTCCACATGAATAATGCGATCGTTTTCTCCCCACACAATAATTGTCGGCGCAATAATTTTCCCGAGTTCCGCTTCAAAATCAAATTGGTGAGAGCCTGTAATTTGTGAAAATATTTTTTCATTGACGGGCCTGTTGGCCACATATTTTTCCGCCATCACGCCGGCAACGGGCCAGGGAATATAAGGCTTTTCTTCAAGGGCGAAATCCATAAGCGCGTCAAAGTCATTCCGGGATTTCACGATCAGGGGATTTTCCCCTTTTTTAAGGAGAGGCATCAATTCACTGTCATAGTGATGGATGCCAGCGGGATCAATCAGAAACAGGGATTGCACCTCTTCGGGATATTTCGCCGCGTAAAGACAGGCAATGGCCCCGCCCATGGAATTGCCCGCCAGATGAAATGTATTGATATGTAGTTGAGTCAAGATTTCATGGACATATCCCGCCTGGTCATCCATGTCATAGGAGAGCGCCAAATCCTTGACACTTTCCCCGTGGCCGGGCAGATCCATGGCCACCACATGAAAGGCGTCCGTAAGATACCGGGAAAAGCGCACCCAGTTTTCCTTGTTGGCCCCAAACCCGTGAATCAGCACAATGGCGGGTTTTGCCGGATCACGTTCACTTTCCAGAATGCTGATGGATTTACCGTTTACATTCATGGTCTTTTGCGTGAGCCCCGCTTTTCGATACTCGCTATTCATCGCCATATCATAGAGATTATACCTGACATCAGCGCAGGCAGTCATGAAAAAGAACGGCAAAATGAGGAGAAAAAGACGGAGAAACCGGGGCAGGGGAAATGATAACGTCATGGTTTTTTCCTTTTTAAAAATTAAAAGATCGGGCTATCGGTTTTCGGTGCTATTCTCCGCTGGTCAGTCCAATATTTCCGGCATTTTTCCCGCAAAGCGTTTGGCAATAAGGTCTGCCACGGCCTCCGGGGTCAAGGCGTCCGTGTCGATTTCATGGTCCGCCGCGCTCCGGTAGATGGGGGTCCGCCGCTCAAGCACTTCCGCCACTTCTTCGGTGAATGTTTTTCCTTGGGTTAAGGCAGGCCGCTCACAGGATCCGGCAATGCGCGAGACAATCACCGTGATGGATGCCCGCAGCCAGAAAACAACAGCGTTTTTTTTCAACAATTCCATATTTAGAGGCCGCTCAATCACCCCGCCGCCGGTGTCGATGATGAGATGGTCACGTCCGGCCAGATCCCGCGTCACAGCGGATTCCATGTCCCGGAAACCGGGCCATCCGTATTTTGCAACAATTTCGGGGATGGACATGCCCGCGCGACGGACAATTTCCGCATCCATGCCGATGCAGGTCATGTTCAGGCAATCGGCCAGAATCCGGCCGACTTCGCTTTTTCCGGTTCCCCGGTATCCAATGAGCACAATATTCATTTCGTCAGATGCTCCATCACTACCCGGCGCATGATGTCCTCCGGCCCAGGAACGCCGGTAAACCGCTCAAACTGCAGCACCGCCTGATTAATAAACATCTCCACCCCGGATATCACCTTCAGTCCACAGGCCTTTGCCTCGGCCAGAAGCCGGGTTTCCAGCGGATTATAGACCGCGTCAAACACCACCTGACCGGCCCGAAACAGGTTTTTGGGAACCAGAGAGGCATTTTCTTTGGGATGCATGCCCACCGGCGTGCAATGAATAATAATATCCGCAACCTCCATGGCATCGCGTAAGGCCCTGTCCATCATGATTTCCGAGCGGATTGCGGCATCCGTCCCATTGGTCAGATCTTCAGCCAGACGGCTGACTGTTGGCCCGTCAATATCCAGAATATTAATTTCCGAAGGGATTGCGTCCCTGGCCAGGGTAAAGGCAATGGCCCGGGCGGCCCCGCCGGCCCCCAGCATCAAAACATTTCTGCCGGAAACCAAGGCCCCGGCATCCCGGAAGGCTTTCAATGCCCCAGGGCCATCCGTTCCAAAACCATACAACCTTCCGTTTTCATTGATGATGGTATTAATGGAACCGATATGCCGGTCTACCTCCGCCACCTCATCCACATATTTCATGGCTTCCAGTTTATGGGGAATGGTGACGCTCATCCCGCGAAAATTTTCCATGGCCCGCATGCCATCCAGGGCCCGCCGGACATCCTCCACCCGGAACGCCACATATACAAAATCCAGCCCCAGGGCCGCAAACCCGGCGTTGTGAATGGCCGGTGACAAACTGTGGGCCACCGGGTTGCCGATAATGGCGCAAATTTTTGTACCAGTGCCGATGGACCTGATATTTTTCATTCTTGTCTCCATTCCAATTCAAAAAAGGATATATCCTTCTTATTCTGAATCCTGACTCCTGGATTCTGAATTCTCCCATTGCCAAACCCGATGGCTATGGACGAAAAGATGATCAAACTCCCTGTTTTTAAAAAAATATCCGAAAACTCCCCGTCACCCGGCGATCCACGTCCGATGTGTCCAGAGGATATTCATCAAAAGCCGTGTTGAACAGATTAAAGGCCGTGATGCCCACGTCCGTGGGATAGCGGCCCATTTTAAATTCATACCCCACCCGGAGCGTGGCATACACATAACTGTCGGCCCGGCCCCCGGCGATGGTGTTTCCCTCGGGAGAGGCCCAGACAAACTCCCGCCACTCGGTCACATCCTTGTAATGAACCGTGGCGTTGGCGGAAATCCCGTTTTTGAATTTGGCCCGGAGCTGTCCATTGGCCATGTGCTCGGGCGTCATCCGCAGAATCTCCCGCATCCCGCCGGTTTTTTCTTTCTGCTCGATATAGGTATAATTCACAATGCCGTTCAGCCACTCGGTGATCTGATAATTCAATTCCAGTTCCAGACCATACTGGTCTGCATCCCCAATATTCATGAACGCATAGGGAATCACCACCCCGCCGATGTCTGGATCTTCATAAGGGTCGCCGGACTGGACAAAGTTAATGAAGTCATCGAGCCGGGAGTAAAAAACACCTGCGCTCACCATCCATTTTTCCGATAGGCGTCCGTTATAGCCCAGCTCCATGGTACTCGCTTTTTCCGAATCATTGTCTTTTTGGCCATACACAAGCAGATATCGGCCCTCCCCCGCCGGGGAATAACGCCTGTAATAGCTTTCGATAAAATCCGGGTTGCGGTAGGATGTGCCCCAGGTTAGGCGAAAATGGTGCCTTTCCCAGGGGGCTGCCATGAGGCTGAGACGGTGGGACACAGTTTGATTGGTGTTGGGGTGGCTGTCCAGGCGGAGCCCGGCATTCAGATCCACCTGGCGGGTGAGAGAATAGGTATTGTCCACGAACACGCCCCCCGTATCATGGCAGCGCCTTCCGCCGATGCTGGGGCCGTCCGCGTATTTCTGGTCGAAATTGCCGCCCCAGACCAGTGTGTCCCGGTCAAACGGCGTCCACTGATGCTGAAATTCCAGCCCCCGGGTGCCCTGGGCGAAGTTAAGGTAATTGACGCCGAAAGACTCCCCGTTGCTCCGGTCCGCGTCCTTGATATTGGCCTTGAGGGTGATATGGGGATCTTTGGCGGAATAGGACAAGTCGGCAACAACCGTATCCGCGTCCGACCAGTCCACCGGGCCGGTGCTTTCAAAAATGAGGTCTTTGTTAAGAGGGGAAAGATATGCGCCTGAAAAAGACAGGCTGGAATTGTCGTCCACCGCGTAATCCATGGCCGTATTGAACCGCCAGGAAGCCTCTTCGGGGTCGCTGGCCCAGGCGATATAATCGCTGTTGTCCATCTGGTCCCATCCCATGCCCACCCGGTAAAAAAGCTTTTCTCCCGCCTTGCCGCTGTGAATCATGGCGCCGCTGACAGTCTTGTTTTCCCCGGCGGTGGCGGAAAACAGGTTCCCTTGCATATCCTGGGGTTTTTTGGTGATCACGTTGATGACGCCGAACATGGCATTGGCGCCATACAGGGAAGATCCGGGGCCCCGAAGCACTTCGATGCGCTCAATTTCCTCAAGAGAAACGGGAATCTGGCTCACTCCCGGCACATCATACATTTGCAGGGACCAGGGCGTTCCGTCAACAAGCAGCACGATTTTGTTGGCGGGCAGTTTGTGAAACCCGCGAATTCCCCCGGCCACCTGGAACCCGGTGTTCGTATGTCCAAGATGCATGCCCACCACCATTCGCAGGGCCTCGCTCACGGAGACAGCCCCCAGTTGGCGGATATCTTCAGCCGTCACCACGCTCATGGCGGCGGGGGCCTCGGACAGCTTCTGGGACTGGCGGCCTGCGGTGACCACCGCCACGTTCATGAGCTCATCAAGGGACATGTCCAGCAACGCTTCCCCGCCCGCAGTGGAGCATGAAGACCATGCGGATAAGGGCAGCAGAAACGCAAAAAGCGATATCGCCATCACCCTTTTTATCATGCCTGTACCCCCTTCCATTATTTATTGGAAACAAGATCTCCCTTTTTGACCCATTCGCCGTCGGGCTGAAGACAAAACACCATATTAAAATCATGGGTTTTTTCTCTTTTGGCCCAGATTTCCTCCCGCACTTCCTTGCAGACAAGCGCATCCTCCTGAAATTCCCGGATCACGGACGTTCTTCCTTCATTCCGGGTCTCAGGATTTTTCCATTTCATGGTCGCGCCTTTGGATCCGGTTTTAACTATATCAATGGTGGTTTCCCGTATAAGCCGGAAATCTTCAGCCGTCAATGCCTGGGCGCTCCGGCCAGGCAGGACAATATCCTGCAATTGGCGGCTGATCGCCAGCGGGTTAAATAAATTAAACAGCCCGCTGACCGCGCCCTTGACCGCGCCTTTGCTGGCGTCAGACCCGAAATTTTCGCCCTGGGAGGCGATGCGCTCCGCCTGGTCAAGCATCTCCGGCAGGGCTTCTCTGGTTTTTTTTACTTCTGAGAGGATTCCCGGAATGGTATTTCTGGTTTTTTCAACCTCCGATAGAACCTTCGGAACAAGGGGGCGGACTGCCGCCATCTCTTTTGTAAAACCCTGAACCGACACCGCCGCCTGGTCGATGGATGCTGTCACTTTCGGCAGTTCCTTGCGGTATAGTTTCATTTCGTCAAGAATCAGCGGGATTTTCGCCTCCACCGTGCCAATCCGCTTACGGATTTGCTGCACTTCTGTCAGAACACCCGGCACCAGTTTACGGGTTTGCTGCACCTCTTCCAGAACTGCCGGCAGGGTCTGGCTGGTTTTTTCGATTTTTTCCGCAAGCACAATGGTTTTGTCTAAAGTCGCCGGGAGGCTCTCCCGGATGGCCTTGACTTCTATCAGTGCGTCGGGCAACGCCTCCGCCACCTGGGCAAGATTGTCCGATATAGGCAGGATATTCCGGCTGGTTTCCGCGATATCATTCACCACGGGCCTTATTTCCACAGCGGTTTTTTCCATTTGCACCAGTATGGCGTGAAAATTCGTTCGAAATTGCCGGATTTCAAAAGCAAAATAGCCGATGGCCAGTGCCAGCGCAAAAAGGCTGAGCGAGAGTAAAACACGGGCGTTTAATTTCATTTTCTCCATTATCGATGCGGGTTCATGGTTATTCAAAAATTTCCTCAATCACCTGGCCCCTTGAGGTAAAGGAAATCCCCTGGGATGATTTGGTGCTGATCATAACGGATTCGATAAGGGGCGGGCTTGCCGGGACAGAGGAAGTCCAGCGCACAATAAAATTAGCGCCCGACCCCCCGGTTTTGTCCGATTCCTGAACAATATACCGCGTTGATGCCATAGCGGTCAATGGCGCCGGGGCAGTAATGTATTTTTTGACAAGTTTTCCGTCCGAATCATAATAATCCACTGCTGTAATGGTAATGGGATGGTGGAAATCCGTATTCCTTATGCTTACGGTCGCCGTCAAATAAAAGGGAAGGTTGTTATTGCCGCTGTATATATGGGAATACACCGGCACATAGACTGTTTGACCGGTTAATCGCGTCACCCTTGATTCTGCCTGTCCATCGGTCCGGCCAAAACCCAGAATGACCGCCAAGAGCACCATCAGCAAAATTTGTTTCCGGGCGTTCACTGTCGTTCTCCTCCCTTAAAATTATTTTGGTAAAAAATCCACCACCGGCTGCTTATCCCTCGGCCAATATTCCGTAGCAATTATCCGGCGGCGGGGTTCCCCGTTTTTCCACCGACACTTCTGCCTCATGACATCCGGGTTTTGAGGTCCGGTTATGGGCCACCAGCGCTTTCACCACCCGCCATCCGATTTCCCCTTTTTGCGCCATCACGGTCAATACTTCCAGGGCCGTCCGGTTGTCATAGGACTTGCTCCGGTATGGCCGGGAGGAAATCAGGGCGTCATAAATATCACACACCGCCACAATCTCCACCATCAGATCCTGCTGCCGGATGCCGTTGGGATAGCCGATGCCGTTCATGCGTTCGTGATGATCGCGAGCCACTATGGCCGCAAGACTCAGGGTGTCGCCAAAATAATAACCGAGCAGCACATATCCCGAGAGGGTATGATGCTTGAGCTGATCCAGTTCTTCCTTGGTCAGAGGCTGCTGTTTTTTCAGAATATCCAGCGGCACACAAATTTTCCCGAAATCATGGGTCGGCCCGCAGACAATTTCCGATACCCGTTTGCGGTAATTGGGCACCAGATCTCTTGCGATTAATATGGTCAAAGCGAAGACGGTCAGCATGTGATGGTAGGTGGGCGCATCCTGGGACTTAAAAAAATCAAGCGCGTCCAGCACCGGCGCTGCGAACCTGACGGTTTTCATGATATCCACAATCTCGGAAACCCCGTCGGATCTGGCAAACACAATATCATAAGGCGACCTGTCAAATAAAGAAAAGATATCTTTTTTTACCGTTCCATGTTCCATCAGGGGATGGATTTTCATGGCGGGTGAAGGGTGCGCCGATACGAGGGACTTGAGGGCTTCTTCCGTTAGTTCACTGCCTTCGGGTAAAAGGAGCTGACCATCCAGGGTTTTCACCGGGAAACGCAGCCTGGCCGAATGCATTGTGTTGTTATGTTCCATATCGGTATGGTCCTTATCCCTGTATGATCTGACCGTTTTTTATGAGCCGGGTTCGCGTCATCATCCCCGCGAGGCTGTAAAAATCTTTAAATTCATATTGTTAAAGATATTTCACCTTACGCCGGAATTCCTTTTTTGTAAACCATTTATCCGTTACCTGGGCTGGGCGCATTCTGTTAAAAGAAGCGGGTATAGAACAAATACTTGACATTAGAAAAATTTTATTTATTATTTTTAGCCATTCTGGATGGGCCTTTATATGGTTAAAGGCCGATTTCTTTACAAAGGTGTTACCATTGCCAAAGTGGTGGCCTGAAGGTAAAGGAGTAAAAGCAATATTTTTTAACAAGGAGGACGTCACTATGGCTAATGGAACTGTAAAATGGTTTAATGAAAAAAAAGGCTACGGTTTCATTGAACAGGAAGAAGGCCCGGATGTTTTTGTTCATCATTCAGGCATTAACGCAACCGGTTTTAAGACCCTCAACGAGGGCGACCGCGTTACTTTTGACATTGAACAGGGAGCAAAGGGGCCCGCTGCGGTGAACGTCACCGTTAAATAAA
>Ga0209467_1000474_pt1 | contig 56597 bp, 52 predicted proteins | sample Higcelwee11metaG_FD_187175 | JGI IMG/M metagenome (GOLD analysis project Ga0209467, IMG submission 187175) | Freshwater pond sediment microbial communities from the University of Edinburgh, under environmental carbon perturbations - High... | ecosystem: Environmental > Aquatic > Freshwater >... | reverse complement strand
AAAGATCGAAATCAGACAGGATTTTTTCTTCCAGGGGCTTTAGTGTCAACTGTTCATTGGTGTTCCCTTTATTGATACTAAAAGCAAGAGGTATACCATCCCCGTCCATAAATAAACCCATTTGCACTATAGGGTTTGGCTTATGCTCCTTTGAGTAACCATATTGTTTTAATCCATCTTCCTGTTCAATTTCAAAAAAGTAATTTGTGCAGTCGTAATAAAGTATACCGGTATTTCTCTTTGATACCTTAATACTGTTATTGTATAGGGATGACTGTATCAAATCAGTCTCTTTAGCAAATACCTCAAGGGCTCTGTATATATGTTGGAGTTCAAAGTCCGGCTGTTCGATAAACTGCTTGGAAAGCTCGAAGGTTGCGAGCTTTGAAGAAGGATAGATAATCCTTGAATAAAGTAACCTTGAAAGAATGGAATTCAGATCAAATGTGAATTTATATTTCTGAGATATTTCCGTACAAAGCTTATTAAGCTTGAGTTCGTGGTATATCTGCTGAAGGAAGAGGTAACCGCCGTTAAAAGAGCGCTTAATATTCCTTTCAACTAATTTAGAAGGAGAATATTTTGCAATTACAACAGGCTCCTTGCCTTCTTTTTCTAAACGATTTAATTCTTCAACATATTCATTTGCCCATTCAATAGGATCTTTACCGTTAAGCCTTTTTAATAGTTCTTCATAAGTTCCTAACTTCTCTACAATTTTCGAAGTCCTCTTTCCTTTGTTGTAAACAGATTTAGTAACATAAAAAGATGCAGCATTTTTAGATCTGGAAATCTGAAGTCTCATAATATCCCTCCTTTCCCTTATATTATAACACATTGTTACGCATTGTGCACTACAATCTTTAAAAAATTTGACAAAAAAATAAAGCCATTTCAATGGCTTCAGCGATTTTTTTATCATTCAACTGTCAAAGACCCGTGCTGACTTTTTGTTGAAATGGAAGAAACCTTGTGATATAATCAACTAGTATAATTTGAAAAACTAAATAATGCAATAATCGTTGATGGAGAGAGTAAATTGTGAAGAGCGATAAGAGAGGTGCGACAATGGCTGAGATCGCACCAGCGGCGGAACAATTGAAGTTCACTCTGGAGATTCAAGGCTGAAAATGGTACCTCGTAATGCAATTCATTTCTAAGGCAGACGAGGCACCAAACAGATGAAGTGCATTTTTACACCGAAAAAAAGAGAAATTTGTAGTGTTAAAAAGCACTGGTAGGCTTTGACGGCTAATGCCGTTATATTTTGAGCGGTTTGCATTATGCAAACAAGCAGGGTGGTACCGCGGATAACCTTCGTCCCTTTTGGGGGATGGAGGTTTTTGTTATAGAAAGGAGCATGAAAAATGAAAGAAACACTTGAAAGAATTAAATTGCAGTCTGTCAATGAATTAGAAAGTGTCCAGTCTCAAAAGGAGCTGGAAGACCTTAGAATCAAGTATCTGGGTAAAAAGGGAGAGCTTACGCAGGTTTTGAGGGGAATGGGTGGTTTGAGCCCCGAGGAAAGGCCTGTTATTGGACAGCTAGCTAATGAAATAAGGGATTATATCAATGAGAAGATTGAAGAAACGGCATATTGCCTTAAGAGGAAGGATACAGAGTTAAGGCTTATGAGAGAATTCATTGATGTAACGATGCCATCAAAAAGAAAAGCTCTGGGCAACAGGCATCCTTTGACAAAGGTGCTGGATGAGATCACCCAGATATTCATAGGCATGGGTTTTTCAATAGTAGAAGGTCCGGAGATAGAGAAGGTGTATTATAATTTTGATGCACTTAACCACAGCAAGTATCATCCGGCAAGGGATATGCAGGATACCTTCTATATTACCGAGGAAATACTATTAAGGACGCAGACCTCTCCTATGCAGGTAAGGACGATGGAGCAGCAGAAGCCGCCCATTAGGGTGCTGGTGCCGGGAAAGGTATACAGGAGAGATGAAATAGATGCTACACATTCACCCATGTTCAATCAGATAGAAGGACTGGTTGTAGATAAGGGTATTACTATGGCAAATTTGAAAGGGACTCTGGACGTATTCGCAAAGAAGCTCTATGGAGAGAATACAAAGACAAGGTTCAGACCGCATAACTTTCCATTCACTGAACCAAGTGCCGAAGTGGATTGCACTTGTTCCGCATGTAAGGGTGCTGGGTGTAGAATCTGCAAGAATGAGGGCTGGATTGAGATACTGGGTTGTGGTATGGTACACCCTAATGTGCTCAGAAACTGCGGTATTGACCCGGAAGTATATTCGGGCTTTGCATTCGGCATGGGACTTGATAGAATAACGCTGCTTAAATATGACGTGGATGACCTCAGGCTTTTCTTTGAAAATGACAAGAGGTTTCTGTCGCAGTTTTAATTCGGAAATATAAGGGAAAGGAAGGGGATAAATTATGCTGGTACCGATTAAATGGTTAAAGGATTATGTTGATATAAAGGTTGATCCCAAAAGCTTTGCAGATGCAATGACCATGTCGGGGTCAAAGGTTGAAGCTATTTCTGAACTCGGAAAAGAGATTGATAATGTTGTAGTAGGGCATATTCTTAAGATAGAGAAGCATCCGGATGCAGATAAACTGATTGTTGCACAATGTGATGTAGGAACTGAGACAATACAGATTGTAACAGGGGCGAATAATATAAAAGAAGGGGACTATATTCCTATAGCCAAACATGGCTCAACTTTGCCCGGGGGAGTGAAAATAAAGAAAGGAAAACTAAGAGGAATAGAATCAAATGGAATGATGTGTTCTGCCGAGGAGCTGGACTTAGAGCTTGACAACCTGCCGGAGAGTATGTTAGATGGAATATATATACTGGATAAAGAGTATCCTCTTGGTACGGATATAAAAGAGGTATTGGGCTTAAACGATGCTGTCATTGAATTTGAAATTACAAACAACAGGCCGGACTGCCTCAGTATTATAGGCATAGCAAGAGAAACTGCTGCGACCTTTGACTGTACTATGAAATACCCAAAGGCAACTTTCAAGGAAAATGGGGAAGACATAAGAAATTATATAGATATAGAAGTAAAAAACAGTGAACTGTGTCCAAGATATTCAGCCGGAATGGTTAAAAATATTGTTATTAAGGATTCTCCTGCGTGGATGCAGGAAAGGCTCACAAAAGCCGGTGTCAGACCTATAAACAACATTGTTGATATAACCAACTTTGTAATGCTGGAGCTTGGTCATCCTATGCACGCCTTCGACTATAGAGATTTGGAAGGTAAAAAAATCATAGTAAGAAATGCAATGCCTGGAGAAACCATAAAAACCCTTGACGAAGCGGAACGAAAGCTTGATGAGTCAATGCTTGTAATAGCAGATGGAAAAAAGCCCAGCGGTATCGCAGGCGTTATGGGTGGCTTTGGCAGTGAAATTAAAAATGATACAAATACTATTGTATTTGAAAGTGCAAACTTTAATCCTGTAAATATAAGAACGACCTCCAAGAAGCTGGGACTCAGGACTGAAGCCTCCTCAAGATATGAGAAAGGTATAGACCCGAACCTTGCAGAAATGGCTTTGGACAGGGCATGCAGCCTGGTTGAGCAGCTAGGTGCAGGTGAGGTTGTCGGCGGGAGGATAGATTTGTACCCTGTTCCGAGAAAGGCACGGAAATTGAACCTTAACGTTAAAAAGGCAAATAATTTCATTGGAGTTTGTGACATAACCGAGGAAATGATAATTAAGTATCTTACATCCCTGGAATTTGGGGTAGAAGCCAAGGGAGACCTGGAAGTAACTGTGCCTACTTTCAGAGATGATGTTGAAGAAGATGCTGATCTGATAGAAGAAATCTCAAGACTTTACGGTTATGACAAAATTCCTGTTGACCTGATGGATACCACATTTACTCAGGGCGGGAAGAGCTACAGGCAGAAGCTTCGGGATATGGCAAAGATAAATATGGCTGCACAGGGGCTTTTCGAAGTGTGGACTTATTCATTTGTAAGCCCCGGAGTATTCAATAAGATAAACCTAAAAGCTGAGAATCCTTTAAGAAATACAATAAAGATCATAAACCCTCTTGGTGAAGATCAGAGCATAATGAGAACTACAATGATACCAAATATGCTTGAGGTAATATCAAGAAATTATAATAAGAAAATTGCTGAAGGGCAGTTCTTTGAGCTTTCAAAGGTGTATATGTCTGAAACTCTTCCTTTGGAAGGTCTTGCAGAGGAGCGGGAGACGCTTACAATAGGAATGTATGGCAATGTGGATTTCTTCGACCTTAAGGGAATTGTGGAGAATCTCTTGGAAGAATTGAAAATAGACAAATACAGGATATTGTCCTCAAATAATGACAGTATGCATCCGGGAAGGACGGCAGAGCTTCTGATAAATAATAAGAGGGTAGGCTGTTTGGGAGAAATCCATCCGGATGTGTTGGATAAATATGATATATCAGTGAGAGCATGTGTAGCAGAATTAAACTTTGATGAAATCATTAACCAGGCCGATTTGAGCATTAAGTACAAATCTCTGCCAAAGTTCCCGTCAGTTGCAAGGGATATAGCAATAGTTGTGGATGAAGAGATAACGGCGGGACAGGTAGAAGAGATAATCAGAAACAAGGGCGGTAAACTTATAGAAGAGGTCAAGCTCTTTGATATATACAGAGGAAGCCAGATTCAGGAGGGCTACAAGAGCATGGCGTATTCCATAGTGTATAGATCCGATGAAAAGACACTGTCGGAAGAGGACATCACAAAGGTTCACAACAAGATAGTGAACTCCCTTGTGAATCAAGTAGGAGCAGCATTGAGACAATAGTACAAAACCCTCATTGGAAAACTGATGAGGGTTTTGTTATTTCATCGATATTTCACTAAATGTTCATAGAATGTTCACATTTATTTACTGAAAGTTTATAGTTTTCTGATAATATATAAATATAGCTCACGAATGTTTTTATGTGACTATGTCGATTTGTGTACTATTGACAAAAACGGGGTGGGTCAATTTGAATAAAATTATAGAAGTGAGAGATTTGGTAAAGTATTTTGAAATCACTTCAGCAAAGAGCCTGAATAAGAGCTATGTAAAGGCAGTAGACGGAGTGTCCTTTGACATATTTGAAGGGGAGACTCTTGGACTTGTAGGCGAAAGCGGAAGTGGAAAATCTACCACGGGCAGGCTTATTTTAAGGCTTATTAAACCTACTTCAGGGGAGATATATCTGGAAGACAAGAACATAAATGATATATCAGAGCATGAACTAAGAAAAATCAGAAAGGATATACAAGTCGTGTTCCAGAACCCATATTCAGCTCTCGATCCTAAGATGACAATAGAAGATATTCTTTCTGAACCTTTAAGCATACATAAAATAGTATTCAAATATGACTACGGCAAAGAGGTAAAAAGGCTTTTGAACCTTGTAGGCTTGAGCTGCCAGGATGCAAAGAAATTTCCTCATGAGTTTTCGGGCGGTCAGCGGCAGAGGATTGGAATTGCAAGGGCAATTGCTGCCAGACCAAAGTTCATAATATGCGATGAGCCTGTTTCGGCTCTTGACGTATCAGTACAGTCGCAGATTCTCAATCTATTGGATGATCTTCAGAAGGAGCTTAAGGTATCCTACCTTTTCATAGCCCATGGGTTAAATGTCATAAGGCATGTTTCCAACAAGGTAGGAGTTATGTACCTTGGCAAAATAGTTGAAATGGGAACTGTAGAGGAAATATTCAAAAACCCTGTGCATCCTTATACAAAAGCCCTGCTTTCTTCTGCACCGATACCTGACCCCTTAAGCTGCCGGGAAAAGGAAGTGTTAATAGGTGAAATCCCAAGCCCTGTCTCTCCACCCAGTGGCTGCAGTTTCCACCCCAGGTGTAAATACGCAATTGGAATTTGCAGCGAGAAAAAACCCTTTATACAGAATATTTGCAGGGACCATAAGGTTTCATGCCATTTGATTGATTTAAATAATAACTTCAGGGGGGGTCAGCTTGGTAAATAAAATTAAGTTTGCCTCGAAAAAGATACTATCATCCGTTATTATATTTCTTATATTTGTTTATGTTGCAGTGTTGTTATGCAGTATGCCAAGCAGCTATACCATAAGCCTTAAAGATGGCAATATAACGCCTTCACATATCGGAGTTTTTATAATTAAAGATGCAAATGAAAAGTTCACTTCAATTATAAAGCTTGATCTTGGGAGAGTCGGAAAGGACGGCAGATCTCTGGATTATTTAGTCACAAGCATAATGAAAAATTCTGTTATGCTTTTAAGTAGTGGAATTATACTTGCAATACTTCTTGGAATTCCAAAGGGTATCTTTGACAGCAGGAGGGGCAGCACAAGTGAGTCAGGCCTTAAGGTACTGGGAACAATTATACCCATTTCGCTTCCTGATATCATGATTATTGCACTTTTGCAGCGCCTGGCCGTATATCTCAATAATCATGGAATAGAGATATTCAGGGTGGGCGGAAGCGGCACAGTAAATCATATGCTGCTGCCTGTAATAGCTCTTTCAATACTCCCGGCATGTTACATAGCAAGGATAACTTCAATGTCTATCGATAACTGCTATCAGCAGGATTTTATTGATGCAGCCATAGGAAAGGGCTGTTCCCGTCAAAGAATTCTGTGGAGCCATGTTATGAGAAATGCAATACCCTCAATAGTAGATAGTCTGCCTTCAATTACCTCAATTATCATTGGGAATCTTTTGATGGTGGAAAATGTTTTTTCTTATCCCGGTTTGACAAATACACTTGTCAGCTTTTTTAACAATAACGAAAGAGATGGAATAATAGCAAGTATTGTACTGATTGGAATTATTTATTTTATTTTAGATTCTGTATTCAGCATACTTAAATGGATAGTAGTCAAGCCTCTCCGGGAGGAAAGTCTATGAGAAAGTTTATTGCTGCTGATTTTAATATTAAAAAGCTGAACATACCCCTGATATTAGGTGTTATAGTTGTCTTTGCACTGATAATTGTAAGTATTTATCCGGAGCTTTTCTCTCCATCTGATCCCTACGGTAAAGAAAGGCTGGATTTCATATACATAGATGGCGAGCTAAATGTTTTTGAACCTCCTGTAGCACCATGCAAGGAATATCCATGGGGTACTGATGCATATGGGCGGGACATGAAAAGCCTGGTGTTTTATGGCTGCAAGCTTACGCTGTTTATTGCAATACTAATTGCCTTCGGCAGACTTCTTATATCACTTCCTCTTGCAATATTGGCAGGGTATAAGAACAGATTATCTTTATGGATTATCAGACAGTTTAGCATTATGTTTTCCGCATTTCCCCTGATAATAATCGCAATGCTTTTAAGCAGGATAAAACTTTTGGAGGATATTTTCAAAGAACCTATACATATTGTGGCCTATATTTTAATTTTCTTTGGCTGGAGCAGGCTGGCGAACCTTCTTAAGGAGAAGGTGGAGGAAGTACTCAGTGAGGATTTTATTGAGGGCGAGATAGCGATGGGCAAGAATAGACTGGAGATTGCGGTTCAGAATATAATACCTCATTTGATTCCAACTATCGTTGTACTGTCTTTTTTGGAAATTGCACAGGCACTGCTGATATTATCACAGGTCGGAGTGTTCGGACTCGTCGTTAGCGGAGGAACTGTTGATGCAGCGGGAGATTACCGTATTCCCACAGAGGTAGAATGGGCTTCACTTCTGGCGTCACCTCAGTGGCCTCTTTCTATTGGCAGGTACTGGCTCGTACTTTATCCGGCAGCAGCTTTTTCTGTGAGCATTATAGGCTTTAATCTTCTTGGTGAGGGGTTGAGGCTTGAGCTTGATAAAAGAAACTCCAGGATAATCTCATGGATTAGGGGAATACCTGCTTTTCTTTCACCTGTGAGGCTTATATATGAAATTAAGAATATAGACATTTATAGGGTAAACGTTAGAAGAAAGCTCATATTTTATGCAGTAATACTTCTAATAGCGTTCTTTCCCCATGCAAGCAGCAAATATAGATTTGACACAGCAAATGCCGTAAGCACTATGAGCGAGCTGTCCAAGCCTGAATATTCCGGAAGAAAGGCAGGAAGCGGAACTAATCTAAAAATTGCGGAATACCTGGCAGGAAAGCTCAGGGATTATGGCATACAACCCTTTGACGGCAAGTACCTTCATGAGTTTCCTATGGAGAAAGCTTTTAATGTTAGAAAATCAACCTTGTCAGTAACAGGAAAGGCTTCAGGAACAACAGAGCTTGAATTCAGGAAGGATTATTATATTGTAGACCCAAAAAATATAAATGGAACATATGAACTCAAGTATGTTACGTTGAAGGATCTGGGAGGCTATCCTTATTTTAATATTAAAATAGGTGAAATGAGCAATAAAGTACTGATTGCAGACATAAGAGGACTTGACGACCATACAGTCAGCAGGTTTCTGGGAACAATAAACAACAGAGTGAGACCCATAGCGCTTTTGTACATATCGGATTGGGACAGTGAAAAGGTTATTAAGAAGAAGACTGTTGATAGAAGTGTAGATAATGATGCGGGGACTATTAATATTTCGGTTTCTTCGGATAAAGGTGAAGAGCTTATTAGAAAAGCAAATTCCAGTATATCTTTAAGTATAGAATGTGAGTCTGCCATTAACCCTATAAGCACAAGCGTGGTGGGTTACATTCAAGGCTCAGATGAGAAGCTGAAGGACGAATTTGTTATAGTAGGAACAAGTTTTGATTCTGTTGGCGATGATGATAATACCAGATATCCATCCTCAATGGAAGCGGGAGGCACAGCTATTGAGCTTGAAATTGCACGTGTACTGGGGAACAGTAAAAAAAGGCCTGAGAGGACGGTAATTTTTGCTTTCTTTGATAACTCTCAGTCCATAGAAAGAGGATCAAAGGAATTCCTTAATGAATATTTCAGCACAGGGTACAGAAAAGCTTTTTATATAGATCTTAAAAACTTTGGTTTCAAAAAGTCAAAAAACCTGATTGTAGACACTACCAATACACTTCCTAAGGAATATCTTGCACAAAAATATATTAAAGCCTTGAAGAAGAATGCAAGAAGAAATGATGTTAAAATAGTATATGGAAAGATTGGTTCTCCGGCTACGCAGGATACCTTAAAATCTGATATCAATTCAATCATTATTGATAGTGAAGATATAGAAGAATATATAAAGACTGCAAATGACAGCATGGATAATATAGACGGCAGAAAGCTTAAAGGCCCGGGACAGATGATGGTGGATACGGTATATGATATAGTGTGCGGGGGTATAAGATAATGAGCAGCTTGCTTACGGTTAAGGATTTAAAAACCTGTTTTATGACAGGCAGACAGGAAATCAAGGCAGTAGATGGAGTGAGCTTCAGCCTGGACAGAAATGAGACTCTTGCAATTGTAGGTGAGTCAGGCAGCGGAAAGAGTGTCACAGCTCTTTCTATAATGCGTCTTATAAAGCCCCCTGGAAAGATTGCAAGCGGCGAGATAGCTTTTGACAATAAAAATCTGCTGAACCTGAAAGAAAAGCAAATGACAATGATCAGGGGAAACAGGATTTCAATGGTGTACCAGGAACCCATGACCTCACTGGATCCGGTAATGCCGGTAGGAGAGCAGATACGAGAAGCAATTATTATACATAGGACATCACCTAAAAGAGAAGCTAAAGAGCGGGCTATCGAACTGATGAATTTTGTAAACATACCTGAGGCAAGGTTGAGATACAATGAGCTTCCGAAAAAATTCAGCGGAGGTATGAGGCAAAGAATAGTGATTGCCATGGCTATAGCCTGCAATCCTGATATACTTATAGCCGATGAACCCACCACTGCATTGGACGTTACCATCCAAGCCGAGATAATGAGGCTTCTGAAATCAATGAAGGACAAGCTTAGCATGTCCATGCTGCTTATCACTCACGATTTGGGGATTGTAGCTCATAATGCCGATAGAGTGCTTGTAATGTACTGCGGAAAGGTTATGGAGGAAGCGGCTGTCAAGAGCCTTTTTAAAAATCCGTTGCATCCTTATACTGTGGGTCTTATGGAATGTATACCAAGTATTGATAAGAAGGTAGACAAATTGAAAGCAATACCCGGATATGTGCCGCATCCATCCCAGTATCAAAGCGGCTGCAACTTCAGCAGCAGATGCAGCAGGGCAATGGATAAATGCGGTAGGGAGCTGCCGGATTTAATAGAAATAGAGGAAGGCCACAAGGTAAGGTGTTGGTTGTGTGTGAGGGGAGGGGAAGTATGATTATGATCAGGCACAAGATCGGCTTGCTGCTCGGAGTAATTCTTCTGATACTGGTAATAGGCATAACGACTATAATTACTGCTATGCCATCCAAGCACAGAAAAATAGAAATTGGCACCGCACAAAAGAAGAATCTTGCAGAGACGGTTAATGCAGAAGGTGTTGTAGAACCTAATAAAAAGCAAATGATAAATATTGATTCGTCACAAAAAGTATTAGAGGTGCTTGTAGCTTCCGGCACAGAGGTAAAAGAGGGAGAGCGGATACTGAGACTTGACAATTCAGATAATCAATACAAGCTGGATATTGAGGAGATAAACCTGAAACTGGCAGAAAGAGAGCTATTAAAGCTTTTGAAGGGTGAAAAAGCTGATAAGAAGGATGTAGAATATTCTTTTAAGCAGGCAGAAATTTCGCTCACTGATGCTAAAGCTGAGCTAATGACTGCAAAACGGATGCTGGCTTCGGATAAACTGCTTTTTGAAAGTGGAGCAATAGCTAAGAGTCAGTATGAAGAATCGCAGGAAAATGTAAGGAGCAAGGAGAATGCATTGGCACTGAAAGCTATGGAGCTTAATAGGGCTGACCAGAGCCTTTCAAATTATGACTTTGACTTTAGCGAGCAAGTATTTAAACTGAGAAGCAACATAGAAATTATAGAAGAGAATATTAACAATTTGAAATCCAAGGTTGATGCGGATACAAGTGCCAGTATCGACGGGAAAGTAGTAAAACTGGATGTCGAAAAGGAAATACTCATATATGACATGTCCAGGTATACAGTAAATGTTCAGCTCAAACAGCAGGAAGCCTTATATATAAAAGAGGGCATAAAGGCAAAGATAAAGGTCAAGGGGTTGGATGAGAAGGAATACAAGGGCACTGTAATCGATGTTGATGATGTAGCCATTGCTTCTAAGATTAATGTGAAAGTTGAAATAGAAAACCCCGATGAGAGGATAAAAATCGGGTATGATGTGGAAGTAGAAATGGAGCTGAATGTAAAAGAGGGAGCTGTCGTAGTTGATTTTGAGTCTATTATAAAGGATAATGACGGGAAAAAGTACATTTATTTTGTCGAGGATAATGTTGCGAGAAGAAGGTCCGTAAGTACAGGGGTAGAAACAAGCTTTGAGGTTGAAATAACAGAGGGAATAATTCAAGGCGACAGGTATGTGGTGAATCCGCCCGAGAAAATGCAGAAAAAGAATTCGATGAAGATTTGGGGCTGGGGGTACGAGTCAAAATGATTTTTGATGAAACCAGAGTATTGATAAGAACAGAACAGCTATGCAAGTCCTACAGGTTTGGAAATGAAATGGAAGAAGCGGTAAGCGGCGTTGATATAAGAATTATGCAGGGAGAGTTTATAGTAGTTGAAGGTTTTTTCGGAAAACGGAAGAATGCATTTTTTAATCTTATGGGATGTTTGGAGAGACCTGATGCCGGGAAGTATTTTTTTGACTATGAGGATATAGCTTTAGCTAAAGGGGATATGCTGGATAATATCAGAAAAAATAAGATAGGCTATTTGTTCAGGAATTTCAATCTTATTACAAGGCTTTCCGCAGCAGAGAACATAGAAGTTCCTATGTCCGGATTGAATATGTCCCGGGAAGAAAAGGAGAAAAGGCTTGCAAAAGCTCAAAAAAGCCTGGATATAGAGGCAATTGCAGAAGAAAAGGTGAGTGCGCTTTCTGACACTAACAGACAGTTGGTTTCCCTTGCAAGGGCGGTTGTAAATAATCCGCTTATGATAATTGCAGATGAACCTGCAGCAAATCTGGATAATATGGGAGGACAGAAGCTTATGGAACATTTGCAGAGCTTAAATAATGGAGGTATGACAATTTTACTCTTTGCTGAGAAGCCGGATATAAAGCTATTTAGCAATTATAGGCTGATTTTGTTTGAAGACGGAAGGATATTAGAAGATAAGCAGGAATATACACTTTCCCAATCAAGGGAGGGAGTCCTGAAATGAAAGCTGCAAGGTATTTAATTTCCGGGGTAGGAATAGTAATTGGCTTGGCTGTTTTAATGACAATTGTCGGGATAGCTGAGGGCGGAAGAGCGGTATTGAATAATAACTTTTGGCATAGTGGAATCAAGGTTTATGATATAGAGTTTAGCGATATGGGACTAAGTGCTGAAAAATATCTGCGGCCTCTGGATGAAAGATCGCTTACTGCTAAAATGCCGGAAGTAAAATATATTATTCCGGTAAGAAGGCTGGAAGCAAAGCTCATGTCCTACAAGGCATCGGGAAGTGTCACCGCATTGGCAGTGAATGAAAAATACGAGAAGTATGCAAACCTTAAAATGCTTAAGGGCAGCTTTATCAGCGGGCAGGATGTAGAAAATGCAAATAAAATTGCAGTTATTGATGATATTACTGCTCTGGAGCTTTTTGGCACAACTGATATAAAGGGGCAGAAGCTGGAGCTTATGGTAAACGGCAGAAAAGCCGGATTTGTTGTTGCAGGAGTTTTCAAGAATTTCAATAAAAACATTGAAACATTATTCGACGATGACATCCCAGGGTTATGCATTATTCCAGAAAGTGTACCTCTTGACGTTTCTTTCGATTTTAAAATGGAAAAGCTCATAGCTTTTGTTGACGATGGTCTCCATAAAGAGGAGGTTAACGCCAAGCTTACCCATTTACTTGAAAAAGAATATGGGTTAGAAGGAGTCTGCAGTATCGGTGAATATGAACAACTGCCTGAAGTTCTGAAGTTTACAGACAAGTATATGATATTCGCTGTATTAATAGCTTTAGCAGGGCTTATAGCAGGCGGGGCAGGTGTAATGAATGCAATGCTTCTTACAATACATGAAAGGAAGAAGGAGATAGGCATATATAAGTTATATGGCGGAGGAGTGAGAGAGCTTCAGTATGCTATTGTATATAGGACCCTTATTATATGCCTTGGCTGTGGTATGCTGGGTCTTGCATTGGGACTGTTTGCGGCAAGCTTTATAGGAAGCTGCATGAATATTAATATTAAGATTACCTTTATATCAATTTTTGTTACAGTGGCAGCTTCAGTTTTTGCCGGCATCATAAGCAGTTTGTATCCAGCTTATGGAATAAAGCTTATAGATGCCACAGAGACTATATGGGAAGATTAGGGAAAATAACTATATTACAATAATTTTACTTATCTATAAAAAAATGAAGGGAAATTTGCTTTTTTTGAAGAATACTATAAGAATATTCATGAAATAATATTCATCCTAAAGGAGTTGTAATATATGACCGAAAAGAAGAAGATAGGAGTTAACATATTCGATGCTGAATATGTCATGGTTACAGAGAAATCGGAAGAATTTGTGAGGGAACTTTCAGATAGAGTAGATAAGATCATGAGGGAAATTGCCAAGAGTAATTTCAGGTATAACTCAACTATGGTTGCGGTGCTGACTGCTCTGAATCTGGCGGATGATCTTTACAAGGAACAGGAGGAGCATGCGGAAGCTGCGGAAAAGCTTCTTAATATTCAGGGGGAAATGCAGAGGCCCTTTGAGGAGCTTAATGAGCAGAGACAGGAATTGGAGGCAATAAAGGAACAGTATACGAAAATACAAAGTGAGTATACAAAATCGCAGATTGAGTTGGGTAAGATAAGCAGGGAATGGGCAAAAGCACAGGAAGAACTGAGAGACTTAAGATGCGAGCTTGATGTCTCAAAGGAGACGCTGAATGATGTGCAGAACAAGCTGTTTGAAAGCCAGATTGAGTTATTAAAAGCAAAAAAGGAATTAGATGATATAAAAGTAAAAAGAATAGATAAAAATAGGAATAACAGGGCAAATAATATGTAAATGAACTTTGGAGTGAATTTAATGAATAAAATTGAATTACTTGCACCTGCCGGAAATTTCGATGCATTGGCTGCTGCTGTTGAAAGCGGTGCTGATGCTGTTTATTTGGGTGGAAATAAATTCAGTGCAAGGGCTTATGCAGATAACTTTAGTGAGGAAACCTTGGCTAAGGCTGTTAAATATGCACATATAAGAGGTGTCAAGGTACTTGTCACGATCAATATCCTGCTGTCTGACCGTGAACTTGGAGATGCCCTGGAATATATAGGATTCTTATACTATATAGGCGTTGATGCAATAATAGTACAGGATCTTGCGCTATTAAAGCTGGCAGCTGGTGCATTTCCGGATATGGAGGTTCATTGCAGCACCCAGATGACAGTGCTAAGCACCGAAGGGGCAAAGTACTATTCTGCCTTAGGTGCTAAAAGAATAGTACTGGCAAGAGAATTAACCATTGAAGAGATCAAGCGGATAATTGAAAACACAAAAGTGGAGGCAGAAATTTTTATCCATGGAGCTCTTTGTATGAGTTATTCAGGCCAGTGCTTAATCAGCAGTCTTATAGGCGGAAGGAGCGGAAACAGGGGAAGATGTGCACAGCCCTGCAGAAAGAAGTACTCCTTATATAATTTTACTACAGGAAAAACAGAATTTGAAAATCAAAATAAACACCTTTTAAGTACGAGAGATCTTAATACTTACAACAGGCTGGAGGAACTTTTTAAGTCGGGAGTAACTTCTCTGAAGATAGAAGGAAGAATGAAGAAGGCCGAGTATGTGGCAATAGTAGTAAAGCATTACAGAGAGGCTCTGGACAATATTATAGAAGAAGGAAAAGGAATTAAATCAAAGGAAGCTGAATATGAGCTTAAAAGTGCTTTTAATAGGGAGTTTACAGAAGGATATTTATTCAATAAAAGGAATAGAGATATTGTGAGTATAGAGCGGCCTGACAACAGAGGCGTGGGCTTGGGGAAGGTCGTTAAACAGAAGGGGAATATAGCATCAATTATAATAGAAGAAGGATACTTAAACGATGGTGATGGAATAGAAATAATAGCACAAAATGGCGGTAGCACAGGAACAATCATCAGCGGTATCAGGGTCAAGGGAAAAAATGTGAAAAGTGCTTCTATGGGAGATATTGCCGATATATTCATTAGAGACAGAGTTGAAGCCGGTTCCAGGGTAAGGAAGACCTTAGACAGTGTACTTAACAGGAAGGCAAGAGAAGAATATTCACCGGAAAACAGAAGAAAAATAACTGTTGAATGTAAGCTTACTATAAGAGTTGGGCAATGCCCTATGATAACAGTATTTGACGGTGATGGCAATTTTATAAGCTATACCGATGAGGAAAAGGTAGAAGAGGCTGTGAAAGCCGCCACATCTACTGAAAAAGTGATGGAGCAGCTTGAAAAGACAGGCGATACGCCTTACTTGATAAAGGTCACAGAAGCATTGATAGAAGATAACTGCTACATGCCTGCAAGACAGATAAACCGGATGCGGAGAACGGTGCTGGAGCTGCTTTCAAAGAAGCGCTCCTCCAAGTATGAAAGACCAATACTTCAATTGAATACTGCAGCATTAATAAGCAATATGATGTCAGACAGGGAGTCTGTCAAGGAGACTTCAGCGGAATATATAGCTGGAGTCCGGAATTACTTTGCGGCTGTTAGCGCCATTAACTCAGGGGCGGATACAGTTTATCTTTTGAGTGATGCATATGAGGGAGATATAACAACTGATGCTGTTAAGCTTGCCGAGCTTTGCAGGAGTACGGGAAAAAGCTTGTTTTATGTACTCCCTAACGTTGCAAGGGATGGAGAAATAAAACATATACAAAACAAGCTGGAGAAGATTATCGAAGAAGCTAAATTCCGGGATTTCGGTCTTGTGATATCAGGCTCAGGACAATTAAAGCTTGCAAGTCTTTTGGGGCTTGACAGGATAAGGGTCAATTACAGCTTTAATGTATTTAATTCAGTAACTGCAAGCAATTTCAGCAGGGAGGGCATTGAGGCCATAGGGCTGTCACCAGAGCTTAACCTGCCGCAGATAAGGAATATAAGCTCAAACTGTAAAACCCCTCTTGAAGCTGTTGTTTATGGATACATTCCGGTTATGACTACGGAATACTGTCCGGTATCGATACAAAAAGCCGGCTGCAATAATGCAGGAGATTGCATTAACTCTAACTATGGCATTATAGATGAAAAAAGAAAAATATTCCGGATAATAAAACTTAGCTCTTGCAGGGTACAGCTTCTGAATTCTGATGTGCTGCTTTTAGCAGAAAATTTGGGAGAGATAACAGGAAGTGGAGTTGCAAAACTGAGAGCGGATTTTTATATTGAAAGCCCAGAGGAGATAAAGCGCATCATAAAGCTTTTAAGAAACTATAGAGATATGGATGAAAATGATCGGTTACTCATAGAGAGAGTAAAGTCCAGGGGCTTTACAAAAGGACATTTTTATAGGGGCGTTGATTGAAAAGGAGGGGGTATTGGTGGAAAATAATATCAGAGTGTTATTGGTTGAAGATGAAGAAAAGATGAGGGAGCTAATAAAAATAGCATTCAAGAAGGAGAACTTTCAAACCATCGAAGCTTATGATGGAAAACAGGGACTAAATCTTTTTAGGACCAATCAAGTTGACATTGTGATATTGGATGTAATGCTTCCTGAAATTGATGGCTGGACTGTATGCCGGGAAATCAGAAGAATCTCCAATGTACCGATAATTCTATTAACTGCAAGAGGTGAAGAGTATGATAAGCTCTTTGGCTTTGAACTCGGAGCGGACGACTACATCGTAAAGCCTTTCAGTCCCAAGGAGCTTATTGCCAGAGTTAAAGCTTTGCATAGAAGGGCTGAGCTAAAAAACAATAATTCAACATCATATTTGCAGATAGGAGAAATCATGATAAACAGGCTGTCAAGAGAGGTTATAGCTAATGGGAGTCAGATAAGTCTTACAAATAAGGAATATGAGCTCCTGTATTTTTTGGCAACCAACCCCAATATTGTATTCAACAGGGAACAACTGCTGCTTAAGGTGTGGGGCTATGAGCAATATGGTGATCCAAGAACTGTAGATACCCATATCAAGAAGCTAAGGGAAAAGCTCGGGAATCACAGCGGATATATAAGTACTATGTGGGGTGTAGGTTACAAACTTGAGGTGCCTAAATGAGGATGAGAAGCTATAGAATATCATTTAAGCTTTGGGTATCTATAACTGCAATGACATTGGTTATACTTATGCTTAGTTTAATATTTCAGACGGAGTTTTTAAATGATTTTTATTACGACCAGGAAATAGAGCAACTGCAGAAGGATTGCATCCGGCTGTCAAACTATGTAGCCAGAGGGCAGTATAATTCTATTTTACCCTATTATAATGTAATGCGCCGTGTAAATGATATTATTATAGTTACTGACAGAGAGGGAAAAATAACCTATGTGGAAGGTACAAACCTATATAAGCTGGGAAATACTTTTGGTAATAAATATATCAAAAAGATTCTCAATGGGGAAACTGTGCATGAGCAGAACAAAATGATTAGAAATCCCTATTCGGTGTGGCCAAAGGAAATGGATACACTTTTGGTTGGTGTCCCCGTTAAACAGAGTATTGCCACTACACAGGAAAACAAGCAGCGTTTTGATGAAAATTATATTGGAGAAACTATAAAAAAGCCTGTGATAAGCGAGGTAGTTTATATAATCACTACCCTGGAGTATATACAGACTACTATAGATGCTATAAAAAAGCAGTTTTTATATATTTTTGCAGTAGCAATCATATTGGCATCAACAATGTCATATTTCCTGTCGCAAGGCTTTTCTAAGCCGTTGAAACTCATCAACAATGCCGCATTGGAAATATCAAAAGGTAATTACAATACAAAAATAGACATGGATTCCAGCAAAGAGATAAAGGAACTCGGAAACACAATGAACAACCTGGCTAAGCAGCTATCGCGAGTTGAACGAATGAGGAGGGAATTCATTGCTAATGTGTCCCATGAGATAAGGACGCCTTTAAGCTATCTTCAGGGATACTCTGAGGTGCTTTCAGACGGGCTTGTTGAATCAGAAGAAGACAAAAAGAAGTATCTTGGTATAATAATGGATGAGACAGTGAGACTCAAGGTTATGGTAGATGAAATACTTCAACTGTCTCAGATTGAAGCAGGCTTAATCCAGCTCAAGCGGATGCCTTTCAGTATAGAAGCAATGATAAAAAATACTGTAAATAATCTGCTGCCGTATGCTTCTAAAAGAAATATAAACATCGAGTTTATAAATATATCAGGAGATAAATTTACATGCTTTGCTGATGAGAACAGGATAAAGCAGGTGCTTATCAATCTGATTAGCAATGCAATTAAACATACCTATGATTATGGATACATCTTGATAACTGCATACCGGGAAAGTGAAAACATCTACATGTGCATAAAAGATTTTGGAGAAGGGATAAGGGAAGAGGATTTGCCGTTTATTTGGGACAGATTCTATACTGTTGATAAAAATAAGTCGGAACTTAGTACTGGTCTTGGGCTGGCGATTGTAAAAAACATAATAAATGCTCATGGCTGTGAAATAAGCGTAAACAGCGTTTTGGGAGAAGGTTCGGAGTTTTGCTTCTACCTCCCCAGTTATAATGAAATACTTTGAGGTGAACATATTGAACGAAAAGGCACTTAGAATTCTTGAATATAATAAAATAATTGATATGCTGTGCGAGAGCACGGTTTCCGGAATGGGAAGGGATATAGCGGCAGATCTTATGCCCTCGAACGATCTGAACGAGATAAAGGAGCTGCTGCAGGAGACCACGGAAGCTGTGAATCTGTTGCTTAAGAAGGGGAATATTCCTATCGGCGGTGTACAGGATATCAGAGTACCCCTAAAAAAGGTCAAGGTGGGAGCTACCCTGGAGCCGGGAGAACTTCTAAGGGTGGCGGATACCCTAAGAGCTGTCAGAAGATTAAAGTCTTACATGAATGAAGGCAGAAGCGAGGAAAGTTTTCCGATAATAGAGTATTACATTGAGACTCTTTCTCCATATAAAAGCATAGAAGAAAGTATAGAGTGCGCTATAGTAAGTGAAGAGGAGATATCGGACAATGCCAGTCCGCTGCTGCGCAGTATAAGGAGAAAAATAAAAGAAAAAACAGTTTCCATGCGGGAAAAGCTGAACAATATGATATCCTCTTCCGCATATCAGAAGTACCTTCAAGAATCAATAATTACTGTAAGAGGAGACCGCTATGTCATACCTGTAAAACAGGAATTCAGAGGAAACATTCCCGGCATAGTCCATGATCAGTCAGCCAGCGGAGCAACTCTCTTTATAGAACCGATGGCAGTTGTAGAAATGAATAATGACATAAAGAAACTTAAGCTGGATGAAGGGAATGAAATAGAACGCATTTTAAAAGAGCTTACTGCCCTTATAGATGAGAAATACGAAAGTATAAAGACTAATATGGAGATATTGGCAACACTGGATTTTATCTTTGCTAAGGCCAAACTTGCATTGGAACTCAGGTGTACAGAGCCTAAAGTCAATTCCAAGGGAATAGTGAATATAAGGAAGGCAAGGCATCCTCTACTAAAGGCGGATGTTGTGGTTCCCATTGACATATATGTTGGTGAGAGCTTTAATACTTTGGTTATTACCGGACCGAACACAGGAGGAAAAACAGTCACCTTAAAGACCATAGGGCTTTTAACGCTTATGGCTCAGTCTGGACTTCATATTCCGGCCAGTGATTACAGCGAAGTGGCTGTTTTTGATGAAGTATTTGCAGATATAGGAGATGAGCAGAGTATAGAGCAAAGTCTTAGTACCTTTTCATCACATATGACTAATATCGTATCAATCATTGAGAATGTGACTCCCAACTCCCTTGTATTATTTGATGAGCTGGGTGCAGGCACAGACCCTACGGAGGGTGCTGCCCTGGCAATGTCAATATTGGAGCTGCTGCATAAAAAAGGTATAAGGACTGCTGCGACTACTCACTACAGCGAGCTTAAAATATATGCCCTTACAACTGATGGGATCTGCAATGCAAGTGTGGAATTTGACGTAGCAACTTTAAGGCCGACTTACAGGCTTCTTATAGGTATACCCGGAAAGTCAAATGCTTTTGAAATATCCAGAAAACTTGGACTTTCCGATTTTGTCATAAAAAGGGCAAAGGAATTCATGTCACAGGATGATGTCGAGTTTGAAGACTTGATAAAAAGTCTTGAAGATGACAAGAAGAAAGCAGAAGAGGAAAGGGACACAGCCACAAGATTGAAATTTGAACTTGAAAAAGCAAAGGGTGATATGGATAATAAACTCGACAAGCTTGAGTCCCAAAAGGAGAAAATTATAAGTGATGCGCGTAAGGAAGCTCTGGAGATAGTACGAAGGTCAAAAGAGGAATCGGAAGAGCTGATTCGTGAGCTTCGGGATGCAATTTCGAAAGAAAATGAAGAAAAGAATGCAATGATTGAGAAATCAAGGCTTAAGGTCAAGCAGCGTGAAGATGAGCTGGAAGATAAAATGGGAGAAGCATTATTTAAGAAAACCAGCAGTGTACCACTTAAAAACATAAAGATAGGCATGTCTGTGAAAATAGTCAATCTTGACCAGGTGGGAAGTGTCCTTACACTTCCGGATGAGGAAGGCAATCTTACAGTACAAGCAGGTATAATGAAAGTAAATGTGAATATCAATAATCTTAAGGCTGTGAAAGAGGAGAAGGAAAATCCCAAGAGAAGCGGCAATGTCAAGGTAAGTGCGGCAAAGGCAAGATCGGTTGCTACGCAGATAGACCTTAGGGGACAGACTCTGGATGAAGCTCTGATGAATGTGGATAAATACTTGGATGATGCATACCTGGGCAGCCTGCCGCAAGTTACAATAATTCATGGTAAAGGAACCGGAGTCTTAAGGGCAGGTATAATGCAGATGTTAAAAAGACATTCCCATGTGAAGTCATACAGAAGCGGCGGCTTTGGCGAAGGCGGAATCGGTGCTACAATAGTGGAAATAAAATAATGGAAGTGATAGCGTGAAAATTCTTGTAAGCGCATGTTTGTTGGGGACAAACTGCAAATACAGCGGGGGAAACAATCTTACACCCAAGGTGCTGGAGCTTTTGAAGGAGCTTAACATTGTACCGGTTTGTCCCGAAGAACTAGGGGGCTTGCTGACACCAAGGGAGCCTTGCGAAATACAAAACGGTACGGGGAAAGAAGTACTCGAAGGAAAATCACAAGTGGTGAGCATAAAAGGCGAGGATGTAACCGGACAGTTTGTAAAAGGTGCGAAAGAAGCACTTAATTTAGCCAGAAAACATTCATGCACAGCAGCAATACTGAAAGCCCAAAGCCCCTCCTGCGGCTGCGGGATTATCCGTGACGGCAGCTTTTCCGGCAAGCCTAAAGAGGGAAACGGCGTAACTGCGCAGCTACTTTTGGATAATGGAATCATAGTAATGACAGAAAATGATTTCGAAGAAAAGCTTAGGGGCCTGAAGTAATTCGGGTCTCTTTTTTTGTCAACAGTACGATTGAATAATTCTGGCAGTATGCTAAATAATGGTATAATAGAATAGTGGGGTATGGCTATTATATGAAAATCCCTGCATAGCTGTCGTGATCCTTGCACGGATTTTGAGAAGTGACTAGCAGAATGAGTATAAGTTTGCAATGATCTATAATTATCATAAATAATTAAACTTGAGGGGGACGAGTACATTGGATAAACAAATGATTGGTAGATGTGGAACTTACTGTGGAGTTTGTGAGTGGAAAGATAGTACAAACTGTCCAGGGTGCCAAGTATGCCAAGGAAAGCCATTTTGGGGTGAATGTTCTGTAGCGAAATGCTCAATCGAAAAGGAGATAAATCATTGTGGAAATTGTTTGGAAGTACCATGTGAAAGATTAACTGCTGCTTATAATACTCCAGGTCACGAAGATAATGGTGAAAGATTGATTAATTTGAAGAACTGGGCAAAAGGTAAAGAAGAATATCTGAAGTTAAGAACTATAAATACAAATGATAAATAAAACTCAACTTATATTTTAGAACAGGTGCCAATATTTAAGGGTCGGGCGTCTATGACCGACTCTGGCTCCGTGGGGCAGGGAACTCTGGATAACAACGTGTTTGCGCTACGGGTTGGCGGGTTAGGTCAAGAGGGTAGACCCAACCATCATCCTGCCGGAGATTTATTTAAAGAAACTTGAAATCTTAGTTTGGAGGAAAAGTTTATGATTATTACACCGAATTATCATTTTAATGGAGAATGTGAACAGGCACTGAAATTGTATGAGAAAGTTTTCAATGGTCAAACAACTGTATTATTGTATTATAGTGATGCAGAACCATCAAATTTGCCTGCCGTGTTGTCAGACAAAGAAAAAGATTATGTATATCATGCAGAGATGATAATTGGTAATCAGCGTTTCTTTTTTTCTGACTCCTTAGACAAAATTCCATGTGGTAAGAATTTATCTGTTTTAGTTACGTTTGATTGCGAATGTGATGTGAAAGCTGCTTATGCGGTTTTGATTGATGGTGGTACCGTGATTACTCCACTGACAGTAACTACATATAGCACTTGTTTTTCATCTTTAGTGGATAGATATGGTATGAGATGGGAGCTGATGACAGAAAATGAAGATTAACAGATGAAGAATTAGCCCTAATTTAATAAAATTAAGTAAGGATTACTAATTTTTTACGGGGTGATACTTTGCGTAGCGAACATGAGATGTTTGATTTAATACTAAACGTTGCACAAGCAGATGAACGCGTGCGGGCGGTTTACATGAATGGTTCCCGTGCTAACCCGAACGTTCAAAGGGACATTTATCAGGATTATGACATTGTATATGTCGTAAAAGAAACTAAGTCATTTTTGGATAACAAGGATTGGATTTCAGCGTTTGGGGAAATAGCAATTGTTCAGGAACCGGATAATAACGATTATGGTTGGGGTATAAACGCAAACTTTAACCGCTCTTATACGTGGCTTATGCTATTTAAGGATGGCATTCGTATTGATTTAAATATTCAAATAAAGGAAGTGATGATTAAAGAATATACAAGTGACAGCTTAACAACTCCGCTATTAGATAAAGATAATTGCTTACCTCAGATACCTGCTTCAAATGACAAAAACTATCATGTTTAGAAGCCTACAGAGCCTCAATACAATGGCTGCTGTAATGAATTTTGGTGGTGTTTGAATAATGTAGCCAAAGGCATTGTAAGAGATCAACTTCCGTATTCTATGCGGATGTATAATGTAATTGTTCGCGATATGCTTGTAAAAATGATTGATTGGTATATTGGAATAAACAGTGACTTTTCTGTATCTGTCGGAATGAGTGGCAAGTATTACAAAAGGTATCTGCCTAAAGAAATATATGAAATGTATGCAAAAACCTATTCCGATAGTGATTACAATAACTTTTGGGCGGCAATATTTACAGCTTGCAAGTTGTTCAGAACAATTGCCCAGCCTGTCGCTGAATATTTTAGATATACCTACAACATAACTGAAGATACAAATATGATGGAGTATTTGATGAGGGTAAAAAATGATTGGTTAAATATGAATTTGTAGCAAATATAGATTATGAGCATGGACATAGGCTAACTATATATGTCGTGAGAGAGATTTATCATTACAAAATCAGTAAAAGCATCTGATTTTGCATTATCGAATATGTACTTTTTACGACATATAAATCAAGGAAAATGTTTCGCACTATATTAATTCAATGTAAAATGTTTAGTGCGAAACATATAATACATATTTATTTTATTTGAAAGGAAAGTGAGAAACATATGAAACCGGCATTAATGGTTATTGATCTTCAAAAAGCGTATTACAGGGGTGAAGCCCTGGAATCAATGGATAATGCATGTGAATATATAAATGCAGTACTTCCATTATTCAGAAAAAAAGGATTGCCCATTATCTGGGTACAGCATATTAGTAGTGAGGGTGGTGCAGTTCCAGGTACGGAAGGATTTGAATTCATTGATTGTCTGAAGCCCGAAGAAGGAGAATATAGAATTCATAAAAAATATGGAAATAGCTTCAACAAGACAAAGTGTGCAGAAATACTTAAGGAAAACAATATTGATACAGTCATAGTTACCGGATACTGTGCTGAATATTGCGTACTTTCTACATACCGTGGAGCAGCAGACCATGATTTGCTGCCTGTAATTCTGAAAAATGGAATTGCAAGTTATAATAAAGAAGGCGTTAAGTTTGTAGAGGATATTAGCAATATAATATCATATGGGGTTCTAGTGAAAGTAATGGAAGGTTAAATATAAATACTCTTGAGAAATGCATATTCCCAGTAGTATAAGATTGGATAAATAGTTTATAGTAAAATGTGTAAAAATGCTTGAAAATAGGTCAAAAGTAAAGAAATCTATGCAAAGGATGGGAATATAATGAAAGCTTACCGTAAAGAACTGCTGTTCAACCTCCCTGCAAGGAGAGAGTATTGGTAAAGATAATAGGGGAATAGTCAAGTTATATCAATAAAAAAAGGAACATCATATGAGCTCTGGTAAGTAGTTTTATACAGCATTGGAAGGCGCTATTTAAAACGGCGAAAAGTTCTGATAGTTAAACATATCGAAAATTGGCATAAAGAATATATAAGCAAGTTGGTAGAAAATAGAACATAAGGGATCAGGTATATACCCGTTATTAGGAGAAGGGTTGAAAAAGGTGATGGATTAAGTTCAACTTAATCCATCACCTTTAGCAGCACAGAAACTAGACATTAAATCTGAAATGTACGACATCGCCATCTTTCATGATGTAGTCTTTGCCTTCGATCCTTAAAAGTCCTTTTTCCTTAGCTGATGCCATATTGCCGCCATGAGCCATTAAATCTTCATAGGCAATTACTTCCGCCCTGATGAAACCTCTTTCTATGTCAGAATGAATTTTACCGGCTGCCTGAGGAGCCGGAGTACCTGCTTTTATGGTCCAAGCTCTTGTTTCTGGAGGGCCGGCAGTTAGAAAGCTTATGAGCCCCAGCAGCTTATAGCTTGCTTGTACAAGCTTATCAAGACCTGACTTATCAAGGCCTAAATCGTTAAGAAATTCGATTCTTTCTTCTCCTGGCAGCTGGGATATTTCTTCTTCTATCTGAGCAGAGACGGCAACAACTTCGGCATCTTCGACAGAAGCAAATTTCCTTACAACGGCTACATGTGGGTTTGTGTTACCGTCATCTGCCAAATCTTCTTCAGACACATTAGCAACATAAATAATAGGCTTTGAGCTTAATAGATTGAAGGATTTAACAAGCTCTTTCTGCTCATCGGACAAATCCAATGTTCTTATAGACTTACCTTCTTCCATTACTGCCATTGCTTTTTGAATTAATTCTACTTCAGCAGCCAGGGTTTTATCACCCTTTGCAGCTTTCTGAGATTTTTGAAGCCTTCTTTCCAGCATTTCCATATCAGAGAGTATCAGCTCAAGATTTATAGTTTCTATATCTCTAAGAGGATTTACACTTCCATCTACGTGCACAATGTTTCTATTCTCGAAACATCTGACTACATGTACGATAGCTTCAACTTCACGTATATGTGAAAGAAACTTATTGCCGAGTCCCTCTCCCTTACTTGCACCTTTTACAAGTCCGGCTATATCGAAAAATTCAATAGCGGTTGGGACGATTTTCTTTGATGCATATATCTCAGCCAGCTTTTCCAGCCTTTCGTCAGGTACTGCAACTACACCTACATTTGGTTCAATAGTACAGAACGGATAGTTGGCAGATTCAGCTCCAGCCTGGGTAATAGCGTTAAAAAGTGTGCTTTTTCCTACGTTTGGCAGACCTACGATTCCAAGCTTCATCTAATTCGTCCTTTCTACGATAAATATATATTTTGTGAGTTTTTAAAATTCAAAATTAATATCATAATGTAAAATTATATTATATATGATAAAAAAGCACAACTTTTACATTCTAGTATCGTTAAGCTATTTAAAAAATAGTTTATTGACATACGAACATATGTTTGGTAATATATTACCAAGAGTTACCTCATATGTATTTAGGAAGGTGTTTATAATGAACTTTACAAGAATTGATTATTTATCAGATGAACAAGTACTATATATTTTTAAGCTGGCGGATATACTGAAAAATACTTGTTCTATGCAGCCGCTTAAAGGCAAAACATTTATATTATTTTTCCCAGAATCAAGTATAAGGACCAGGATTACTTTTGAAAAGGGAATAAAGGATCTTGGAGGGTCAAGCATTTTATTTCCGCCTCAAACTTTAGATAAAAAAGAGGCTATTAAGGATGTTGTGGGATATATAAGTAATTGGGCAGATGGAATAATTGCCAGACACCCGAATATCAGGATCATTGATGAGATGTGTAAGTACTCTAATATACCCATAGTTAATGCAATGACGATGCATAATCACCCATGTGAGATAATGTCGGATTTATATTCGATAAGTAAGCTCAAGCCGGATTTTTTTAAGTTGAACTATGCTTTCGTAGGTGCTAAAGGCAATATTGGTCAATCCTGGTTAGAAGCATCAAAAGTCTTGGGTTTTAATCTGCATCAGGTATGCAGAGCTGGTTACGAGTTAGGAAAAGAGACAGATACATACAAATTCAGTGAAAACTTGAAAGAAACAGTAAAATTATGTGAAGTTGTCCTGACTGATGGCATCCCGGGAGAGCTAAGAAATGAAGAATATATAGCTGAATATCAAATAACAACTGAAGTTATGGAATTGGCACAGGAAAACGCGATACTTAACCCATGTCCTCCATTTGCGAGGGGTGAAGAAGTGTCTAGCGCTGTGATTGATTCCAAATATTTTGTGGGGTATGAATTTAAGAAAAATCTGGTATATGTACAACAAGCAATAATATTATTTTGCTGTGGGATAGCGCTAGATTAAATACATCTAAAAGTTGAGGCAAAATAGCTGGTTTTTATATGCTATATTGTGGTAAAATATAATTCAGAATATGTCTGGAGGATTATAAAATGGAAGAGAAGATTTTTGATTTACTAGAGAAATTATATATAGAAATGCAGAGCACCAATCGGCATATAGAAAAGGTTGAGCAAGAGGTAACGGGAATAAAGCAAGAGGTAACCGGGGTAAAACAAGAGGTAGCCGGAATAAAGCAAGAGGTAACCGGAATAAAGCAAGAGCAAGCTGTTACCAATAATCGCCTTTCTAAGCTTGAGTTAAAAATAGAAAATGATATCTCAAGGAAAATCGATATGCTGTATGAGTTCAGAGATGATGCAATTAATAGATTTGATCGCATTGAGAAAAAAGTAGATGAAATATCTGAAAAAGTTGACAAGCATGACATAAAAATACAGGTAATCGAGGGCGGCAAAAAGAAAAAGGCTTGATAGATAATATAAGTCATATATATTATTTATAGCCTTGATGTACTACTTATAATAATCCATAACATATTTTAAGAACACTGAATTGACCGGCGAAAGCGGTCTTTTTTTATGCGTAACAATATAAAAGGCCCTTTTTAAGTCGAAGTCTTCAATATCGAAGGCCTTTATCCGGCCGAAATTCACATAGTCTTCGATACTTACATAGGACATTATGGAAACTCCAAGTCCCTGGCTTACAGCCTGCTTTATGGCGTCAATGCTGTTGAATTGGGCGGCAATCCTGATGGAAGAGGGACTTATTCCATGTTTCATGAATATCTTTTCGAATTCCAGTCTTGTACCGGAGCCGGATTCTCTATATATGAAGTTTTCATCTCTAATTGCTTCAAAGGACAGTGTAACTGGATTTATTGTGCTGAACTTTTTATTGCAGGGAACAGCTAATACAAGTTTATCCTCTGCTAGTTTGTGGTATTCAAGCTTGCTGTTTTCAATAACAGTACCCACCATACCCAGCTCGTATTTCTTCTCAAGAAGCGCATTAACAACCTGGTTGGAATCGAATTGATCAACAGAGAAGTTTATATTGTTGTATAAATTTCTAAAGCCAAGCATAAGCTTTGGGAGAAGATACTCAGCAGGTACTGTGGATGCAGCTATTTCAACCTTGCCTTCAACTTTTTTTGAAAATTTGTTAAGGGTGAATACTGCATTATCTCTAATATTAATAAGATTGCTTGCATATTCATAAAAAATTTTACCTGCACTCGTTGGCTCAATTTCTTTGCCGGAACGGTCTATAAGCTTGAGACCCAGCTCTTTTTCCAGGGTACCTATGTGGGAGCTTACTGTCGGCTGAGTGAGGTATATGGCATCTGCTGCCTTGGAAAAGCTCCTGAAGCGTACTACATATACAAAGGCTTCGATTTGCCTAAAGTCCATTTATACATCCACCACCTGGTAGGCGAATTTTAAATTAGATGTTCTTTTTGTTACACTGTTCGTGGGTATCCACGTGCAGTGCAGCGAAACATATAGAACATCTTATTTAAAAACGCCGGTTTTATTTGAATGAATTTCAAATACTGATTAATGCAATGCTAATGGTTATAATTATTTGAAATTTACACTATTATATATTATAATTTTAGACGATAAGAGGAGTGAAAGCAATGAATGATTACTATATCGCTGTTTTCGATTCTACGCACTATGCTTTAAAATTTGAGAAGGTAATAAAAAACGGTGGTTTTAGAATAAACATTATGCCTGTTCCCCGGGAAATAACTGCAAGCTGTGGGATTTCAGCAAAGCTGGAAGTTGATGAAATTGAGAAAATAATGGCACTTTCCGTCAAAGAAAATCTGAAGGTTAGCGGTTATTATCATGTAGAATCACAAAATGGTAAGAAAGTATACCATAAAAGCATGTAATTGTTTTTATGGTAGTTTTTTTACTAATTAGCAGACTTTACTTATTTTAAGAAGAGAACTAAACTGGAATGGTATGATTTAATTTATTATGTTTAAATAAAGATATTCTAAAGTTTCTGCTGCGTCATGCGTGAAGCTTGAAGACAGCACGCCGGAAAGAATATCAAATTTGAATTTTAATGTAAGGTGTTTATTGCAAAACATATAGTAGGAGGAAGAAAGTTGAGTAGAAGAGGAAAAATTATAAGAGCGGTTGTTATTTTGATTTGTTTGATAGCAGCAGCCGGGTATGGCTTCACATACTATTTTTTGAACAGTATAAGCATTGAAGGCGGTGCTTCCGGCTATCCTGTACCGGAAAAACGTGTTAATGTTGTAGTAATGGGTGTAGCAAAAGGTCTTGCAGATTCAATTATGCTCTGCAGCTTTGATCCTGATAATGGATCAGTTGATGTGTTTTCAATACCTAGAGATACTTATATTGAAAGAAAGGGGCACAAAACTTCTGCAAACAATAAAATAAATTCTTCCTATGGAAGGGGCGGGGCTGACAATGTGGTTAAAAGTGTATCATCACTTACCGGAGTGGAGGTGCATTACTATATAAAGGTTGATTATGAAGCTGTCAAAGCAATAGTGGATGCTATAGGCGGAATAAAAGTAACAGTACCCATGAACATGAACTATGATGACCCGGCGGATGATTTACATATACATTTTGAAAAGGGACAGGCTGTCAGCAAGGGTGAAGATATAATAAGACTTTTGAGATACCGTAAGAACAATAAAGGCGGAGGATATAAGGAAGGGGACTTGGGAAGAGTAAAGATGCAGCAGGAGATAGTCAAGCTTGGCATGGAGAAAGTATTAAAAGGAAACCTTGTAGCAAACTTCATAAAGCTTCAGGGACCTATAAAAGAGTATGTAAAGACAAACATGTCACCTAAGCAGATGATGTTTTATATTGTCAAGGCAAAGAAAATAAAGAAGGAAAACATTACAATGCAAACAATCCCCGGTAGGGCGGATATGATAAACAGACTTTCTTTTTTTGTGGTTAACAATGAAAAAATGAATGAGGTTTTAAAACTGGTAATAGAGGAATGATTTGACATACTGTAATTCTTTAAATATACTAACTATAGAGTATATTACAAGGGGGTTACAGTATTGTTTAGAAATCTCACTGAAGCTAAGGAGTTTTGCGATTCAAGGGGTGTCAAAATTGTAGACTTCAAAATTACCGATTTGACTGGGAGGTGGCATCATCTCTCGATACCGGTAACTCGGTTGAATGAAAAGATATTTGAGGAAGGCGTTGGATTTGACGGTTCTAGCTATGGCTTTCTTACTGTTGAAAAAAGTGATATGGTTTTTATACCGGATTTAAGTACTGCATTTGTTGACCCATTCTGTGAAGAAACTACCCTAAGTATGATAGGAGATATTCACACTCTGGATACAGGCATCAAAAGGTATGAGGGGGATCCGAGATACATTGCTGAAAAGGCAGAGAAATTTATGGCTTCGACTGGAATAGCGGATGAAAATATAATTGGACCTGAATTTGAATTTTATATGTTTGATCAAATAGCTTTTGAAAGCAAAGCCCATCATCAGGAGGTAACTATAGATTCAAAGCAGGCTGAATGGAACACAAATACAGAGACATCATATAAAAACAATCTGGGTTATAAAGTAAGGCATAAGGGAGGATACCATCTGGCACTTCCCTATGATATAACCAATGATCTGAGAAGCAAGATGACACTTATGCTTGAAGAGCTTGGGATGCCAATAAAATACCACCATCATGAGGTGGGAGGCCCGGGACAAGTGGAACTGGAAGTTGAAGCAGGCAAAATGAAGGATATGGCAGATAAGACTTATATGCTCAAGTACGTAGTAAAGAATATGGCAATCCAAAACGGTAAGAGCGCCACTTTCATGCCTAAGCCTATATTCGGTGAAGCAGGAAGCGGAATGCATATACATATGTGGCTTTATAAGGATGGAAAGCCATTGTTTTATGATAAGGACGGATACTCGGGACTCAGCCAGAATGCATTGCACTTTATTGGAGGACTTCTTAAGCATTCTCCGGCATTATTAGGATTTACAAACCCAAGCACAAATTCATACAAGAGATTGGTTCCCGGTTATGAAGCACCAGTTAGCATTTGTTTTGCTACTTCAAACAGAAGTGCTGTAATAAGAATACCAGGCTACGGGAATAGCCCTGACAGCAAGAGGTTTGAGTTCAGACCTTCTGATGCTACCTGTAATCCTTACCTTGCTTATTCAGCATTGCTGATGGCAGGTTTAGATGGCATTATTAACAAGATAGACCCAATGAAGGAAGGCTTTGGTCCATATGATGTAAATATATTTGAGCTTGCTGATGCGGACAGACAGAAGATAAAAAGCCTTCCCAAGAACTTGGAAGAGGCTATGTGTGCACTTAAGGAAGATAACGAATTCCTGCTAAAAGGCGGGGTATTTACAAAAGAGCTGATAGATATTTGGATAAAGAACAAGCTGGAGAAGGAGCACAATAAGATAAGCATAATTCCGCATCCTTCAGAATTTGAACTTTACTATGATATATAATACTTGATTATATGGCAGCAAAAATTATATTATTAGTATGAGAAGAAATTGCACATATGTAAGGAGTGATAGTATGCAGGAAGCTGTAAAAAAAGCATTGGAAGCTTTAGAAAAGAATGGTATGAAAGCTACATATTTTGATGATTCTGATTCGGCAGTAAACTATTTGATGAAGAATATCAAAATTGAAGCAACAGTCGGAATCGGAGGATCTATGACTGTTAAATCTCTAGGAATACCGGAAAAGCTGATTGAGAGGGGCAATAAGGTATATTTCCATTGGCTGGAAAGCACTCCTCAGGGTATGGACGAAGCAAGGAAGAACGCTGCACAATCGGACGTATATCTATCAAGCACAAATGCCCTTACTGAGGGGGGACAGCTTATTAATATTGATGGAACAGGAAATAGAGTAGCTTCAATGATTTTTGGACCTAAAAAGGTTTATGTAATATGCGGAATCAATAAAATTGCAAAGGACCTGGATGCTGCATTACAGAGGATTAAGGATAATGCATATAAAAACGCAAGAAGGTTAAAGCTTGATACTCCGTGCGCAGTTACAGAAAAGTGTTCAGACTGCAGAAGTCCGCAGCGAATGTGCAATATCACAACAATAATTGACAGAAGACCCAATAGGACTGGCTTTGAGGTTATCATAATAGGTCAGGAGCTTGGTTATTAATTTAGTTTTCATAAATAGAATCAAAAGGCTATATTTGATTAAATCAGCATAGCTTTTTGATTTTTATTTTTTAAGTGAGAAATATAATGAAATTTATAGAATTAGGCTGAATGGTGAACTTCGGCGGGAGGTAGATAATGATGAAAATAATTGTATCCCCGGATTCATTCAAAGGTAGTCTGTCAGCAATAAGAGCTGCTCAAGCAATTGAGGAGGGCATAAAGTTAGTATTCGAAGATGCTGAAGTTGTCAAAGTACCAATAGCAGATGGGGGAGAGGGTACTGTTGATGCTATTATTACAGCAACGAAGGGTGAGATAATATATAAAGAGGTTGTGGGGCCATTAGGCAAGCCCGTAAATGCAAAAATGGCTGTAATAAATAATGGTGCTACAGCCGTAATAGAAATGGCAGAGGCATCGGGGATAATACAGGTAAAGGACAAAGAAAAAAATCCGCTATTTACTACTACCTATGGCACAGGTGAACTGATTCTGGAAGCGATAAACAGGCATTGCAATAAGATAATAATAGGCATCGGAGGGAGTGCAACAAACGATTGCGGAGCGGGAATGGCTCAGGCTCTGGGATTTAAACTGCTTGATGAGTATGGATTACAAATAGGCTTTGGCGGCGGGGAACTGTCAAAAGTAAAAGAAATAAAGATGAGCCCATTGTACGATAAGATAAAAGACGTTGAAATAATAGCTGCATGTGATGTAACTAACCCGCTTTGTGGAGAAAAGGGTGCGTCTGCAATTTTTGGTCCTCAAAAAGGGGCTACACCTGATATGGTCAACCTGTTGGATTCAAATCTTTCATATTTTGCTGGAATTATTAAAAGAGACCTGAAAAAAGATATAAAGGATATACCGGGAGCGGGTGCGGCAGGCGGTCTTGGAGCAGCATTATTAGCCTTCCTTGATGCAAAGCTTACGCGTGGAGTAGAGCTTGTACTTGACGCAGTGAACTTTGATGACAAGTTGAGAGATGCTGATCTTGTGATTACCGGAGAGGGCAGGATAGACGGACAGTCCGTCTTTGGCAAAGTGCCTATGGGGGTTGCAAAAGCAGCAAAGCAGCACGGTGTGCCTGTAATAGCAGTTGGAGGAAGTATAGGAGACGGTGCAGAAGCGTTATATGATGTTGGAGTGGATGCTATTGCATGTATAATAACATGTCCAATGAGCCTTGAATTTGCAATGGCAAATTCATTTACATTATTAAAAAGCGCGGTAGAAAGGTTAATGAGAGTATATGCCATACACAGATAGAAATTTGTTGCCAAATAATCTAGTATAGGTTGAATGAATGTTTAATTTGTTGTAAAATAAACGTGTATTCAACAAAAATTTTAAGATATACAAAATATTTTTAATCTGGGGGGTGGGTTTAATGATTAAAAATTTTGATGAGTTATTAGAAGCTGCAAAGAAACAGAAGAAGATGAAGATTGTTGTGGCTGCTGCTCAGGATGAAGATGTGATCAAGGCAGTGAGCCAAGCAAAGGAAATGGGTCTTGCAGAGCCGATGTTGGTGGGTGACGAGGATAAAATAAAAAAGATCATGGAGAATTTAAAAATCCGCAGCAGTGAGTATGAGATAATTGATGAGCCGGATTTAGTTCAAGCAGCTAGAAAGTCTGTAGAAACAATCAGAAATGGGAAGGGTGACTTCCTTATGAAGGGACTTCTTCAGACTGCGGATATCATGAGAGCTGTTCTGGACAAGGAAATAGGGCTTAGGACCGACAATCTTATCAGCCATGTTATGGTGCACGAAGTGCCGAACTACAAGAAACTGCTTTACAACACTGATGGAGGTATGAATATAGCACCAAATCTTGAGCAGAAGGTACAGATATTAGAAAATGCAATAATAGTTTGTAAAGCAATGAAAATGGACAAGATTTATGTTTCATGTCTTGCAGGTGCGGAGACTGTTAATCCGAAGATACAGGCAACTGTTGATGCAAAAGCAATAGCAGACATGAAGGATAAGTGGGAAGCACAGGGAGTTGTGGTACAAGGACCGGTTGCCCTTGATCTTGCAATAAGCAGTGAGGCATGTGCTCACAAAGGCTACAAGATGGAAGGCTGCGGTAATGCTGATATACTGCTTGCTCCCTGTTATGAAGTAGGAAATGTTTTAGGAAAGTCTCTGACCTATTTTGCAGGGGCAAAATCTGCAGGGGTCATAATGGGTGCCAAGGTTCCTATAATACTTGTTTCAAGAGCAGACACATCAGAGACCAAGCTCTTATCAATAGCTCTTGGAAGCATAATTGCAGGACAACTTACATAATTATAAGACATTCCATTGAATTAATCACAAGACCGTCTGATTGATTCAATGTGAAAATTATAGTATGATTTGTATAATTAATATTTTGTAAGGGGGAAAAAACAGTGAAGCAATTGATGTCAGGCAATGAGGCGATTGCCAGAGGCGCGTATGAAGCTGGAGTTAAAGTGGCTGCAGCTTATCCGGGCACACCAAGCACAGAAATACTGGAAAACATTGTAGAATACAAGAATGATATTTACTCTGAATGGGCACCAAATGAGAAGGTAGCAACAGAAGTTGCAATTGGGGCATCTATTGCAGGGGTAAGAAGTTTATCTGCAATGAAGCATGTTGGTCTCAACGTGGCAGCCGACCCGATATTCACATATTCATATCTTGGAGTAAATGCGGGATACATACTTATTACCGCAGATGACCCAAGTATGCATAGTTCACAGAATGAGCAGGATAACAGGTATTATGCAAAATTTGCCAAGATGCCTATGATTGAACCTAGCGATAGCCAGGAGTCAAAGGATTTCTTGAAAGAAGCATATAGAATCAGTGAGCAGTTTGATACTCCTGTACTCTACAGAGTGACGACAAGAGTATGCCATAGTAAGAGTATAGTTGAGCTGGGGGAAAGAACAGAAGTTGAGCCTAAGAAATATGAAAGAAATATCCCCAAATATGTATCATCTCCTGCTAATGCAAAAGTTGCCCGCATAAGAGTTGAAAAAAGATTAAAGGCACTTGAAGAATATGCAAATAACTCACCTCTTAATAAGGTTGAATATAATGAGAATGCAAAGGTAGGCATAATAACAGCAAGTATTTCTTATCAGTATGTAAAGGAAGTATTTGAAGAAAATGCTTCATATTTGAAGCTGGGCTTCACATATCCGCTGCCAATGGAGCTTATTAGAGGATTTGCTTCTAAGTTTGAGACGGTATATGTGGTTGAAGAGCTTGATCCCTTTATGGAAGAGCAAATAAAGGCTGCAGGAATAAAGGTTATAGGAAAAGAGCTTATTCCGGATATGTATGAACTCAATCCTGACATTATTGCAAAAGCTCTTTTGAATAAGGAAAACGAAATAAAGAAAGTAAATGCAAAGGTTGTAGGAAGACCCCCGGTTCTGTGCCCTGGTTGTCCGCACAGGGGCTTCTTCTACACCATGTCCAGGAAGAAAAATACTGTCATAACAGGTGATATAGGCTGTTATACCCTAGGCGGCTCAGCACCACTTAATGCAATTGACTCTGTTATATGTATGGGTGCAGGCATCAGTGCAGGTATGGGAATGGCTAAGGCATTTGAAGTAACGGGTAATGACAAGAAGGTATTCGGAGTAGTAGGAGACTCAACTTTCTTCCACTCAGGAATAACCGGAGCTATTGATATAGTGTACAACAAAGGCAAAATGGTGCCTGTAGTGCTTGACAACAGAATTACAGGGATGACCGGACATCAGGAGAATCCGGGAACAGGAAAGACTCTTATGGGTGAAGATACAATACAGATAGATCCGGTTGAAGTATTGAAAGCAATAGGTTACAAAACTGTCAAAGTAGTTGACCCTTGTGACCTTAAAGCAATGGATGAAACCGTTTCCGAGGCCGAAAACAGCAAGGAGCCTTACGCAATAGTAACAAAGAGACCTTGTGTGCTTATTAAGGGTTTGCCTCCTTTCAAGACAAAATGTATTGTCAAGAGTGATAAATGCAAGAAGTGCAAAATGTGCCTGAATGTAGGATGTCCTGCAGTATACATGAAAGACGGTTCAGCATACATTGATCAGTCAATGTGTGTAGGTTGCGAGGTCTGCATGCAGGTTTGCAAATTCGATGCTATAGAGAAGGTTGGTGAATAATATGAGTGATGTTAAAAACATATTATTGGTTGGCGTCGGCGGACAGGGAACAATTCTTGTCAGCAGGATATTGACTGCAGGGCTTATGAAAGCCGGTTATGATGTGAAAATGTCTGAGGTGCATGGAATGGCACAGAGAGGTGGAAGCGTAACTACACAGGTAAGATATGGCAAGAAGGTTTATTCTCCGATAATAGGTAAAGGCCAGGCTGATATACTCGTTTCCTTTGAGAAGATGGAAGCGGTGAGATGGGCTGAATATCTTAAGCCGGAGGGAATTGTAGTAGTTAATAACTATGAGATACCTTCAATGCCTATTGCAAGCGGAAAGGAAGAATATCCTCAGGGACTTGTCGAAGCACTTCAAGGTGCATTTAAAACGGTTGTAATTGACGCAGGCAAGGTGGCAGAGGAACTGGGGAATATTAAAACACAGAATATAGTACTCCTTGGTGCTTTGGTGAAGGCTCTCAAAATGGATGAAATCGATTGGGAAGAAATAATAAGGGAGACCATAAATCCAAAATTGGTTGACATCAACATAAAGGCATATAATAAAGGAAAAGAGCTTTAAGTGGAAAAGGAAGCTGCATATTAATGTGCAGCTTCCTTTTTTAAAACGGCAAGGAATGCTATAATATACATATAATATTTGATCGCGATATTGAAAAGGTAAGGGTTAATTGATGGAAAGTTATTTAAAAGGGTTGAATGAGGAACAACTGGAAGCAGTAAAGCATAACGAGGGGCCATGTATGGTGCTGGCAGGACCAGGTACCGGGAAGACTACCGTAATTACCTCCAGGATAGCAAATCTCATAGAAAAAAAGGTTGTACCTCCTGAAAACATACTGGTTGTAACCTTTTCAAGAGCGGCGGCAAACGAAATGAAGGAAAGGTATGTGAAGCTTTCTGGAACTGAGAGCGCAAGAAAAGTAAGCTTTGGCACCTTTCATTCGATTTTTTTCAAGCTGTTGAGGGAGCATATGGGCTATAAGCTGGAAGACCTGCTGGATGAGAATCAGAAGTTTAATGTATTAAGAAATATTATAAGAGGACTAATAGCGGAATTTGCAGAGGATGAGGGGCAGATAAGGGAAATAATAAGTGATATGGAATATATCATAAGTACTATGTCCGATGCAGCAAGCTATAAGCCAAGCTCCTGTGAAAGCAGACAGCTTATAGAGATTATGGAGGCTTACAGGGTATTTAAGCAACAGTCTCATAAGTATGATTATGATGATATACTTAATGACTGCTTCTATATGCTTGAAAAAGATGCTAAGATTTTGAATGAAACTAGAAATAAATTCAAATATATACTGGTAGATGAGTTTCAAGACATAAATGCGCTGCAATTTGAAACAATAAAGCTGATAGCAGAACCTCTCAATAATATTTTCATTGTAGGGGATGATGACCAGTCGATATATGGATTCAGGGGTGCAGCCCCGGATATACTTTTGAACTTTGAAAAGCTTTATCCGAAGTGCAGCAAGGCATACCTGAAAAATAATTATAGGACTACAGGAAACATATTAACCTCCGCATTATCAGTCATAAACACAAACAAAAACAGATATTCCAAGTATCTCGAATCAGTAAACAGCCAAGGTAGCTTTCCTGTAACCTTTGAAGCAGACGATTTTGAAGCAGAAGCCAAGACTATAGCTACAAGGATAGGGCAAATTAGCGGAAGCGGTATGAAATTTTCGGATTTTGCTGTGATATACAGGACAAATCTTCAGTCAAGAGCAATCATTGATGCATTTATGGATGCAGGGATTCCTTTTGTCACCCTTGATGGGATAATATCTATGTATAACCATTGGATTTTCAAGGATGTCATGAGTTATTTCAAACTTGGAACAGGTCTTTGGAACAACAGGGATATAATAAGAATAATAAACAAACCTAAGAGATATATAAGCAGAGAAACGCTGGAGAAAGCAGAGAAGCAGAGCGGTGATTTTCTGCAAAGCATAATGAATCAAAGCAGCTTAAACAGGCTGCAGGTAAACGGAATGCTTGAGTTTAAAAATGACATAAAAAGACTTGGGGTTATGAACCCTCAGAATGCAGTAAAATACATAAGAAATGTAATAGGTTACGATGAATATCTTAAGGAATATGCAGCTTCAAAGGGAATAAGCACAAAAGGACTTAGAGAGACTATTGAAGAAATTGAAAGCTCAGTTTCGAGTTTCCAAAGTATAGCGCTTTATATGCAGCATGTAGCTTTGGTGGCTGAAAGGCTGGGAGAAAAGGGTTTTAAAGATTTGGGGCACAACAATGTAAAGCTCCTTACAATGCATAAAGCAAAAGGACTTGAATTTAACATCGTATTTCTCTGTGGCTCTGTAGAAGGTCTCACGCCATACATAAAGGATGATTCAGATACTGACTTTGAAGAGGAAAGAAGACTTTATTATGTGGCTATGACAAGGGCGAAAAGAGAACTGTATATAACCATTCCTAAGCATAGATACGGCAAAGCAGTGAAGCCTTCACGCTTTGTTGAGGAATTTAAGAAGTGCATTGATTACAGCCGGCAGGTTCATATAGGGCAAAAGGTTTATCATAAGATATACTATGATGGAGTTATAAAGGAAGTTATCGACAGCAAGGAAGGTGCAAGGATAAAGGTGGATTTTGACGGCAGTTTGAAGGATCTGAAACTTAAGACTTGTCTTGAACATGAAATCATAAGGCTTTTATAGCGCTTATATTATATGAGGAAGGGACTATATATATGGATAGGTTGCCGGAGGTATTTAGATTTCAGATAGGAGGAAAATTATGAACTACGTAAGGGTAATAAGAATTTCCGGAAGCTTTTTTGCAAGGGAATTTAAAAAGCCGGAAAAAGTCCGCAAGAAGGTGCAGTATAGAGAGGTGGATGAAAAGACAGTAGCAGAACAGTTTCTTAAAGGTGATGCCGCAGTTGAGGTTGTATTTGAGGATTCTGACAGAGAGTCTATTATGCTGAATTGGGAAAGCGATCAGGAACTTATTAAGAAATATCTTGGAAACAGATTTATAGGGTATAAGTCTTAGATAAACATAGATGAGGAGGGGTCTAATGTACAGGTTCAGAAAAGTTGCACAGGCTGATAAAGACAGGGTACTGGAGATTTCGTCAATAATATGGAAAGGACATGATTTTATAAAATATGTTTTTGACGACTGGGTAGAGGAAACAGAAGGGGAGTTCACACTGGGAGAAAAAGATGGAGTTGTAGTAGGTTTTGCAAAATATACAAAACATAATGATATGGAAGCTTGGCTGGAAGGTATCCGGGTAGATGAAAAGTATGCAAACCAGGGTTTTGGAAAAGCAATCACTCAGTATTATATAAGCAGAGCAAAGGCAGAAGGTGTAGAAACCATCAGACTAAGTGCCTGGATAGAAAGCAAAGAAAGCATTAAAATTGCAGAAGGCTTAGGCTTTAAGAAGGATGGGTATTTCACAACGGGTTGCAAAGAACTTGACAAAGCGGCAGTCTGCACTTCTGCACCAAAAACAGTCATAAACATCATGAGTACAGCGACAGCTTGGGACCTAATAACAAGAGGCAATGCATACTATATGTCAAATGGATATATAAGCTATGGCTGGACCTTTAGAAAAGCCACCTATGAGCTTATTGACAGGCTTGTGAAGGATAAATGCGTATATGGGGTGCTTAGAGAAGGCAAATTGTCTTCGATAATGGTGCTGACAGAAGATTCACATAAGGATAGAGGACTCAATATAGGTTTTATTGATGGGGATATGGGTTCAATGAAGGACCTTGTTGATTTTGCAGAGCAGCAGGCCATAAAGCAGGAAATGGCATATTGTGGGATAATGGCACCGATTGATGAAAGACTAATTAACGTCCTGGAACTCAGCGGCTTTGAGTTTTTAAGCGATAGCTACAGAGAAGTTAGTGTATTCGTATATTGTATGAAATTATTAGGATAATAGCTATATGTTTATTCACTGAAATATTTGGGAATACTCCATAGATGAAAATCATTTATGGAGGTTTTTATGAGGAACGTTGAGTTAAGTGTAAACAGCAGAACTGAATCAGGCAATAATCAGACAAGAAAGCTTAGAAAAGAGAACAGCATTCCTGCAATACTCTATGAAAAGGGCGCAAAGGGAAGACTTCTTAAGGTTGATGAGCTAGAACTCAGAAATATGATAGCAAAAAATGGGGAGAATGTGATAGTAAAGCTTAGGGTGGATGGTATGGATATACCCGCAGTCATAAAAGAGGTGCAAAAGGATCACTTGAATGAGCACCTTATACATGTGGATTTCCAACCGGTGACAATTCATGAAATAATTCATGCAGAAGTACCTATATTAATAGTAAACGTGGAGAGAGTTGAAAAGAGCGGTTGGGTAATAAACAAGCAGATGACAGAACTTGAGATAGAGGGTGAGGTTGAGAAAATCCCGCCTGCAATAACAGTTGATGCATCAAAGTATAAAGTTGGGCAGGTTCTTAGAGTAGCTGACCTCGAAATATCAAAGGAGCTGTCAATAGTTAATGAAGAAAATGAGGTAATATTTTCAATACTGCCCACTAAGGATGAGCCTATAAACTTGGTATTTGACAGGGTTGAGCCTGAACTAGTAAATAAAGGAAAACATGATAATAAATAAGATAAATAGAGATAGCGGCAAAGCCGCTATCTCTATTTATCTATAATTATTGCTTGTCTAAGCTGATCGAGTATAGTAATATTATGTTAGAAAGATTAATTAACAGGAGGTAGAAAAATATGAATTATAAAGCAGATATAGGAGTTTTTGGAGGTTCAGGTTTTTATTCCTTTCTTGAAAATGTTGAAGAGGTTGATATAGAAACTCCTTATGGCAGCCCTAGTGAGAAAATATCACTGGCGAAAGTAGGAGATAAGACAGTTGCTTTTTTACCCAGACATGGGAAAAAACATTCATTCCCTCCGCATATGATACCTTACAGGGCAAATATGTACGCTATGAAAATGCTTGGAGTAAAGCATATAATAGCACCTACAGCATCAGGAAGCCTTCAGCCTCACATAAAGCCGGGTGAATTCGTAGTATGTGATCAGTTTGTTGATAGAACCTGGGGTAGGAAGGATACCTACTTTGAAGGTCCGGAAACAAAGCATGTAAGTTCTGCCGAGCCATATGATGAAGGCTTGAGGAATCTAGCAATAAGAGCGTGCGGGGAAGCAGGAGTCATTGTACATAAAAAGGGCACTGTAGTAGTAATACAGGGACCTAGGTTTTCAACTAAAGCTGAAAGCAGATGGTTCAGCAAAATGGGCTGGGAAGTCATTAACATGACTCAGTATCCGGAATGTATGCTGGCAAAAGAACTGGAAATACCGTATGTAAATATTTCACTGATTACTGATTATGATGCAGGACTGGAAGGAAATGAAGACATAAAGCCTGTTACAGAAGAAGAGGTATTCAGAGTATTCAATGCCTGCAACGAAAAGATAAAGAAAGTAATATACCAAATGATAGAGAAGCTATAATCACTATATAAAATAAGTGTACATACTAGTGCCTCGTAACGTAATTTACTTCTAGGGCATACGAGGCACTGAACAGATGAAGTGCATTTTTAACACTTGTATACTAGAAATAAGTTGTGTTAAAAAGCACTAGATATATTGGAGAGTAGAGAAATGAATGGGAAACTCATTGTAATAGAGGCTGGCGGCGATGCCAGCGGTAAAGCCACTCAGACAAAAAAACTTTTCAGCAGATTGAAGGAGAACAAGTTCAACATCAGGAAGGTTGAATACCCAAATTATAAGAGTAATTCATCAGCACTTGCAAAAATGTATCTGAATGGTGAATTCGGCTATAGGCCGGAGGATGTAAACGCCTATGCAGCATCAACTTTCTATGCGGTTGACCGGTTTGCTTCATATGTAAAGGAGTGGAAGTCATACTATGAAAACGGTGGAATAATACTGGCAGATAGGTATACAACCTCCAATATGGTGCATCAGGCATCAAAAATAGATGATGAAGCGGAACGGAATAAGTATCTGGATTGGCTTTGGGATCTGGAGTTTATAAAGCTGGGTCTCCCGGTTCCTGATATGGTAATATTTCTGGACGTTCCACCAGTAATAACCAATAATCTGATTTCTAACCGAAATAATAAAATAACCGGGGGCGCAAAGAAAGACATACATGAAAGCGATAAGGAATACCTTGGAAAGTCGTATCTGAATGCTTGCCGTATAGCTGAAAAATATGGTTGGAAAAGGATTGTGTGCACTGTGGACAGTTATTTAAGAAGCATTGACGATATTCATAATGAAATATATGACTATGTATCGAAAAACCTCTCAATTAAATGAGAGGTTTTTCAAAAAGGATGCAATCTCATCTGCAAACCTAAAGGATTGCAGTAAAAGAAGAAGCTTTACAGTTTTTGATATTACCTAATAATAATTTTTTTCAAATATATTTTTAATTTCCACTACGTTTTTTGTGAGCCCTAATGCAACAATAAGTTTGATTCTGGCTTTCTGCCCTGGAAGGTTGTCTCCCATAATTACACCTCTGTTGGTTAGTTCTTTACCTGCTCCAGGATATCCATAGCTGTCCAGAACCTTTCCCATAAGACAGCGTGATACAAGCACTACAGGTATACTTTTAGACAGTGCATACTCTACTCCGGTAACCATTGATGGAGGGATATTCCCCCTTCCCATACCTTCTATGACAATTCCGTGTGTACCTGAATCTACGCAAAAATGCAGCAGCTTATCATCCATACCACAGGCGGTCTTTAGTAGGTCTACACGGCTGTCGACTGCTTCTGCAGCAATGTATTGCCTTTTTGTATAGTTATGATAAAAATATGCTTTATCGTTGTCAATAAATCCGATAGGACCAAAATCAGCACTCTTAAAGGTATCCAGAGTGTGAGTGTTGGTCTTTGTTACCTGTGCGGCGGAGTGTATTTCGTTGTTCATTACTACAAGTACACCTCTGTTATAGGCTTCATCCGAGGCTGCAGCACAGGTTGCAGCTATAAGGTTAACCGGTCCGTCGAAGCCCAGCTCAGAGCTGCTTTTCATTGACCCGACAAATACAATGGGTTTATTTGAATTTGATGTAAGATCCACAAGATATGCTGTTTCCTCCAAGGAGTCTGTACCATGAGTTACAACTGCACCATCGAAGCCTTCGGTCTCCAGCTTGTGCTGTATGGCCTTAGAAAGTTCAAACATTTTCTCGGGAGTCATGTGAGGTCCTGGAATATTACTGAAATTAAGTATATCTATATCTGCAATTCTCCCAAGGCCCGGTGTCATCTGTAATATTTGCTCTCCAGTAATTGCAGGCACTGCCGCATTAGTTTTTTCATCAATTCTCATGGCAATTGTACCACCGGTGAAAACTATGATAATTTTTTTCATTCTCTTTCCCCCTGAATTATAGTCAAGTTATTCTATTAAAATAATAAAGATGTAAAAAATTTTTGAATATAGACAATAAAAAAGTAAGGGATTGATGTCTGTTTTACAACAACCCCTTGAAAATTCAATATTACGCGTTTACATTCAATATTTGCAGGTCGCTGACTATTTTAATCCTATTTACCTCAGGATCTTCAGTTCCCTGAACATAAAGCTTTGCGGCTTTCAATGCCTTTACATAGTTAACTATTTCCTGTGTTACTATTTCACCGGGACAGAGTACCGGTATCCCGGGAGGATAAGCCATCAGAAATTCTGCACTGATAAGTCCTATACTGTCCTCGATGGGTATTGATATAGTCAGACTGTTGAAGGCATCCCTTGGAGTCAGGACACTCTCCGGAATGTTTGGTGTGCCCAGTACTTCAGACCTGGCAATTTCCTTGCAGTTTTGCTCTGCGCTTATCTCTTCCAGAGCCTGCAGAAGTTTATCTACTTTTTCTTTTGTATCACCAAAGGAGAATACACAAAGAACATTATAAAGGTCAGACATTTCAGGCTGTATAAAGTACTTCTCGGCAAGGATTCTTTCCAGTTCATAACCGGATAGACCGATATCCTTTGAAGTAATAGTTATCTTTGTCGGGTCGAAGCCATAGGCGCCTTTTTTCTTAAGTACATCTTCACCGAAGCAGTACAAGCCTTTGATTTTATTTATTCTTTCTCTTGCATAATTAGCTAAATCTATAGCAGAATCTATTAGTTCTTTACCCTCTGTAGCAAGTTGCATTCTTGCACAATCGAGGGAGGCGAGAAGTACATATGACGGGCTTGTGGTTTGAAGGAGACTCATTACAGTTTTAACTCTGTTAACATCAACAATTCCTTTCTTCACATGCAGCAGAGAGCTTTGAGTCATGGAGCCTACAATTTTATGAGTGCTCTGTGAACAGATATCTGCACCTGCATCCATGGCTGATATAGGAAGCTTGTTGTTGAAGTGAAGGTGAGGACCGTGAGCTTCATCCACTATAAGAGGAATATTATACTCATGAACTATTTTGGCTATTTGAACTATATCAGTAGAAACACCATAATAGGTCGGATTTACAATAAGCACAGCTTTTGCATCTTTGTTCTGTTCCAGCGTTTTTCTTACAGTCTCAGGTGTAACATTAAGGGCTAATCCTACGTTTGTGTCAATTTCAGGGTGCATATATACAGGATTGGCACCACTCAGTATTATGCCGGCTGTAATAGATTTATGAACGTTTCTAGGGATTATTATTTTGTCTCCCTGACTTACAACGCTCATTATCATTGCCTGTATTGCACCAGAAGTACCGTGTATTGAAAAGAAAGTGTAATCGGCGTTATATGCATCAGCAGCCAATTCCTGTGCTTCTTTTATTACGCCTGTCGGCTTATGTAGACTGTCAACCTGTTTAAAAACTGTTACATCTATTGATAAAACGTTCGTACCCACGAAATCCCTGAATTTCTTGCTCATTCCATGGCCTCGCTTATGGCCTGGAACATGGAAAGGGATGGTATCATTATTATGGTATTCTAATAGGGCATCAAACATTGGAGTTTTTGTTTGATCTAATTTATACATTTTTACACCTTCCTTCCGGTTGAGAAAATTATTATAAATAGGAATACTAAAATAAAAAAGCCCGAAACTTCGATGCATAAGTTCAGGCTTTTGCAGAGCGATTTTTAGTTTTGTTATTTAAATGCCAAATTCATTATATGGCAAACAAATTCAAAATACAATAGCTTTTTTTTGAAAATCTTAATAAAAATTCATAGCAAGCTTATGAAAGCGTAAAAGCCTACAGAATCAGAGGCCACAAGGATTTATCAGCTTCATTCGGAAGAGAAAAAAAAGTCAAAATAAATCACATGTCGCATTATTATACATTCTTTCCTGAAATCAAATTTTTAACATACTTTGGAAGTGCAAAACAGGCATTATGGATATCTTTATGGTAGTATTTTGTATCAAAATCAGGGATATTCTGTATATTCACTTTTTCCGGGTCATATTTCTTTGAGCCCATTGTAAAGCTCCAGTAAACACCTGGATATGTAGGTATAGCGGCCATATAAAGCTTGGTAATAGGAAATACATTGCTAACATCACCAAATACTTTTTTAACTACCTGTGGGAGATAGAAGGGGGTCTCTGTTTGAGCAACAAAAATCCCGTCGGTAGTCAAGCAGTCATATAAGGAACTGTAGAAATTGACGTTAAAAAGTCCTTCGGCAGCTCCAATCGGATCGGTAGAGTCAACAATAATAACATCAAACTCGTTTTTATGCTCAAGAACATATTTGATGCCGTCACCTATAAAGACTTCAGTTCTAGGATCAGAAAGTCCGCAGCTTATCTCAGGAAGGTACTTCTTTGAAAGCTCAACAACCCTTTCGTCAATTTCACATAGAACTGCCTTTTCTACGGATTTGTGTTTTAATATTTCTCTTATGACACCTCCGTCCCCACCTCCAACTACCAATACTCTTTCAGGATTCTTATGTGTGAAAAGCGGGATATGAGTTATCATTTCATGATATACATATTCGTCCCTTATGGTTGTTTGAACAATACCATCCAGAAGCAGCATCCTTCCAAATTCATATGTATCCAATATAGCAAGCTCCTGATATTTTGTCTTTTCAGTATGTAAGGTTTCTTTCACCTTGTATGTCATTGCAGCGTTTTCAATCTGTGCTTCTCTAACCCACAAATCCATATATATTCTCCTCCTCATTTTATTTATCGCATATATTATGAGTTTTAGCGCTAGTGCTTACTATGAAGCAGCGCAAATGTCATCCTGAGCAAAGCGAAGGATCTTGACCCTCAAGGAATACTTATGAGTAATTGCTCAGGAATACTCTTAAGATAAGATTCTTCACTACGTTCAGAATGACTCAAGCGAGATATTGAAGCCATTTTGCGTTACTTATTAGTAGTTACACCAGAACCATACTTATTCTCAAGGAAATGTACGATATTGTAAGTTGAATGCGGTTTTTTCAATAGACCGGTCATTTCCTTTATACATTTCATTCTGACTTGGGAACTGAGTATCTGGTCAATAAGAATAGGTATCTTATTAACATCAGAGGTAGCAACCGAAGCACCTGAGTTAAGCAGGAACTCGGCATTTTCGTACTCCTGTCCCGGCAGAGGAGAGAATATCACCAATGGTTTTTCCTTGCTTAGTATCTCAGCTGTTGATACGCCGCCGGGCTTGGTTACTATACAATCAGACAGCTCCATAAGCTCATGGATGTTGTTTATAAACCCATATACCACTAGTTTGTTTTTTGTGGATAAGCTCTTGAGCTTTGCCTCAAGTCTGTTATTTCTGCCTGCAATTGCAATAATCTGAGCATTATTCATATAGCTGTCGATTGCTTTTACGATATCGTTGATTTCACCCAGCCCAAGACCTCCTCCCATTACAAGTATGGATTTTTTATCTTCAAGCTTAAGTTTATCCAGTAATTCTTTCCGATTATGAACTTCACTAAATTCCTTTTTTATAGGAATACCAAACGGAAGAGCCTTTTCTATGTTAACACCAAGATTCTCCATTACATAGGTCAAGTCCTCGTGGGGTATTACATAATAGTCGGTATTATCGTTTATATAAGAGGAATGGATATTGAAGTCTGTGACTACAGTTATCAACGGGCAATCAATCCTTTTTTTATGTTTTAGGCTTGAGATAATTGCTGCAGGAAAACTATGAGTGCAAATAATAATATCCGGTTCAAATTTTGTGGTAGTTTTTCTGAGCTTGCTGGACATCAGTTTATTTGCTATATCATTTATATCAATTAAAGGGTCAAGTCTGTTGGTCTTCTCATAAAGCTTTCCCCATGCTTTGGGATAAAACTTCAATATATTCAGATAACTATCCAGAATAACCTTGTCCAGAATAGGACTTATAAAGCTTATAGTGTTGATTATTCTTACTCTTGACGAATTGTTCTGGCGTATGAACTCATTCCTCAATGTATGGGCTACCTGATCATGACCGTTCCCAATAGAAACAGAAAATATAAGTACATTCACGTTATCACTCCCTTAAGTACATCGATAGTCTTACTATCTTTATGAAACAGTTATTAATATAACTCTTAGTATAGCACAAAATGTAAATTTTTCTAGATATATATGTTGCGAAAAAGATTTATCATTTACATAAGCTGTAGTAGCATCTGCTTTTGCGTTAATAAAATATAATATCAAATTCAATACATTCGGGATAATAGCCTGTAAAACGTCAAAAACTGAGGATTTAATTTTTATCAGTTTTACAAAACCTTACATATTTCATTGAAGGAAAATTCTACAGAATATTGAATATTATTAAAGCAGTATTTATATGGAGGGATGAGAATGAAAATAGATTTTGAATATATGGATAGGCTGCTAATCACAAAAATCAATGGGGATATTGACCACCATTCCTGTGAAGAGATTAGAGCCAAAATTGACAAGGAGATTATACTAAAGAACCCCAAGTCGATTCTCTGGGATATGGAGCATGTAGGCTTTATGGACAGCTCAGGAATTGGAGTTTTAATTGGACGATATAAACTCATAGCAAATTATGGAGGCAAAGCAGGAATGATAAATATTAAGCCTCAGATAATGAGATTGTGTGAAATATGCGGACTTCAGAAGATAATCTGTATATATCCTAATAAAAAGCAAGCCATTGCGAGTATAAAGGAGTGTTAACATAATGAAAATAGACAATGAAATGAAACTTGAATTCGTAAGCAAATCACAGAATGAAAGCTTTGCAAGATCTGTGGTTGCAGCATTTGTAGCACAACTGGATCCAACGATAGAAGAACTGGCTGATGTTAAGACTGCAGTGTCTGAAGCAGTTACCAATGCCATTATACATGGATATGCAGATAGAGCTGGTACTGTAGTTATTGTTTCAAGAATTATTGGCATAACTGTAGAGATAGAAGTAAGGGATTCTGGAACTGGAATACCAGATATAGAACTTGCCAGACAGCCGCTTTATACTTCAAAGCCGGAACTTGAAAGATCGGGGATGGGTTTCACTGTCATGGAAACTTTTATGGACAAAGTGGAAATAGAGTCGCATCCAGGGGAAGGCACAATTGTACATATGACTAAAACTATAAAGACAGCTTGACGGGGTATGACTATGGAACGGGTTGAGCTTACTCAAAATGAATTCTTAGAACTTATACAGAGTGCACAAAACGGAAATTCAGAAGCAGAGAACTTTCTGGTTGAAAACAATATCGGATTGGTGAGAAGTGTTGTCAGGAGATTCTTGAACAGAGGCTGTGAATATGACGATTTAATTCAGATAGGAAGTATTGGCCTCCTAAAGGCGATTAAAAAGTTTGACTTCAGCTTTAATGTAAAGTTTTCAACCTATGCAATACCTATGATAATTGGCGAAGTAAAGAGGTTTCTAAGGGATGACGGAATAATAAAGGTTAGCAGGAACCTTAAAGAAATAGCCAATAAAGCACATATTGCAAAGGAAACACTTGAAAAGGATTATGGAAGGGAGCCTACGATATCAGAAATTGCTTCTGTACTGGAAATTTCTAAAGAAGAGCTGGTAGTAGCACTGGAATCTGTACAAAATACTGAATCTCTTTATGAAACTATACATCAGGATGACGGTTCTCCAATACTTTTAATAGACAGAATAAGCTGCAATGAAGGAGAAGACATTGATATAATTGATAAGCTTGCATTAAAAGAGGTACTGTCAGCTTTGGAACCTAAAGAACGTCAGATAATAATGCTTCGCTACTTCAAGGACATGACCCAGTGTCAAGTGGCTGGAATATTAGAAATGTCACAGGTTCAGGTGTCAAGAGTTGAAAAGAAAATAATCAGCAAGCTAAGGCAGAGCATTATTTAGTGCTTTTTAACACAACTGATTTCTAGTATTCAGGCGTTAAAAATGCACTTCATCTGTTTAGTGCCTCGTTGACCCTAGAAGTAATATACTATACGAGGCACTAGAATATATTCTATACGTTTTATTATACGTAAGGTCGTGCAATTGATGCATGACTTTTATTTTTTGTTATAGTTTCGGATACGTATTATTTTGACTTAGTAGCCAATAATAATCATATATGCTGTACTGGAATGGAGTTTTGTGAAATGAAGATTCTTAAGTTCTTTCTTGTATTATCAGTAGTAATAACCATAGGTTATTTTTCATGGAGCTATTATACCGGCAGGCTTCTTCAAGAAAAGCATGGAAGGGGTATACTTGTTTTTGAAGGATGCTGCAATTCAACTAAAGTATCTTACCCGGAGCGATTTTTATGTATATGAATAAAAGGGCAAAGCTTTTAAAAAGTGCTATAAACTTCGAGAATGAGACTGAAAAGGAGATAAGAAGCGACATAGAAGTGAGCGTACTAAAAAATAGTATTAGAGTATTCGAGCATAAGCACTAGTGATTTCTCAGGAGGTATTGGCTTTTGAATACAAAGATGAGTTCAAAGCAGTATGAAGAATATATTAAGGACAAATTACCTAAACCCAAGTACCTGAAAAACTGTATCGCAGCATTTATAGTAGGGGGATTCATTTGCGATGTGGCACAGTTCATATCAAATATAACCAAAAGCTATGGTTTCAATAAGGAAGCAGTATCCGCAATAACAGCTATTTCAATGGTATTTCTGGGAGCTTTTCTTACCGGAATAGGTATATATGATCGTATTGGAAGGTTTGCAGGAGCAGGAAGCATAGTACCTATTACCGGTTTTGCCAATTCTATAGTATCACCGGCTATGGAATTTAAAAGAGAAGGTTTTATTTTTGGCGTAGGCGCCAAAATGTTTGTACTTGCAGGGCCGGTATTGGTTTATGGTATATCAGCATCAATAATAATTGGTATTATTCATTATTTATTGGGGAAGTGATTTAATGCCGGGAAAAAGATTGGGGAAGCAGACACTAAGACTTTCATCACCTCCTTCTATGATTTCCAATGCCTCAATAGTAGGACCTAAAGAAGGTGAGGGACCGCTTGCCATATACTTTGACCAAGTATTGAAGGATGACTATTTTGGGGAAGAAAGCTGGGAAAAGGCAGAGAGCAAGATGCTCAAGGAAGTAGTTAAAAATGCAATAAAATCTTCCGGCAGGAGCAATACTAATATTAATTTCATGTTTGCAGGTGATTTATTAAATCAAATAGTATCATCAAGCTTTGCGGCAAGGGAGCTTCAGATACCTTTTGTCGGACTTTATGGAGCATGCTCCACTATGGCAGAATCAATATGTATGGGATCTATTATGCTTGACGGCGGGTTTGCCGATGCTGTTGTATGTGCGACATCAAGCCATTTCAGCAGTGCTGAGAGGCAATACAGGTTTCCGCTGGAACAGGGGGTACAAAGACCTCCTGTTGCTCAGTGGACAGTTACCGGTGCCGGAGCAGCCGTGCTCGCAGAGGCAGGAAACGGACCATATATCACTCATGTGACTATTGGAAAGGTACTTGATTTTGGAGTGAAAGATGCGAACAATATGGGTGCAGCTATGGCTCCGGCTGCCGTTGATACAATTACAGCTCATCTTAATGAGACAGGCAGGAGTCCCCTATATTATGACCTGATAATAACAGGAGACCTGGGTAATATAGGAAAGGCTATAACTTTAGATATGATGCAAAAAGAAGGCTTTGAAATAGATAAAGTATATAATGATTGCGGTTCAATGATTTTTGATGGTGCGAAGCAGGATACCTATGCAGGAGGAAGCGGCTGCGGCTGCTCTGCTGTTGTATTGAATGGATATATTGCTAAGGAAATAAAGAAAGGCAATCTTAATAGGGTGCTTCTGGTAGCAACCGGCGCATTGCTTTCACCAATTACCACCTGGCAGGGAGAGTCAATCCCCTCAATTGCACATGCTGTAGCCATAGAAAAAACTATAGGAGAGGGTGCTTAATGAATTACTTGAAAGCATTTATAACGGGGGGAGCACTTTGTGTAATCGGGCAGCTTCTGATGGATCATACAAAATTAACTCCATCCAGAGTGCTTGTGATTTTTGTTACAGCAGGGGTAATTCTTCAAGGACTGGGAATATATCAGATATTGGTTGACTTCGGAGGAGCCGGTGCAACCACACCACTTACCGGATTCGGATATTCACTTGCAGAAGGAGCCATGAAAGGGGTAAAGGAAGCAGGAATACTGGGCGCTTTTACTGGTGGGTTGAAGGCGGCAGCGGGGGGAATAGCAGGAGCAATTTTTTTCGGTTACATAATGGCGTTGCTTTTTAATCCAAAGTCAAAAAAGTAGGAGACATAAATATGGATGAAAATAATAAAAGGCGAGTAATACTGGTTACTGATGGTGACGGGATTGCAAGGAAAGCTGTAGAAACAGCTGCATTAAGGATTGGGGGAAGGTGTATTTCGAAGTCGGCCGGCAATCCTACACCAATGAGCGGTTTAAGCATAATTGAGCTGATAAAGCAGACACCATATGATCCTGTAGTAGTTATGGTAGATGATAAAGGGCATAACGGAATGGGAAAGGGTGAAGAAGCAATAAGGGATATAGCACAGAGTCCTGATGTGGATATTCTCGGTGTTATTGCAGTGGCATCAAATACTGAAGGAGTAAAAGGTGTGAGTATTGACTTTTCAATAACCAAGGATGGGAATATAGTAGAAAACACTGTAGATAAATATGGCAACAAGGCTGAGGGAAAAAAGATAAACGGGGATACAGTTGACATACTTGAGTCTATAAACATTCCCATTATTATTGGAGTCGGAGATCCGGGGAAAATGGACGGACGGGACAGCTTAGACAAAGGAGCTCCAATAATTACAAAGGCTATGAAAGAGATAATAGAAAGGGGCAGCATGAATTAGCTGCCCCCGATTCGTTAAGGATTAACAGATTACGGTTTTACACCACTTTCATCCGGAGTAGGAGTTGGCTCTGTATTACCTTCACTGGGAATAGGTGTAATATCATCACCTTCCAGGTCTTCTTCACCCTCCAAAGGATCCTCATTTGCAGTAGCTTCGGTATGCTTGTCGCATAACTCTGTTGGTGCCTCATATATCAAGTCGGCAGGCACCTGCTTCTGGCCAGGCTGGAGAATAAAGGGTTCAATTCTTTGTACAAATACCTTTGACTGCACCAAAGGAGATGGACAGTATGGAGTCGCAAGCTTTCCTGTTTCTATATCGATATCTTTTATTACATGAACATCGCATATACTTTCTGCGGATGGTTCAGTGCCTTTAATAAAGAGCTCGGATTTTACCGTAGAGCCTCTTGGGTCTAAAGCACAAAGCTCTGAGGGCCTTTTGCCGGATACAGTGCAGATATCTACAGATACCAAACCGCCAGGACGTTCAAAATCTTTGACCTTAAGATCCTTATGGACTTCCTCCATAATAGCTCTCCACAGTTTTGCAGGATAACTGCCGCCGGTAAAGCTCATCGGCTTAGGTTCGTCATGACCAATCCAAACAGATGCTGTATAATAAGGACTGTATCCTGTAAACCAAGCATCATAATTGTCTGTTGTTGTTCCGGTTTTACCGGCAACAGGCATCTTTGAAAGTGCTGCATTGCCGCCTGTACCGCCTTTTACAACACCTTTCATAATATCTATCATAAGATAGGAAACCTGTTCACTTAAAACCTTCGACTTTTCAGGCTTATTCTCAAATATTACGTTTCCGTCCTTATCAAGTATCTTTGTAAATGATATTGGCTTTATATATATACCTTTATTTGGAAAAACACTATATGCAGCAGCCATTTCAATAGGTTTGACACCATTTGTTAAGCCGCCAAGTGCAACTGACGAAAGACCTTCATCGTTTCTAACGCTATTATCATTTCTTGTAACCAAGGTTGTAATTCCGAATTTTTTAAGATATTCCATGGAACGCTGTATCCCAATATCCTGAACTATTTTTACGGCAACAACGTTTGTTGAATATTTTATACCCTCCCTGACAGTTACAAGACCCTTGAAATTATTGCTGTAATTGCGGGGTTTGAAATTTCCATATGCGACAGGGGCATCATCAATTACAGTTCCAACGGTGTAACCATTATCTAAGGCTGGCGCATAAGCAGCCAATGGCTTTATCGTAGAACCTGGCTGTCGTAAAGATTGAGTCGCCCTGTTTAATCCTCTTCTAACCTTTTCACTTCTGCCGCCCATAACAGCTTTGATTTCGCCGGTTCCATTTTCAATTATTATTGCGGCGGATTCAGGTTGAAGTATGCCATTGCTGTCTTCTTTGCTCTCAGGGAAGAGTTTGGTGTTCTTGAAGGTTTCCTCAAGTGTAGCCTGCATTTCTGTGTCTATGGTAGCTATTATCTTAAGTCCGCCGTTATATAGCTTTATTTCTGCTTCTTCTTTGCTAAGACCAAGTTTGTCCTGAAGGGTATCAATTACATCATTGATAATCATGTCCGAAAAGTAAGTAGATTCTACTTCCTTCTGAACTTTTGAAAGCTTGATCTCCTGCTTTTCTGCTTCAGCATGCTCTTCTTGCGTTATAAAGCCCTGCTTCAGCATTTCTCCGAGTATAAGCTTTTTTCTTTCCATTGATTTCTCAAAGTTCAGATATGGGGAATAGACTGCAGGGTATCGCGTAATGCCTGCTATTATTGCACACTCAGCTAATGTTAGCTTATCAAGTTCTTTACCAAAGTAATAAAGAGCTGCTGCCTTAACTCCGGCAACATTATGCCCCAGACCTATTGTGTTCAGGTAGGCCTCTAATATCTGATCCTTGGTAAATCTTCTTTCAAGCTGAAGTGCATAGTACATTTCAATTATTTTTCTCTTGAACATCTTATCAGGAGTAAGATAAATATTCTTTATAAGCTGCTGTGTAATAGTACTGCCGCCCTGGGAACGGTTACCGTTTATCAGGTCTGATTTTAGAGCACCAAGGATACGATACGGGTCAATACCATTATGTTTTCTGAATCTCTTGTCTTCAATTGCTATAAAAGCGTTCTGAAGATCCTCAGGTATCTGGCCCAGTGTAACCATAGTACGGTTTTCATTAGCATGAAGCTTATCAATAAGTTTATCATTTTTATCGACTATATATGTAGTCTGGCTCAAATCAAACAATTCATCTACATTCAGCGGCCTTGCACTTTTTACCCAGGCATATGCGGTTCCCAGTGCAACACTGCCTCCTATAAGAATTACCACGAGAAGAAAAAGTACAATAAATCTTAAAAACCTATTTATTGAAAAGGTCCTTTTTTTCTTCCTGCTTTTCTTTGGAGCTCTGGTCTCATTTTCACTCATACTATACCTCCATAATAGCTTACCTTTAGGGAAACATACTGAAACAGTCCATTTGGTGAAGGGGCTCTGCACCTCTTCTATGCAATATGATTGCATGAAACAGACTTTATAATAGAACAATTATAACATACAAGAGTATTTATGGCAAACCAGGCTGGCGCTATGGCGCTGTCTGCCTGCATATGCCTGATATTAAACTGATTTTTAGCAATAACTTTTTTAATTTTTTTTGCATCATATATAGCAACATATATAACCCAGAATCATATATTAATAGATAGGGGGGGTTTGCATATGAGGCGGAAGTTTGGACAGAGAGGGAGCAAAAAAAAGTTTTTCTTCGGCATTATAGCATTAGCAATTATACTTATATATTCATATTACATTATGGAGAAAAATATAAAACCAACAATACTTGCAATGTCGGAGATAAACGCAAGGCTTATTGCAACGCAGGCAATAAATGAAGCGGTTAATAATAAAATTGGCAATAATACATTTAATAACCTTGTAGACTTCAAGACTGATAATAATGGCAGGATATCAATGGTTCAAGCAAATACTGTCCAAATGAACAGGCTGGCAGCTGAAACCTCCATGGAAATACAAAAAGAGATAAAGAAAATCGGAGCCACAGATCTTAAGATACCTATATCAAATATCATGGGCAGCCAGATATTTGCAAATATTGGTCCTAAAATAAGTGTAAGTATCCAACCAGCAGGTACAGTCAATGTAGATTTTTACACAGATTTTGAGGAGGCAGGTATAAATCAGACAAGGCTAAAGATCTATCTTAAAGTAAAGACTGATGTGCAGATAATAGTGCCGCTTGCAAGCAATAAGATTGACGTAACAACACACATACCGGTTTCTGAAACAATAATTGTAGGCGATGTTCCAGAAAGCTATATTACCGTGCCAGAAAGCGACATACCTAACTATGCGCCTACAGGTGATCCTTTTGATGGAAAGTAGCATAGATTTGGAAATATTAATTATTAAAATCGGTTAAGATAAAATAGAGCGTATATAAGAGAGATATATAGAATAAGTAAGTAATATAGTGATAGAATAAAAAAACAATAGAATTTGGCGCAAAATTGAATTGAGCACGGAATATATTTATGATATTATAAATAAGCGTTGACGGTGAAACAAGCCGACGACAGACTTGTGTAAATTTTAATTGACACAAGAATAATTGATCCTTGAAAACTAAACAGTGTAAATTGATAACCAAGAATTCTTTTGAGTTAGGACAAACAAATAGTTATATAGGGAATGCATTGAATGCGTTCCGTATAAAATATTAACTAAAGAGTTTGATCCTGGCTC
>Ga0209467_1000473_pt1 | contig 56854 bp, 44 predicted proteins | sample Higcelwee11metaG_FD_187175 | JGI IMG/M metagenome (GOLD analysis project Ga0209467, IMG submission 187175) | Freshwater pond sediment microbial communities from the University of Edinburgh, under environmental carbon perturbations - High... | ecosystem: Environmental > Aquatic > Freshwater >... | reverse complement strand
AAGAGTTTGCGCAATTTAGCCTCAAATCGAATAATAAGATAGCAACTCCTTCAATATCAGCCAGTTCCCACGAACGTCCCCTCTGCCCCGCGTCCCCTCTGCCCCGCGAACGTCCCCTCTGCCCCGAACGTCCCCTCTGCCCCAATATCAGCCAGTTCCCACGAACGTCCCCTCTGCCCCACGAACGTCCCCTCTGCCCTCGAACGTCCCCTCTGCCCGAACGTCCCCTCTGCCCGCCTCTGCCCGAAGGTTGTTCGTGGTGGGCATATGACGCGTAAGTTCAGTCAAGGGCGCTATTCGGCGAACACATACACATGGCGCTGAAGCCGTGCGTAGGCGTCCTCGAAGGCGCCGTCTTTCACGGGCAACGTCCGGTTCTCGAAGAGCACCTTGACCACGCCGTCCTTGGGGAGCCAGGGGGCGGTGAAACGCGCCGGAGCCGCGTCGCCGTTGTTAACCGACACTATCGCTTGTCCTCTGGCGGTTTTTTTCGCCAGGAACTTGATGTCTTTGTTGGAGCAGTCGGCGGGGACGACCGGCGCGGCGGGAAGGTCGAGGGCGAGCAACTGATCCCATTCCGCCCGCAGCCGTTTCAAAGTCGGGAAATTCTCCGATCCTAACGGGATGTTGGCGAAGAAGAGGATGTTCCACACGTCGCAGGCGAGAGCTTGGTAGACTTGGTTCTCGTTTTCCAGCGGCGTGGGCTCGCGCCCATAGGAATAGGCGTTGCCGGTGGACTGGGCGATGAAACAGGCAGGCCGGTCACCCGCCTGCTTCCTGAGATTGTCCACGACCAGCGAGACGGAGGCGAGCTCCCGGTCCGGAATGGTGTAGTGGTCGACGCTGACGATGTCGTCATTCTTGAAGTTGGCGCGTTGCATCACGCCATAGTCGTTCTCATTATGGAATAGAAGGGAATTCCCCCCCACCGCCCGTCGTATAATTCTGGCGACGTCATCGACTTCGGAGTCAGAGACCCTTCCTTTGACCTCGTCGAACGAGAAGAAGGCGAGGTGCGCCGCCTGGTTTTTCAGGAAGGGCGCGAATTTTATTGTGCGCTCGGGGCCATTTTTCCCACCGAACCAGGTGATGAAGGTCACCTTGTACTTTTGCCCAAGCGCAAGCAACGTTCCCAGCTGCTCGGGGGTGGGTGGCGATTGGGGCATCATGGGAATGCAGTTGAAGCCATTCTCGGCCATGACTTTGACGCTTTCCTCGCCAGGCCAGCCCTCCCAGACGTTTCCCCAAAGGAAAGTCTCCTTCCCCGCAAGTTGGATGGAATGCCGCCAGAGGTTGACCTTCCCCTCATAGGCCTCATGTGGCAGCACGGAGAACGCGCGGTCCGCGTCGCCAAGCAGAGCCTGCGCCGCGTCGCGGAGCGTGGCCTCAATCCTGAATTGTCCAACCCCGAACTTGTTGGGCAAGACAAGCTCCAACTGCCCGTCGCCCGAGGGCAGCGCCTGTATCCGCTCGTCCAGCCGCTCCGAATCCTTGTACAACGCGTAATGGACGGCGAGGCCTTGGGGTTTGCTGTCGCCGTTGACGGCGATCTTGAAACGCAGCTCCTTCTCGTTCGAGAAATAGGAGAACTCCGGCTTGACCGCGAGCACGGGTTTGGAGTTGAGTTCCTCCACCTTGCTCAGGAGCGAACCCTTGTCGGAGTTGCAGGAGAGCGTCGCGACACATGGGCAATTGTCCGGGAGGTACAACCCGGGGAACTCTACCGGCGTCCGGCTCTTGGCCTTGAGCAGCGTCGGCTGCGTTTCGCGCAAATCCTGTTTCCCGGCTTGAATGGCAAGGAACAGTGTCCCCTTGATGTCGTGGGCGGTGTTGTTGACCAGCGTGGCGCGGAAGCTGTGGAGCCAGGCGGACGGGAACGGCTTCTCAAGGCGCAGGCCGCTGGCGAAGACGCCGCCGACTTGGCCGCCCATGACGAGCCGCCCCCAGTTCTTGAACTCCAGGAAAGAGCCGAACGTGGGCGACCAGGCGGAGGCCTCGTTGGTCTTGGGGTTGCCGCGGCAGGCGTTGAAGCCAATGGACTCCTTGCCGGACTCCATCGCCAAGGTGGAGAACGGCACCGCGATCTCGGCGGTCCAGCTCTTCGCGCCGCGCTTCACGGCGCAGTCCCAGGAACCGTGCCAGGCGACGTCGGCCAGCGTCCGGCCCTCGTACTTGACGCCCAGCGAGTTGAGCGCGAACTGATAGTAACAGTTGCCTTTGGCATCCGGCTTGAAGAACAGCTCGACGTCGTCGTCGTTCCAGACCGGGCCTTTGTTGGCCTTGACGTTGGCGACCAGCTTGTCCATCCGCGAATCGAAACATTCGAACGCCACGTAGAGATTGTCGCCGTCCCGGAGCAGCCTGACCTCGGTGGGGTCTTTCGGCGCGCTCCCGTCAGTTGTGTTGACCAGGGGATATCTCACGGCGCCGCCCCATTCCCGCTCGTCGATGACGCCGTCGATGGCCGGCGCCGCCCCCGTCGGAACCCGCGTCTCCACGACGGCCCTCTTGACGTCCGCCCTCTCCCGCTCGGAACCATGCGGGGCGTACGCCGTGGCGGCGTTCCCCTCCTCAAGTTGGGCGGCGTCCACCCACAGCGTGCCTTCCCCGCGGGGGAGGATCATCATTTGTTCGCTGACGGGGGTCATGTACTTGAACTTGACGCTATAGCGCTTCCATTCCTTCCCGACCTTGACGGACGTCTCGCCCTCTGGCTTGGAGGCTCTGGGGCCGAAACGGACGGGCATCCCGTCACGGTCGCTTCTCATATAGGCGGAGAAAACATAGTCGGAGCCAATGCGCATGTCCGTCCAACAGGAGAACAGTCCCAACGTCCAGTACAAGCCGGGAACCTCGTTGTCGGCTTGGATACGGAAAGAGTTACGCCCATCAAAAGCGACAGTACGGTCGATGCCCCAATGTTTGCGGAACTGGTCCATGTCGCCGACCCAGAGGGGAGACTGAATTCCCCAGTGCGCGGAGCCCCAATAGTCGGGGAGATTGTTGGTGACCGTCTCGAAGCTGCTGTTCCTCAAAAGGTTGTCGCTGACGGACTGCTTGCCGCGCGCACCGGAGTATATCTTGAAGTCCTTTAAGCGCACGTCGCTGTTGTAGACGTTTAGTTTGACGCCGGAGGTGGCGGCCGGCCGTGCGCGCTCGCATGACTGGCGCAGCGTGTTGTCGCAGTAGACCTTGAGCGTGTCCTTGTCGGACTCGATCAGGAAGGACTGTTCCCTGTTGTTGCCGATCCCTCCGTAGCCTCCGGTGAATTTGGCCTTACCCCCTTCGACCACGAGCCCCCATTGCTTTATGACCACCAGGGCGCCGTCGATGTCCAGGTAGAAGTGGTTGTCCTTCCCGGACCGGTTGAGGACGGTCGCCTTGAACTCCACCGAGAACGGCATGGCGGGCGACAGCCTGGGTTTCAAGCCAACCCCCTTCTCCATGGCTCCCGCCGCCTTGATCTCAAGGCCGCCGTCGCGGAGCGCCGCGTCGCCGCTCTTCAACGCCGCCGCAAGCCCGTCCCACTGGAGCGCGGCCCTGTCCGCATCCTTGAAATCCGCGTCGAACAATGGTTCTTGGGCGAACGCCCCCGCGGCCGACAGCAGCGCCGCGGAGACCAGGAACAACGTATTCCTCATCATCGGAGACCTCTCTTCCATATTTTTTAAACGTTATTTGGGAATCCAGTTGCCATCGAAGACGGTTCTCAATTTGTAGCATATGACGCTTCCGTCGAGGAAGAGGTAATTGCTTGCGAACCCATGGTAATAGGGGTTCGCCCTAGAGGGATACCCCTTGTTCGCCGCCTCCGTCACCGAATTCTGCATTGAGGGCAGGAAAATGTTCCCCCAATTGCCCAGATCGATGGAACTATACGCCGCTCCATCGTACATGATCGCTGAGCCTGGCAGGACTTGGCGCAGCCTCTTGCCATCAATGTTGTAAGCGCCTATCCAGCCCCCCCAGGCGGCTTTGTTCGGAAACGTGTAGTCCCAGGCGTAAACAGTGCAGGCATAGGTGGTTGCGGTCGGATATCTCCCCTTGTCCGCAGGCGTCTTCAACCAGTCATAGTTTTCGCTTGGGCAGACCAGGAATTTCGAGAGGTTCCAATAACGGTCGTAATTTGATGGCTTCACGCTGAAATAAGGTTGCAGCGTATAGGTGAAAAAGCGATAGGGGACGATCAGTCCGGATGGCAGCACCTCGTCATTGTCGTCGGAATACGAAAGAACCGCGAGACCGAGTTGCTTCAGTTGCGAGGCGCATTGGATGCGTCTCGCCGTGTTCCTAGCCGAGTTCAACGCTGGCAACAACAACGTCATCAGCATCGCGATGATCGAAATCACAACGAGCAATTCCACAAGCGTGAATCGCCGCCTTCTCATGGTCGTGTCCCTTCCATATTCTTGCGTGGCGTCATTGCCTCCTGAATTTTCAACGCCTCCTCCAGCGTTTGGAGCCGCGTCCGGAAAAGCGTCCGCGGCGCGGGGGCACCTGTCCGGATTTGCTCGATCAGGACGGCGGCGGCGGCGGCCCCGATGTCATGCGGCGTCGAGTCCAGAGCGTTGACATGCTCCACCTTGACGCCCGGATATCGGCGTAATAGCTCCGCCATCCCGCTCACCAGGTCGGGGAGGACCTCCACCCGGTCCGCTCCGCCATGCTCCACCAGCGTCCGGAAAAGGGTTTCGATCACTTCCACGCCGCCGTTAGAGACGACGCCGGCCGCCCCTTCCCCGTCAAGGAACTCTGGCAGGCGCCGCAGCAGCTCCGGGATGTCCCGGAAGTGCCATCGTGGATCGAACTTGTCGCCGGCCGCGTCGAACTGCGAGGCGAAAGTTTTGAATGTGGGGTTGTCGTCGTCGTCGTCGCCCAAGTAGGCCACCCGGCCAATCTTCCGGGAGAGGAAGTATTCGGCGCGGAGCCGCCCCACCGCCGCGAAGTCGAACGCCATCAAGCCCTTCGCCAACGGGATCTTGTAGCCTGGAAGCTTGCCGTCCCATAACGAGAGGACAAAAAGGGGCGGCGTTGCTCGTTCCACCATGCGTCCGATGAGCGGAAGCGCGTCCACGGGCGGATTGAGCCAAAGTATGCCGTCGAGATCGTGTTTCCCCAGTTCCTTCTCCGCGTCTTGGCGGAGAAGGAGTATATGCGCATAATAGCCAGCCTGGCCGATGACGTCCAGCGCCCCGCCCGCCAGCGCCGCGTCCGTTCCGAGCAACGCAAACTCGCCATCCCCGAAGATCAGTCCGATCCGCGACGGCGGGGCGAGGCGGGAGAGGTAATGGCCTTTGCGCGGGCTGCTGATGACCCGGCCTTCCCGGCCCAGCTTGTCGAGCGCCTTCCGGAGCGTCCCGTTGCTGACCCCCATGATCTGGCACAGCTCCCGCTCCGGCGGCAGCTTGCCACCGGGGGCGAGCCGCGCCGTGACATGCTCCAGCAACTTGCGCCGGACGCTCACGTACAACGGACTTGTTTTTTTCTGCTTCATGTTTTTATAATAGCAGAATTCCGGAAACTGTCAAGTCCCCCGGCAGGTGACGATCCTACTTCCTCAACGCTCCGCCGCATGGTCGTCCTGGGCTGCGGCGAGGGCTTCGAGCTTGGGGCGGAGGGGACGTTCGTGGGGGCGGAGGGGACGTTCGTGGGGGCGGAGGGGACGTTCGTGGGGGCGGAGGGGGGACAGTAGTGTAAGGAAAGTTGCGCGAAAAGAGGTCATGGAGTAGTTTCCAATATCGACAAAGGAAAGGGCGGAGGGGACGTTCGGGAGAACGGAAGGGCGGAGGGGACGTTCGGAAGGGCGGAGGGGACGTTCGGGAGAACTGACTGATATTGAAGGAGTTGCTATCTTATTATTCGATTCTAGGCTAAGTTGTGCAAAAGCAGTTGCCCATAAACAGTTTGCACGCAATGAAAGCCGATTTTGAAAGGAGTTTGCGATGCCTAGGATACCACGGAATCGTCTTGGGGTGGGCGTGTTCCACGTGCTGAACCGGGCCCATGACCGGCGCATGGCTATCTGAACGAGTTGGGCCGCCACCTCTCGCTGTCCGACAGAGGCGGCAGCCATGGCGCGGAAGGCTTTTCGCCTCCGGCGGCCAGCCTAACGCCGGGCGCTCCGGATGCTCCGCATCCTCTCCGGCTTCGCCGGGTTAGGATGAGCGTTACTTGTTACAACTCAGCTAGTATGGCGTTTCCCTTTATTTTTCGTTCCTCCCCAACGAACACCTTGAGGGGGCACCTTCTGGAGAAGGCTTCCCCCTCAAACTCCCCCTCCAAGACTTCTTGGGTTATTTTAATTGCCGGAGGCAAAAAAAATAGCCCAAAAAGTTTAGGAAGGGGGTCTGGGGGAGAACCCTTTTCAAAGGGTTTCCCCCAGAAGTTTCGTTGGGGGAAGGCGAAGGATAAACGGAAACGCCATACTAGTCGATGTTCTTGAGAGGGAACCTTTTGAAGAGACGAGACCGACAAAAGTCATTCCGCCCTTCGGGCGGCCGCCTCTGTCGCCGGCGGAGGCGACCAGCCTCCGGCTGGACACCGCGGATGCCGCGCATCCTTCTCCGGCTTCGCCGGGGTATGGACGACTTTTGTCGGTTCCTTCTGAAGAAGGCTTCCCCCTTAAAGAGCCCCCCTCCAAGACTTTTTGGGCTGTTTTCTCAGAGCACGCTGGAGCCGCCTTTGGCCAGCGCGGCGCGCACGGCCGCGGCGGGGATGTCCTGGACACACTTCCTACAGCCGAGGGACAACGCGGCGAGCACCCCCGCCGCCTCGCCCGTCTGGTTCAGGTTGACCATGACCCGCACCGCGCCGAACGCTCCCTGGTCGGCGTCGAGCATCCGCCCGGCGGCCAACACGTTCGCCGCGCCCTCCGGGATCAGGCAGCGCAACGGAACTTGGTAGAAGTCCGGGCTCGGCGTGCCCTCCGGGCGCCAACGACCACTGACGCAAGGCTGTCCGGGGCAGTGGAACTCCTCCTTCCCGTCCAGGTGGCGGAACAGGATGCCGGGTTTGCCGTGCTCATGGATGTCGACCGGGTAGGTGCCGTTGGCGATGGCGTCTTCGAAGCGGACGCCTTGGAGCAGGTCGTCGCCGGACAGGCGGGCGCGCGCCTTGACATGGCGGCTCTCGCGGACGCCGATCATGGAGGGTAGCGACTCCAGGACGAGCTTGTCCTGCTGGCATTCGCCGCGGAGGATGTCCAGGATGGCGCGGACTTGCCGCCGTCCCTCAAGCTCGGCGCGGGTGAGCTCGGCGGCGTCGGCGCAATCGCAGTTGAGGACCCGCGTCCCGGCGAGCATGAAGGTGTCGCAGCCGGGGACGGTGGTGCCCCACATGAAGCTGTCGGAGAAGCCGTGGGCGGCGGCGTGGGCGTGCACCGCCGCGGAGACGCTGAGTCCCGGCGGCAAATTCAGGCCGACGAGGTGGGCGCAGGTGGTGGGTGGCTGGGGAGCCTCGCCCACCCAGGTGGCCAGACCGGAACGGTGGCAGAGGTCGCCGTCGCCGCTGGCGTCTACGAAGGTGTCGGCGAGAATGACGCCACGGCCGGACTTGTTCTCGACGATGATCCCGGCGAGCTTCCCGTCGCTCCAATAGGGGGCGCAGAACGCGGTGAGCAGCCACGGCTTGACCTTGTTTTCGACGACCAGCTCGTCCAGCTCGATGGCCAGCTCGGCGGTGTTGAGGACGAAATTCCCCCGCTTGCCGTCCTCCGAGCGGACGGCGTCGCGTTTCTTCAGCCGCTCGACGACCTCCTCGGTCATCCCGGCGATGATTTGCCGTTCACGGTTGATGTCGTACAAACTGTGCCAGACGCCCACTAGGCCGGAGACGGCGACGCCACCGAAACGGTTCTGCTTCTCCACTATGACGGTCTTGACGCCCAGCCGGGCGGCGCGGACGGCGGCGAAAACCCCGGTGCAGCTCCCGCCGATCACGCACAGCTCGGCGCGGTCGATGACGGGCAACGTTTGGGAGGGGATGGTCACGGTGTCCATTTTGTCGTTCTCTCTTCAGTTAGTGTTGGGTGACAGCTGTGATAATAGATGATTTTTTGTTGGACTGTTATCCCAAAAGAGCTATGGTTTTATAAAGATTATGCTTTTTTAAGCATCACAGCGAGAAAATAATGGAATCTAGCTTTGTTCGGATGGTGAGCGGGAAGATGGCGGCGCTGTCGGAGTTGAGCGGTTTACCCGTGGTCTGGAAAAACGCCGACGCCAATTCCGAGCCGGAGCTGCCGTATTGCCAGGCGCGGCACGCCAACCCCTTTTGCGCCGGGGTGAAAATGGAGCCGCGGCGTTGTGAGCGTTGCGTCCTGAACGACCGCGAGCTCGTCGCCACCCGGGCCGGGCTTGGCAAGGGCGGTTTCCTGATCAACCGCTGCCATGCGGGGGTGGACGAGCTGGTGGCTCCGGTTTTCGTCGGCGACTACTACCGCGGCGTGTTTTTTCTCGGGCCGTTCCGAAGCGAGGGCGCGGGTTGCGCCTATCCCGTCAACGTGCGGGAGTTCGCCGCTTTGCCGGCGCCGTCGCCGGAGCGGTTGGAGGCGGCGGGGCAGTTACTACGGCTGTTGGCGGATCTGGTTGGTCGTGAACATCGAACCGTGGCGTCGCGGCGCTCGGCCAGCGTCGCTGGGGACAGTCCGCTCGGGCCGGCCTTGGAGCATATCCAAAACCACTTCGACGAGCCGCTCGACGCGGCGGGGCTCGCTGCTCGATGCCACTTGAGCCAGTCCCGTTTCCTGCACCTCTTCAAGGAGCGCTGCGGGACGGGGCTGGTCCGCCATCTGACGGCGCGGCGTTTGGAGGAGGCGAAGCTGTTGCTGGCGGGCACGGAGCTGGAGGTGGGCGAGATCGCCCGGCGCTGCGGCTTCGAGAGCCAAAGCTATTTCGGGCTGGTCTTCCGCCGCGAGGTTGGTTGTTCCCCGGGCGACCACCGTCGGCGCGGCCGTCGGACGCTAGATCCGTAGCGCCCAGCGTTAGGCTGGCCGTCTCCAGGCGCGGCAGCCTGGCCGCCGGAGGCAAAGCGGCGAAGCCGCCTCTATCGCTCACTCCAATGGCGTCTTGGCTTTCGCGGCCTCTTCTCGTCGCCACTTGGCGTTTCTTAGCACCAGGATGGCGACGACGATCGGGATGATGATCCAGAAGAACTTGATCGCCAGCATCGGGATGGCCAGGACGATGAAAAAGATGGTTCCCAGCAACGGTATCCAGAAACTGGGGTTCCTGGGGGTTTTCCAGTCCAGCTGGCTTAGGCTGGCGACTTCCGGCCGCTTGGCGAAGTCCTCTTTTGACAGTGGTCCGACCACGGCTTCAGTCCCTTTGTCTATGATGAAGTAGCTTGCTTTGGAGAGGTCGGCTTCTTGTGTCAAATAGTCGTGCTCGGTGAGGTTCATGGTCATGATGTGCTTGGGCGTGGTGAGGTAACGGACCAAGGGGCCGCTAAATTGCTGGGGGCTGACCTGATGGCCATTCCGGATGAGATCCATCTCAAGGCCGCTGGGACGGAAAACGCTATAGCCGTCACCGATGTCGAGCTGATAGTCGTTCCATCCTTGGGCGAGGCAGGCGGAGGCTGTGAGCAGGAACACGCACACGGACGCCAGGATTTTCGTCATGGCGGTCAAAACTCCAACGCCAGCTGGTCGTCTTTGGCGTCGATGACGAGGTGGCCGCCGTTGGCGAGCTTGCCGAAGAGGATGGCGTCGACGATCTTCTCGTTGACCTCTTTCTTTATCAGCCGCTCCATGGGTCTGGCGCCGAGCTTCTGGTCGAAGCCGTGGGCGGCGAGCCACTGGCGTCCGGCGGGGGTGAGCTCGACCTCGATCCCTTTTTTCTTGAGGCTCTCGGCGAGTTGGCGGACGAATTTGGCGGCGACCCGCTCCATGAGCTCCGGGGTGAGGGGCTGGAACTTGACGATGGCGTCGAGCCGGTTGATGAACTCGGGGTTGAAATATTTCTCGACCGCCTTGCCGGTGTCGACCTGCTCGGCCTTCGCCCCGGAGAACCCGATGCGGTCGGCGAAGAGATCCTTGGCCCCGACGTTGGAGGTCATGATCAACACCACGTTGCGGAAGTCGGCCTTCTTGCCGTTGTTGTCGGTGAGGCTGCCATAGTCCATGATCTGCAGCAGGATGTTGTAGATGTCCGGGTCGGCCTTCTCGATCTCGTCGAGGAGGAAGACGGAGTTGGGGTTGCGGGAGATCTCCTCGGTGAGCAGCCCGCCTTTCTCGTGCCCGATGTAGCCGGGGGGGGAGCCGATGAGCCTCGAGACGCTGTGTTTCTCGGAGTATTCGCTCATGTCGTAGCGGGCGAAATGGACGCCGAGCCTCGCGGCCAACTGTTTGGCCAGCTCGGTCTTGCCGACCCCGGTCGGGCCGGTGAAGAGGTAGGAGCCGACCGGCTTGTCCTTGTGCGCCTCGATGCCGGCGCGGGACATCTTGATGGCGCGGACGACGGCGTCGATGGCCTCCTCCTGGCCGTAGATGAGCCCTTTTAGCTCCTGGTCGAGGCGGCGCAGCTTCTCGGCGTCGGAGCCGGAGACGGTGGCGGCGGGGATGCGGGCGATCTCGGCGACGACGGCCTCGATGTCCCGTTCCGAGATGGTCCGGCGGCGCTGGGCGGGGGGGAGCAGGGAGTTCTTGGCCCCGGCCTCGTCGACCAGGTCGATCGCCTTGTCGGGGAGGAAGCGGTCGTGGAGATGTTTGGCGGAGAGTCTGGCGGCGGCCTCCATGGCCTTGGCGGTGTATCTGACGTGGTAGTGCTCCTCATAGAAGGGCTTGAGGCCGGCGAGGATGGCGATGGTCTCGTCGACGGAGGGCTCGGCGATGTCGATCTTCTGGAAGCGCCGCGAGAAGGCCTTGTCCTTGGCGATGTGGTTGCGGTATTCCTCGTAGGTGCTCGAGCCGATGCAACGGACGCGGCCGCTGGCCAGCAGCGGCTTGAGGATGTTCGAGGCGTCCATGGAGCCGCCCTGGACGGCCCCGGCCCCCACGACGGTGTGGATCTCGTCGATGAAAAGCACGGCCTTCTCCCGGGCGACCAGCTCGTTGAGGACTTTCTTCAAGCGCTCCTCGAAATCGCCGCGGTACTTGGTGCCGGCCAGCAGCGCGCCCATGTCGAGGGCGTGGATCTCGATGCCGAGGAGCGCCTCGGGGACCTCGCCGCGGACGACTTGCAGCGCCAGGCCCTCGACCACCGCGGTCTTGCCGACGCCGGGCTCGCCCACCAGCAGGGGATTGTTCTTCTTGCGGCGGGAGAGGGTGCGCATCACGGCGCGCAGTTCCAGGCCGCGGCCCACCAGGGGGTCGATCTTGCCCGCGGCCGCCTGGGCGGTGAGGTCGATGGCGTACTCCGCGAGCGCGGAGCCTCGCCGTTTGTCTTTGCGGTCGGGGGAGGTGGTGTCCTCCATCTCCGGGGAAGCCTCGCCGTCCTCGCGCTCGCCGCTGGAGATCTCCCGCAACAGGTCGACGCGGGTGAGCCCTTGCTTGCGGAGGAAATACGCGGCGTGGGACTTTTCCTCGTCGAAGATGGCCACCAGCAGGTCGATGGCCTCGATCTTGTTCTTGCCGCAGGAGAGGATGTGCTGGACGGAGCGTTCGATCACCCGTTGGCAGGAGACCGTCTGGATCGGGGAGACGTTCTCTTTCTTGCTGAGTTTGGTGTCGAGGAAATCCTCGAGGTCGCGGTTGAGGCGGTTGGGGTCGACGCCGCAGTTGAGCATGACGTCGAGGCAGCGCTGGTTCTCCAGCGAGATGTAGAGCAGGTGCTCGACGCTGACATACTCGTGCTTGTAGTTCACCGCCAGGCTGAAGGAGCCGTGGATGATGCGCTGCACCTCGTCGCTGATCCTTGGGGCGCTCATGTCCCGTCCTCCTCCATGGCGCATTTCAGGGGGTGTCCGTGTTTGGCCGCCAGGGCCTCCACGGCGTTGACCTTGGTCTCGGCCTCCTCGAAGGCGTAGACCCCGCAGACCCCGGCGCCCTGGTTGTGCACGTTGAACATGATGGCGGTGGCCTCGGCCTCGGCCTTGTTGAAGATGCCCATCAGGATATGGACCACGAAATCCATGGGGGTGTAGTCGTCGTTCAGCAACAGCACGCGGTAGAGGGGGGGCTCCCGCAGCTCCTCCCGCTCGATGACGTCGCTCTGATATTGGCGTGTCGGCATGTCTTTAACTCCAGTATACACCGCATGCGTCCTCGTCGCGGCTCACTTATATAATAGCTCGCCGCCAGCGATATTTAAACGGCGGAATCCAGGAAGCGGCGGTAAAAGCCACGGTTTTTTTACGCTCCGCGCCATTGCCAAAACGTCCTGTCCGGGGTATATTGGACAGTTCGGGTGGTTCGTCAGGCGTGGATTTTCCGGCCGCTCCGCCCACGGTCCGCGGCAGGACGATAAACGCGTAGAGCGAGGTAATAATGACTAACGTGCTTTTGACAGGAATTACTGGTTTGGTGGGCAGCTCCTTCGCCACGGAGGCTTTGCGCCGGGACGGCGGCCTGCGGCTGACCGCCCTCGTCCGGGGGCAGGGCACCAAGAACGCCCACATCCGGGTGCGCGAGATATTGGAGGAGCAATGCGTCCTTGACGGGACACCGGAGCTCACCGAGGAATTCCTCGCACGCGTCGAGATCGTCGCGGGCGACGTCGCCGACGAGGAGATCACCACCAACAAGCACCTCCTCAAGGGCTACGACGCCATCTTCCATTGCGCCGCCGACGTCAACCTGGGCAAGGACCCCTTTGGCCACACCTATTTCACGAACTACCAGGGCGCCAAGAACATGGTCAAGATCGCCAAGGCGGTCGGCGTCAAGAATTTCCAGTATGTCAGCACCGCGTATGTCTCTGGACATCACGACGGCGTGGTCAAGGAGGACGGCCTGCTCCCCAGCCCCGCCTTCAACAACGCCTACGAGAAAAGCAAGTACTACGGCGAGCAGATGGTCCGCGCCTCCGGCCTCCCCTTCACCATCTACCGCCCCTCCATCATCGTCGGCAGGCTCACCGACGGCGCCATCCGCAAACCCCTGGCCTTCTACCGCATTTTGGAGTTCCTGCTCAAGCTGAAAAAGCACCATTGCGCCAAGAAACACCTAGTTCCCTCCGACTTGGTGGACCTACCCCTGCGCCTGGAGGCCATGCCCTCCGAGAGCGTCTACTTCGTGCCGGTCGACTACATCCAGAAAACCATCGCCAGTTTGTTCTTCAAGCCCCCCACTGACACCACCTATCATCTCACGGGCAACTCCCCCGTGTCCACCAAGGCCATTGAGCGCGTGGTCGCCGCCACCTTGAAGGTCAACGGCGTCGTGGTGCAGGAGAAGGTGGTCAACCCCTCCTTCGACGAGAAGCTCGTGCACAAGTTCATTGGCGATTTGCTGCCGTACTTCTCCTCCCAGTCGGTCTTCGACCTGGGCAACGTCATCGCCGCGGAGGGGGCGGAGTCCTTGGAATGGGGGCTGGACGAGAACAAGCTGGTCATGCTCATCGGCGGCTTTTTCCAGAACATCTTCCCGGAGCTCGCCGACGTCAGACGTTAGCGCCGCTGGTCGCGGGTGGCGCTAGGGGAACTACGTATTTTGAGGCTGAGCCGCAGAAAAATTACAGGTTTCTACTGTAAGCGGCTTGAACTTCTAACAAATAATAGTAGTCTATACTTATAAGCGTCATATTTGGGATTTTAAGCTGGAGCGCGACCATGAAAGGATTGACAACCAAGCAGAAGGATATCCTGGATTTCATCCGGCGATTCATCTCCACCGAGGGTATGGCTCCGACGGTCTACGAGATCGCGAGCTTTTTCGACATCAAGACCTCCACGGTTTTCGCCCATATCAAATCCCTTCAGAAGAAGCAGTACCTGAACCGGTCGTCCAAGGCCAGGAGCATCGCCCTGACCGACAAGAAGCCGGTCCGCGCCAAAAACGCCAAAGAGCGAGGTTCCATCCTCGTCCCCTTGCTTTCCTGCTTCGACGGCGATCTCGCCGCCGCGATGGAACGGGCCGAGACGGTAGCTTGCGCCCCCGATCTGCTGCGCAATGGCGGCGAACGGCTTTTCGTCATGGCGGTGGAGGGCGACAGCATGAGGGAGTTGGGCATAATCGATGGCGACCAGGTGATCGTGGATCTCGACCGCAAGCCCGTCTCCGGCGACATTGTCGTCGCCTTGGCCAACGGCGTGGCTTCCGTCAGGAGCTGCTTCCCCGACAACGACGCCGTGGAGCTGCGCCCTGCGAACGCCGACTACGTCTCCCAGTTCCATCAGGCCAACCAGCTCAAACTCCTGGGCGTGGTCATCGGTCTCCAGCGCGAGTACCGCTGACGAGGGGAGTTCGGAGTTCGGAGTTCGGAGTTCGGAGTTCGGAGTTGAAGAAGTGGCCGGAGCGTCCCGCTCCGGAAATTCTTTGTTTCTTGTTCCTTGTTCCGGGTCTTTAACTTCATCTGTTCATCTGTTCATCTGTTCATCTGTTCGCTGGCCACTATTCCAATAGAGGCAGCTCCTCACCCAAATTTTTTCTCCCCCCTGTTGACAAAACGTCAAGCTTCTGTTATTATTGCAAGTAACATGTTACATGGCGGAGGTTTCGCCGGAACGAGGAACCAGGAATGATGAAAGAGGGCTCGAACATCAGGGAGATCGCCAAGTTGGCGGGGGTGTCGGTGGCGTCGGTGTCGCGGGCGCTGCAAGACGGGGGGGCGTCGAAGGTGTCGCCGGAGTTGCGGCGGCGCATCCTGGATTTGTGCGAGCGGTTCCAATACTATCCCAACGTGCACACGGTGCGGATGTTGTCGAAGAAGGCGGGCAACGTGGCGATGATCTATCCGTCCAGCATTAGCTTGGGGGATCGTTTCAACGTCGGGACGCTCGACCCCAATTTGGGCGCCTGCATTAGCGGGGCGGAGCGGGAGTTGGCCGATAACGGCGTCTATCTCACTTTGACTTCCACGACGCTAAAGTTTCTGGACAAAAAAGAATATTTGCGGATGTTCCGGGGTAAGATGGTCGACGGCTACCTGGTCTGGGGATGGACGGAGCGGGACAGTTTCCTGTCCGAGCTGCTGGCGGAAGGCGTGCCTTTGGTCATGGTGCAATGCGCGTCCGACGATGGTGGCGCGCCCAGTGTGGTGGCAGACGATTTCGGGGGGATGCGGCGGGTGGTCGAGCATGTCGTCGGGCTTGGGCACCGGAAAATCGCGGTGGTGCCGCCCTTGCTTTTCGGCTCCGCCGGGCGGGAGCGTTTGCGTGGGGTGTTGGAGACGCTCAAAGGCCATGGGCTTGAGCCTTGCCATCTCGCCCGGAACGGTGGCTTCGGCCCGGAGGTCGGGTATTTGGCTGGCAAGGAGATTTTCGCCGCCGCGACGGGGGCGACCTGCGTCATCGCCCCCAACGACACCGCGGCGTTCGGGGTCATGCAGGCGGCGCGGGAGGCGGGGCTCCGTATCCCGGAGGACGTCTCGCTGACTGGTGCGGACGGCCTAAAAATCTTCGGGCGGCGGCAGCTGACGACCTACGTGTCGCCGTCCTGCGAGATCGGCGAGACGGGGGCCGGGATTTTGCGGCGCTTGATCGACGGCGAGCCCCTGGCGCCATCCGTCCGTTTGCCCGTGGAGTTCATCGCAGGCGAGACCACTAGCAAAGTCAATTGACAATTGAAGGAGGAGCGATGTTTTGCATTCGGGATTTCGACGCAGTAGGTGATGGAACGCGGCTATGCACCGCGCCCATCCAAAAGGCGCTGGATGCCTGTGCCGCGGCGGGAGGCGGCACCGTGGTCGTTCCCGCCGGACGGTATTTGACAGGGACGCTGTATTTGCGCAGCCATGTGTGCCTACACCTGGAGTTCGGAGCGGAGTTGCTCGCCAGCTTGGACATGGCCGATTACAACGCCCCAGACGCCTTCGTCCAGAATGCCACATGTGAGGCGGAAGGTTCCAGCGGCGGGCATCTGCTTGTCGGCCTGGAGGTAGAGGACGTCGCGTTGACCGGGCTGGGCGTCATCAATGGCAATGGACCCGCGTTCTTCGGCTCCCTGGAGCCCGGGCGCGGCAAATGGGCGAGCGTGCTCCGCCCATCGCAGATGTTGCTGTTCTGCGAGTGCCGCGGCGTCCGGATACAGGATTTGACTTTGCGCAACGCCACCTACTGGTCGCTGTTCGTCCATGGCTGCGAGGACGTCCAAATCCGCGGGCTGCGGATTCACACGGATGCCGCCACGCCCAACGGCGACGGCATTGACATTGACTCCTCGCGGAACGTGACGGTCAGCGACTGTGTTGTCGATACTGGGGACGACAGCATCACTTTGCGTGCGAATTGGGGGCGGCTCATGACGAAAACGCCTTGCGAGAACGTCACCATCGCCAACTGCGTCCTGAAATCCACCGCCAATGGCGTCCGCATTGGCGTGGGTGACGGCGTGATCCGAAACTGTGTGTTCTCCAACCTGACGATCAGCGGCAGCAATCATGGTTTCTGCATAGAGTCGCGGTACTTGCAGTATCACGAGGGCGCCGCCCTGCACAACATCCGGATAAGCGGGGTCGCGTTGGACGTCAACATGCCATTCTACGTCTCCGCTGGCGTGGGCGGGAGTGGCACTGTTGGCGACATCTTTCTCTCCGGCATCTCTGGCGTGGCGCGGAAAGGCTCATGTTTCCGCGGCGAGGCGGGCAGGAAGCTAAAGAACATCGTCCTGGACAACGTTTGCCTGGAATACTGCGAGGGCGAGGGGCAGTTGCAGCATGCCGACCAGCCCCAAGATCCGGTCTGGGATTTGTTTCCCAGCAGGCCGCACGCCTTGTTTTTCTCCCATGCTGAAGACGTCGTCCTGCGTAATTGCCAGGTTCGGTGGGGCTTGATCAATGCCCCGTGGCGGCGGGCGTTGCACACGGAGGATTGCGTCGGCGTCAGGATTGTCGACTGCGCTTTGCCTGACGCCCCAGGCAGGACGCATGATGGAATAGAAATAGGAGGAGCTATGAAAAACGTCAATCCGCTGGTCGACGCGCGGCGTGCCTGCAGGAATTTTACACTCGTCGAGCTCCTGGTCGTGATTGCTGTCATTGGCATTCTGAGCGCGTTGCTGTTGCCAGCGTTGAACCAGGCCCGGCGCGTCAGCAAGGCTATGGTGTGCGCCAACAACCTCAAGCAGATCGGGGCGGCGGCCGCGATGTACACGTCGGACAACAACGACTACATCGTGCTTTACACTTATTTCGGCTCCTACACCAGCGACATCACGTGGTGCAATGCGACGGCTCCCTATCTGAACTATTCCGGTTATGAAACCACCTCGCCTTACACTTATTGGTACGGGTATTGGAAATATCCGCTGTTCATCTGTCCGGAGTCGCCGCGCGTTTTTGGTTACGGTTGCAGCTACTCCTTGGGCTCGGGCACGGTGCTCAGCAATTACAAGCGGCCGTGGACGATCAAGAGCCCCAGCGCGGTTTTCCATTTCGCGGACAACGGGGTCGGCATTGCGGACACGGCGAGCGCGTCGTCGAGCTGGGTGCCCGCATTGTGCAAGAACCACACCACGCTAAACTACAACATCAATCCCCGACATCCCGGACACAGCGCCAAGATCTGCTTCGTCGACGGCCATGTGGACAGCGCCGCGCCGCCGGGGAACACGGAGAATTGGCAGCCATGATCGAAATTATGAAGATAAATCGAAAGGTGATGTTCATGCGGAAAATGTGTATGGTTTTGTTTGTGGCGCTGCTGTCGCCGCTGTTCCTGGCCGGGGCGGCGGAACCGCTGTTCCAAGCGGATTTCAACGACCAGGCCAAGGCGGCGGCGCAATGGGACAACCTCGCCAAGTTGTTCAAGGCGCAAGACGCCGCGCTGCGGGACGGCAAGCTGGAGCTCAACGCCTTGAGCCCTACGGAAAAAGCCCTCAGCCTGGCGCCCAGCGTCGCTTTGCCCACAAGCTACTCCGTCGAGTTTGACGCCATGGTGACGGGACGTTGCGGCGCGGACAACCACTTTCTCCTAAGCGTCAACGGCGCCAACGTGGTGTTCCGGCAATGGAGCGTGGTTTGCCTGGACGGCAAGAAAGAGACTGTCGGGGAGAAGGGGGCGATGCTGAACAACAAGGAGCGCCGTTTCCTGGTGGAAGCCTCGGACAGGAAGGTCAAGGTGTTTTGCGACAGCACCTTGGTCTGCGCCGTGGACACGGCGAAAACTTCCGTTGGAACCCTGCGCCTGTCGGCGTACAACAGCAAAGTTCTGTTTGGCGACTTCAAGATCCACGCGGGGGAAAGGAGTAAAAAGGCGGTGACCGCCAACTTGTTGCGCAACAGCAGTTTCGAGGTTGTCAACAACGATCTGCCGGACTATTGGGGCTCGGCGCACTGGGGGATGCTGTACCTCCCTTGGCGGAACCAGATGGATGAGTTCCGGCGGCGTTGGCGCTTGGACCGTGGCGAGGCGTTCGACGGTAATAACTCTTTCAGGATCGAGACGCCGGGGAACAAGCCGGACATCAATTATGGCCTTGGCCTCTATTCCTGCTGGCCGTTGTTGCGCAAGGGCGCGGTCTACACGTTCTCGGTCTATCTGAAAAGCGACCGCGATGCGCTCCCGGTGCAGATCGGCTCCAGGCTCGCCAAGTCCGAGCCGGACAGGGTTGAGGTCGGCAAGGAATGGAGCCGTCACAGCGTGAGTTTCACCTGCGGTCAGCCCATGGTCGAGCAGATGCGGATACAGCCGCTGGCCGCCGGGACGCTGTGGGTCGACGCCGCCCAGTTGGAGGAGGGGGCCCAGGTCACGCCCTATGTCCGCCACGGTTCCGAGCTGCCCGCCGCCAGCGACGGGAAGCCAGCGGTCTCTGTGACGGTGCCGCATGTTGAACAGGCGCCCGTCCTGGACGGGAACCTTGACGACCCCGCCTGGAAGCGGGCGGCGCGGGGCCGTCTGGTCAATATCAAGGACGGCGGCGCCCCCGCCGAGCGGACCGAGCTCTTGCTTGTCCGCGACGAGAACAACCTCTACATGGCGGCCGAATGCTTCGACTCGCAGATGGACAAGCTCGTGGCCAACGTCAAGAGCGACAAGGGCCCCATCTGGAACGACGACAGCGTGGAGTTCTATTTCAAGCCGGACGAGAAGGGCAACAGTTTCTATCAGTTCGCCTTGAACACGCTGGGCAAGAAGTACGAGGGGAAGGCGTTCGCAGACCTCGCCTGGAGCGCCGACTGGCGGGCGAAGGTGGTGAAAGGCCCGAAGAGCTGGGTCGCCGAGATCGCCGTGCCGTTCTCCACCCTCGCCATCCCGTCCGGCAAGGACTCGCTGGTTTTCCAGTTCGCCCGCGGCAACAAGAAGAACGGCGAGAACAGCGCCTGGGCTCCGACTTACTGCGACTCCTTCCAGGAGTTCAAGCATTGGGGGCGCTTGAACTTGGGTTCGGAGGTGGGCGGCGTCTCCGTCGGCGCCATGCGTTTGGGCAAGGCTGCGCCGGTTGCCGGGACGCAGTCCTTTTCCACCACGCTCGTGAACCAGACGGCCAAGGACATCAACGCCAAACTGGAGCTGCTCGCCAAGGCCAAGTCTATGAAGCAGGAGCTTCTGCTCAAAGCCCACTCCAGCGTCCCGGTCGAGTTTTCCGGGCTGGAGTTGCCGGACGGGCAGGACTGCGAGATCACCTTGAGCTGCTGGTCGGACGGCAATCTGCTGCTGACCAAGCGGGAACGCCTGAAAACCTGTGCGGTGTTGTCGGTCACCCGGGAATTCTCCTATTTCTCCGACGAGAAGGAGATGCGGTTCGCCGTCGACATCAATGGCCGCGACTTGCCGGACGGCATGACCCTCCAGTATGGCTTGTTCCGCGGGCAGGAGCGGCTATTGGAGCAGACCCAGTCCGTCCCCGGCCGTCACGCCGTCGTCGCCATTCCCAACCGTTTCGGCCCGGGCGACCTGCGCTTGGCGGTCGAGCTGTTTGGCGCGGACCGGAAACCTTTGGGCAAGGCCGAGGAGCGTTTCGCCGCGCTCGCCCACAACGCCAACGAGGGCAAAATCAACTTGTGGCGGCATTCGATCTACTTCGCCGGCAAGGAGTTCTTCATCTGGGGCAACGGTTGGGAGGGCTGGCCGGACGAGGCGGCCGTCAAGCTTAACGCCGAGAACGGTTTCAACACCATGATCCTGATGGTGCAAAGCGTCCCGTCCGAGGCGAAGGTCCGCGAGGTGCTGGACATGGGGGAGAGGCACAACGTCAAGTTCCTGCTCTATGTGTCCCATGCCAAGGGCGGCTTGGCCGCGATGGTGCCGGCGCTGCTTGGCCACCCCGCCTTCCTGGGCTTCTTCCCGCTGGACGAGATGGGCAGCAAGAACGCCTCGTCCGCCGAGATCGACAGCGTCTACCGTGACCTGCGCCAGGCGGCGGGCTGGAACAGCCTGGTCTTCCACAACGAGAACGACTATGGCGTGATGCAGCGGACGAACATGAGCGGCGCTGACATCGTCTCCCTCGACCACTACACCATCCCCGAGCGGGAGCTGGCGTCCGTGACGCTGATCCTCGAAGGTCTGAAGCAGTTGGCCGGGAACCGTCCCACCCACTTTTTCGCGCAGTCCACCGGCAACGCCTACATGTATGGGCGCGAGCCCACCCCGGAGGAGCTGTCCAATCAAGTCTACCAGTCCATCGCCTGCGACGTCTGGAACATCTCGTTTTTCGCCAACCTGCCTCTCGGAGCGGAGAGTTTCCCCACCTTGAAGCGTCTGGGCGGGGAGTTGGGCCAGTTGATCGCCTTGGGCGTCCCGGCGGCTCCTGCGGCGGAGTTGCGTTGTGGCGAGAGCGACATCAAATTCCTGTGTCGGGAAACCCCTGACAGCTACGTCATTGTGGCCGTGAACACCCGCAACGCCGCCGTCAACGCCAAGTTCGCCGGCACCTGGATACCCGCTGGAGAGCGCGCCGAGGTGAAGTTCGAGGGCCGTGAAGTCAAGACGGGGGAGGGGGCGCTGGAAGACGAGTTCCAGCCATTGGACAGGCATGTTTATGTGATCGACAAGGGGGGATCGTGGTTCGACCGCCTACTGCCATGGTGATACTGGCGTTCCCGCTGTTTTCTCTGGAGGGACTTGACAATCGCCGCCAAGGCCATATTCTGTGGAAACGCGCTTTTGTCCGAAAAACCATCATGGAGGCGAGGATGTCGAGTTGTGGCTTGGGTTGGAGGTTGGCGGTCTGCTGCGGGTTGTTGGTCGCGGCGGTCGGTGACGCGGGGGCGATGAACTTGAACTTGGCCATGCCTTGGGGTGTCAAATGCTCGCCGCCCCAGACACCGGACTTGGCGTTCTACAGCCATCAGTCGGAGGATCTGCTCTTCACCGACGGCTCCAAGATCGACCTCTATTGCCAGGCCGGGCTGCACGCCGTCGGGCTGGACTGGACGCTGCATCGCAACGCGGTCGCCACGCCCTTCCGTTCCGGCAAGGCCGAGGCCTTGCCCCCCAACCGCTTTAAAATCAGCGTCGACACCGCCGGGCTGATCCCCGGTTTCTACGACCTGCGGGTCAAGCTCGACACCGGCTTGGGCAAGCCCGTCGTGGGCGTTTGCGTCTTCGGCTGGAAGGCCGACCAGATGGCCGTACGCGACAGCCGCCCCGCCGACTTCCGCGCCTTCTGGGACAAGGCCGTTGGCGACTACGCCAAAATCCCCCTCGACGCCAAGGTCGAGGACGAGATGAAGACCTTCAAGGGCAAGGAGATCGACGACTACAACCTGAAGTCTGCCTGCCTGCCGCCCAACTACGATCCGGCTGGCTGCAAGTTCGACGAGGTGGAGTCCTGCAAGATCAGCTTCGCCGGGCCCGATGGCGGCCGCGTCTACGGCTGGCTGGCCAAGCCCAAGGGCGTCGGCCCCTTCCCTGCGATGCTGGTGTTGCCCGGCGCCGGGTTCGCCGCCCGCCCCCGGCCGTTGGAGCACGCCCGCCATGGCTATCTCGCGCTCGACCTTCAAGTCCACGGGCAGGACGTCGACCTGAAGAAATACGAGAAGCTTCCCGGCTACTTCGATAACTACGTTTTCGAGCCGGCGGACAAATTCTATTATAAAAACCTTTACCTGCGCGCCGCCCGGGCGGTGGACTACCTCTGTTCCCGTCCCGACGTGGACAAGGAGCGGGTCGTGACCGCCGGGGGCAGCCAGGGCGGACGGCTCTCGGTCATCGTCCCGGCCCTCGATTCCAGGGTGAAGGCCACCGTCCCTTGCATCGCCAACTCCCCCAACCACCCACATCTTCTTTGGGTCCAGGCCATGAACGCCAGCAAGTCCGATGGCATGGACTTGACCGGCGCGGCGCCGGTGGTGGACAGTCCCGAGTACCGTTGTTGGGCCTACTACGATCCGATGAACTTCGCCCCGGACGTCAAGTGCCCGGCCTTCTTCAACGCTGGGCTGATCGACCCCGTGTCCCCGCCCTACAGCGTCTGGGCCGCCTTCAACCGCCTCAGCAGCGAGGATAAAATCATCGTGCCGCTTCCTGGCCTAGGCCACGATTGGTCGGCCGAGTTCGACCGCCGCGCCTGGCGCTGGCTCGACGCCAAAATAAATAAAAAATAGGGGCCGCGTAGCGGCCAATGGTCCAGGCCGGAGGTCTGGTCGCCTCCGCCGGCGACAGAGGCGGCCGCCGCAGGCGGAATGTCTTTTTTCCTCCTCCTCCGCCAGCGCTGGTTTTTCGCTGGACGGAGGCTATAGTAGCTCCCGTTTCCCGGCCACCTCCATGGTGCTGGCGGCCGCGGGGCGGAGTTGTTTTCGGGGTGCGTTCATGAAGGATATTGTCGCCGACCAGAGTCTCATTGGTTGTTGCGGTTTGTATTGCGCCGCCTGTGGACGCTATTTGAAGGGGAAATGTCCTGGCTGCAAAGCCAACGACAAAGCCACGTGGTGCGGCGTCAGGAAGTGCTGCCATGCAAAGGCCATCAAGTCCTGCGCCGACTGCTTCGAGATCCCCGACCCCGACGATTGCAAGAAGTTCCACAACATCATCTCCAAGCTGTTCTCGCTGATTTTCCATTCCGACCGTGGCGCTTGTATTCGGAGCATCCGCAAGCTCACCCCCGAGGGCTACGCCTACGAGATGAACCGGAAGAAGCTCCACGCCATCAAGAAATGAGGCGTGGGTGGTGATATATTAAGGCAAGCATTAATTCCATCCAAAGGTGATACGCATGGTTAGGGTGATAGTGGTTGGCGCGGCGGGCCGCATGGGCCGGACGTTGATTAAGAGCGTGGTCGAGGCGGAGGACATGGAGTTGGTCGGAGCCGTGGAATGGGCGCAGTGTCCGGCCTTGGGCATGGACGCCGGGGTGTGCGCCGGTCTCAAGCCCTGCGGCGTCAAACTCACCGCCGAGTTGCGGCCGCTCCTGAAGGGCGCGGACGTCATCATCGACTTCAGCACCGGGACGGTGGTCGAGAACGCCACCGCCGCCGTGGAGGCGAACGTCGCCGCGGTCGTCGGCACCACCGCGTTGGGTGACGACAAGATCGCGGCGTTGCGCGGTCTGGCGGCCAAGGGCGGTCGGCTCGTCCAGGCCACCAACATGAGCGTCGGGGTGAACCTGCTCTTCCATCTCTGCGGCGAGGTCGCCAAGATCCTCGGCGACTACGACGTGGAGATCATCGAGACCCACCACAACCAGAAGAAGGACGCCCCCAGCGGCACCGCCATGACTTTGGCGGAGGTTGTCGCCGCGGCCCGCGAGGTATGTTTGAAGGACGAGATCCGCAATGGCCGCAGCGGCCTGCCCGGCGCCCGGACGCCGTCCGAGATCGGCGTCCACGCCGTGCGGGGAGGGGACGTGGTGGGCGACCACACGGTGCTTTTCGCCACTCAGGGCGAGCGCGTCGAGCTGACCCACAAAGCCTCCAGCCGCGAGACCTTCACCAAGGGCGCGTTGCGGGCGGCGCGGTTCCTGCAAGACGCCAAGCCGGGTCTCTACACCATGCGCGACGTGCTTGGCTTCAACTAGAAACATGGTGGCGTCCCAGCCCCTATGAGCCACGCCCGCCTTGGTCGCCGTGACGCGGCCGATCGGTTTCTGTGGCCCGTCGGGGGGGGGGGCAGGGGACGGCTGTGTTTCCAGCGGTCAACTTGAAACCTTTATCCATGGCCAATCCGTCAATTTGGCTATGTCTGGAAAGGGGGAAGAGCGCGCGGCCTGGTTCTGGCAAACGGTCATGTCTTGGCCGCATGATGGTTTGAGATTAATTCTTGTTTTCTTTGAGCGGGAGCGGCTGAAGACAGCGCTTCCTTACGTGACAGGGAAAGCTGTTGCGGTTTTGCCTTTCCGACGCTCCGCCGCAAAGAAACTCCATAGGGTGACTGGCGCATGATGGGGCATACGCCCGGTAAAATAATGCCCGGCTCCGGCGCTTCCCCTCTTGACATCCAGGAGGCATTGCCGTACTATAAGCTAGTACGCATTGTAACGCTTGTGGGGTTTTGTTTTTCAGCTATAGGTGTGGGCATGAAGGTGCAAATGGCCTCGAAGTCGGAGATCATCGCCGGGCTTATCAAGGAAGAGGTCTTCCGGGAGGCTCAGCGGAGCGGGAAATTGCCCTCGGTGCTCGCCCTCGCCCAACGTTATGGCACTTCGCCCACGACCATCTGCAAATCTCTGGCCACGCTCGAGGCGCAAGGCTATATCGAGAGCATCGAGGGGAGCGGCACCTATCTCAGGGACATGGCGCGGCAAGCTCCGGAGGGGGGGCTGAAAATGGTCGGGGTGGTGGAGCCCCGCTTTGTCGAGGGGCACAGCGACTTCGCGTCGCACCTGACCCGGTTCCTGCAAGAGGAGCATTACACCCCCTGTCTTTTCGATGGCGGCAACAGCGCCGCCTTGCAGGCCATGCTGCCGGCTTTCCTCGCCTCCAACCCCGCTGGCTTGGTGGTGGATGGCAACTCCCTTTTTCCCTACGAGGTCCTGGCGCGGCTCAAGCCCTCGACCCGCCTGGTGTTCTCGGGGCAGTTCGAGGGGCCGCGGCACTATGACGCCAGCTACATCCTCTTCGACTTCATCAGCGCCGGCTCCCTTGGCGTGAGGCGCCTGCTCCGGCTCGGACGGCGCCGTATCGGCGTGGTGAACATGGAGCTGCGGCCCAAATGGTCCTCCACCCTCTTCTGGGAAGGCTGTCAGGAGGCGTTCCGCGAGGCCGGAGTGGCCCCCGTCTTCCATTCCGCCACGCTGGGGAGCGTCGACGACGACAAGGTGGACGCCCTGCTGTCCGGCCCGGAGCGCCCGGACGCCCTGCTGGCAATCCATGACAGCCGCCTGCTCCCTTTCATAAACAGCGCCAAACGCCTCGGGCTCCGCGTCCCGGAGGATCTGGCGCTAATTGGCGGCGGCGACACGGACTGGGCCGTCAAGTTCGACCTCTCCAGCGTCGACCCCCTGCTCCGCGAGACCGCCATCCAGACCGTGGCCGCCCTCGGAGCCACGGAACAGCGGAATTGCAGCATCATGCCCAGGATCACGTTCAGGGGTTCCTGCCCCTCGTAATAGGCTACCGGAACAAGAATGAATTTCATATGCAACAAAGGAGGCTCAAGGTGTTGTCGATGTCAAGGCCTGGAATCTTATTGGCGCTCTGCTGCGGGCAGTTCGCCTTCGCCGGGGACGACCGCGGGACAGCTATCAACCGGAACTTCTGGAGCGCCGACAAGATCGAGTGGGGCGACGGACGGCCAGGGGACGACAAGCCCGTCAAGAAGGGCGGGCCTTACCCGCAAGGGTACAAGGCCGACTTCAAGTTGGACATCCCCGCGACCGGCTGGTATGAGCTGGTCTTCCAAGGCGGGGCGCCCAAGCATGACCTGCTGGTCGATGGCAAATACGCATATCATCGCCGCGACCTGAGCAAGCTTGGCGCGGAGGCCAAGGCCGGTAACGTCTGGCTTGAGGGCGGGAAGCGCGAGCTCCGTATCCAGCGCGTCGGGTATATGGGTTTCCCGACCCAGCTCTTCGAGTCCTTCGCGCTGCGCCCCGCCGACAACCGCCCGGAGGCCTGCGTCACCGCGGCCAAGACCATCGTGGACGTCGTCCGCGCCGGGGAGAAGCTGGAGATAACCGCCACCGGGGGCGGCTTGGACAAGGACGTGACTTACGAGCTCCTCAGCCGCAGCCTGGTCGACAAGACTAAGCCTCCGGAGGTGGTGGGGGAAGTCTCCTTTGGCTCCTCCTCCTCGCCCGAGACCAAGACCGTCGAGATCGACTGCCCCGCCGAGGGAGCCTTCGCGCTCGGAGCGAAGATCAAGGGCGGCAAAGAGCTGCTGCAAAGCGAGTTCCCCATCGGCCCCTACGGCGTGGTCGACGTCAAGAATATCGCCCCGGCCAGCGGCAAGCTCCAAACCATCCACGCCATCGACTGCGTGGCGCAGACCGACAACGGCCACCCCGTCCCGGCGGGTAGTTACTTCGAGGGCGGCGGCCCCACCCGGATCACCACCAGCGCCGCCGGGACTTACCGCGAGAGCGCCCCGTCCGCCGTCTTCCCCGTCCAGGACCACGACCAGTCCCTGGCTCCCGGCTTCTCCTATCGGCTCGACCTGCCGGAGGCCGACGTGCCCTACCTGCTCGACGTCGAGTTCCCCGACGACGCCCGCCGCTCCGTGGCGATCTATGGCCATGGCGGCTACGGCGGCACTGGCGGCAAAGGCTACGAGACCGGAGGGATGCACCCCTTCACCAACGCCATGCAGCACCACCGGATCATCTTCTGGCCGCAGAAAAAAGACATCGTCATCGCCCTCTTCAGCACCCAGTACCTGTGCCGGGCGGCGGCGGCGAAAATCACCGTCAGCCGCTTCGAGGACGGTCTCGTCCCCGCCACCAAAGTCCAGCGGCAGGGCGGCCGCGTCTTCGCCTTCTGGTGGGAGGAGGGCGACACCTGGAGCAAGATGCTCGGGGTAAAGTCCTTGGAGCTGACGGAGTCGTTCGCCGCCCTCGACCGGCTCGCCAGGCTCTGCCGTTATTCCGGCTGCAACGGGATCTCCCTCCCCGCCGTCAGCTACCAGGCGGCCTTCTACCGGACCGACGCCCTCGACGGCTTCAGCGTCCCGGACTTCGACCTCGTCCGGCTGGAGGCCCTCTTCTGCGAGAAGTACGGGATGGCGTACCTCCCCGAGGTCTTCCCGGCGCAATGGTACCTCAACCTCGTCGAGCTGCCCAAACGCGTGGAGAACCCGTCCGACATCCGCTCCGTCGACTGCAATGGCGCCGAAAGCGGCAACAGCGCCTGCCCCTGCAACCTCAACCCCCTGCACCCGGTCGTCCAGAAACTCTGGGCCGACGCCCTCGGGGATTTGGCCGACAAGCTCCGCGACAGCCCCGCCTTCCAAGGCGTCACCGCCCGCGCCGACGGCTGGCTCTTCCGCGGCGACTTCCATTTCCCCGGCATCAACTGGGGCTACGGCGACTGGACTATCCGCCAGTTCGAGCAGGACTCCGGCGTCAAAGTCCCCGGAGCGCCCGGCGACCCGCAACGCTTCATCCAACGCTTCGACTTCCTCACCTCCAAGGCCATGAAAGACCAGTGGGTCGCCTGGCGTTGCGGGCGCATCCTCGACTACCACCGGCAACTCCGCGACCGCATCCGCCGCGACCGCCGCGACCTCTTCTTCGGCATCGCCGGCGACTTCACCTGCGACCCCGCCTACCAGGAGCCGGACAACCTCGCCAGCCGCGCCCTGGAATGCGGCGTCGCCGCCGCCAAGCTCAAGACCGAGGACGGCCTCGCCCTCATCCCCTGTGGACGCTACGGCAGCCGCAACCTCGGGCTCATCGCCCAGAAAGCCTACGACGACTTCGTCGACCCCGTCCACGTCGGCGCCGGCATGGGGGTCGTCCGCGCCTTCGCCAACTACTTCACCTACCAGGAGTTCGGCCGCAACAACCCCTGGAGAAGCCTGGGCATGACGGAGGACGACAAGGCCTACTATTGCGCCGCCTGCCCCGCCTCCGGCCGCAACTGCCTGGAGAAATACGCCGTGGTGCTGGCGCGGCAGGACACCGCCTTCACCCGCGACGGCGGCGACAACGACCCCTTCGGCGACCCCGCGGCCTTGGCCCCTTGGTTCGCCGAGTTCGAGGCGCTTCCCGCCTTGCCCTTCGACCCCGTGGCGCAGGCGCAAGACCCCGTCGCGGTCTGGAGCAAAAACCTCGCGGAAGCCTACAAGGATTTCCAGCCGGGCTTCTACTTCTACGCCGTCAACCGCGAGCAATACCCCGTGAGGACCACCCTCGTCCTGAAGGACGCCGGGAAGCTCCTGAGCCTCGGCGCCGGGGAGAAGGTCGAGGCCAAGGACGGCGTCCTCGCTCTGGACTTGCAACCCTATGAGCTGCGCGCCTTCCGCGCCGACGAGGGGGCGGAGATCGTCACGGCGACGACGGCCGTCCCGGCGGCGGCGGTCGAGGCGGCGAAACGGCGTCTGGCCTTCGCCCAGACCTGCAAGGACGAAAGCGCGGGGATGCTCGGGGCCAAGGAGCTCGCGGCCTTCGACTCCCAGCTCGCGGCGGCCTGGGACGCCCTCGGCGCGGGGCATTGCTGGCGGGCGCGCACGGCGTTGTCGATGACTCCCGCCCTGGCCGTCTACACCGCCTTGGCGACGTTGCCCGAGGGTCAGGAACGCTCGGAGTTCCCCGGACTCCTCCTCGAACGCCCCATCCCCGCCCATTGGATGCCGCGCGAACCGGTGACCCCCGCCGAGCAGTTGAAGTCGCCGCTGAACGGCGGCCTGGCAGGCGCGGCCTGGGGGGGCGCCAAAGTTTTGGCCGCCAAGGACGGCCGCCTGGAGATCGAGCTGGCAATCCCCGCCGACGGCCCCTACCTCCTCCGGGTCGGCGCCGTGTCCCCCAAGCCCGGGGTCACCGTGGCCGCCCTCGACGGCGTCAGCCTCCCCCGGCCCATGACCACCCGGACGCCCAACGCCCCGGAGACCTACGCTTTCCCGCCGCTCGACTTGAAGGCCGGGACGGCGAAGCTCTCCCTCCGCCGCGACGGTGATTTCGGAGTCTACGGAATCCAGCTGCTCCCGAAACTCAAGCCGACCACCAACAAGCAGTGGCGGACCCTCGGCCCCTTCGTGAGCCGTTGGGTGGAAGGGGGCAACCAAGAAGACACCGTGCGCGCCGCCTTGGCCACCAAGTTCATCCCGGAGGACAAGGTCGCTCTTGACGGCGTCTACAAAAACGCAGCGGGCAAGGAGCTGCGCTGGCAGTCCCAGCCGGGCAGCAGCGTGAGCGCCTTGGACGACCTGGTCATTGGCATGGCCTGCCGGACAGGCTCCCCCTGCAAAGACATCAACTACGCCGTCACCTTCATCGAATCCGACGCCGACCGTTCCGCCCTGCTTTGCCTGGGCGCCGACTGGTGGGCCATCGCCTGGCTGAACGGCGAGCGCCTCTCCACCGACCTGGAGCGGAAGACGGAGTCCGACCCCGACTTCTCCACCTGGCGCGAGCTGCGCCTGGCGACCTTGAAGCTCAAGAAGGGGACCAACACCTTGCTGGTCAAACAGCACGGCGGAATCTTCGGCTCCGGCCTGGGCGCCTACATCACCGACGTGCCCGGCATAAGCTGCGCGGCTTCCCCAAACAAGTGAAAGGTCACAACATGCGCACACTCACCTTAACGGGAGCCCTGGCGACGGGGCTCCTCTCCCTCGGGGCCCTGGCGATGAACCTCAATGTCGTCGGCCCTTGTTCGGAACGTTGTTCCCCGCCCCAGACGCCGCCGCTCGCCTTCTACAGCCACCAGTCCGAGACCCTCCTCTTCGAGGCGCAGGACAAAGTGGAGATCATCTGCCAGTCCGGTTTGCATGCGGTCGGCTTGACCTGGTCGCTCCACCGCAACATGCTCCAAACCCCGTTCCTCGAAGGCAAGGCCGAGGCGCTCCCCCCCAACCGCTTCAAGATCGTCCTCGCCACCGCCAAGCTCCTCCCCGGCTTCTACGACCTGCGGGGCAAGCTGGACACCGGCATGCCCAAGCCGGTCGAGGGCGTCTGCACCTTCGGCTGGAAGGCCGACCAGATGCCCCTACGCGACACCCGCCCCGCCGACTTCCGGGCGTTCTGGGACAAGGCTCTGGCCGACTACGCCAAAATCCCCCTCGCCGCCAAGGTCGAGGACACCGTGAAAACCTTCAAGGGCAAGGAGATCGACGACTACAACGTGAAGTCCGCCTGCTTGCCGCCCAGCTACGACCCGGAGGGCTGCGTGACCGACGAGGTGGAGTCCTGCAAAATCAGCTTCGCCGGGCCCGACGTCGGCCGGGTTTACGGCTGGCTCGCCAAGCCCAAAGGCGACGGCTCCTTCCCGGCGATGCTGGTGCTCCCCGGAGCGGGCTTCAATGCCCGTCCCCGCCCCTTGGAGCAGGCTCGGCATGGCTACGTCGCCCTCGACCTGCAAGTCCACGGCCAGGACGTCGACCAAGCGAAATACGAGAACATCCCGGGCTACCTGGACGACTTCGTCAACGAGCCAGTGGAGAAGTCCTACTACCGGAACATGTATCTGCGCGCCGTCCGGGCGGTGGACTACCTCTGCTCCCGCCCCGACGTGGACAACGCCCGCGTCGTGACCGTCGGCGGCAGCCAGGGCGGGCGCCTCTCCGTCGTCGTGCCCGCGCTGGACAAACGCGTCGCGGCCACCGTCCCCGCCATCGCCAACTCCCCGAACTTCCCTCACCTCGCTTGGGTGGCCAAGTGCAACGGCCTCCAAACCCCTTTCGACCGGCCTTGGACTCCGGGCTACGTCCTGGGGCCGAAGAGCGACGGCATGGAACTCGTCGGTGCGCCGCCGCAACCCGACACCCCCATGGCGCGGTGCTGGGCCTACTACGACCCCATGAACTTCGCCCCCGACGTCACCTGTCCCGCCTTCTTCAACGCCGGCCTGATCGACCCCTGCTCACCGCCGTTCAGCGTCTGGGCCGCGTACTTGCGTTTGGGCTCCAAGGACAAGACGCTCACGCCGCTGCCAGGCCTCGCCCACGACTGGTCCGCGGAGTTCGACCGCCGCGCCTGGCGCTGGCTCCACCAAGAACTCAAACTGAAATAAACCACAAGCAGGAGGCCGCCATGAAAACGCTTTTCACGCTCGTCGAGCTCCTCATCGTCATCGCGGTGATCGCCATCCTCTCGTCGCTGCTGCTCCCCGCCCTGGGCAACGCCAGGGAGAGCGGCAAGCGGATCTATTGCGTCAACACCCTCAAACAATGCGGCTACGCCGCGGTGCAGTACACCGACGACTGGAACGGTTTCATCGCCGACTACCACTCGCCCAGCGTCAATGCGGAAGGCAGTTGGACGGTCAAACTCGCCCCTTACTACAACATCGACCCCAAGCCCTCCAGTGCCTACTATCCGTTCAAACCCGGTAACAACCCGCTGGTTTCAAAGCATTTTTGCTGTGTCAAACGCCCGCAAGGGAACTTCTACGGCAACAACTCCAGCTATTTCATCAACAGCTACACCGGCGACAGCGCCACCTTGAAGCCCTTGAAGCTCTCCGCCTTCCCCCAGCCTTCGGGGAAAGTCTACTTGGGCGACGCCGCCGACGCCAACATGAATTTCCAAGTGAACGATTTCTCCTACAACCGCTACTTCGTCGAGGGGGAGACCTCCGCGACCACGGCCGTGGTCGGAGGCAGCATCCAGCTCCGCCACCAACGTAAGGCGAACTTCGTCTTTCTGGACAGCCATGCCGCCTCCTATGGCGCCGACGCCTTGCCGGCGGCGACGTGGACCACCGACTGCAGCAAATGGTTGCAACCCGACTATCCCATCCCGGACAAACTATGAGGAACATGACCATGAGACTTCTGCCGCTGTTGCTGGCCTGCTTGGCGCTGGGCGCCATGGCCGATGGCACGATCCAGCGCCCCGCCTGGACTTTCGACCGCTCGCAACTGGCATGGGACCCCAGCGCCAACCCCGAGGACGAGAAGGCCAAGGGCACGCTCAGCCATGTCGCCGGTTGGTCGGAATATGACTTCACCACCCCCACCGACGGCTGGCACGAGCTGAAGCTCTGGTTCGCCGACCCCACCTGGTGCCGCGACGTCTTCCTCGACGGCGAGCTATTGTTCTACCAAAGCGTCGGCGACTCCAAACTGGACCGCTACCCGCCCCCCGCCGGCGGCTTCAAGGAGGCCAACCTCTGGCTCCCCGCCGGCAAACACCGCCTGCGTTTCCGCCGGACGAGCTTCCCCGCCTGCCTCCCCAGCCAATGGGAGCTCGTCCCGGCCAACGGCAGGCCCGAGGCGTCCATCCGCATGTTGGGCGATCCCCAGCGCATCCAGCGCGCCGGAACCGAACTCACGCTGAAGTTCCTCGGCGGACGCCCCGGCGCGCCCACCAGCTACAAGCTGTTCCTGCTGGACAGCGACCGGACCGAGGCCGGAACCTTGACGTTCCCCGCCACGGACAGGCCGATCGAACGGGAGGTCGCCATCACCTTCCCGAAGCAGGGGCAATTCCTCTTGATCGCGGCGTCCGAAGGAACCACCCTGCGCCCCGCCGACCTCAAGGCCGGGACGTTCACCATCGTCGACGTCGACACCCCGCCCCCTCCGGCGAAGGAGCTCAAAACCACCACGCTCGTCGATATCGACTGCGTCAAGAACACCCTCAACGGCAAGCTGGCCGCGCTTGGCGCGGACTACTTCGAGAACCGCTGCCACACCGCCACCGTGACCCGGGGCGGCCTGACCTACCGGGAGTTGACGCCGACCGGCGAGCTGCCCCCGGACAAAAACCCCAACTGGGGCTGCGAAGCCTTCTCCTACAAGTTCGACCTCCCCGACAAAGACCACCTCTACCGCTTGCTGGTCGATTACCCCGACGACGACCGGCGGACGATGGGCTTCCCCGTCAAAGATTTCCCCGTCCCCGCCCTCCATTCCTTCATCTCCACCGGCGGCGTCGAGACCGGCGACCACTACCAGCTCTCGCATTCCCTGCTTACCCACGAGGCGTATTTCTTCTGCAACGAGCCCAAGGGCGTCGTCATGGCCGTGGTGAACCTGTTGCCCGGCTGGAAGGCCGCCGCCACCCGGATTAGGGTGGAGCGCGTCGACGACGGCCTGCCAGCCGCCCCGGCGGGCGTCTCCGGCGGCCGCGCCATGGGCTGCTATTTCGAGGAGAACGGGCGTTGGAACAGCTACTTCGGCGGCGCACCCGAGCTGGAGTCCATGGAACGCTGGGCCCGTTGGAACCGTTATCTCGGCACCAACCTCATGTTCGCCACCGTGATGTGCTACGGCGGCGTCCATTGGCCAAGCCGCGCCTTGGAGGGCTGGGACGGCACGATGGCAGACGGCGACACCCCGCGGCTGCTCGGACTGGTCGCGGACAAGTACGGACAACAGTTCGTCCCGGAGATCCATTTCAGCATGAACGCCGGCTTCGAACGGGCGCAGTTCGGGCTTGACGCGAAGGACGGCAAAATGCTCGCCCTGGAGCCGGGCGCCGACGCGACCGTCCTCCGCGACCTGGACGGCAACACCACCGTCTCTTGGTATCCTTTCGCCCACAACGCCCTGCACCCCAAAGTCCAGGCGAAATACCTGGAGCTGGTAGGGGAGCTCGCCGACATGCTCAAGGACTGCAAGTCCTTCGTGGGCGTCTCGTCGCGGCTCATGCCCGGCTGGGTCTGCACCGACTTCAACATCCTGCCCGGCCTCAAACACGGTTACGACGACTGGACCATCGCCCAGTTCGAGAAAGACACCGGGCTCAAAGTCCCCGGCGTGGCCGGAGACCCCAAACGTTTCCACCAACGCTTCGACTTCCTCACCAACCAGCAACGCGAACGCTGGCTCTCCTGGCGCTGCGGACGCATCTTCGACTACCATCGGCGCCTGCTCGCCCGCATCCGCCAAGCCAAGCCCGACGCCAAGCTCTTCTTGACCTACCACGGCCCCGACCAGGCCAGCGCCATCGCCAAAGACATGCTTGGACAGATGCGCGAGATGGGCCTAGACCCCGCCCTCTACGCCCAGGAGACGGGCATCGTCATCGTCCCCGGCGGCATGTATGGCCGCCGCTTCTCCACCCCCCTCTCCGACGCCGAGACACTGGACGCCGCGCTCTACGACCCGCAATCACTGGAGGCCTCCCGCCTCGGCGGCCGCGGCCGCTACCTCTACATGAACTATTTCGAGTACGGCGAAAGCGCCGAGTTCGAGAAGCTGGGCGGCAAACGCACCTTCGTCAACGACAGCTGCACCCCCGGCGGCGTCAACGAGCGCGAGCTCTACGCCATGTTCCTGGCCGACTGCGACAGCTCCTTCATCATCAACGGCGGCGCCGGATGGATCTTCGGGACGCCCTCGGCGCTGCAACCCTTCCTCCGCGAGTTCAAGGCTCTTCCGGCGGAGCGCTTCGAGCCCTGGGACAAAGCCAGAGACCCCATCGCCGTCTGGTTCCGCAAAGACGGCGGCAAGCTCCTCTTCTACGCCGTCAACCGCCTCCCCGTGAAGGTGGACGCCTCCCTCGGGCTCTCCGGCTGGCTCAAGTCGGCCAGGACGCTCGCCGACGGCAAGCCCGCCCCTCTGGTCGACGACAAGCTGGAGTTCCAGCTCGAGCCCTACATGATGAAGTCCTTCGAGGCCGACGGCCTGCTCGGCGTCTCGCTGGACAGCTTCTCCTGCCGCGTCCCGCAAGCGTTCGTGGAGAAGGTCAAGCCGATAGCGCTGTTCTCCCAGGACTTCGCCGCGAAACTCGCCTCCCGGGAGCTCTGTCCGGAGCTGACCGTGGAGGAGGCGGATTCGTCCGTCGCCTCCTTGCGGGCCGCCGCCGCGGGCTTCGCCAAGGGCGAAGTCTGGAAGGCTTGGCGCGTCGACAGCCTGCCGCTGGTCAAGGCCTATTGCTCGGCCGGACGCTTCCCGCCCGGGATGTGGGAGCGTTCCGTCCCCCACGGGCTCGTCGACCAGCCCGGAGCCCCAAAGCTCGGCGAGGCCGTCGTCCTCGGCGACGTCCGCGGCCGCCTCTCCTCCTGCACCGGCTTGGGGCTGGCGGCCGACGGCGGCTTCTGGGCGTCCTCGCCCTCCCAACTCATGCGTTTCGACGCCGACGGCAATTATGTCAAGGGCATCCCGACCTTCAATCCCGACCCTGCCGGGTTCGCCGGCGACCCCAGGTATTACCACCTGCCCACCCCGAAACCCTTCGAGCGGATGCAGTCCGCCGCCCTCGCCGACGGTCGTCCCGGCGGCCGCGACTGGAGCACCCCGCTTTATCTCTTCGACCCCGCCAACGGCCGGCCGTTTAAAACCTCCGCGCCGATGGGGCCGTTCACGTCCGGGGCCTTCCTCGCCAACTGCCCCGGCGGCGAGCTCGCCGTCTCGGAGGGTAATCCTGCATGCAGGACCGTGCGAAAACTCCGCCAAGAAGCCGACGGCAGTTTCCTAAGCCTGGGCGACCTCCGCCCCTGGAACGCCACCGCGGGCGCCGCCGACGCCGCGGGTAACCTTTACCTGGCGTTGGCGGAGGGTGGCGTCAAAACCCTTTCCCCGGAAGGGAAAGAAGTGGAAGGCGTCGTGGCCAAAGCCAAGTTCAACGCCCTGGCCGTCTCTCCCGACGGAAACACTTTGCGCGCCGCCGCCGGACGGACGCTCACCTGTTTCCAGCGCGGCGCCGACGGCAAGTTCACGGAGTCCAGCGCCATCAAGCTGGAGGCTGACATCGAGGCGCTGCTGCCGCTGCGGGACGGCCGCTTCGTGGTGGGCTTCAACGCCCCCGCCCCGGACGGCGCCGTCGTCGCGCTCATGAACCAGGACGGGACGCGGAAGACCGTAGTGAAAGGGCTAGGCGAGATCGAAGACCAATGCCTCGACGGCCCCACCCAGTTGAAGCTCCATGCCGGGGCGCTTTGCTATGCCGCCCACGGGAAGCTGTGGAGCCTCAAGCCCGGCGCCGACAAAGCCACCTTGCTTTACGACCCGAAACGACCGCGCTTCGCCTTCGAGGCTTTCGCCATCGCCCCCAATGGCGACATCTATTTGGCATCGCACTGGAACGGCTCCGGCCGCGGCCTGAACCTCTACCGCGCCCGCGAAACAGCGTCCGGCCACGGGGCGCTCGAATATCTGAACGGCGGCAAGCCGTTGGTCGTCAACCCCTATTTCGTCAACACCGACATGGAGGCCACGGCGGATGGCGGACTGATTCTGCGGCTCCTAGATGCCCAAGGCAAAGCCAAGCTGTGCAAATGGTCGCCGGATAGCGGGAAAAGCGTCCCCTTGGCGCCGCTCGCCGACCGCGACTGCGGCTATGGCCTGGAGTTGCAACCCGATGACGGCTTGCTGGTCGGCGGCGGCGCCACCCGCTCTATCGCCCGGTTCGCCCCCGACGGCTCGACCCGCTGGAGCTGGAACTATGACGTCCACCACCAGCCAGGGACGCGGGACGCCCGCCAAGCTTCTGGCGTCAGCCTCGACTCCAAGGGCAGGACATGGGTGGCGGACACCGCCCGGTCAATGATCATGTGCCTCGACCAGGACGGCAAGTTCCTGGCCTCCTACGGGCGTTTCGGCGGCGTCGACGAGCGCTCCGGCCTCGCGTTCCGCATGCCCGCCGGACTCAAAATCCTCAAAGACGCGGACGGAGCGGAATGGCTTTACGTGGCCGATATCGGCAACCAAAGGCTGGTGAAGGCGCGTCTTGAACCATGACTTTCGCGACAAAAACTTAAAGGAACTCGCAAATGAACAAGCATCGTGGCTCCTGGTTCGAGGAGGCCAAACTCGGCCTCTTCATCCACTGGGGCATTTACTCCATACCCGCCGTGGGCGAATGGACCATGTTCAAGGACAACATCCCGAAGGAGGAGTACAACCAGCTGGCGGCCGAGTTCCGCCCGCCCGAGACCTTCTCGCCCGAGCAATGGGGCTCGCTCGCCAAACGCGCCGGGATGAGGTACGCCGTGTTGACCACCCGCCACCATGACGGGTTCGCCCTCTTCGACAGTCGGCTCAGCGATTTCAACTCCGTCAAGACCGCCGCGGGGCGCGACTTCGTCAGGGAGTTCGTCGAGGCCTGCCGTAAGCATGACTTACGCGTCGGGCTCTATTACTCCGTCATGAACTGGCAGTTTCCCGCCAGCGTCTCCGGGCCGAGCGCCGACCCGGAGAACTGGGAGGCCATGGTCGCCCACACCCACGGACAGCTCCGCGAGCTGATGTCCAACTACGGCAAGATCGACCTGCTCTGGTATGACGGCACCGTCACTCCCGGCGTCGGCGACCCCCTCGTCCATCAGCGGCTGTGGCGCACCCCGGAACTCAACGCCATGGCGCGCGAACTCCAGCCCGACATCCTCATCAACGACCGCGCCGCCCTCCCGGAGGATTTCTCCACCCCGGAACAGTGCGTCACCCCACCCCCGTCCCCGCGCCGCTGGGAGGCTTGCGTCACCCTCAACAACAGCTGGGGCTACAAGCGAGACGACCACAATTTCAAGAGCGTCGACGAGCTCAAACGGGCGTTGGTCCGTTGCGCCAGCAATGGCGGCAACCTGCTGCTGAACGTGGGGCCGCGCCCCGACGGCTCCGTGCAAGCCGAGGCCATCGAACGCCTGGAGGCGCTCGGCGCTTGGCTGCGGGTCAATGGCGAGGCCATCCACGGGGCGGAACGCTGCCCGTTCTCGGAACTCCCCCACCTGCCGGGACCGACCACGGTCGTCGGCGACCGGGCTTATTTCCACCTCTTCGACTGGAAAGGCCCCGAATGCCTGTTGGCCGGGTTCTCCGCCGCCGCTCCGACCGCGTCGCTGCTGGGCTCCTCCTCGCCCCTCGCCATCGCCACGGTGGACCGGGAAGGCTCCGTCTTCAAAGTCCAAGGACTTGACGCGGCGGTCTACGGCATCCCGTCCGTCCTCAAGGTGGAGCTCAACGGTGGCTCCTTCTCCGCCAACCCGCCGGACATCCTCGGCTGGACGGAGGCTCCGGAGTCGTTCGCCTCCGACGCCCCCGTCTTAGGAGCGCAAATGGAGCGTTTCCTCCCCGACTTGGCTCCCGCGATCCCCGCCGCCCTTTTCGCCAAGCGCGGCGCCGCCCTTGAGGCTTCGGAGCGCTGGACGCCCGGCTGGACCGGCTGGAAACTGCTTCCCTCCGTCGACGGCAAGCTCAACCTCGACTTGGACATCCCCTGCGACGGACGCTACGACCTCATTCTGGGTGTCGTCGCCAAGGCCGCGACCGTCCTGACTGCGTCGCTGGACGCCTCGTCCGCGATCCCGCTGGAGTTGGCTTACGCCGGGCATCCCGACCAGGCCGTCCTAGCTGACCTCCGTCTGGAGCAAGGACGCCGGACGCTTTCGCTCTCGGGCGACGTCCCCTTCGCCGTCTACGCGCTCCGCGTCCAGCCGCTCTGGCGGCCGCTCCCATCGGAGCTCTGGCAAGTCATCGGCCCTTTCCCGACGGAACACGGCCCGCAACGTCCGCTCTCGCTGGTCAAGGGGGCGCTCGACCGGCGCTTTCCGCCGGAGCTGGAGTTCGACCCCAAAGCCTCCTACGTCGGGGCCGCCGGGCGGACGTTGTCCTGGAGCTGGACGCCGGAACGCCTTGGCGACCACACCGAGACGGGCGTGAACTTCCCGCTCCGCTGCGACCTGGACGTGACCGGCGTTTGCTATGCGAGGACGATCCTGCGCAGCCCGGTCGAACGCGACGCCGTATTGCTTCTCGGCTTCGAGTGGTGGGGCAACGCCTACCTCGACGGCGAGCCGCTGAGGAGCGGACGTGAAGACGCCGCGGTTGACGGCGCACAATTCTCCACCGTGAAACCCGCCCCCGTGGCCGTGAGGCTGAAGCAAGGGGACAATGTCCTGTTGGTGAAATGCCACAAGGGCACCACCATGCACTGGTTCACCTGCCGCGTCAGCGACCCCGGCGACTTGCTAATCAACCATGAATGAGACAAACGAAAGGATGTGGCGATGTTTGGGACACAAAAGATGAGCACGCTGGTGTTGTTGGGGGGGATGCTTTGTTCGTCCGGCCTCCACGGGGCCGGCGAGGGCTCGCGGACTTTGGCCGACGGCGGCATGGTCGCCGAGCTGATGGAGCCAAATTCGCCTGCCCGTTATAACACGGGCGTGCGTTTCACTCCGGTGGCGGCCGTCGTCAAGGCCAGCTACGACGGGCGCGAGTTCCTCATGCACAAAGAACGTCCCAATCCGCTGACCGACGCGGCGGGGCTCTTCTACGAGTTCGACCTGGTGACGCCACCTCCGGGCTTCGAGGAGGCGGCCATCGGCGAGCCCTTCGTCAAGATCGGTGTCGGGGCCCTGGTCAAGAGCAAGGCCAACTACGCCTTCTTCGCGCAACACAAAATCTTCAAGCTCGCCGACACCCAGGCCACGTGGGGGAAAGACTCGGCTGACTTCGTGCAGACGCTCGCCCCGGTGAATGGCTACGGCTACGAGCTGAAGGCGAAAGTCTCGCTCAAAGGCCGGACGCTAGACGTGGCTTGGACGCTGCGCAACACCGGCTCCAAGCCGTTCACGACCCATCACTACTGCCACAACAGCTTCTCGTTCGACAACGCCGGGATGAAGCCCGGCTCCGCCGCCGTCTTCCCCTTCGACTTCCAGGCCAAGGGGCTGGACGTCAAGCAGAACCAGCGGCAAGAGGGGCGCGAGATAATTTTCCCCCAGTCTCCAGGCGCCCCGGCGAACATCGCGGTGGACTACCCCGCGGGCTATGCCTGTCCGAACCGCGTGAGCTATGTCGACGCGTCCTCCGGCCTGCGGCTCGACGCCGAGACCTCGGTCCCGGGCGAGCGCGTGGCCGTGCACGTCTCCATCCCCTACCTCTGTCTGGAGCAGTTCGTGGCCACCAGCCTGAAGCCTGGCGAGAGCGCGTCTTGGACGCGCTCCTACACACTTTACCCGCTCAAGTGAGCTCCCGCCCCGACGCGGGCGCTGAACTTGGTCTATGGCGTTCGCAAGAAAATAACCAACAAGAGGAGGATATGATCGGCCAACAGGCCGAGCGGATTAACTATGGACGACATGGATTTCATCCTGGCGGACCTCGAACGTCCGGAGTCGCTTCACCGCCACGCCGAACATTGCACCGGAGACCTGACGGGGCGCTATTTGGAGTTCTTGGCCGCGAGCATGCCGCACGACCCCGGCGACGAGGAACGGATGCACGAGCTGTTCTGGAGGATCCTCAAAAAACAGGCTGCCGACGGCACGTTCAACAAGCGCGACGACGACCCGTCAGCCCACTTTGGCGCTGGCGGCAAGGTGTTTGTGGGTTTGTTGAGATATCACCTGCGCACCGGGAACGCCAAGGCCCTGGCGGCCGCCCAGCGGATCGCGGCGTATGTGTTCGCCAATATGGACAAGTTCGGCCATTACGGTTGCGGAGAGGGGGGGCCGAGCTGAAGTTCCCCCCGATTCTTGGACACTGATCTGAAGTGGACTAGCTTAATGGAACTGAACGAGGAAGGAGTAAACCCGTCATGTCCAAGAAACGCCTCTTCTGCAAAACCCGTAACGGCGTCATAGTTCCTTCTTGATTTTGATGTTCGGCAGATCGAAGATTTTCAGGCGGAAACACTTTTCGTCCCGATAGCCGTAGGCCTGCTTCACCAGCCACCTGATTTTGTTGTTGAACCCCTCGACCGCCGCCGAGGTCACCCCGCCCGTCGTCCAATAGGCGAGGACGCCGTCCCAATGTTTCCGGATAGTCTTCGCCATGGACCTGAGCTCCTTGATGTCCGAGCCCTCCGCGTCGGAACACCAGTCGCCAAGCAGCAGCTTCGCGGCGTCCTCGCTCTCCGCCAGCTTGTAGACGTTCCGCAGCCTCTCCTTCATGAGGTCAACCTGTCCCGCAGCTCCTGGAGCTTCTTGGACTCGGGCGGTTTGAGCTTCTCCTCATTTCTCAGCAGCAGAAAGCGTTTTTTTTAGTGCCTTGCCGTCCTCCCCCTCCAAATCCTTGACCGTCCGGCGCCTCACCTGGTCAAGCCTGTCGTTCATCAGCTTGATCACATGGAAATGGGGCTCTTCTGCAAAACTTGAAATGGTGCTATAGTAAGTAGATAGCGCCGTGCGTCAATAGCCTGAATAATTTTCCCTGTCGGCATCACTGTCGCCTGGATGTGCTCTTGTCATCACAAGCGAGAATTCAGCGTCTGTTTTTCGTCTCCGTCCGGTGCCGTCCAAGGGCCCCCGGATGTCCTTATGATTCCATCGCGAGCCATTCAAAAAGGGTGGAAGCTCTCAACCTTTGTCGCGGGCGTTGTCCCATGGAAGGAGACGAGGACACTTCCACCCCCGAAACCTGGTGGCCGTTTATTTGCCCATGACTATCGCCCCCTCGATGTCCTCGCCCAGGGTGACGTGCCGCCAGAGGGCGACCCGCAATTGGCGGGCCAGCGCCACGACCGCGGTTTTCCTGGCCCGCCCTTTCTGCGCGAGCGTCGGCTCCCATTTCTTCGCCAGGCGGCTGTCGGGCTGCCAGCGCCGCCACAGCCAGGCCATCTCCACCGCCATCTTCCGCAGGCTCTTCCGCCCGGTTTTGCTGATCCCTTGGTCGCGGTTCATCGTCCCGCTGGCGAAAGGGCAGGGCGTCAGGCCGAAATAGGACGCGAACTGCTTGCCGTTCTTGAAGCGGCCGAAATCCCCGACCTCCCAGACGAGATGCCGGGCGATGGTCTCGCCGATGCCTTTGAACTTCAGCAGCGAGTCGAACGTCGCGGGAAGCTGTCCGGCCGCCGCGTCCTCGCGGTCTTTGGCCAGCCGCTTGTCGATAAGCTCGCGCCATTGCTTGAGGTGCTCCTCGAAGAGGGTCAGCTCCTCCACCATGTTCTTCAGACGCAGCGCCATGAACGGCTCGAGTTTTCGCCACGCCCCGCTTTTGCTCCGCTCGTCGATCCAGGCGTTCCAGCCGGCGCTGGCGCGGTAGCCGCCGACGCGTCCCAGCGCCGTGCGCTCCACGATCGCCAGCATCTGGCCGTTGACCCGGTTGACGCCCTCCCGCAAACGGGCGATCTCGCGCTCGGCGTCGCGCCGGCCCTCCTCTGCGGGCGTGGGGATGTAGACCGCGGGGAGGTTGTCGGAGGGGTGCAGGCATCCGAGGAACTTCGCGTCCAGCTTGTCGGTCTTGATGGTCTTGCCGCACATGATCACCTTCAGCTTGTTGATGGGCAGGATCGTGACCTCGGCCTTCAGCCCCAGCATGATCCGGGCGGGGGTGTAGCCGTAGCGCCCGGCCTCGTAGAACACCCGCACGTCATGCCCCGAGCCGACCAGCTCGGCGACCTTCGCGTAGAGGAGCTCCTCCTTGCTCTTCCCGTTCGCCACCTCCTGGTCGCGGTAGCCGTGATAGCTGTCGCGCCCGGTCGACCAGTCATGGATCCAGGTCGCCCACAGCGCTCCCCCATGTCGACACCGACCGTCACCATTTTTGTCTCTTGACTTTCGCGGGCCATCACGTTACCTTTACGCTGCATTTTCTACCTCCTTTGTTGATTGTTACGGCCAGTCTCAATCTATCCCACAAAGGAGGTTTTTTCCTTCCAAGGCTACCTCGCCTTACTCATGATATCTTTGTCTTGCCAGTAGGTCGGGTTCCAGCGCATCCCGTCCGGCGCCTGTATGTAGAGCTCCACGATCTTCGTCCACGGCTTCTTGTGGTTGTCGAATATCTTCACGCAGGAGAACTGCCGCCGCAACCACGAGCCCGTCGATTCCGACATCTCGCTGAACCCCGACTTGATCTGCTGCTCCGCCGCGCTGAACCGGTACTGGATCGTCTTGAAGTTGTCCCGAGGGTCCCCCTTGATGTGCCGCGTCAGCTCCACCGTAAGGCAGATGGAAGGTTTTTGGAAGTATTTCTTGTCAAGTTCCTTGGTTGTCACGAATGGGCATTCCTTGGTGGGATTCCAGTCATCTCCGACTTCCTTGTTGTCTTTGATCTTGACAGGCGATCCTTTCTTCTCCATCCACCCCGCTTCGGTCATTGTGAGTTTGTACTCCGACACTCCGGGGTTGACGTCGACGCGGTCGCTGAGGTCGGAGCGGTCGTCGAGGCAGTCGGAGAGGTTGCGGCCCTGGTTGTTGTAGCTGTCGGGGTCGCGGGCCTCGACGGTGATCTCCCATTCGGCGTCGGAGAGCTTCACCGGGTCGACCTGGACGGCGACGAAGCCGTCTTGCGCCCACTCTTTGGCGGAGTAGCCCACCAGGCCGTCGAAATCCTTCTTGTGGTCCGCGTCCACCTGCCACTTGCCGGTGTAGACGGTCTCCACTTTGGGATAGCCGAAGGTGTCCCAGCCGCCGAGCGTCTGGCGCCCCCGGATGTCGATCATCTTGACGCCGACGTGCCGGGCCTCGACCGTGACGTTGTGCCCGAGCTTGCCGTAAGGCTTGCTGGAGACGCTGGAGACGACATAGCCGTCGCCCGCCCAACTGGAGGCGTCGGAGCCGAAATCGTTGTTTTTCAGGAACTCGGCGTAGCTCGCGTCGTCGACCCGCCACTCGGCGGACTTGACGCTCTCGTAGGCGTTCCGCTTGGAGAAGCTGGGGAAGCCGAGCATCAACACTTTCATGTCCTTGGCCTTGAGCGTCACCTCCCACTCGCCGGACTTGAGCTCCTGCTTCTGGATGTCCTCGCAGAGGTAGAACTCCCCCGCCCAGGCGATGACGGCGCCGATGGCCGGCAACCAGTCGGCGAGCGAGTCGGCGTGGATCAACCATTTCGCGGTCTTCTCGCTCTCGGCGCAGTTGTTGATGGACTCGGAGATCCCGCCGGACATCTCGGCGGTCAGGTGCTTTTTCTTGCCCGTGAACGTCACCTCGTACATGTAGCGGGCGGTGGACTTGCAGGAGATGTTGGTGACGAGGTAGCTGTCGTCTTCGGTGTAGCCCTGGGAATTGGCGTCGGGCTTGCGCCAATTGCCCCCCGGCTTGCCAGCCCAGGTCTCGACGTCCGCCTGGAACGTCGGCCAGGAACCCTCGATGTCGAAGTTGGCGTCGGGCATGAGGTGCCAGGTGGAGTTGCGGACGATCTGCCCGTCCTCGCCGATGATGAAGTCGATGTTGTTGTAGTGAACGATGCGCATGGTGGCCTCCGGTTTACCTGCGGGGGACGTTGTCAACAGCGGGGCCCGGTGGGAAAGGCCAGCGGCGCTTGACGTTTCGGCGGAATTGGTGTATAATCCTTTAGAAAGAAAGGGAAAGCCCATGCCGGACATACTGGACAGGGAATACGACTACTACAAGACCCACGAGGAAGAGCTCATCGCCGCCCACCGGGGCAGGTTTTTAGTGGTCGCCGACGATCAGGTCGTGGGCGTCTACGACGACGAGGGCGACGCATTGGCGGAGACCGTCAAGACCCGCGAGCTGGGAACCTTCCTCATCCAGCAGGCGCTCCCGTCCGAGGAGCTTGTCCAGCATTTCTATTCCCGCGTCATCATCCATGCCGCCTAAACTCCACCGCCACGCTTTTCGCGTCGAGTATCCCGGACTGGTCAGGGAAATCGCCACCGAGGTGTTTGTCGCCTGGCCGTGCCGGATCACTACCCCGCACCCGGAACCACAAAAGTTCCGTTGCGTCTGGGACACCGGCGCCACCACCTCGGCCATCACCCCCAAGGTGGCGGAGAGCTTGAGGCTCATCCCCACGGGCAAGACCGATGTCCGCGGGGCCCACGGCTCGCAGCTCGTGCGCACCTACCTTGTGGATTTCATCTTCCCCTTCGGCCCCAATTACCATGTGGCGGTCCGGAACGTGAAGGTCACCGCCTGCGACTTCAGCGCCAACGATGTCCAAGTCCTCATCGGCATGAACGTGATCATGCTCGGTGATTTCTCCATCTCCAACCCGAAAGGGAAAACCGTTTTCTCCTTTTGCGTCCCGCCTCACGACAACCCCGTCGATTTGGTCGAGAAGTCCGACTGCGTGAACCGCCGGAAAGCCTAACCTCTTTCTCGGCTCTCCGTGTCTATTTTTGACAAAGGCCGCGACGGGCGTCATATTTGGGGATCAACACAATCAAGGGGGCGTTCCATGAAAAGTTTGCCCGTCTTGCTGCTCGTTGCGGCCTTCGCCGCCGTTTCCGCCAAGGAGCCGGCCAAAGCCGAGATCCTCGTCGTCAAGGTGCTCTCCGTCACCCCCGAGGGCGTCGTCGCCGTGAGGAATAGGGGGGAGCAGGTCAAGAAGATTTTTGCGGGAGATGAAACGGTCGCCGAGAAGACCAAGAAGGTGCTCGCAATTTCGAATGATGACGAGCATGGACAATACCAGAGCTTCTTCAAGGTGTGGAATAAAAAGAATCCCGGCAACAAAAAGCTGGCGCGGAGTAATGCCCTTGCGGATTATGGACATGCGATTCAGCTCACCGATAAAGACCTCGATGGCAAGGTCGTTTTCATCGCCACGCCCGATACGTCCGAGATGGTCGACGATCAGGATTTGACTATCTCCGGCAAGCGGGACGGCACCTACAAATACATGAGCGCGGCGGGGGCGGCCAAGACCGTCCCCCGCTACGCCGCAGTGGAGTAGTAGTGCTATTGCGGCAACGTCACCGACCCACCGCCCTTATTCCCGCCCTGCAGCACGGCGAGGATGCCTTGCAGGTTCTTCACCATGTCGTCGGTGTTCCTGGACAGCTTGTCGTTTTGCTTGTCGACGGCTTTTGTGTATTCTGCCAAGGCGTTGTGTTGCGCCAGCTTCTCATTTCCGGGGTTCTTGGTCTCCCACTTCTGCAGCATCCCCTGGTAAAGCTTCTGCTGCTCGGCGGTGGACATCTCCAAGACCTTCTTGGTCTTCTCCTGACTGAGCCTTCGCCTTCGAGTGTGTCCTTGAACACCTCGTTCTGGAGCTTGGCGGCTTGCTTCTTGGGGTCAAGCTCCTCCTTTTGCTTGACCAGCCCGGCGTAGATCTCGACCTCCTTGTTCTTGCGGTCCCGGAGGGTGCGGATAACCTCGTCGTTGGTCTCCTTGCGAATCTGGGCCTCAATGTCGGAGAGCCTGCCCTGGCTCTGGCCGAGCTGCTTCTGGTTGGTCTGCCATTCGCCGGCGGCGTCCATCTTGCCGCCGTTGCCCATGATGTAGCTCGACCGCAGGTCGGCGACCTCCCGGGTCTCCTTCTGCGTCGCGGCCTGCTCCTTGGCCTGGCGGCTGGCCGTCTTGGCCTCGGCCCAGGCGTCGACGGCGGGGGCGCGTCCGGCGGCGAGCTGATCCGCGAAGTCGGAGTACTGCGCCGAAGCCTTCTTGTCAGTGGAGTCGGCCGCCCGCTTGGCGTAGTCGGAGCGCATCCAGTCGATCCGGCGGAGGTAGTCCTCTTGGAGCTTGAGCTTCTTGTCGGCGAGGGCCTGCTGCTCGGCCATGTCCAGCTCGCCGTCGCCCTCCAGGAAGCCCGCCTTCATGGCCGCGAGCTCGCGGGCGTTGTCCGCCTCGACTTTCTTCAAGGTGGCGGCTCGGTCCTGGGACTCCTGGACGTCGCGCTCGTAGCCTTTCTCCTTGGCGTCCTCCCGGTCATGCTTGGGCTTGGCTTTGGCCTCCTCGGCGGCGAGCTCGGCCATGATCTTCTTTATGGCGGGGGCGTCCTTCTCCAAGGAGGAGTTGATCTCGATCCGCTCCCTGTAGTTCTTGGCCATGCCTTGGGACATGTCGCCCTTCGCCACCATGGCGTCGACCTTGGCGCCCAGGTCGGCCTTGCGTTTGGCGTGGAGTTCGGCCTCGGTCTTGGCGGTGGCCCGCTCGGCGGCGGCCATGGCCTTGCCCTTGGCCGTGCAAATCTCATAGGCGGCCGAGACCTCCCAGACCAAGGCGGCGACGATGGCGAGCTCCGCGGCGATGGCGGCGAGCGGGGCGACCGCGGCCCCGAACCGGAGCATCTTCGCCCCCAGCCCTGCGGCCGCCGCCTCGGCCTTGGCCAGCTCGGCGGCATGCTGCGCGGTCTTGGCCGAGACCCTGCTGGTGGACTCGCCCAGCAGCAGCATGCGGCGTTCGTCCTGCGCGAACGCCTCCTCGGACGCCCTGGCCATGGCGCCGGAGCCGGTGGCCTGCGCCATCTTGCCGGACTCGACGCCGTAGGAGACCTTGCTCTTGACGCTCAACTGATCCCAGACGTCGCCCATGTCGCCGGCGATGGCCTGGTAGCGGTTCGGCTTCCCGCCCGTCCCCCGGACGTAGGCGTTGGCCTTCCACGCCAAGGTGTTGGTCGAGACGGCGGCGGTCTCGGCGGAGACGGCCCCGGCGTTGGCGGTGATCGCCCGCGACGCCGAGAGCACGGCGCCGGGGACTTGCAGCATCTGCATCACCAGCTTCCCGGCCTGCCAGGCCATGACGCCGACGGCCGCGGCGGCGATCCCTGCGGCGACGCCGTTGTCGCTCAACGTCTCGGCCCCGTTGGCGATGACGGAGATGCCCCTGGCCATGGCGTCGGTCACCGGGGCGAAGGACTGCCCGAAGGCGACGTAGGCCTTGTTGACGTCGACCAGCGCCTTTTCCCAGACCGCGGCGGAGCTCTCCATCTGGCGACGGAAAGCGGAGGTCGAGCTGCCCGCCTTGTTCTCGAACTCGCCCAGGACGTTGGTGAAGTCCTCGAACTGCGACCCGGTCAAGGCGGCCACGCCGCGGAAACCCTCCATGTCCGGGAAGATTTTGGCGAGGGCGTCGGTGTTGCCGTCGAGCTTCTCCCTGACCTCGGCCAGCACCCCGGCCAGGCCCTTGGCCTTGAGCGCCGAGGCCGAGAGCTCCACCCCGTGGGCGGCTGCCAAGTCCTTGGCTTCCTTGGTGGGGTTGGCGATGGACTTGAGCATCTGGGCGAGCGAGCTCATCGCCTGCCCGGTGGACTGGGTGCGGGTCAAGATCGCGATGGAGGCGCCGAGCTGGTTGAGTTCCACGCCGAACGTGGCGGCGGTCGAGGCCACCAGTGGCAGCGACGCGGCCAGCTCCTGCCCGGTCGTCTTGCCCTGCTTTACCACGGTGAAGAACCAGTCGGAGACCTCGGCGGCCTCCTTGACGCCCTTGCCGTAGGCGTTCATCAACGTGGTGGCGGCGTCCATGACCGGCACCTGGTCGGCGCGGACGGTCATGGCGAGCTGCGCCATCTGCCCGGTGAATCTGGCGAGCTCCTCCTCGTTGCCCCTCATGCCCGCCGAATAGGCGTAGTAGTAGCTGCCCGCCAAGGCCGCGGACTTGCCCAGCTCGGAGTCGAGCCCGGAGATAGAGGCCCGCACTTTGGACATGTCCAGCTCGGGGGCGACGGAGGCGATGTTGGCGAGCTCCGCCCCGTAGTCGGCGGCGGCCTTGCCCGCGTCCTTGAAGAGCTTGATCGCCCCGGCGGCGCCCAGCGCCCGGACCATGTGGGAATAGACTTGCGTCATGGCGGCGCCGCTGTGTCCAGGCAGGCCCGCCATGGTCGAACGGAAGGGCTGGTCGTCAAGCGTGACCACCGCCCCGATAGTGCCAAGATCAAACATTTATTCGAACCTCCTTCGCATGTCTTCCAGGGTGATTTTGCCGATGGTCGTGACCTTCTTCCTGCCCGAGGCGATGTCCTCGGAGAGCTGCATCGCTTTGGCGTACTGGTCCGCGTCCGCCTTGGGGCCGGGGGCGGCGTCGGGCATGACGAAGAGCTCGCCGCGGCGTTCTTGCAGGCATTCGGGAGTGTACAGCGACTCCAGCGCGGCGCCCGCCTGTACCCGCCCCGCCAAGTCGGAGAGGCGGTAAAAAACAGAAGGCGGTTCCCGGAGCAGGCTCGCCAGCGTCCAGGAACCGCCAAAAACATTCAGGATCTTCGCCGCCATGAACTCATGGTCGGGAACCCCTACTCTTCCTCCGTCTCCGTTTCCTCCGGGGCTTTTTTTTTGCCGTCGGCGTCCTCGCCGTCCTCGGTGCCGTAGAGCAGATGGAGGACAAGGCCGCTGATCTCGGCGTAGCCCAGGCGGAAGAGGTCGCCCTTGAGCTCCTCCGGCATGACCTGGGCGGCGATCTCCCTAAGCTGTTTCGCGCCCTCGATCATGACGTTGAAGTCCTGGGGGGCGGCCTGGGATTTCTGGCTGACCTCGTCGATGATCCGGCTCACCTTGTCGGCGTCGCCGATGCCGAGCTTGTCGACCTCGTAGACTTTGCCGCTGGCGACCTGGATCTTGACCGTCCTCTCGCCCAATTTGGGGAACATGCGCATGGTTCAATCCTCCTTAAACTGCGGTGCCGATGGTCACAAGCCCGCTGGTGGCGTCGAAGAACGCCTCGAAATCCAGCTTGAGGACATGGTCCTTGGTGCCGGACGGGGTGTAGTCGAACTTCTTGGGCAAGATGGCCTTGGGGAAGGTGAGGAGCTGGCCGCCGCCCGTCGGCAAGACAGGGGTGAGCGTGAGGGCTTTGGAGCCCGCCAGGGCGTCGACGCCCAGGTCCGCGACGACGATCGAGCCGCCGGACCCGAGCACCGCGGCGAAGCCCGTGGCGATCTCCTTCAGCGAGACCGAGACGGTCACTTTGACGTTGACGAGGATCTTCCGGACGGGCCGCCCGAAGGACTGGTCGCACTTGGACTCGTAATACTCGGGCTCCAGCTTGATGTTCGGGGCGTCCTCGGTGGCGCCGAGCGAGGTGCCGCCAAAGGCGACAACGCACGGGCCGAGGGCGAACTTAGTGATGTCGAAAGGGTCAGGCATGTCCGTTCTCCTGTTTTGGGTTCTTGTTTGCTATGGTGCCACCCATTTGCAGGAGGTCGAATTGTCAACAGGGGGAAGTTCGGAGTTCGGAGTTCGGAGTTGGAAAGGCAGGAAGAAAGTTCGGAGTTCGGAAGAAATGCAGGGCCGAGAGATGTATTCCTGTTTTCTTCTGGCTTCTGGTTCCCGAACTCCGAACTAGCAAAAAGTCGCCACCAAATTGAAGGAGAACTGCTCCCGGACGCGCCCCTGGTCGGTGGCGGGGAAGCTGCCGCCGGAGCCGCGGCGCAGCATGGCCCGGATGGTCAGGCCGTTGGCCACGGCGCCGTAACGGGGGAGGGCGTCGCCGCAGGCGGCCAGGCGGGAAAGACAAACGTCCCGGTCGCCCCTGCCGATGATCTGGACGTTGAACTTGCGGATCTCCGGCCCCTCTCCGGTGAGCTCCGAGACGATCCGGACGGCCACGCCGTCGCCAGCCGGCAGGCAGCCCCGGAAGATGGTTTTGTCGACCTCCAGCCCCAGCTCCGCCGCCCAGAACGCCGTCAAGGCCCGCTCGCAAACGATGATGTCCAGACTACTCATAGCCCCAGCTCCTCTTTCATAATTCCCTTGATCTCGTCGCGGCTGTCGTCGATGGCGCGGGTGATGAAGCCCATGCCGACCGTGACGCCGACCTTGTCCTGTTTCTTCATGGACTTCTCGCCCAGGTTGTAGGTTCCCTCGTGCATCTTGACGGCGTACTCGTGGGATGGCGCGTTGAGCGGGACGTAGACCACGGCGCCCTGGACGCCCTCGTCGGTCTGCACCTCGCTCTTGACGTCGCCGGTCAATACGCCCTCGTCGACCGGCGTCCGGTCGCGGGCGGCGCCCTCCACCAGGTGTCCGACGCGGCGGAGCGTCTCCAGCGCCTTGTCCGCCTGCTGCTCGGAGAGCTTCTCGACGCGGGCGGCGAATTGGCGCATGTCCCAGGAGAAGGGGTTAGTTGGCACGGTTCACCGTCCCGCCGGCGACGGCGCAGCGCCAGGCCACGACCTCCCCGGCATGGTTGACGCAGGCGCGGGCCTTGGCGACGTCAAGCGTCTTCCCGCCTTCCAGGACGATCTGGCAGCCGGGGGATGGCGCGGCGTCTGGGGAGAGCAGGGCTATCCTGCCGTCCTGGACCGCCCCGAACACGTCGAGGTCGGCCTGTGTGAACTCCAGGAAGAGGGCTTTGGCGGGCCGTTCGGCGTGGTTGGGTTTGCCGTCGGTGTAGGTGCCGAGGGGCTCCCGGACGGTCACGGGCGTCTTGAGGTGCGACAACATGAAAAAGGCCTCCGGTGTTTGCCGGAGGCCGGGTTTGTCAACAGGGGAAAGAAGGTTTGGCGCTTGATTATTTGACGCTCTGGCGTTATACTTAAGGTGAGCAAAGGGTCTGAGCGATTCGCGCGCTGTGAGGATCTAGATGCGGGCGCCTCCGCGAATATAGGAGGATGCTCATTAGGGGCTCACTGCCGAAAGGCAGTGGGCTTTATTTTTTATAGACGCTACGCCCCTGCGCCTGATAGTGTTTTATTCGGGAACCAAGTTTTTCGTAAATAAGGCCGCCGATCCTTGATTCCTCGCCAACCCGGTAATCGAATACCGTCGTCATCATTCGACGCTGCCCCTTTTCCTTCGGTAGGGTTTTGATATACAAGCGTTGCGTGAAGTTGTTGTTGACGACTTGTTCAATAACCTCGTCCGGGTCACGGACAGCCAAGACGGCGCGCGCCAAATGCCTCAACCTGTCCTGCTCATTTTTGCCGCTGACGTACTTGTCAATCAGCGAATCATCGAAGCGAACCTCTCCCATTGGCGTTTTGACCGAGAACCCGTCTTTGAGAGCCCCTATGGCTGACTCTGCTGAATTCTGGCTGGCGCTGCCGTTTTTAATTTCCTCGGGCTTCAAGATAACCGCTTTCGTCTCTGTTCGCTTTTCATCTACTGTACCCTGCCCGCGACTGGAATTCCAGCCCTTCCGCGAGTCGTTGCCTGACTTGGGCTCTTGCTCCGCCTTTTTTGAGGCGTTTCGCTCCGTCCGATGTTTCCTCCAGGCCTCCTTGCTGTCGCCCTCGCCCAGGGCGGGCGGCTTGTAACCCGTGAGCGGCCGCCCCTCGGCGTCGAACTTCCTGGCGGCGTCCTTGGCGTGGACGGCTACGACCGAATGGGTGCAGGAGGGATGGAAGAGCCCCTTGGCGGTGGCTTGGTCGACCGTGGGCAGCCCTGGAGTGTTGCCCGAGATGGAGAGGAGGCGGTTCTCCCAAACCGCGCAGGCGGGGCAGGGGGCGCCGCTGACGGTGACGCGGACGATGTCGTAGCCTTCGCTGGCGCAGGCGTCGTAGTAGGACTGACGGCCGGCGTTCATCAACGATGTCCGGGCGAGCATGTCGAAGTAGTTGTCGAGGCTCCAGGTGGAACCCGCCTTGTCGATGAACTGGAAGCCCGGCACCTTGAGGGCGTCGGAGAGCAGTTGCTTGGAGACCTCCTTGCGCGTCTCGCCGGTGAGCGACGTTTGCCGGAACACCTTGGCCGAAAGCTGGCGCAGGTAGGACACATGCGTGTCGCTCATGCGCTTGGTGGCCCCGGCGACGTGGGCGTAGCTGTCCTGCAAGGCGTTGTTCACCCGGGACATGTCCATGCGGCCCAGGGCGGACGCCGCGCCCTTGCCCCCGACGATGTCCTGCAAGCCCATGAGGTAGTAGCTCTGCGCCACGAACGGGAGGGAGTATTTGAGCTCCGCCCGCACCCTGGCCTCGAGGTCGGCGTACTCGCGCTGCAACGCCTCGGACAGCCTGACCAGGTTCGGGCCGCTCCACGGGGCGAGCGGATAGGTTTGGCTCTGCTCCACGATCAACGCCATGATCCGCGTCCGGGCGGCCTCGTAGATGTCGGAGACCGTCTTGGCCGACTCCCGGATATGCCGGTTCGCCTGCTCCTTGGTCTTGAGCAGCCTCCTTGTCGGGTTGCGCTCGACGGTGTCAGCCACGGCCGAACCTCACGCCCCGCCCGGCCCGCTCCCGGTCGATGTAGAGTTGCGCCCGCGGGGAAAGCGCCCGGTCGGCGGGAAGCTGGTAGTTCGTCTGCCAGGCGCCCTCGATGGTCTCGCTCAGGATGTCGCGGGGCTTGGAAATCTCGGCGTAGTTCTGCGCCAGGTAGAGCGCCTGCTCGCAAACGGCCTTGGACTGGTTCGGGCGGGTCTCGTCGAGGGCGCGGAGCCCCAGGCGGACGGCCACGTCGTCTTCGGCCATGGCCAGCGCGGCGGCTTTGGCGGCGGCGTCTAACGCGGCCCAGGCGGCCCCGCCCAGGTGCGCGGCGAAGAAGGTGTCGGCGGTCGAGATGTCCATAGCGATGCTCCTCTAAAAAGCGGCGGCGTCCCGGCGGGGGATTGCCCGGGACGCCGCCTGGTTGGGGGTCTAGTTCTGTTGGTCAGCGGGGGGCGGGGCTGGCGTATTGCTCCAACGCCTTCCGCTCCGCCGCGTCCTTGGGCCAGTAGTGGCCCTGGTGGTAGCTCTTGCCCAGCTCCTCGCACCATCCCGAATGGTCGAAGTAGAGAGGCTTGACCTCCCCGGACACTTCGGTTTTAGCCTTGGCCATCTTCAAACCCTCCTTAGACGGTGACGCCTTCGATCAGCACATGCTCGAAGCCGACGTCCTCGACAATGAAGCCGAGGCTGCCCTGGATCGACTTGCGGAACTCGCGGCTGGAGGCGGAAGGCTCGTCCACCATCCGCAGCGTGTCGTCGGCCAGCCAGCCCTTCTTCACCTTGGACATGTTGAGGATCGGGACGCGGTCGTCGGGCATGTCCACGTCCACCTTGACCTCCATCAGCTTGCCCTCGTAGTCGATGTAGCTGACATAGGTGCCGGCCGTGTGGTCGGTGCGGGAGGTGCCGACGGTCAGCGAGGTGTTCGCCATGTTGAAGGTGTTGATGACCTTCTTGTTTTTGGGGCTCACCCAGATGGTCGAGGGGTTGCCGTGGGCGAAGGCCAACGCGAGAGACTCCATCACCTTGGCCTCGGTCAGCCCGCCGTTGGCGGCGTAGGTCAGGACGGGGCGGGTGCCGCCGTCGGTGGTCGCGGTGTCGGTGAGCTGGGCGAAGAGCCCGGCGGACATGTAGCGGTTGGCGGCGCCTCCGGCGGCCTGCTTGCGCCCGTGGATGGACATCCTCGAGAGCATCTGGGCGACACGGATCTCGGCCTCCCTGACCATGATCAAGGTCGCCCGCTCGGGGCTCATGCCCTTGCGCGTCATCTCGGCGTGCTTGGTCCAGTCCAACGCCTCGAAGACGGTCTGGACGAAGTTGCTGTAGAGGTGGGTGGACTCGGTCACGCCCTCGACGTTCTTCAAGTCCAGGTCGTTGCCCGCGGAGCCGATGACGCTGAACGCCTTCACGTCGGCGTGCGCGGCGGCGGTGGTCCCGCCCGCGCCCCTGGCGTGGACGTCGATGGTGTTGGCCGCCCGGTCGACGCTCTTGACGATGACCGTCTCGTTCTCGACCTGCAGCACGTGCCCGACGGTCAGGCCCCTGATGGCCGCGGCGGTCATCTTCAAGCCGGTGGTCCCGCTGTCGGCCCAGCCGTTCCCGGTGCCGTCGCCGATCACGCCGTCACGGGCGCTCTTGGTGCGGCTGTAGATGTCGAAACGCTTCTGGTCGATCGCCATGGACGGCGCGCCCATGGCCTGATAGAAGACGCCGGTGAAAGCCCCCAGCTCGACCGCCTTGGCGGCGACCAGGATGACGGGGTCGCCGTTGCTGACCGGGTCGGTGAACTCGTCGATTTGCCCGAAATTGAACATCTTGCCTTACTCCTTTATTTGGTGCCGTTTCCGGCGGTTTCTTTCTTGGCGGCCTCGGCCAAACCCATGGCCTCGGCTAGTTCGGTGGGGCTGGCGTTGGCCTTGCCCATGATCTCGTTGAGCCGGGTGGCCCCGGCGGCGCCCTGCCCGGCGGGGGGCTGGCTGCCCGCCCCCGCGGAGGCGTCGACCTTGAACAGGGCCGGGCTGCTCTCCTTCAACCCCTTCATCAGCTCGGTGACGGCCTTCTCGTCGTCGAGCTTCACGCCCTTGGACTTGGCGGCGAACGCCAGATATTCCGGGTCGAGGAAGTTGTGTTTGGACGCCAAGCCGGAGACGCCGGACTTGAACTCGGTGTCGGCCAGCTTCGCCTCGGCGGTGGCCAGCGCGGCGGCGGAGGTCTCGACCAGCTTCCTGGTCTTGGCCATCTCGGCCTCGTAGCCTCTTTTGAGCTTCTCGACCTCGGACAAGCCTTTCGCCTCATGCTCGTCGATTTTGGCCTTGAGCTCGGCGGCGGCGGACTCGGCCTGCTCGCGCTTCTTGACCTCGGCCTCGTAAGCGGCCTTGGCCTTCTCCGCCTCGTTGGCGTCCGGCTCCTTGTAGGACTTGAGGAAGTCCTTCTCCTCCTGGGTCAGCTCCTTGCCGGCCTGGATCTTCGCGATGATGTCCTGCAACTTCATTTGCCGAGCCCCTCCATGTTTTGATTGTTCTGTGGCTTGCCGAAAGCGGAATTGTCAACAGCGGGAAGGGCGGCTTCCGGCGTCAAGTCCAGCGCCTCGATCTCCTTGGCGATCTTCTCGGCCACGTCCTGTGGCACCTCTTTGATGCGGGCGAGCACGGTGAGGGCGGCGCGCGCCACCTCCCGCTTGAACTCCTCCCCGGTGTCGAGCGAGCTGAGCTCCAGCAGCGAACCGACGGCGGCCTGCAGGTCGACCACGGAGAAGATGCGGTTGTACTTCACCTGCGGCGCCGTGACGGTCTTGTCCCAGGCGTTCATGAGCTGCCACACCTGGTTCTCGACCTGCTCCAGCGTGTCGGCCCTTGCGGCGAGGTACTGCTCCACGTTCTGGTTGTCCCAGGCTTTCGACTCGGCGGTCTGCTCGGTCTTGCTCTCCTTCTGGACGGCCAGCCCCACGATATCGAACAGCTCCTTCTTTAAGTTCTGGATCTCGCTCCGCAGCGTGGCGGTCTCGACGCCGTTGGGGGCGATGTAGCGGGTTGTCCCTTTCTCCTGCTCGCCCTCGTAGATGGCCGCGGAACGGCTTAGCGTGTGGGCGAAGCTGTCCGCCTCGCCGCCCGTGCTCGATTCTTTGCCCCCGCCAAAATAGAACCCCTCGGACACGACCAGCAGCCCGAACATCTGCTTGACGGCGTTCATCTGCGCTTCGGACTCATGGTTGAGGATGGCGTCGGAGACCCGCACCACGTCCTCGAACCAATGCGAGGCGTCCATGCCGAAACCGTCGCACTCCTCGACCCTGATTAGCGGCACCTGCCCGAGCTTGTGCTTGCCCTCCGATTCTACCTTGAGCTTGCCGTTGTCGCTCTTGGAGAGCAGCATCCAGCTATCGCGGGTCCAGAGTCGGCGGTAGTCCTTGAACATCGGTTTGGCGAGGGGGTCGGAGCACTCGACGCCGCGCTCCTTGACGATAGCCCAAAGCAGTTTGCCGTCTAGGCCATAAGCCCAGTCCGGCACGTCGAGGGGAGGGAGTGCGTAGGCGTAGGGCCGGATGCGTCCCTCGGCCTTGGCCTGCATGGTAAGCGGCGCCTGGAAGCCGGGCATGTCGACCATCATCCAGGCCATGCCGTAGGTGTTGAGCATCGTGCAGAACTGCCGCATGACCTCGTTCGCCCGCAGCCCCGAGCGGCTGAAATCCTCAACGATGTCCGGGTCGGCGCCGTCCCGGGTGGGCGTCCGGGCGAGGACGTGCCGGGTGATCATCGTGGCGACCTTGCGCGGGTAGTTGAAGTAGTAGCCGCGCGCCAGCCGCTCGGCGTACTCGAGGTCGTTCTCGGACACGTGCTTGACCAGGGCGCGCTTGATGTAGCCCCCGCCCCCGGCGTAGGCGGCTCTGGAGCGTTCCCATACGTGCAGGTTCTTGGCGAGTTGCGGATGCTGGCGGCTGAAAAGTATCTCGTACGCTGACGGTTCCATAGTTCCTCCGGTTTTTCAACCGGGGGATTGTCAACAGGATATCAATTAGAACACAGTGTTTTCCCTATCGTTCTCTTGTGCCATGTTTTTTTGCGTTGTAGCGCTTCACCCGGAATCGAAAAATGGCGTCCGCCGATAAGTTGGTGTAAAGTACGCCAACGCAACGAAAGGAGGCGAGGTTGTGGAGAAGCGGACAAGGCGTCGTTTCACGGCGGAGGAGAAG
>Ga0209467_1000472_pt1 | contig 56859 bp, 44 predicted proteins | sample Higcelwee11metaG_FD_187175 | JGI IMG/M metagenome (GOLD analysis project Ga0209467, IMG submission 187175) | Freshwater pond sediment microbial communities from the University of Edinburgh, under environmental carbon perturbations - High... | ecosystem: Environmental > Aquatic > Freshwater >... | reverse complement strand
AACCGCCGGTGACCCGGGGCTTGCAGCCCCGGTCTGGCTGTTGGCGGCCCTCGCAGGGCTCGGGCCTGGCCCTGAACCTGGCCCTGTCCCTGTCCCTGAACCTGACCCTGTCCCTGTTCCTGTCCCCGTCCCTGACCCCGCCCGCATCCCCCCGAAAAATTGTGTCATCCGTTCCGTTGAACAATTCTGACAATCCCTGCTAGGATTCCCTGAAAGCGGCCCAATTCCGGTGAACCCGATGCTGAAAATTCTGAATGTGACTTCAGAGGTCGTCCCGTTTTCGAAGACCGGCGGACTTGCTGATGTTTCCCGGTCACTTCCGGACGCGCTCGCGTCGCAGGGAAATACCGTCTGGACCGTGACCCCGCTGTACAGGTCGGTGGATCGCGCCGCGCACGGCGTGACATTCACCGGCCGCCTGCTGGAAGTCATGCTTGGCGGGCGGGTGATCGAATTCGGTGTGTTCAGCGCGGTCACCCCGGCGGGCGTGACCGTTTACCTGCTTGAAAATCATGACCTTTTCAGCCGCGACGAAATATACGGAACCCGGGACGGGGCATACCAGGACAATCACCTCCGCTTCGCGTTCTTCGGCGCCGCGGTTTTCGAGCTGATCGGCGCGTTCAACCTGGACGTCGACGTGATCCATTGCCACGATTGGCAGGCCGGGCTGGTTCCGCTGTTTAACCGCATTCGTTACGGCAACCGTTTCCGTACCGTGATGACCGTCCACAATATGGGTTACCAGGGCGTGTTTCCCGGTTATGTCACGCCGGAACTGGGCATCCCCTGGGAAGTCTACACGGCGGAAGGCGTGGAATTCTGGGGCCAGGTCAGCTTCCTGAAGGCAGGACTTTTCTTTTCCGACAGCGCGACCACCGTCAGCCCGACATACGCGCGCGAAGTCCTGACGCCCGAAACCGGGTACGGCATGGACGGCATCCTGCGCCTTCTGGGGCCGCGTTTTTCAGGCATCCTGAACGGCGTCGACTACACCCAGTGGTCGCCCGAAGTGGACTCGATGATCCCGGCGATGTTCAGCCGTGAAGACATGTCCGGCAAGGAAGAAAACCGATTGGCCCTTCTTCGGGAATTCGGGCTGCGTGACAGCGGCGGTCCGCTTTTCGGCGTGGTCGGCCGCCTGGCGCACCAGAAGGGGTACGACCTGCTGGCCGGCGTCATGCCGGTGATCGTGAACAACGGCGGCATGGTCGTTGTCCTGGGCACTGGTGAACGCGAAATTGAAAACATGATTGCCGGCACGGCGTCCGGCTTCCCGGAAAGGGTGTCGGTCAAGCTGGCATACAGCGAAAAGCTGGCGCACCTCATCGAGGCCGGGTCGGATTTCTTCATGATGCCTTCAAGGTACGAACCGTGCGGCCTGAACCAGATGTATTCGCTGCGGTACGGGACCATCCCGATTGTCCATGATGTCGGTGGCCTGTCGGACACGGTTGTCGACGTTGATGCCGATCCGGTGGCCGGGACCGGCCTGAAATTCAGCCCGTTCGATCACCACGCGTTCAGTGACGCGGTCCAGCGCGCGTGCGTATTGTTCAGGGACATGTCGCGCATGCAGGCGGTCAGGGATCGTGGCATGGCGCAGGACTTTTCGTGGTCGAATTCAGCGGCGCGATACGCCGAGCTGTACCACAGACTGGTTCAGTGACGGGATTCAGGGATCGGGTTCAGGGACAGGTTCAGGGACTGGGTCAGGTCCGAGCCGTGCGAGGACCGCACACTGTCAGACCGGGGCTGCAAGCCCCGGGTCAATGACGGGATTCCAGCTTCTTCGTCAGCAGATCAATCGTCTTCATCCTGATTGCATCCAGATCGCCTTCGACGTCGGCGCCCGCGGCCTGCTTGTGCCCGCCGCCGCCCAGTTGTTCGGCGATGTCGGAAATGACGATTCCTTCCTTGCTGCGCATCGAAACCTTCACGAAGCCCGGCCTGAATACTTTGAAAAACACGGAAATTTCAACGCCTTCGATGTCGCCGAGCATGTTGACCATGGTCCTGATTTCGTCGCGGTCAACCGAAATGTCAGCCAGCGTTTCCGGGGTCATGACCGACCAGATCAGGCGTCCGCCGCACATGAAGTGTGACGACGCCATGATGCGGTTCATCAGGGTCAGACGGTCGCGCGTCATGGTACCGAACATCTTTCCGGCGATCGCCTGAGCGTCGGCGCCGGCCGCGACAAGCCTGGCCGCCGCGGCGAAAACCTCGGCGTCGCGCCGGACGAACCTGAACTGCTGAGTGTCGGAAAGGATCGCGCCGTACAGCGGGACAGCCACGTCTTTCGTGATCGTCAGGCCAAGCGCGTCAATGACCCGGACCATCAGTTCGCCGGTCGACGAAAATTCGGGCCCGATCACGCCCGGGATGCTGCGTTCGTTAATCTGGTGATGATCGATCGCGACGATCGGGCCGCCACGCCGCCGAAGCCTGTCGGCAAGTCGCCCGACCCGCTCGACTTCCGAGGTGTCGACCAGGATGACCAGGTCGACTTCGTCAAACAGGGCAGGGTGCGCGTGTTCGTGCTTTTCGTTCCAGACGATCACGTCGCTGTTCGAATCCAGGAACTTGAAAGCGCGCGCGCAGTCGTCAGCGTTGACAATCCAGACCTTGCGACCGGCCTTTCGCAGCGCCCGCGCAAGCGCGATTTCACTGCCGATGCCGTCGCCGTCCGGTCCGTCGTGGGTCGTCAGGAGGATGGTGTGCGCCGCCTTCACGCATTCGATTGCATCGCGCGCGGCCTGGCTGTCCAGCGGATTGGGCTTCGGCTGGAACGCGGAAATTTCGGCGGTGTTATCCATCAATTTTCCCGATGCCGGCCAGGAACTCGGGCCGGAAGTCCTCGATTTCGCGGGGCGTGCCCCGGAAGGCCGATGAAACCACGCGCGAATCGTGCTTCTGCACGCCACGGGCCGCCATGCACATATGGGTCGCGGTCATGGACACCGCCAGGGCGCGCGGCTTCAACGCGTCAAAAAGCGCGTCCGCGATTTCGGCGGTCAGTCGTTCCTGGACCTGCAGCCGGCAGGCGAAGTGGTCCACGACCCGCACGATCTTCGACAGGCCGATAATCTGGCCTTCCGGACGGTACCCGACGTGGACAATCCCGAAGAACGGAAGCATGTGGTGTTCGCACAGCGAAGTGAAATCGATGTCGCGAAGAAGGATCATGTCGCGTGATTTTTCCGGGAAAACAGCGCCTTCCATCAGCGTCCCCAGATCTTCCCGGCATCCCCGCGTCATGTAATGGAGGGATTCCCACACCCTTGCCGGGGTCTTTGCAAGCCCTTCGCGGTTCGGGTCTTCCCCGATTTCGGCCAGCAGCGCCACAAGCGCGTTGCTGAAATCATGCTCGTTCATCATTCGGGGGCTCCAGGCGGTCAGGGGGCCGCGATATCAATTTCGCCCTGAAAGACCTCGACGGCGGGCCCGTCAAGGATCACGTCCGAAAGGTCGGGGGCAACGGTAATGGCCAGCGGGCCGCCGGGCAGGTCGATGCGCACCGGCTTTCCGGCCGTGACCAGTCCGTCGTTAACGGCCGCGACCGCGGTGGCGCAGGCACCGGTTCCGCAGGCGAGCGTCAGTCCGCAACCACGTTCGTAAACGGTAAGCGCCAGGTGGTCCGTGCCGACTTTCTTCACGAATTCGACGTTCGTCCCGGCGGGGAAAAGGGGCGCCCGCGACAGGACCGAACCGAACTGGTCGGCCTGGGCCGCGTCGAGGTATTCGAAGATCACGAAGTGCGGGTTGCCCATGTTCACGCCGTTTCCCACGAAGCCGCGTCCGTGCGCCACGACGTCCACGCCGTTCGAGGGGCCGGTCCCGTCCATCGGGATAAGCCCGCGATCGAACTTCGGCGCGCCCATGCTGACGGCGACCGAAACCACCAGTCCGTCCGCGCCCTTTGTCAGGCGGCAGCGCTTCACGCCACCGGGGGTCTGGATATCGATGACATCGTCGGTAACGCCCAGGTGGTCGGCGATGAACTTGGCGACGCAGCGGATTCCGTTGCCGCACATTTCGGCTTCGGACCCGTCGGAATTCAGGACGCGCATGAACCAGGGGGCCAGCGTTCCGGCTTCGACCAGCAGTATGCCGTCGCCGCCGACGCCGAAGTGGCGGTCGCAGACCAGTTTCGTGGCCGCGGCGTCCAGGCCCGAAGGCCGCCCGTGTCTTGCGTCGACAATCAGGAAGTCGTTACCGGTGCCGTGGTATTTGAAAAATTTCATGGCGGAATGATGACACCTGGAGAGCTTGTTGTCCACAGCACGGAAGCCGCGGAAGGTGCATCGATGTCACAGGGCCTTGCGCTTGCGAACCTTCGTGGCCTTGCGGAGGATGACGTTGCCGTTCGGGGCGCCGGCGACCGGACCCCTGACCATGATCAGGTTCTGCTGCGGGAAGACAGCGACGACCTTGAGGTTCAGCATCGTGTGCCTGACGTCGCCGTAATGGCCGCCCATCTTCTTGCCGGGGATGACGCGCCCGGGGAACTGGCACATGCCGATCGAGCCGCCGTGGCGGTGACATTCGTGCGAACGTCCGTGGGACCTGAAAGCGCCGTGGAAGCCCCAGCGTTTCACGACGCCGGCGAAGCCGTGGCCGCGGGTGGTGCCCGTGACGTCGACCTTTTCACCAGCCTGGAACAGCGTGACGTCCACCGTGCCGCCTTCCGGGTAAAGCATCGCTTCATCCTGGCTGACGCGGATTTCCTTCACGACGGTCGGGTTGTTCGTAAGGCCGGCCTTCCTGAACTGACCCAGGACGGGCTTCGTGAAACGGGATTCCTTGTTGTTGCCCAATCCGAGCACGACGGCGTCGTAACCGTCACGACCTTCGGCAGTCTTGACCTTCATGACATTGCAGGGGCCAGCCTGGATAACGGTGACTGGCAGACGCCTTCCGTCTTCGTCAAAAAACTGCGTCATTCCGATCTTCTTGCCAAGTATTGCGATCGACATGGTGAACCTCGAAAAATCGTAATCAATAATCAATTCGCGGGTACGCCCGGGTTAAGGCCGTACTCCAGCGGCGAAATATAGTAATTCGACACCCCTGTTGTGTCAATCGCAAACTTGGGTCGAAACGAAAGGAAGCAGGTTCAGTGGCCGCATGAGCCGGATTTGCAGCCGCAGCCGGCCGGTGCCGCATCCGATTTGGTGGTTCCGCCGGACTTGTGGGAGTAGTCCGTCTGGTACCAGCCGGAACCCTTGAGCACAAAAGACGAATGCGAAATCAGGCGCTCGGTTTCACCGCTTCCGCAATCCGGGCAGACCGCCTGCGGCGCGTCGGAAATCTTCTGGACCTTTTCAAACGTCTTTCCGCATTTTCTGCAGGAATATTCGTAAGTTGGCATCGACTTGATCGTCCCCCGTAACAGACGCCGGGAATCAAAACCGGTTGAAAAGTAGGTCTGTCGGGTGGCTTTGTCAAGTCAGCCATTGCGGGATTACAATAGTCGGGCGCCGCAGGGGGGAATATGGCCGGTTCGGTAATCGACGCTCATGTACATGTCGGAAGCTGGTTGACGCCGGACTTTGGCGGGCACTCCACGACACTCGCGCAGACCGCCGGGATCCTTCAGGCCAGTGGCATTTCCTGCGCGCTGGTGATGCCGACCGATTCCGGGGATAACGACGGGCTGCTGGCCCAGCTTGCGGCCTTCAAGGGATCGTTCAAATTCCTGCCGGCGGCGTGGGCCGTTCCTGACGAATCCGGGTTTGATGGCGTGCTGGACAGGGCCGACTTCAGGGCCGTAAAGATTCATCCGTCATTCTGCCGCCGTCCGGTCAACGATCCCTGCTGGGTCCCGGTGCTGGCCGCCGCGCGCGACCGGTCGCTGCCCGTGGTAGTCCACTGCGGTCGCTGGCAGGAAATGGCTGGCTGGGGGTTGCTGCTTGAAACGGCGCGCCGCTGGCCTGACGTCCGTTTTGTGATGGCACACATGGGCGGGGATTCGCCGGCCCTTGTGAACGCCGCGTCCGCCGCGGTCGCCGATGGCGGTTTCACGAATGTTTACATGGGCACGGAAAGCATCCGCGAATACTGGCTCCTGGGCGCCGCAATCCGCAGGGCAGGGGCGGACCGCGTGCTTTTCGGATCCGACCACAACCTGAACGCACCGGCGTCCTTCCTGTCGGTTGTCCGGGCGGCCGGCCTGTCCGACGACGAAATGGACGCTGTCCTTGGCGGAAACGCCACCAGGCTCTTCGGCTTATAAGGGAAAATTGATGGGCAACCGTCCGATATCACTGTCGATCGTGGTGATGGCCTTTAATGAAGAAGCCACGATCGCGCGCCAGGTTGAAGACTGCCTGGTCTTTCTGGATCGTGTCGTCGCGGGCCGTGGCGAGGTTATCGTCGTCGACGACGGGTCTTCGGACCGCACCGGCGCGATCGCCGACGAGCAGGCCGGTCGCGATGCCCGTGTCAAGGTCGTCCATCACGGCAAAAACCGCGGAATGGGCGCGGCCATCGCCAGCGGGTACGGGGCGGCGACCTGCGAATTCGTCACCCAGCTTCCAGGTGACGCCCAGGTGGTTCCCGATACCATTGAAAGGTTTCTTCCCCTGCTGGAAAAGCATGACCTCGTGCTTTCCGAATACGAACGTCGCGGCGACGGCCGCCTTCGCGCCTTCATCACGTGGGGATACCAGACCACCGCGCTGATGCTGCTTGGCAACCGGTGCGCGTTCACTGGCACGATGGTTTTTAGTCGTTCATTGCTGGAAGGCATGCCGATCCGCAGCCGCACCTTCATGGCCAACGTCGAGGTACCCTTGAGGATGCTGCGCGCGGGCGTGAATCCCGGCCTGGTCACCATCCGGTGTGCGGCCAGGCAGGCGGGGCGCAGCAAGGTGCTTTCAGTCCGGCGGATACTGAAGGTCGTGGCGGAGATGGTGGCCCTGAGGCGCGAGCTTGTGGTATCCTCCGGGCACCCGGAGTGACGTTGACACAGGATTCGTGACGCATGCGCGACTTCAGGAGAATACGCGAAATCGCATCCGTGCTTTCCCGATACGGGTTTGACGACCTGGCCGGGCGGCTTGGATTCGTTTCGGCCGTCCGCACGACGGTCGATCGTGTTTTCAGGCATCAGCCGCCGCCACGGTTGTCGGACGCGGTCCGCCTGCGCATGGCGATCAACGAACTGGGGCCGACATTCGTGAAGCTGGGCCAGATGCTGGCCGCCCACCCGGAGCTGCTTCCCCCGGAATTCATCATCGAATTCAAGAAGTTTCATGACGAAGTGCCGCCGTTCCCGTTTGACCAGGTCCGCGAGGTCTTCGAGGCCGAAACCGGCCGGGCCGTGGCAGACGTATTCGACGCCTTCGATGTCGTCCCGCTGGCCGCGGCGTCAATCGGGCAGGTCCATTCGGCGGTAATGAAGGACGGTCGCCGGGTCGCGGTGAAGGTCCAGCGCCCGGGGATCACGGAAACGATGGACGCAGACCTGCGCATCATCCGGCGCCTTGCGTCGATACTGGAAAGAAGCGTGCCCGTCTTCAGGCAGATGGGCGCTGTCGCCGTCGTGGACGAATTCCGTCGCAACCTTATGCAGGAATTGGACTTCGGCGGCGAGGTCCGGAATATGGTCCGGTACCGCGAAATGTTCGCGGACGAACCGGGACTGCTGGTTCCGAAGCCTGTCGATGAAATCTGCGGTCCGCGGGTCATCGTGATGGACTTCGTCGACGGGATCAAGGTGACCGACACGGCTGCCCTGAACGCGGCGGGTGTCGACATACAGAAAGTAATCGAAACCGGGATGCGGGTGATTCTGCGGTCGATCTTCGAATTCGGCTTTTTCCACTGCGACCCTCACCCGGGCAATTTTTTCGTGCTGGCGGACGGGACAGTCGCGCTGCTTGATTACGGAACGGTCGCCACCGTCGATTCCAGGCGTATCGACGAAATGGTTTCGTTCATGATTGCGCTGGCCGGATCCGACGTGGACGGCCTGGTGAACGTTCTGGTCGACATGGATGTGATCGGTGACGACACGGACATCAGGTCCCTGCGCGCAGATCTGTCGTCGCTGCTGGCGCGGTACAGGTCGGCCGCGCTCCGGGACGTGCAGCTTGCCACTTTCATGGGCGAAGTGATGTCGGTCGCGCGCAACCACGCCGTAAAGGTGCCGGCGGACCTGCTGATGGTCGGCAAGGCGATGTCGATCATGGAGGGGATCGGGGCGGAAATCTGTCCCGAATTCAAGCCGGTCGAGTTCATCCGTCCATATCTGCAGAACATCTATGTCGAACGCATGCTCGACGCGGACAAGCAGGCCAGGTCGTTGACGAAGCTGGTGATGGACGGCGGCGGACTGCTGAAGGACGCCCCTTATGACATCCGGCGGATCCTTCGCCGTATCCGGCAGGGCGAACTGACCACGGTCGTCCGGTCGGCGGACGATCGCTCCCGGCGCATCGAGCGGCACATACTGACGAACAGGGCGATCTTCGCCGGATTGTTCGTGGTGTTTTTCCTTTCGGCCGTGGTTTTCATCGACTCCGATGCCGGATTCAGGCACGGTGCCGGCGTGTTTTCGGCGGTCATGGCTTCGGTCTTCTTCGTCTGCCTGATGGTATCCATGCTGGTTCACAACGGGAGGTACAAATGAAACGGTTCATGTTTGGCGCGTGCCTTGTGCTGGTGATCGCGGCCTTCCCCGGCTGCGGCATCAAGGAAGAAGTCTACCTGCGCGACACGGCCGCTTTGAAGGAACAGATTGCCGGTTTGGAAAAACAGAAGTCGGACCTGGTCGGCCAGCGCGACAAGCTTGATGGCGAAATCGAAGCCGTAAGGCAGGAAAAGGCGCTTCTGGCGCAGGAAAAGAACCTGCTGGCCCAGAAGCAGGGCAGCCTTTCGTCGGAACTGAAGGATGCCCTGGAAAAGGCCCAGAAACTGGAGACCCAGGCGCGCGAACGTCAGGCAAAACTGGAACAGCTCAGGAACCTGCTGAAGGACCTGTCGGCGGCCGGCAAGCTGAATGTGCGCGTGGATAAGGGGCGCATGCTCGTCGAAATCGGCGAAAGCTTCCTGTTTGATTCGGGTCAGTACAAGCTGAAGCCCGAAGGAAAGGCTTCGCTGGCGGAACTCACCGGGCTGCTTGCTGGCATCGAAGGCAGGGCGTTCCAGGTCGCGGGCCACACCGACAGCGTCGGCAGTGACGACAAGAACTGGCGCCTGTCCACCAACCGCGCGCTTGAGGTTGTCCTTTACATGGTCGAATCGGGAATGCCCGCGGAACGCATATCGGTCGCGGGATACGGCGAAAACCAGCCGGTCGGCGACAACGAAAGCGTCGACGGCCGCGCGCTGAACCGCCGCATCGAAATCATCCTGCAGCCCAACCTGGACGAAATCCTCGGGTTCGGCGAGGACTGATTTACGTGCCTCCGCTTCCGCTTCGCGGATGTGGTAAAAATTTCATGAATCGTGTTGAATAACGCCGTTGCCGTTTGTTGAATCCCGGAGGTTTTCCATGCGCAGACTGTTTACCGCCATGCTGGCAATTTCCCTGTTCGGTTTTGTTTCCCCGGCTTTCGCCGGTGAATGGGAACTGGTGTTCCAGAATCCGGGTGGCGCCATCATCTCGATGGAAGCACCCGATGAAACCCACCTTTTCGCGTTCGGCACGAAGCCCGACCCGGCGGATCCCCAGAATGCACTGCCCGCGGGGTACAAGACGACCGGCGTTGACACGTATGGCGAATTCGCGCTTCCGGCGACCGGGGACATGTTCTTCCCGTCGTCGACCCAGTGCACCGCGCCGGATCGATGCTACATGCTGGCGATGGACATCAATTCCGCCACCATGGCAATGGCCTACCCGTTCATGCTGTCGACGAACGGCGGTGATTCGTGGACGAAGTTTGCCGGCAAGTTCTACCGGGGCAATCCGCCGACGATCGCCGCGTACGGCGCGAACCTCGCGATGTTTTTCGGGGGCGACACGCTGATCCAGATGACGTACGACGGTGGCGTCAATTCCAAGAGCTGGATCGTGCCGAAGGCTGGCGATGTGTCTTATATGTCGATTGCGGCCGGACATATCCTTGACGGCAACAACGCGTGGCTTGCCAACGGCAAGGTCACTGAATCGCAGGACGGCAAGACCAGGACCATCGAGCCGGTAGGCGCCATTATCAAGACCAGCGACTTCCAGACGCAGGATGGCACCAGGCCGGACGGTTCACCGAAACCCGCCATGACGTGGGAAGAAAAGACGTCCGGTCAGGCGTGGTATCCAAGAAAGCTGCAGTTTGTTACCAAAACGGTCGGCTACATGATCACCGAAACGGCTGACGGGTACCAGCTTCGGAAGACGACCGACGGCGGCTCGAACTGGACCGAAATCGTGTTCCCGGAAGTCGGGGAATTTGGCCCGGTCCAGTGGGTCAACGATTTCTGGGCGTTTGACGAAGACGACCTGATCGTGGTGGCGGCGACGCCTAACGGCGACGAGGATTCGTGGGGCATCATTTACCGGATTACCGCGGGCGGGAACCCGGTTGCGATGCTTCCCGACCCGACCGAACACGCGGACGCGATGTATGCCGTCCGGTGTCCGACCAGGAACCTCTGCTTCGCCGCGGGGGATAACGCCGACATCATCAGGTTCGTCGACGACACTCCGATCGAACCCGAAGTCGACGCCGACACCGGATCCGCTGACGTGATCGATCGTGATTTGACCGGGGAAGGCGACGAAGGCGGTGTCGTGCTGACCGACGCCACCGGGGGCAAGGATCTTGCCGGCTGGCAGCCTGACGATTCGGGATGTTCGGCCGGTTCTTCGGCGAAGTCGGGCTGGTTCGTCCTTCTGCTGCTGGTCATCGGCTGCGCCGCGGTGTTCGGGATCAGGCGCGTGCGCGCTTGAAGCCCGCGGGCCGGTTGACGATTCAAGAACCGATGGATCTGGAATCCGGCCGATTCTTCGCTGATCTTCACATCCAGTGTCGGGAACCGGTGCTCCGGTCCGGCAGTTGAAGGTGCTTCTTTCGCTGGCTGAAGGCATGGTAACGCTACGACAGTCTGTCCGGATTTTGATGCCGCCCGTGCTTGCGTGCGCCGTCCTGGCGATCGTGTCGGCTCCATCCGGGGGCGCAGCCGCGCCCGCGGCCAGGGCATGCTACGTTTCAATCGTGGAGATCATCGATCCGCCGGTGGCCGACTATCCGGAAGGCAGCGTCGCAGTCCGCATCTACAATGGTGCCAGCCGTCTGTTTGAAACCCCGGTCAAGCCGCTTTCGAAGCCTGTCTTTTCAAACCGGATCAAGTTTTATACCGCCAAGTCCATGCCTGTAAGGCTTGTTGTCGTGGTGTGGCCCGCGGACGCCCCTGCGGCGCCGCAGCGCCGTGCAGAACCTGCAAGGGCAGGGTGGGCGCGCGGTCAGGATTCCGGGGCCGAAGAAGACGTGCTTGGAATCGGGTTCGAAGGGCTTGTCGGCGACTATGAAACAGATGATCGCGCCGCGACGTCGAAAAAGCAGGCGCCGAAAGAGCAGAAGAAAAGTGCGGTCAAGCCTGAAAAGAACGGACGCCGCGGTACCGTCATCCTCTGTGACACTTCCATCGCCTGGCCGCCAGCCGACGGAAAGCACGAAATCAAGTGCGGGGGCGCGACACTGGTGGTCAACACGGAAATGCTGGTCGGCGGGAACCGTTAGGGCGTTTCTGACCGCGGGCCGTCAGTTCTTTCGGCCTTTCGCGCGAAGATCGATGCCAGCCTTGCGACGGCCGTGATGCCACCGCGCCCCTCGATTCTGAAGAACGAATCGCCCGAGCTGCCGACGGCCACGGGGAACTGCCCGTCAAGGAAGAAGAAAGTGCCGGAGGGGGCACCCGCGACGGTCTTCCGGACAGCGCCGCGCCTGGCCAGTTCAGCGGCTGCCGCGTCGGCCATTCCACGCGCCGCGACGACGGATTCCGTTTTCACGACACCGCCCGCCACAGCTACGCCGTCGGCCATGTAGTCGGCCCGGACCATGGGGGTACGCCCGTCCGCGGCCGCCAGATCCGCGGCAAGAATACGTTCCGATCCCGCGACCCTGTCCTGTGCCGGAAGGGCGTCCAGCAGCTCCCCGGCATCTGGACCGAAGTCCTGCCCGTCCAGGCCGGAAATGAAGGACATGGCAAGCTGGCGGCAGTTGTCCCCGGCGTTTGCGCGCCGGATCTCGAAGCAGGCACTGCCCCTGACCACGTTGAAACCGTCAGGCGTTATGTATCCGCGATCGATGCCCGGCATGTCGAACGTGTCGGGGTAAGGACGCGCCGCGCTGTGGGCCGCCAGGGCCCCGGCGGCGGATTCCATCACCCGGGCGCACACCGAAACCGCGTCCCCGGTGGCTTCGGTCATGGCGAAACGTCTGCATTCCGCCATCCGCAGCCCGGCATCGATGAAGCGCTTCCAATCGATGTCCGTCCTGGCAGCAAGATCTTCCGGTTTCATCCGCTGGGCGGGGGCCACATCAATCGCGCCGGGGGGAATCTGAAACAGCGAATCCCCGCCTTGCTGCGTGGCCTGCGCCTGCCGGTCCGCCGGTGGGGCGAATTTCACTTCGACCTTGTACACCGGGCCGTCCGGCTTGTCGCCGATGACGAACTTGAGTATTCCGCCGAAGACCAGCAGCAGGATCATCAGGATCCCCATCAGGAGGACTCCGCCTTTCAGCGTTTCGGCAATATTCCGCCTGGACATTGAGGGCCTCCGAGGGGCAAGGACGCGTGGGATGCTTCAGTAAATCATTTGCTGGGAACCTGACCCCGGGGATGTCGGATCAGTTGTCCGCGACCACGCCATCGGACGTCGTCGTCGGATCGGGGGCGTCGCCCATCGCGCAACCGCCCGATACTTTCTGGTAGCAGGCGCGGGTACATGCCTTGCCGGCCAGGGAACCGTCCTGGTTCTTGATTTCCGAGCACTGCCAACCCTGCGGGCAGGCGTTTTCGGGATCGGACGCGCACAGCGGGGCGCAGAAGGAGCCCATGTCATTGCCGTCCTTGTCCTGGAAGGAAAGGCAGAATTCATCTTCGGTGGCACAGGGCTGATCCGCCTGCGGATCGCACACGGCGCAGTAGTCGCCTTCCGCGGTCTGGCATTCGCCGGCGGGCGGGGTGTCGCAGATTTCGCCGCATGCGCAGCCCCAGTTTCCCTTGCAGGGGCGCCTGATGCAGGTGCCGGGGGTCGTGGTGGTGTCGCAGATCTGCGAGAAGGTCTTGCAGTCGAAGTCGAACATGCAGCCGGGATCGCACTTGTGGGTTTCAGCGTTGCAGAAGGTGGCCGGTTCGACGCAGTCCTTCGGCTGGAAGCACATGCCGGGGATGAAGCAGTGTCCGGTTTCATCGCAGTCCCACGCCATTCCTTCCGGCGCGGTCCCGTTGCATCCCTGGACGTTCTGCTTTTCCAGCGTGCCGGTGCACGGTTCGGTGCACAGGCCCTGCGAGCAGACAGTGCCTTCGCCGCATTCGTTGTCGTCGGTGCAGCCGGTCATGCACTGGTGCGTGATCGGATGGCAGGCCTGGCCGAGCTGGCAGGACAGGGCGTCCTTGCATCCGCACGTTCCGACGTCGAGGTAACAGACGAAGCCGGCCTGGGTGCATTCCGTATCGTCCTGGCACCTTTCGATGGTCGAATCGCAGTTCATCGTGGCGGGAACGCAGACGCCGTTGCTGGGATCACCGACTTCCGCGCAGACGTAAGAGCCCTGCGGGGCGCCTTCAACGGTGCATACCTTTGTCGACAGGGGGCACCAGGGCGCGCAGATCTTGCCGGGCAGCGCGGTGCTGACGCCTTCGTACGTGACGGAATCGACGCAATGGGACATCTGGCCCTTGCACTGGGCGTCTTCGGTGCAGGTTTCGCAGGCGGCCAGAAGGTTCCGGCACGTCATGTCGCACGGGTCGCAGTACTTTTCCGATCCGCAGTTGATATTCGCGATGCAGCCGAACGCGGGATCGCCCATTTCAGCCGGCTGGACACAGCGCCATTCGGTTTCGCACTTCGCGCAGCCCCACCAGTCGCCCATGTTTTCGGTCTGGCACTGCTCGTTTGTTTCGCACAGCTTGTTGATGGTCGGGATGTCTTCCCCGCCGATGTCGAAAACGATGACCCCGTCCGGGTTGACGGTGACGTCGTCACCACCCAGGGTATCGTTGTCGTTACCGTTCGATCCGCAGGCAACGACCGTGATTAGCGCAGCGGCCGCAAAAAGGCACGAAAGTCTGGAAAATTTCATCTGTATCCTCCGGAATCCCAACGGAAAGCAGTGTCCGCCGGTTCCGGCGGATGCAGAATCTTACATGTTGGGACGATTGAAGAAAAGCCAAGTTTTCACGGGAGTGGATTATTGTGGAAGCTTCAGGGTCGCGGCGTTGATCGTCCCGCCCGGGGCGACGAAATAGATGTCGCGGCCATCGACGCCCGGTTCGGCGGTGATGCCGAATGGCAACGTCTTCAGCAGCACCGGTGTGCCGTCGGACGCGTTGATGACCCACATCCCCCTGTCGCCGCCGACGATCAGGTACCCGTCGATCAGTATCGGGCACCACGCTGCCTTTGTGTCCAGCTTCGTGACCCACACTTCGTGACCGTTTTCCTGTTTCATTGCGGCGACATAGCCGTCCGCATCCGCGACGATGACCATGTCCTTGAAAGCAACCGGTTTGGCGACGCCGAAACGGCGGCCCTTCCAGACAATGGTGCCGTCATCGGTCCGAACGGCCACGGGACCTGCCGAAAACGCGCCTGAAAACAGCATGTCACCGACCACGACAGGCGTGGCGTCGGCATCGGTCGGTCCGTCGGTTCCCGCGGCGAGGTCCTGTTCCCAGATCTTTTCATCCCGCAGGCGGTTTGTCGCGACCAGCCTGCCGTCCGAAAACGCGGAAAACAGGGTGCCGCCGCTTATGGCCGGCTCTGACACTCCCTCGGAACTCATGTCCGCGGGCTTGTCCCGCGCGACCTTGAAGCGGAATCTTCCATCTTCGGCGCCGACCGCGTAAGTCTGGTTCCCAAGCACCGTGAAGTAAATCAGGTCGCCAACCACCACCGGGCTTCCCCAGACGGGGTTGTCGGTCTTGTAGGGCTCCGGCCAGATCTGCCTGCCGGTTTCAGGTTCAAGCCGGTAAAGGAAGCCGTCCGTCGTGGCGACAAAAAGTCCCTTATCGGAGACAGCGGGCGCCGCGCGGACGCCGCCGGATGTCTTCATCGACCAGATTTCATGACCGTTATCCTTGTGAAGCGCACGGAAGATGCCGTCGGAAGCGCCGCAGTAAACCAGGGGCCGCACCGGATCCGGGGTGCACCGCCCGAATTCGCGTGGGCTGATGTCCAGGAACCGGTTGGAGTAGATCTTGATGCCCCACTTTTCAACGATCTCGACCGTTGAAAAGGCGCCAGTCGACAGGCCGTTCTGAACCGGGGCCATCTGCGCCAGAGCGGGCAGGGCCGAGGCCAGCGAAAGCAGCAGTATTGCGACGGAAAGGTTGGCGCGGTTCATGAGGTTCCTTCTGCTTCGGGCGACGGTTCGTACCTGGCGGATCAGTTCAGACGTTCGAGTCGCATCTTGAGCGAGTTAGCCAGGATCGTCAGTTCGCCACTGTCGCCTTCAAGCTGGCCGATGGCGGCCACGCCGGCATTGTAGTGTTCAAGCGCCTTGGCCTGGTCGACGGGCTGGTCGGCAGCCGTCTTCATTTCCGGATTGAACATGTCGCCCAGGTACATGTACCCGTAAGTCTTGACCAGGCGGCTGGAACTTTCGGTCATCTTCACGAAGGCAGCCTGCGCTTCATCGCGACGACCGGCGCCGTCCGCGGCGACCGCGTAAACCTGGAGCGCGATGGACGCAAGTGCGGGCTGGAGCGCGCCGGCATCGACCAGCGGCTTCAGGATATCAGCCGCGCCGGCGTAATCCCCCGCCTGACAGGCGGCGATAGCCTCGCCGACCTTTGCCAGTCCGGCGATTTCGTCCCCGTCGTGTTTGCCTGTGAACTCGGCAAGCATCTTGCGGGCCGAATCGACCGCGGTCCGATCGACAACGGGAAGGGCCTGCATCTGTTCATCAGGCAGGACCTCCGCGGCGACGGTATTGAAAGCCTTCGAGAACTGCGCCGCCGCTTCGATATCGGTCGCCTTGGAGTGGCGGCTGACGATCACGGTGACGATGATGGCGGCTATCAGCACGCCGGTCCCGATCAGCAGCTTGACACCGTATTCCATGAAGAACTGAGCGGCCTTGCCGACCCATTCCTGGAATTCGTCCGGCCCCTTGAGTATGTCCTTCCTGTCCTTTTCCTTCTTTGTACCGATACCTGCTTTGTTCGACATGCCCTGCAAACCTCTTGTCAAACCGGGAGTCCCGGTTTTCCCGTAAAAAGCCTGATTCCGGCCTTGAAGCCGGCAACGCTGCTCTCCGGCAGGGATTCGAACCCCGATATCAGGCTCCAAAGGCCCGTGTCCTAACCGTTGGACGACCGGAGAATTCCACATGCCCCATACGGGGCACCCCGCCGGGAAGCCACCGCGTCGATCCGTCCGCGGCCGCAAATCGCAGGCCGGGGATTTTTAACACCAAAATCGTCTTATGGCAACAGGAGCCCCGGACTGGCGTCAGTCAAAGACCGAGCCCCAGGTTCCGACAACGATGGATTCCACCGCGTTCATTATTCCGTGAAGCATCTGGTTGACGGTCCTGTCCGTCGAACCGCCGGCCGGAGCTTCGGCGCCCACGCCGGTGTCAAGCCCCGTCTGGACGACGATCTGCGTGCCGGAACCGGCAGCCGCGCCAAAGAATCCGCCTTCGCCCGAACCCGCGCCGGCATCGTAAATACTTTCGCCGCCCACGCATGTCGGGCGTGTCACCACGGTGACCCCGTACGGCACTGCCGGCGTTTCCGCGCAGCCGACTTCCTGATAGGTGTCGTAGGTGTAGGGATCGTCGGCGTCGGGAAGCCTGGCTTCAAGCGCGTCGCAAGTTCCGTCGTTAAGGACATAGTCGACGCCGTAAACCCGTCCGTTACCGACCGAGCAGGGGTCGCCGTTGTTCGGGATGAATGTCGTGAAGTAGGCCACGCCGCCGTAAATGGTGGGCGCGCCCATCAGTCTCATGCCTACCGGCTCGCCCGAAATCGGCGAAAGCGTGGAATCGTACCCGAAGAAGACCTTCCAGTTGACGCGCGGACCATTCAACATGCCGCTGCCGATCGACCTGAAGCAGGTATTGTCGTCCCACGGGGCGCAGTCGGCCGGAACGCTGGTGACCGTCGCGTCGGTTATCGATGCGATGAACGCCTTCTGTGTGGTTCCCGTCAGGCTGTCGATTTCCCCGCTGCCGAAAACGATGACCGGGTTCGAATCGCCGCGCGTGTAGGAGATCGCCGGCGCCTCGAGTATCGGGGCCCTGATCGGATCGACCGGGTCGGTCGTGCCGTCGCTGAAGTCGTAGGGGTCGTAGAACATCGTCATTGTCCAGTTGGACCTTGACGGTGAACCCATTTCCATCTTCCAGAGCCGTCCGGCCCTGTCGCCGACATAGCACTTGGTGAGGAAGGTGCCCGGCAGCGTGGAAATGCAGGAAATATCGCCCACGAGGTCCGCTGTCATCAGCCCGGTGGTGCCGTTGCAGTCCGATTTCACGTTCGAAAGGTCGCCGTCCAGGTTCCCGGACGCGAACTCAGCGATCTTTTCGCCGGTGTCCAGTCGAACCACGAATGCGGTCTTGCCCGCCGCCGGGTTCAGGATGCCCGCCGAACTGCCGCCCGGGATGATCGCCACGGCGACTTCTTCCAGTTGTGTCTGGGCGCAGGTTCCGGAAGCGCTGGGGCAGATCATGACGTTGCCGATGACGGGGCGGCCGTAGGACTGGCCCAGCCTGGAAAAGTCATTCCGGTACCCGCCGACACCCCCGCCCACCATGCAACTGTTGTTTCCACCGACACAACGGCCGTCGGTGGCCGAAATTTCCCACAGGATCGACCAGTTGCCATCAACCGGATCGGTCACGTCAAGCCCGGTGTATCCCCTGCCGCCGGAACGGTCGCCGAACACCAATACAGTCTTCCAGTCATCGGCGTCTTCGTCCTGACGGCTGGTGTTGGTGCGCGACACCAGCATGTCGGAAACCGTCGGCGCGCCGTCCAGCAGAACAGCGCCGTTTTCGGGAACGGTCCGGAGCTGGTCGAGCAGGTAGCCCGGGATATAGGCCCAGAGTTCCTGTCCCCAGTCGTCGGGTGTCGTCGTTCCGTCCGGCCTGTCAAACCTGATCGCGTGCAGCATGCCTTCGTGCGTCGTGAAGTACAGCATGTGCGGCCTGTCGGCGACGGCTGCCTTGAATTCCGCGAAAGACGGAATGGCCAGGTTGACGTCGGAGCTGTCGTCCTGGAGGGCCGGGGTCGAATGCATGACGGCGCCCAGCTTGTAGTCCTGACGGCAGGAGTCTTCGGACGCCCTGATGTAATCAAAGAGGTTGTCCCGCCACTGCGCCACCTTCTGCGCCGAAGATCCGGAAATGGTGCCGTTTTTGCACCAGTCCGTCGTGTCGTCCAGGCCGAAGTCGGGTACAGGTTCGAGCAGTGCGTTGGGTGCGTCAAGAAGGGTGTTCGTAATATCCGTGTTGCTGGAAATGAAATCTTCCTTGTCGCCGCGGACCATCGTGTAGATGTTCCTGGATTCGTCCTGCGTCGAGTTGAGCTTGTCACCGATGCTCTGGATTTCGGCCAGGCCGGCCACCCCGGGGGTGTCGGAGTCGACGCCGCACTGGTAAACCGAGCGTTCGAGCGTTCCGGCCAGAATCGCCGGCAGACCGGCGGACGGGCCGTCGACCGTAATGTATGACGCGTTGAACTGGTACTGCACATCGGTTGTGTTGCCGGTCGCTTCCGTCGCGACAGTCGCGGTCCTGGTCTGGGCGCCAGAAACGCTGGCGGCCGAGGCGACGGTTGACATCGCGCTGGCAAGGCTGGCCGCGTCGTTCGCAAGCAGGAGGTGATCATCGGGAAGCATGCCGTAGTATGTCGCGATGTCGTACGCCTGGCTGCTGACGCCGTCAGCCGTGTCGTACTGGACAACCCACACTTCGAAGCCCAGTTCCCGCATTGCCTGTGCGCCGTCGGCGCCGTTGGGGTAACCGCCCTCGTTGTCGCCTATGTTGCTGCGCCCATCGGTCAGAAGGACGATGTGGTTATTACGGCAGGAGCCGTACGCATCGTTCTGGAAAACAGGTTCATTGTTGTACATGTATGCGGCGTCATACATCATTGCGCCGATCGGTGTTCCGCCGTGCGGGCGGGCGGCAAGAAGCGAAGCCTTGACGGCCGCGTTGTTCGCGAGGATGTCCGCCGGCGACTCGGATGTCGTCGGGACGACTAGTTTCCCGTTCTTCGCGTGTCCGTTCTGGGCGCCGTAGTTGAACTTGTCGGCGCCTTTTCCGAATTTCTCCTTGCCATAGCTGTAGTCGCCACTGTTGCCCGAGTTGTGGTCGGGGTCGGTGTCCATCGTCATGATGCTGAATTTGACAGTTGAGCCGGCACCGTCGATCATGCCGTCCGAATTTCTTGTCCCGTATGCCTCGATGTGCGGAACTGGGTCATAGCAGTCTTTTGCCGGGCAGTAGGGCGACTTCTTCGAATTGCGGTCCTGTGACTCGCAGTAGTAGTCGTCCCCCAGCGAACCGACAAGGGTTTCAACAAGTTCGATGTACCTGCTTTTTCCTGACATGCCGGGAGTTTTGGAGCACGTCGGCACAAGTGCGGGCTGGAAGTCGTCAACTTCAAGCGGCGATGGCACGACGTCGTACTGCATGCTGCCGGAGGTGTCGATCATCAGGTGGACAATCGGTGTCGGGGATGTCTGCCCGACCGCGCCCGACCACGGAGCCAGCGCTAACGCGAAAGCGGAACCGGCCATGATGATGCGTAACAGACTGTTCATATATCACCTCACGGACAAGAGACTGGACCAACATAGATCGTTGTCAGGTCACGGGCGAGCGAGTTTCTTTCCGCGTTGCGCGTGACGTCCTGCGGATCGGCCGCGTTGGGCGAATTGCCATAGATGCCGTCGGTGAAGGCAGTGTACTTCACGAAACAATGTTCACCAAGCTGGTACCCCGGGGCCCGACCGGATGTCTGCGGGTTCACCAGCCGCGATCGCCAGTTTGCCGTGTTCACGTTGCCGGCTTCCCGACCGAACGAGCCGGAGCCATCGATCGCGTTGTCGAAAAATGTCGCTGAAAAATCGGACATGGCCACGTTGCCGTTGTTCACATTGACATAATCGATGAATGCCGACGCGTTCATGGCGCCGAAGACGAGCGTGGCTTCGACACCCGATGTGGTCACGTTCTGCGCCATCGAGGTCACCCTCTGGGCGCCCGAAAAGGCGATGTCATTCGCGGTGGTCCTGATCGCGACGATGCCGATGGCGGTCAGTGCAAGCATGAGGGAAAGAACCAGCAGCATCGCGTATCCGCGCGCACCGCGGCCGAACATTTTCCATCGGGGCAAGCGGGACTGTTTTTCCGGACCGCCCACGGCAACCTCCATCGAACCTACTTCACGTTGCGCACTTCAAGCGACTTGATTCCCACCCGTCCGGCGAGGGTAACGGTTCGGGCCGAGCCGGCCATACCGGGATCGACTTCATACGTTTCGATTGGTGCAAAAAGAGCAGGGCGCTGCACATGGGGAAGCTCTTCGTCTTCGTGTTCGGTCCTGGTCGTCAGCTTTACCGTGACAAACCTCAGGTCCTGCGGGCGCGCATCGGTCGTGTTGTCCAGTTTCTGCGCGCCACCGTCCAGCACCGCCGCGATGTTCGGGAGGTTCGCCATAAGGGGGGCGCTGCCTGAGCGATCCGAATCCACGATGAAGTCATAGAACTGAAGATCGACCACGTTTTCCGCGATACGGACAGTCGTATTGGGCGTCACCGTCTGAAGCGTCGGGTCAAGCGGGCTCATTTCCTGGCGCACCAGGTCGATCTTGGCACCGGTGCCGTCGTCCGGATCGGTGACCATCCGGTAACGTATGAAGCCCGCAACCGTGGCGTCCAATCCGACGCCGAACCCCTGGACACCGCAATAGGACGGCGCCGAAGCGACGGCGACCGCGGTGGCGAGCTGGATCTGGCCGGTCGCGAAACTGGCCGCCTGAATCTGGTAATAGCCTTCATTCTGTTCGGCGTTGACCAGCCGCAGATACCGGCCGGGTACGAAGATGGCGTCGAATTCACCCGCCGTCTGCGGATAGGGGGCGCTGGCCGCCGCGGTCTGCAGGGTCACGACGTTTCCGACGACGCTGTCGGTGTGGAAGACTTCCGGGCTCCAGAAAGCGCCGAAAAGTATCACCCCGTTGGGCTGGATGTTCACGTTTTCGCCCGGGTTCGCCACGTCGCCCGCGCGTTCGAAGATGACGGATCTGACGGGGTTGGCCGGCTTCGGGCAGACATTCGGATCGGCCGCCGAATCTGGAGTGGCCTGGAATGCGGCGGCCGAGATGTCCCGGCGGAGCTGCTCGAACCCGAACCGCGCCTGGTTCATGGCGTTGATGACTTCGTCCTGCGTCCGGTATGTGCCGGAAGAAATCGAATATATCTGGTAAATCCCGACCAGCAGGACCCCGGCGACGGCAAGGGCCACCATCAGTTCGACCATGATCATGCCCGCGAACCGGCGTGGGCACGCGCGCAGGCCGCAACGGGCCCCATTGTCACGGCATAACGAAAACATTTTTCATCACCGTCATGGGCATGGTTATCGAATATATGTCGGTCGGATTGGCGAACATGTCCGCTGGACACGCGTCGTAGTTTCCGGCCGGCACGTCGGGTCGCGGCCACATGACGCGGGCTTCAGCCCGTATCAGGTAATTCGGCACAAGCCACGTCAGCCGGTACTGCACACAGAAGCGTCTGTTTGTGTTGTTGTCGACTTCCTGGAGCGCCCCCACGTCCCAGATAAGGTTGTCGCCAATCTGGTTGGTCATCTGGAAGGCGTCGGCCGAATTCGCGAACGGGGCCCTCAGCCATCCGGAACCTGAACCGGCAATCGGCGCGCCGACATTCGCGAGATAATTGAATTTTGCCTGCTGCACGCCACCGACGCCGAGCCCGCTGTCGTTATACCATTCCAGGCCCTCGACCCGGATGGTTTCGAGCGTGTGGCGACCGAGGACCGTTGCCGAGGTCATGTCCCACGCCGCGGATGTTCCATGTATGAGCGACGTCTGCAGGTAAAGGATCGCCAGGAACGCGATTATCGATATGGCCATGACGACCATAAGTTCGACCAGCGTGAACCCCCGGCTGAGGGCATCCCTGATTTTGCCTTGCCTTTTCACAGGTCCACCACTATTCCACGATCTTCCGGGCCAGCCCGTTGAACGGAATCCTTATGGCGTGCACAGGACCATCCAGATTCCCTTCGTCATCCATATGCCGGATCCTGATCACGCCTTCACCGGCGTGATAGGCCGATGTCGCGGGCGCGGGCACGATCACTGGATTCAGGTCGCCCACGACCTGGAACACGCGACCATCCGGCTTGTAACAAATCGGCGAAACATTCATGTTGGCCGGAATTGTTGAAATAATCCTTGTCGACGGGAAATCGCGTGTCACATCGAGCGTCCGCACCAGTATGGCGGAAGTGCCGGTGGCCGGATTGGGATTGCGGAAGTAGTTGCACGCCGACGTGGTGCCCTGCCAGACCTCGATCAGGCCGCTGTCGTCGATGCCGCCGCCGACGGTGGTGAAAACCGCGTGCGCGAGGTTAGTGGAGGCGGCCTGGACACGCGCGAATTCCGCGACGTCCATGACGGCCCTGGCCGTGTCGTTCGCTGTCTGGCGGTTCAGCCCGTCCATGGCCGACGGGACGGCAATGACGGCCACAACCATGATGATCGAGATCGTCATCATAAGTTCGACCAGGGAAAATCCGCGTTGCGAACGTCCGCAGGACATTGGACTGACCCCGTTACAGGCCCTGGAAGGCAATTTATTACCCCATAATAGATTACCACAACTGGGATCGATTATAAAAGTTGTCAGAAACGGGCGCCGAGAACGCCCCGGATTGACATGGCCCAGGAAGAATTGATCGATTCAGAGCGGCAGCCGCCGGCGCTGTCGAATACGGCGCAGCCGTAATCGGTCGCCAGATCCAGCCCGTCGAACGGGATGAGCGTGGCCCAGGTAACGCCGACATAGAAGGCGCCTGCATTCTCGTAAAGCAGGTTGACGTCGACTTCGAGCCCGAGGTGCGGGTCGTTACCGGGGGTGGCCTTCGCTTCCAGAGCGTGACCGTAAAGAAGGCCGGCGCCAACCGCCAGCGCGTCCTTGCGGCTTTCGAAGAAGTCGTACATGAACCACGGCTTGATATAGAAGGCGTCGGTGACCGTTCCGATTACCTGGCGGAACAGCAGTTCATCCACGTGGTAGTCCGGGTTGAAGTAATGCGATTCCGACTTCGTCAGCGCCTTGTTCGTCGAAACGTTGTTGCGGTCGCGCCATCCCCACCAGTCGGCGTTCGATCCGCTTGCCGCGCCGGTCATGAGGCCGACGTTGACCGGACCCCACTGGTATTCGCCTTCGAAGGCCACGGCCCACGAAAGGATGTCCAGGTCATTGTATCCGTCGCCGACCCACTTGTCCGTGGCCGCGTCAAGGCGGAACCTGGGCGTGTTTTCGATGTGGCCGAAGTTGGCGCTGACTTCGAATTCGACCCTGAGCAGTTCCTTCGCACTGTGTTTCCATTCGAGCTTCAGCCACGCGTCGGGCGTCACAATCCACGCGTCGCGGTTTTCAAGCGTGTAGTCGTCGAACGAAGTGTTTGAAACCAGCGTGTAGTCGTCGTCCATCGTCTGCTTGACGTCGCTCTTCTGCCAGCGGTACTTCAGGTATACGCCCCAGTCGACAACCGGCTTGCCGCGCAGCAGCTTTTCGGCCCTGGCGAGGCGCCCGGACTGCGTCATCGGCTTCTGGAACAGCGAGAAGGTGAAGTCGTAAACATTGTCGCTGTTCGTAAGGTCGTACGGCTGGCCGAAGACCTGGACTTCGGTCGCGGAGGTGGCGCCGGTCGATGCCCATCCGAAGCCCAGTTCCATGAAGACGTTCCAGTAGCGCAGCAGGACGTTCACGCGGTCGACGTACGTGCCGTAATCGGCGTCGATGTCGCCGCCGTCGTTGTCCATCATTCCCAGGCCCCAGTGTCTTGCCATGCGGCCGCCGGACAGGGACAGCAGGAAATCCTTGTTGTTGTCGGGATTGAAGGGGCTCCAGACCATGTAGGCCTGCTTGACGCGGACCGAATCGTTGTTCGGCGCCTGCGATCTGGCGAACAGTGGCAGCGGGGCATCCGGCCGGTCGGCGTCGTAATCCGGCGTCGAACCGAGGATCAGGTTGTCAAGCACGTCGACCTGCGCCACGACGGCGAGGTTCTTCATCACATGGATCGTCGGCGACCAGCGCAGCCGGAGGTTGGCGCTGCTGACCCAGTTTTCTTTTTCGAAGTTGCCGCGGTTCGCGTAGTTGGCGGTTATGGTGCCCGGGAAGGCCGAAGAATTTACCGTCGTCTGCGTCTGGTCGATGTATGCGGTGGTACCGAGCCCGGGCCTGTAGAAACCGTCCAGCCTGAGCCTGAAGTAGCCGTTGTTTTCAATCCAGGGATATCCGACCGGATGAATCGGTTTGTTGCGTGCCGACTGGGCCGCTTCGTCCCGGATCCTTTCCTGGTCCAGCGCGCGCAGCGCGGCTTCCTGGTCGTTGGCGGCTTCGGGGGCGGTTGTTTCTTCGGTGGTCGCGGGGGCGGCAGCGGGCTGCGACGCATCCGCCGCTTCCATGAGGAGGTCGTTCGCAAGCGGTGCCGGCTTTTCAAGCTTCGTGAAGCCGGATACCGGCGCCACGTCGACTTCCGGTTCTTCCCCCGGAGCCTGTTCTTCAGAAGCCTGATCCGGTGTTTCATCCGTCGTCTGCGCGTACCCGGGTGCCGCCACCAGCATCGTGGCGACAAGCATCGGCAGCCAGTACAGCGTCGACTTCCCGGTAAGAATGCCTGATTGACGGATCATCATCGATTCATCGCCTGATTAGCGGGCGCCTTACTCTAATCGACGAACCCATGACGGTCAAGTACGGCCGCGCCCCCGTGGAATCGTGCGGGCGGATGAACCGCCTTCGCCCCGGCTTCGGCGTTTCGGGAATTCCGGCCATCGTCACCCTGTGTGATTGACGGTATTCCGCCCGTGTGTTGAAATACGCATTCGGAAATTAGAGACTGCACTGTCTTTGGGCTCATTGGGGATACTTCAAATGAAAAAACTGATTTCGGTGGTCGTTGCTGTACTGGTTGTCGTCGGCGCGGCCAGTGCTTCTGCCCAGACGGATGGTGCCACCGGGGGCGCCGCGCTTGAGGCCCCTTCGCCTGAAGTGTGCGACAACCGTCCGGTTATCAACAAGAAGTCCTTGAAAATGCGCGGCTACGAGGTTGTCGAACAGGTCGATCTCGCCGGTTTCGGTCCGGGCTGGACCGCCGTCCTGCTCACGCTCCGCCTGCCCGAAGCCGCCCTGGAATCGCTGACCGCGATCAGCCGGCTGTACATTCTCGAAGGCGACCGCATTGAATTCGATTCGTTTGCATTCGACGCAATCGAGGACGGCATTGAACCGAGCGTCAATACCAGGACCTTCTTTAACATGAAGTGGGAAATCCAGATGAGGGGCAAGTCCCCGTCGGGCCTTATCCTGACCGGTATCGTGCCGCGGCAGGCCCCGGGCAGTGACGTCAGGACCGCGAGCCGCACCCTGGTACTTCGCTGGTCCAAGTCCGGCGGCTTTTCCGAAGCGGCCGACGTTATTTCGTGTGACCCGGCGCGCGTTTCCGGCGGTATAATGACAGTTCCCATTAACTGACAAATGAACGATCAACCACCCCCAGAAATTCTGTCCGGACTTAACAACGACCAATATCAGGCGGCGACGCACGAAACGGGGCCGTTGCTGATCCTTGCCGGGGCCGGCTCGGGCAAGACCAGGACGATAACGCACCGCATCGCCTGGCTTGTCAGGGAAAGGGCCGTCCATCCTTCATCGATACTGGCCGTGACATTCACAAACAAGGCGGCCGGGGAAATGCGGGATCGTGTCAGGGGGCTGCTGGAAGGCGGCGGCACCCCGGCCTGGATGGGCACGTTTCACTCGGTCTGCCTGAGGCTGCTCCGGATGAACGCGGCCACGCTGGGATACCCGTCCGATTTTGTCGTGTATGACGACGACGACTCGGAACGCCTGATGAAGCTGGTGCTGGACGACATGTCGATTCCGCGCGACCAGGTGCGGCGTTTCACCTCTTTCGCGGATCGGTTGAAAAACGATGGCTTTGTCGACGCGCCGGAACCGACGTCGAATTATGAAGCGGTCGCGGCCGACGCGTTCAGGCGTTACCAGAGGGCGCTGGTGAAGTCCGGTGCGATGGATTTCGGCGATCTGCTTGTGCAGGCGCTGCGCCTGATGGATGAAAACCCGGACGTGCGCGAACATCTGCAGGCGTCTTTCGCCCACATCATCGTGGACGAATTCCAGGACACCAACCTGGCGCAGTACCGCTTCCTGAAGCTGCTGTGCCGCCCGCGGCCGAACATCTGCGTGGTGGGCGACGACGACCAGTCCATTTATTCGTGGCGTGGCGCGCGCGTCGCGAACATCCTTGAATTCGCGGACGACTTCCCCGATGCCGTCAGGATTGTGCTGGGCCAGAACTATCGCTCGCGCGAGCCGGTGCTGGCCGCGGCTTCACGGGTGATCGGCTTCAACAGGTCCAGGTACCCCAAGTCGCTGAGCGCGGTGCGCGGGCCGGGTGAAAACGTATATGTCCACAGGTCGCTGAACGAAGTCGGCGAAGCGTCGTTCGTGGTGGCGGAAATGAAGTCGCGGCACCGCAGGGGAATCCCGTACGCCTCGATGGCCGCGTTTTACCGTACGAACGCGCAGTCGCGTGTGTTCGAAGACGCGCTGCGGCGCCAGCAGATTCCATACCGCGTCGTCGGAGGGATGCGATTCTATCAGCGCGCGGAAGTCAAGGACATCATTAGTTATTTGCGCCTGCTGGTTAATCCGCTGGATTCCGTCAGCCTTGAGCGTGTGGTCAACGTACCGGCCAGGGGGATCGGCAAGGCAACGATGGACAAGGCCCGTGAGCGGTCGGCAGCCGCGGGAATCCCGATGCTCGAGGCGCTGGCCGCGGTCGGCGACGAAGCGGGAAAGGCGATCCAGGGCAGGATACGGGGATTTGTCGACATGATCTGTGACCTGGCCATTTTCGCCAGGGACAACGATGCCCGGACGGTGGTCGAAAAGGTGATCGCGGTCACCGGTTATCGTGCCGCGCTGGAGGCGGAAGGTACCGAAGAGGCTGGCGGTAGGGCCGAAAACGTCGACGAACTGGTCAACTCCGTTCAGGAATTCATGAACCAGACCGGCGAAAGAAAGCTGGCGGCGTTCCTGGATCGCGTTGCGCTGGTACAACCGCTGGACGAGGCCCGGGATGGCGACGCGGTCAACCTGATGACGGTGCACGCGGCGAAAGGGCTTGAATTCGAACTGGTTTTCGTGACCGGGCTGGAACACGGCCTGTTTCCGCTTCGTTCGCGGCGCGAAAGGCTGGCCATTCCAGGTTCGGACCCTCTGGCCGAGCGTGACGCCATCGACGAGGAAAGACGTTTGATGTACGTCGCGATGACCCGCGCCAGGGACGTTCTTTACATGTCGTATTCGCGCACGCGCATGACGCGGGGGTTCGTCGAATCGTGCCGCCCGTCGGTGTTCCTTTCCGAGCTTCCCAGGAACCTGGTCACAATAATCTGAAATATCTAAGGGGTCTGCGACGCCGATTCCGTTTCCGTTTCCGGTCGTCCGGGCGGGGAAGGGGGCAGGGGGTTCAGTTCCAGCGCGACGTCGTCGATGTCTGCGAATCCGATCAGCAGTTCCGACGCGCTGCAGGGCACCGTTTTCGAAGTTCCCCCTGTGGTCTTCCCCGATTTCGCCGCCTTGTCCTTCTTGGCCTTCGCGCCCTTCTTCGATTTGGCTTTCGCGGATTTCGCGGGTTGGGACTTACAGGAAACAAGCCTGGTTTCCGACACTTTACCCTTTGACGTCTTCAGCGTTCCCCTGATAACGCGTTCCGATCCCGCCAGGATGAATTCGATGCTGCCTTTCCTGACCTTTTCAACGACACCGATAGATACTTTCGACGCCTTCGCCGAATGCGGCGCGGCTGACGACAGGCTGAAGAACACCAGGTCCCCCGGTTCGGGCTTCATGTTCCTGTGCAGCAGGCCTTTTTTCGAAAGCCTGCACGTCAGCGAGGTGGACCATGACTTCGCCGGGAAAATGTCCCTGTCGACGATCCCGGTCACGTACAGGATGTGTGATATGAACTTGTCCGGGGTGAAGGAATTCCTGATGCCGTGAAGCCTGGCCGCCGCCGCGACCGTTTCGGAGGCGTTGTCGCCGCACCCGAGGTCGCCGTGGGGGATCAGGATGGTTTGCGGCCCGGATTCAACGGTCCCGGAGCCTTCCGTTTCGGCGGAAGCGGCTGGCACCGACACGGCCAGCAGGCCGCCGATCGCCACAAGACAGGTGATGGATGTCATGTTCATCGGTCTCACGAAGTTATGATAGAACGAAAGCCCGGGCTTCACGAAGATGGCGACCCGGTGGTGATTGATTGACGCATGCCGGGCATCCTGTTGATAAGGCCACGCGGGGATTGATGAAGAGGGCGGGACACAGTTTGAGCCTGGCGTCGATGGTCGTGCAGTGCCTGCTTGCGACCCTGTTGGCGGGTTGCGCGGGTGTGACGCCGGCAGTCAGCGCCGACGAAATGCCGCCTGCCCAGGCGGTTCTGTATTACCCCGGAATCTTGCCGCCCTCCGCCCTGCAAATCGTCGACCAGCCATGGTCGGCGGGACGACGGCCGTTTGAAATTCCGCCGGGGTTCGTTCGCGGCGTGGCCGATGGCGACACGCGTCCCAGGCGGCAGGCTGCGGAATTTGCCTACGTTCCGCGCTCGATATCGTGTGCCGAGGCGTGGAAGGTGGCCGTGAAGGTCGGGGAAGAAGCCGGCCTGGATCCGGCGTTGCTTTTCGGTGTGATGAGGGTGGAAAGTACCTTCAAGGTAAACGTGATTTCGTACGCGGGCGCCATCGGCCTGATGCAGATAATGCCCGGGCCGGCGTCCCGCCTTGGGTGCGGCGACCTTCTGGATCCGGTCGATAACGCGCGCTGCGGGGCGCTGATTCTTTCACGGTTCCTGCGCCGCTTCGACAACAGGCTGATACTGGGGCTTTCCGCATATAACGCCGGTTTCGGGATGCCGGGAAGGGCGAAGAAAAGCTCGACGGTGCCGGCCAATTTCAGCTATCCCGAAAACGTGTTGAGGGTGCGCGCGAAGTTTCTTCGCTGGGGCTGTGCCCCGTGGGACTGATTTTCCCCCGAATCTGCTGAATTGTTTCCAGACGCGGTTGACTCAGCGCGCCAGTGTCAATAACATTTGGCCGGATTTGTGTCCGGGTTGTAAAGGGTGCCAAACTGCGGCGGTTGTTATGTCGAAAAAGAAGAAGAAAGTCGGACCTGAAGGGTCGGAAGCCCAGGAAATAAACGAAGTAACCGGTGGTGACGCGGCTGTTGAAGGGTTGTCGGCTGACGCCGTGCCTTCGATTCCGGATTTTCCCGCGATGCCGGACGTCCCGCCACCTCCTTCCGCCGGAATGGAACCCCCGCCCCCGCCGCCGCGCACGTCGGGTATGCGCGCCTATGACATGCCGCCGTTGCATGGCGGGGCCGAAGGTCATTCGCCGGACGCGGCCAAAGGCGTCCTGAAGGGCATTCTTGAAAGATCCAGGGATGAAGTCGATAACGAAGCGGCCGCGCTCATGGGCGCGCTGAAGGTTCAGCAGGACGCCCAGCGCATGGCCAGGGACGAAGAAGATCGCCGCCGCGCCGCCGAGGCGCGTGCCCGCGTCGAAGAAGAACGCCGCAAGCGTGAAGCCGCTCTGAAGGAATACGAAGCCCGCCAGCGCGCGAAGGAAGAAGCGGCCCGGCCGAAGGTGCAGGTGGCGGAAACGACTTCCATGGCCGCGCAGAAGAAGGGCGGCAAGGGTTGGATCGCCGCTGTGGTCGTGATCGTCCTGGCTGCGGCCGGCGGCGTCGCCTGGTTCCTGATGCCGCATGTCGACCCGGTGGCCTTCGCCGCCGACTCCAGCCTCGAACGCGCGCAGGGCGGAATGATACTGTCCGCCCCGGTCGCTTATGGTCCGCAGACCCTTCGTCCCGTCCGGACGCCGGACGCCGGAATGCTGGTGGCCGCCGTTGCCCCGGCCGTTTATGAAGCGCCCGCGCCTGCTCCCTTAATCAGGAAGGGCGGTGGCGGTCAGCAGAACAGGCCCACCATCGAAATCCGCACCGGCATCATTGGCGGCAGCAAGGTTATCCACTGAAACCACAAGCACCGATCGACCGCATGAATTCAGGTTCGCGACCGCTCACGGCCGTGTGGCTGATGATCGGATCTTCCCTTTCATTCGCGTTGATGGGCGCCGCGGTCAAGGCCGCGACAACCGATTTTCCTTTCCTGATATCCCTGTTTTTCCGAAGCATTGCGGGCATCGTTCCGCTGGGCATCCTTGTCCTGGCCACGCAGGGTTCGCTGCGATCCAGCCGCCATCCGCTGCTTTTCCGGCGATCGCTGCTTGGTTTCATGGCGATGTGCCTGTTCTTCCTGGGCATTGAAAAACTGCCGCTTTCCACCGCTGTCGTCCTGAACCAGTCGTCGCCGGTGTTCACAGTGGTTTTTTCGGCGTTGATCCTGAAGGAACACAAGGCGCTGCACGTCCTGCCGTTCGCCCTGGTGGCGTTTGTCGGTGTCGCGATCCTGGTTGGACCGGACTTGTCGACTTCAGGTCTGTGGGCAGCGCTCACGCTGGTTTCCGCGGTGCTGTCCGCGCTTGCGTACGTCACGGTCAAGCAGCTTTCCAGCACTGAATCGTCGGCGATCATCGTGTTCTATTTTTCGGTCTGGGGCACGCTGTTCGCGGTCGTGACGATAGCGGCCGCGTTCGTGTTCGGCTGGGGCGGGCTGGATATGCCGTCCGTTTTCGCGCATCTGTCGAATCCCTGGACCCTGACCGTGCTTACCTGCGTCGGTCTGTTCGGTGTGCTTGGCCAGTTGCTTATGACCGCGTCATACGCACGGGCCCGCGCGTCAATGGTCAGCCCGTTTTCCTTCTTCAATCCGATGTTTTCATACATCATCGGTATTGTTGCCTTTTCAGAGCACGTGACGCTTCACGGGATACTGGGCGGTCTTCTTGTAATCGTCGCCTCCGGAGCGGTGCCGCTCCTTGGCGTATTCGGTCACGGGCGGGGTGGGGCCGGTGTCAAGGCTTCTTGAGCCCCCGGCGTTGATCTGTTAAAAAGTCCTGTCGGACCCTGGAGGTTTTGATTCCATATGAAGAAGTCTGTCTGGTTGATGTCGGTGCTGCTGTTGCTGGCAGCGTGCTCCGGTTCCGAAACGCCCCTGGACGTTTTCGAGGATGTTCCGCCCGCCGACGTGGTGGTGACGCCTGACGTGGACTGGTGTCCCGGTGAAGGCGCGGTCGCTTCACGGTCCGGCGTGCTGCCTCGTCCCGTGGTGGAGATGTCCTGGGAGGTCGGGATGGTGCCGGCGATGGAATCGGCGTTTTCCGGGCTGGTCCCGGTGGATGAAGCCGATCAGGCCGCGATGACGCGGTTTGAATCGTCCCTGGGCCTGACGCGCGCGCACGTTTCAACGGCCGGACTTGCGGTATTCGTCCATGGCGAGGATGAGTGGGCGGGCGTGGTCGACGAATGCCAGGCTGCGATACCGGACAGTGACGAAGCTTACATCATCAGGTGGAGCGTGGATGGCGACGGCAACCAGGTGGTGCATGTCGTGGCGCCTTCCGCCGCGGGCCGTCTGATGGCCTGGAAGACAATCTTCCAGCTCCCGGGCAACCTTGCCGGCACCGAACTTTTCATCGCCGACGCGCCGGCTTCGAAGTGGCGTGGCGTGGTCGAAACGTTTTACGGCCCGGTCTATGAAGAGACGGATCGGCTGGCGTTCCTTCCCTGGCTGGCCGACATGAAGTTCAACCAGTACATATATGCCGGAAAGATGGACCTTTACACCGACTGGATCGGGACATACTGGCCGGATGAATGGCCCGCCGAATATGTCGCGATGCTTGGACGAATGGTGGACGCGGTAAAGGCCGAAGGCATGACACCGGGGGTCCAGTTAAGAATCGATGCCGGGTCGGTGGTCTTTTCCAGCCCCGACGACATGGCGAAGTTCCTGGAAAAGATCAGGCTTTTCGCGGAAGTTGGTTTCGAACTGTTCAGCCTCAGCTTTGACGATACGCAGAAGGTCCTGTACGGCGCGGATATTGATGCTTACGAATCGTACGACCTGGCGATCATTGATTTTTCGAAGAGGGCTTTTGAGGCAATTCACGCCGAAATGCCGGACCTGATACTTGGATGGGTTTCAACCGATTACTGGAGCGGGGCCGAAACCGCCGCGACGACGCTGCCGATCGCCGGCGAGCAGATTCCGCCGTACGTCAGCATCGGGTGGACTGGAAAGGAAGTCGTTCCGGCCACAATCACGGCCGCCGACGCCGACGAAGTGGCCGGCTGGATCAAGCGTAAGCCGTTGCTGGGCGACAATTACCCCGTGATCGACAACGCCAGCGCCAGGGCGTTCCTGGGACCGCTCCAGGGGCGTGCCGCCGACCTGCCGGGACACCTCGACGGGATCTTGTTCAACCCGATGCCGCTGCCGTTTGCTTCGCTTCCCGCGCTGGCGACCTGTGCGGACTATGCGTGGAATGCCGCCGGATACGACCCGTGGGAATCGACCGCGGCGATGTCGCGCATGCTTGGCGGTTCCGGTGACGGCGCGGCCGCCCTGGAAATGATGGCGATGACCAACCTGTCGTCGTTGTTCAATGAATCGATGGCCCCTGACCTGAAGACCGCTTCGGATGATTTCTGGGCCCAATGGGACGCCGGCGCCACGCCGGACGGTTCCGGGCTGGCGTTGAAGTTCGCTGAATTCGCCGCCCTTCCCGACATGTGGGCGCAGCCGGGACCAGCGGATGAACTGCGCGCGGAACTGCAGCCGTGGGTGAACCAGTACGGCCGGTATGGCCAGGCCGGGGCCATGGCGCTGGAAATCGTTGCCAGCATGGCCGCCGGTATCCCGGTTGACGCGGGGCAGGTCGACGCGTTCAGGTTGCTGTACGACGAAATCGTCGCCGCGGACAGGCGCCCGACCGGCGACGTGATGCAGTCTTTCCTTGATCGCATGCTGGCCGTGCTGCTGGAAGGACCGGCGTTCGTCTGGGATTCGGGCTGTGAAGGCTCCGGGACAGGCGCGTCATGGACGCCGATCAGCGACAGCACATTCCTGCGTGGACCGATGATCCAGATGTCGGACAGGGACACTGCGACAATCCTGTGGCGCACTGCCGTTCCGACGACCGACGAAGGTTGCGTCGATTACGGCTGGGGCGATCAGGCCAGGACGGAATGCGGCCCGGCCGATGTCAACGGGCAGTATGAAATCAGGCTCGACAGGCTGCCGCCGGCCACGGAAATCAGTTATGTGGCACGTACCGGCGATGCGTCCACGGCGAATCTGACCTTCCGGACTATGCCCGATGGCCCCGTTCCGATGAAGTTCGCGATGTTTGCGGACATCCACAACGTCGAAGAAAACATGCGCAAGGCGTCGGCGACGGCGCTGCGGGAAGGCGTCGATTTCGCCGTGGCCGTCGGCGACATCGCTGGCGCCGGCCTGCCGGAGGAATACGACATTACGTTCAGGGGCTGGCAGGACCTGGCAAGCCGCGTCAACGTATGGACCGTGCCCGGCAACCACGATGAAAAGAACATTCCGGGTTACTTTGAGGCGTTCGCGATGCCGCACGGCAACGCGTCGGAGCCTGGGTATGAAGAAGGATGGTGGTCGCGCCGCATCGGCAATGTGTGGCTGGGCGGTGGCTGGATTCGCGATTTCTACCTGTCCATGCCTGACAGCGACTGGGGCGAGGTCGGCTGGTTCCGGCAGCAGTTCCAGACGGAAGAATTCAAGACGGCGAAGTGGAAGCTGTTCTTCATGCATCAGCCGGCATACGCCATTCAGTGGGGCAGCGAATGTAATTTCGACGGCGAGGACTGCCTGAAGGTCGCGATGGTGCCGATGCTGCAGGAAGCCGGCGTCCAGGCCAGTTTTCATGGCCACATGCACGGCATCGAATGGGGCGAATTGGGCGGCCTGTGGATGTTCACTGTCGGCGGGCTGGCTGGCACGATGGACGCCGACGTGTGCGAACCCAGCGACGCGATTCCGGAAGGATGGCACGGCTTGTACGAAATCCCGCCGATGGCGATTGTCGAAGCCGGGTGCGATGCCCTGAAGGTCAGGATCATGGATCTGGACGGCAACGAACTGCAGGTCGTTGAAGTGCCTGAAGTTCCGGTGCATTACGATGAAAACATCCGTTTCCTGAGCTTCAACCTGCGCCTGCCGTTCGACACGGAACCGGGGAAGAAGTGGACTGAAAGGCAGCAGCCCGTCCTGAACGTGATTAACGAATTCCTGCCGGACATCATGGTCGTGCAGGAAGGCTATGTGGAAACGATGGACTTCATAAAGGACAACGTCGCCAACATGGTCTGGATCGGCGAAAAGCGCTCCCAGAACTTCGTCGACGAGTACAACGGGATTTTTTACCGGACCGACCGCTACGAGATGGTTGAAACAAAGACGTTCGCCCTGAGCGCCACGCCTGACGAGATTGGCACGATGGTGGACGACACCGACCAGCTTTTCCCGCGCATCGTCACATGGGGACACTTCCGGCGGCTGGCGGACAACTTTGAATTCGACGTGTTTTCAACGCACTGGGACCATTCGGGCGTGGTCGGCATACGTGAAGAAATGGCGGTCATAACCCTGGAACAGATGCAGCTTCTGGGCCTGGGACGGCCGGCGTTCGTGGCGGGCGATTTCAACTGCGGCATAGAATCGACGCCTTACGCCGTGATGACCGGCGCGGCAGAATGGGAAGGCGTGACCGGAAGCCTGATCGACCCGTGGGTCGAGCTGGGGCTGCCGGAAGAGGGTACTTTCCACGGTTTCGACGGCGTGTCGGAAGGCGATCGTATCGACTGGATCCTGCACAACGATGGATTCAAGGCCGTTTCCGCCGAAGTCATCAAGACGTCTTACGAAGGCATCTGGCCGTCCGATCACTTCCCGGTCGGGGCGGAATTCCTTATAAGCAAGCCTTAATCGCGGGCCTGGCCGGCGCGAAGCCGGTTGAAGTTCGGGGTCGTCTTTTCGGTAGGCTGGCCTGACGTCGCGTCGCGGACGATGAAAAGCACTTCGACACCAGGCATCGTGGCCGCCAGTTCAAGCGATTTTTCCACACCCATCACGGCGAAAGCGGTGGCAAGGCCGTCGGCCCTGGCGTTCATGGACTGGCCCGATGTCACGACCACGGTCACGCCCAGGATGTCGGTTGAAACCGGGCGTCCCGTAACGGGGTCGAAGATGTGGTAGTAGTCGGTCCCGCCGATCTGCACGGGTTGTTCGTAATTGCCGCTGGTGGAAACCGCGACGCGTCCGGTCAGCGACAGGACGGTCCAGTTCTTCGAGCCGTCGAGCGGATGCCTGATGCCGATGCGCCAGGGGCGGCCCACCGCTGAATCGCCGATCAAGCCGATTTCGCCGCCGACCTGGACGAGGGCCGACTTGACACGCCGATCCGTCAGCCAGTCGACGGCCTTGTCGACCGACCAGCCCTTCACGATGCCGCCAAGGTCCAGCTCCATTCCCGGTTTCGCCCGTGACACCCGCCAGGCGTTGCTTTCGCCGCGCACCAGGCTGACATATCCCCAGCCGACCCTGTCGACGGCGGCGGTGATTTCGTAGTCTGTCGGGAGGTTTCCGGTATCGGCGGCGCGCTTCCACAGCGTCTTCAGCGGCCGGATGGTCAGGTCGAAAGCGCCGCGGGTCACCTGGCTGATCCCGATGCCCTGGCCGATTGCGTCGCCAAGATCCCGTGAAACTTCAATCTCGCCGGTTCCGGGCGTGGCGTTCAGCTTTCCAAGTTCCGATTGCGGATCGAACGCGTTGAATACTGTCCCGACATCGGCAAGTATCTTCCAGGGCACGTCCGGGCTGGCGGCCGCTTCAAAGGGCACGAATTCGACGCGGGCCGGAATCCCGGCGTAAAGCATGCCGTCCCGGGAAACCGGTTCCGGCATGCGGGCGGTGGTTTCCGTGACGCGGATCCAGGCGACCACGGCGACCGCCGCGACCAGGGCGGCCAGCACGACGCCTTTAACGAGTCTTGAATTCTTTCTGCCTGTTTCCGCCATGATCGGCTCCTTCAGTCGGCGTCGTCAGCGACCGGTTCCAGCATGGGATCCCGTCCGTGGATGTCATTTGTCTTCGCGATAAGCTCGGGAAGCGTACCGTTTTCAACGGCGGCGCGGACTTCCGCCATGAGGCGCCAGTAGTAATGCAGGTTGTGCGTCGTGTTCAGTACGTTGGACAGGATTTCGCCTGAAACGTACAGGTGGCGCAGGTACGCGGCCGAAAATTGGCTGCATACCGGGCAGTCGCACCCCGGGTCGATCGGCGAAAGGTCGTCGCGATATTTCGTGTTCTTGATGTTCAGTCGGCCGATTGTGGTCAGGTATGTGCCGTTTCTGCCGCACCTGGTCGGGAACACGCAGTCGAACATATCGACGCCGCCCGCGACGCAGTTGGGCAGGTCGGCCGGCATGCCCACGCCCATCAGGTAACGCGGCTTGTCGTGGGGCAGAGCGGCCGCGGTGGCGGCCGCGACCGGGTATGTCTGGTGCGGAGGTTCACCGACGGAAAGCCCGCCGATGGCGAAGCCCTCGAAGTCCAAATTCTTCAGGGCGGTCGCGTGCTGGATGCGTCGTTCGACGTCCAGTCCGCCCTGCACGATGCCGAAGACTGCCTGGTCGGCGCGTGTGCGGGCGTTGACGCACCGGCCGGCCCACTGCGTCGTCAGTTCCAGGGCGCGGTCCAGTTCGGCGGCCGCGGCCGTGGATGGGGGGCATACGTCCAGTACCATGGCGATGTCGGAGCCCAGCTTTTCCTGGATGCCGATTACCGATTCAGGCGTGAATTCGATTTTGTCGCCGTTGATGTGCGACTTGAATGCCACGCCGTGGTCGGAAAGCTTTCGACGGTCCGAAAGGCTGAAGACCTGGAATCCGCCCGAATCGGTCAGGATTGCGCCGTTCCACCCCATGAAACGGTGCAGGCCGCCGTGCGCCGCGACAATGTCCGGCCCGGGCCGCAACGCCAGGTGGTAAGTGTTTCCAAGTATCAGGCCGAAGCCGGGCGCGGCCACGTTTTCGGGAAGCATGCCCTTGACGGTTCCGAGCGTGCCGACAGGCATGAAGCATGGCGTTTCGACCGTACCGTGGGGCGTGTGCAGGCGGCCGCGCCGGGCGCCGGTGCGTGCGTCCGTCATCAGGACTTCGAACTTGAAACCATCGGACATCGGAACCTCCGGCGGGCCGTGTCGGGCCGGGCCGTCACAGTATCAGCATGGAATCGCCATATGAATAAAAGCGGTATCCGCGCGCGACGGCCGTGCGGTACGCGTCAAGGATGCGCTCGCGGCCGACCAGTGCGGATACCAGCAGTATCAGGGAAGATTTCGGGATGTGGAAGTTTGTCAGCATCCCGTCGATGATCTTGAATTGATATCCGGGTGTTATCAGTATCGACGTGGCGTCGGAACCCGGCTTGACACGACCGTTTTCGGCGGCGGCTTCAAGGGTCCTGACCACCGTTGTGCCGACCGCGATGACGCGGCGACCTTCGTCCAGCGCGCGGTTGATGGCGTCGGCGGCAGATGGCGGCACCACGTAGGATTCGGTGCCCACGTCATGTTTGCGCACGTCGTCCGTGCGTATCGGGCGGAAAGTCCCCGGGCCGACATGCAGGGTCAGGTAAACGGTTTCAACGCCGGACGCGCGGAGCCCGTCCAGGACACGCGGCGTGAAGTGCAGGCCGGCGGTTGGCGCGGCCACGGCGCCGTCGTTGGCGGCGTACACGGTCTGGTACCTGTCCAGGTCCAGGTCGTCGTGGGAATCGTCCGGGCGCTTGATATACGGCGGAAGCGGCATGTGGCCGAACCGCGCGAAAAGCGAACCGGTGTCGCCGGATGAACGGTCGTCGCCCATAAGAATCCGGGCCTTTCCTTCAGACGTCGATTCCACCAGCACCGGCACGCCCGAAGGCTGGTCGTGTCGATCAAGTACTTGAAGCGTGGTGCCCGGCCGCAGGCCCCGGTGGGTTCCGTACATGGCCGTGAAACCGTTGCTTTCCAGTTCCAGGGCCAGCAACTCGACGCGCCCGCCGGCGGGTTTCGTCGCGAAAAGGCGCGCTGGAAACACCTTCGTGTCGTTGAGGACCAGGCAGTCGCCCGGGCGCAGAAAGCTTCCCACGTCCGCGAACATATGGTCGGTCGGTTCGCCGCCGTCGAGCGGAAGTCGCATAAGGCGGGAGCGGTCGCGCCTGTCGGCCGGGACCTGGGCGATCCGGTCTTCCGGCAGGTCGAAGTCGTACATGGAAAGCTGGAATTGTTCAGGAATCTGGTCAGCCACCCGGGCCCCGCAACACAAAAACGGCGGTATTTTACACGAAAGCATCGGGCGCGGTGTCATATGGAGTTCGGGTATAATCCCGGCGGGATTTTCGGGGGAGCGTTCCCGTGGCCATCAGGAACATCGTTTTCGACTTCGGCGGGGTGCTGATCGACTGGAATCCGCGCCACCTCTTCCGCGACGTCTTCGCCGACGAAGCGGAAATGGAATATTTCCTTTCCGAGGTCTGCAGCAATGAATGGAACGGCCGCGTGGACGGTGGCCATCCAACCGCTGTCGCCACCGCGGAACTGCAGGCGGAATTCCCGGAATTTCGCGAACAGATTGCCATGTACTACGGGCAGTGGACCAGGATGGTGGGCGGCGAGATCCAGGAAAATACGGCCCTGATCAAGCCGCTTAAGGCCAGGCATCGTGTCTTCGGCCTGACGAACTGGTCGCGCGAAACGTTCAACATCGTTCTTCACAGATACGAATTCTTCAAGGATTTGGACGGGATGGTCGTGTCGGGTGACGAGGGCGTGACCAAGCCCGACCGCCGGATTTTTGACCTTCTTCTGTCCCGGTACGGACTTGTCGCCGAAGAATGCCTGTTCATCGACGACAACCGCAGGAACACCGAGGCCGCCGAAGCCCTGGGCTTCAAGACCATTTACCTGGGACCGGATGTTGACCTGGCGGGGCGTCTATCGGAAATGGGGCTGCTGTGAATCTGGCGGGTTTGCCGGCTTAACGCCGCTGAATTGATTTCCGGCGCACGGCCACGAACATGGCGCACAGCAGCGCGACCAGCAGCGCCACCGGGGCCACATTGGAATTGGGCCCCGTCGCACAGCCGCCACCGTCAGTCTTAGCAGCATCAACCTGTACAAGACCGGACGGACCGGGGGCCATGTCGACAAGGGCCTCGGCCGCTGACTGATCCTGCGCCGTTACCTGGCCGTCGCCGTCGAGGTCGGACTGTTTACAGCGCATCGATTCCGCGTGGGCCAAAGCGGCGTTTTCGCCGGCAGGAATGTACTGTCCCGGTTCCTTGAACTGGACCGTCGGCCGGGTCGAAACGCCGATGCAATCGCTGACCATTTCCGCTTCGGCTTCGCTGACTTCGCCGTCATTGTCGAAGTCCGGGTCGCAGGCGTCGCCGAACCTGTCGCCGTCGATGTCGGCCTGGGCCGGGTTGGCGGTCGCGACACAGTTGTCGACGCTGTCCGGCACGCCGTCCATGTCTTCGTCAGGCTGGATGTCGCCGGTGGGAACGCCGACGCCCCAGGTCAGGCCGATCTGCAGTTTGATCAACTGTTCAGCCGCCCTCGGCAACGGTGCCGCCGCGATCGGTGTTGAAACTCCGTCGAAAGCGATCGCAAGCGAACTGCCCAGCGCCTGGTCAGCCACGCCGACGTCCGCAATCCGGAACGTGCCCACGTCCGCGACCAGATCGCCGGTTGCCGCGTCGACCAGGGTCATCTTGATCTTTTCCCCGCCTTCGACCGCGCCGAATGCCTTGCCGGTCATGGCGCCACGCAGTTCACCGGCGGTGTGCCCGACGGCGGGCAGAAGGAAGATGTCGTCGCCGCGAAGTTCGGCCGGGAAATCAAGGCGCGGATCGTCCGGGTGCATTATCGATTCCAGCCGGGCCATTAGGTCCATTTGGCATCCACCACCCATGCACGACGCCCAGGGGAGTTCCATTGCGCATCCTTCGCCGGGGATCTGGCACATCACGTCGCCGTCGATATTCGGGCACGGGTCGTCCACGTCGTCCACGCCGTCGTCGTCGTTGTCCTTGTCGCGGCAATCCGGTATGCCGTCGTCGTCGCTGTCGGTGCTGTCGGACGCCATTATCGGGTGGGAAGTGTTACTGCATCCGGGCATAAGGACCTGGCCGACCTGCACCGTCGCATTCAGGGGATGTTCGTCATCAATGTCGTTACACGCGTCGTTGTCGTCGTTAGGGTCGCATGCGTTGTCCACGCCGTCTTTGTCGGTATCTATTCCCTGGTTCGTGTCGTACACGCATGAATCGCACGCGTCAGGTATGTCGTCGCTGTCGGTGTCGGCCTCCCAGAAAGAAGCCCTGTGCTTCGGGCAGGGATCCTGTTTGTCGCAAAGGCCGTCCCAGTCCGTGTCCTTGTCACCCGCGCAGGCATTGACAAGACTGTCGCGTTCCTGCCCGATCAGGTGACAGTCACGCATTTCGGACACTTCGCCGGCCGTGAATCCTTCGTACGTCGTGAAGTTATACACGAACGGGCCACCGCATTCGCGGAAGTAATAGGACATCGCCAGGTTCATAGCCGGCGAGTAGGCAATCGAGTTGACTCCGTCAGGGGTCTTGCGGCGGCAGTCGGACGTGCAGAAATTGCCCATGAAACTGCCGGGTGCGGTCGGAAACTGATCGAAACCGCACCAGTCCCGGTAGTTATTGATCACATTCGCGCAGGATTCCGGGTCGGCGCCACATCCTTCGCCAACATCGAAAATCGCGTCGGCGTCGTTCTTTTGTGCGGTCGTCGCGTTGGTGTCCACGCCTTCGCATACGCCTGGGTCTTCGGGTGTGTCGGCGATTCCGTCGCCATCGTGATTGGGTGACAGGCCTGCCGCCGAAGGTTCCGCAAAGCTGAACGGGTGGGCCAGGCAGAAGTGATGGCCGAATTCGTGCGCGATGGTGTTGCCGTCAACGCCGTCGCAGAAAACCCCGTAGTATTCGTTGGGGGCATTGAAAGCCGGACTGCGTCCGAGGTGCGCCCCCGGCACGCCAGAAAAACACATCGGCAGGCTGTCGAGTACGAACAGGTAAAGATTGTCGGGGTCTGCCGCGGCCTTGTTGCGGAGGTTGTTGATCAGCACAAGGTCGGCTTCCTGGCCGACCTCGCCGCCGGGACTGGTCACGGCGGAGTAGTCGTCGCCATAAACAAAGCTGACGGACTTCAGCTTGAACGAGAAGCCGACCGGTCGCCAGTAGTTGGACATGTCGTAGACGCCCTGCTGTGCCCAGGCTTTAAAGGTGTCTTCGTTGCCGTAGTCGCAGACCGTTGCCGCGCTGGCGCAGTGTGCCTCGACAATCAGGTTGAAGGTCTTTTCGGCCGGTTTCGCATAAGTGACACCCGCTGTCAGAAGCAGGGCGGCAGTCGTTGTCAGCGCCACGATTCCGGGGAACAGCATTTCTGATTTTTTCACGGCTTTGTCCAACCCGCAGGTTTACTGGAGACACCGCAAGTCTAAGCGAAAACACGGCGCCTGTCACCTGGCAGCGACTGACGCGGGCAAGGCGCGGGGGCGAATCCTGGATTCCCGGGGTGCGGGGATGCAGTGGTCCCCGAAGGATTCCAAACAAATCAGTGCCCGCCGCCGGCCTTCGGTTTGGCGTTCCAGATGCGGGTCAGAAGGAAGAAGCCCAGGAAGGCGAAGGGCAGCATGAACAGCGGCCAGTAAGACCAGGATTTCGTGGTCAGGAAGCCCAGCGACACGCTTTGAAGCGCGGTGCCCAGGTACACGAAGCCGTCGATCATGCCGACGGCGGTGGCGGCGCCCTTGCGTCCGCCGAAGTCCATGGTGGCGGTGCCGGAAAGCAGGCCGTGCGTGCCGATGACGCCCAGGGACACCAGGAACAGGATCAGGCCGATGAAGAACGGGGTCAGGGTCAGGACCGGACCGGCGTCCAGCTTGCGGGTGTCGCCGGCGCGCGCCTTGACCAGCGGGTCCTTGAGTTCGATCGGAGTGGCCACGCCGGCGCGTTCGACCATCAGGTGGATGGTGCCGTCGGACGTGATCGGCCACAGAGGCCCGCGTTCCTTCGGCTTGGCCGTGCACATGCAGGACTTCATGTCCCAGACTACCTTATCACCCTGGCAGTCGGACGGGATGCAGGCTACGGCCCGTGAAACGTCAATCCAGGTCTTGAAGCCTTCAGTTCCGTTGACCGACAGGACCTTGTCGCCTTTCTTCAGGCCGTAATCCGCCGATTTCGTCCATCCGACGGTGGTGTTGGTGCCGCCCAGGCTGAAGTACATCCCGACCATGCACAGTGCCAGCATCGCGTACAAACCGGCCGCCGCGGGCGCGCGCCGGGACTGGAAGAACAGGTCGCTGACCCAGCCGGCCACGTTGCCGCCGATGACGCCGGCGACGAACAGCAGGCCACCCCAGCCGCCCTGCATGAACGGGGCAAGCGCGATCAGGGCGCCCGAAATGATCATGGCCGCTTTGCGCTTCCCGGTGAACCTTGTCGAAAGCACGAACAGGATCGCCGCCAGCACGAACATGCCGACGACCACCCACCACAGTGAGCCGGACCAGGAACCATCGCGAAGCATGTGATGCGACGGAAGTGCCAGGACTTCCTTGGCGTAAATCGGGAACCAGTGCATGACGCCGTTGCGGATGACGCCGGTGCACAGCTCGATGAATGCCACGGTCAGGATGATCGGGTTGGTAAGGACCTTCTTGACGATCGTGAACAGCCTGACGTCGGCCGCTTCGCCCGATGACGCGTCGCCGGTGTCGAAGTCGGTCAGCCCGGCACCCGACGGGTTGTCGCGAAGCAGGAAGAGTTCAACGAAGAACATCGTGAACAGTATTGCCGACGGCACCAGGAAGACCCACCAGGTCGCCTTGGCCCCGGCCGGTCCCCAGGATTCGGTCAGGTTCAAAATCCAGCCGTTGACCGTGAAGGCGAAGAAGATGCCAGACGAAATCATCGTCCCGAAAATGCCTGAAAATCCGCCGCGTTCCCGCACGTGGAACCAGGAAGAATTGACCTTGACGATCGCGACGGCCGCGAACGACTGGAAGTACATGTTGATGGCGTACATGATCGACATCGCGGTGACCAGGCTGAACGACATGGACCCCGGGTTCGCGATCATGTTCCAGACGAAAAGGCCCATCAGCAGGTTCATGATGCCGGAGCCCATCGACGCCGCCAGTATCGCCTTCTTGCCGCCCAGCTTGTCGGTCAGCGGGCCGTTGAGCAGGAATGAAATTGCGTAAACCAGCGTTCCCGCACCGAAGATCAGGCCGAAGTCTTCCTTGGTCATCATGTCGCCAAGCGAGTTCTTGGCAACGGTCAGGTTGTACCTTCCCATGTAAAGGAAGGCGTACGTCAGGCCCATCGGGAACCAGTTCAGGAACCTGCGTCGTTTGAAAGCCGCGGAATGAACGGGAAGATCGCTGGACATATCGACCTCGCGTCAACGGATTAGTCGAAATTTGTGGACGTCCCGGCCGGGGCGCGCTGCCCCTCGCCGGACTTGATTTCGTTTTCGATCAGTTGGCGGTAGTAGGGGTTGGTTTCATTCCGCATGGCGTTGTTCAGCAGTTTGGTCGCTTCGCCCGCCCTGCCTTCCTTTTTCAGCATCCTGGCCCTTCCGACAACCCTGTCGGCCGCCGCCGGACCGCTGACCGGCATCATCACACCGGCCGATTCCGCGGATCTGGGATCCTTGATCTTCCGGATGTCAGGGTTCAGTTTCGTTGGCTTGTAGTCCGACGCCTTGATCGGCTCCGGGGTCTTCAGATCGGTGCCGCCGCTGTACTGGCCGACATGCTGTCTGGTTGCCGGCGTGTGCACGGGCTTCGCGGGGGCCGGAGCCGTGACGGCTGCCGGTTTTTCGGACGGCTTGTACCGGGGAGCATCGTGACGGGGTGAAGCCACGATCACGGTAACGACGGCCGCGACGACGACCGCACCAACGGATAATCCGATAATTAAAGGCGTCTTCACCTGAATGCCCTCCTGCGAATGGCCAGCAGTGTCACCAGTAACATCAGTACCAGGGGCAGGGCGGCATTGCCCGCGCCAGTCCCCGCCGAACAACCTCCGCCATGGGTTTCGCCCGCGACGTCATCTTCGCCCACCGGAGCGTCACCAAGCGTGGTGTCTTCGCCCGAACCCTGGTCATTGCCCGTGCCGCGGTCCTGGCCGACGCTGCTGTCGGCGGCAGGCCCGTTGTCATCGGAAACCGTGGCGTCAGTGCCGGGAATGTCTTCTGGCATTACCAGGTCGGACCCGGAATCGGCGGCCGATTCATCGGGCATTGATGTGTCAAACAGGACGTCGGCGGCGTCAAATCCGGCGTCGTCCGGTTCAATGACATCCGGGGTCGGTTCGGGAAGAACGGGGTCGTTGTATTCGTCGGAATCGGTGACCGAGTCGCAGCCGGGCTCGTCCGGGAAATCGGTCAAGCCGTCCGTGTCATCGTCGACGCCGTTACCGCAGGTATATGCGACGACGTTGAACGTGATTTTGTGGCCGCCGGACGGCCCGGGAAGGGCGCGAACCTCGACCGTGTGGGCTCCGGGCGCCATGCCGCGGGTGTCCATGTATCCTTCGTAACGGTGGTCCGCGAGCTGATCCATCGTCACCCACGCGCCGCCGTCCAGGCTGTACTGGCACGACAGGAAGGGATCCGATGTGAACCCAAGCGCCCGTATCGGGGCGCTTTCAAGCCCTGTCGGCACGTCAAATGCCCAGGGATTCCCGCCGCCCTGCCCGACGTCGGCCGGCGTGGTCACGATCACCCAGGGGAATTCGGCGACGGTCACCTGGCGTATGTGCAGGTTGTCGTTGTCGATCGCGACCAGAAGCACCTGTTTCTCATCGGCTTTGCCGAATGAATCGACGTTTTCGTGCAATGTCACCGGCATTCTGTCGTTGTCGGGCCAGTAAAGGTCGCGAAATTCGTGCGTGTGGCCGTAAAAGTATGCACGCACCGAGTGGTCGCCCATGAATTCCTGGATTTCGTCGCTGCCTTCGTCCAGCTTGAATCCCAGATCCGGGCGAACGATTGGATGATGTCCGAACATCAATGTAAGGTTGGCGTCCGCATTGTCTTCAAGCGATCGAAGTATGAACAGCAGTTCGTTCACGTCCAGGCCGGCATTGTCGATTGGCCAGCCGGCGCCGTTATTACCGCTGGTGTCGATTCCCAGGAAGTGGTAGCTGCCCCAGGGCTTGTCGATGACGATGGAATGCTGGGTTGTGCCGAACGTACTTCCCGCCAGCGAGTACTGCAGATAGCGCGAATTGCCCTTGTCGCTGTACTGGTCGTGATTGCCGGGGAGGTCGAGGTACGTGTCGACCGTGACACCCGCGTCATCAAGGATCTGCCGGTAAAGCTGCCATTCGTCGTCCTGTTTGCCTGGATACAGTGAAATCAGCGGCTCGCCGTCGCTTCCGTCAGTCAGGTCGCCACAGTTGAAGACCATGTCCGGCTCGACGTAGCGCACCGCTTCGTTCATCAGCCAGGTCAACCTTTCCGGGCCGTCGCTGTCGCGCGCGGTGATGTGCTGGTCGGACATGACCAGGAACCACAGTACCCGGGAAGAATCGCCGGGGTAGGCGGGAGCCGCGGGTGCGGCGGCCGCCTGCATGCCGAAAAGTGAAATCAGAAGTGCGAAAGAAAGAACGATCCTGTTCATCGGTTCAGACCTCAAAGCCGACAGAACTTTACCAGAAATGACGTGGCCGGTGCAGCGGATTTGACACGACGCTGTTGATGCTTCGACGTTACGTGGGCGAAATCACCAGTCCTGCACAATACCGCCGGTCGTGCTTGCGGGGCTGTCGGGGCAGGGAAGCAGTATTTCCCACATGCCATCCGCGCCCGTCCTGGTCATCCCGGTCGCGCGGATGCTGTTCGCCCAGGAATCGTCTTTCATGGGCCAGGCTTCCCATGTCTGGCGGGTCGTTGGCTGGAAGAACGTCAGCGTCGCTCCATCCAGCGCTTCCCCGGTTGAAGCGACGATGCGGCCGCCCAGCAGGCATGTTCTGCCAAGTTCGACGCGCAGGTATTCCGTGCCGGTCACCTGGATGGCAGGCCACGACGCGGCGCCCAGGCCCGTGCCCACCGACGGTCGGACCTGCATTGCCCAGGTGCCCGGTTCGATGGGCATGGAAAATTCACCGTTTGCGTCGGTGACGGCCTCGAAGGAAATGTCCGATTTGAAAGACGAAGTCCACCCTTCGATCATCAGGGTGTCAGCCGCCAGGACGACCCTGGCGCCCGCGACCGGGCCGGCATCTTCAGCCGATACGACCCGTCCCGCCATTGTCGGGCGCGGATCCAGTTCCACGCCGAATGTGCGGGTGTCATCGGCGTTGAACGTCGCCGAGCGCTGACGGCTTGCGAAGTGCCGTGATTTAAGGGACATGTCGGCCCCGCCGCCAGGTGGCAGCACGGCAATCGAATAATCGCCGGATGGCACGCTCAAGGTGCAGAAGCCGTTGCCGTCAACCGCCGTGCGCACGCTGAAAGCGCCGTCCGCTCCGGTCCTTTCCAGGAACACTGAGCTGCCGGCCATGGGGATACGCCCACCCGCCATGACGATGCTGAGGACCTGGAGAGAGATTGTGGCGACGTCGGGAACCGGATCGATGTCGAAAGCCATGAAACCGGTGAGGGGCAGGTCGGCCTTGAAGTCCTGGACGCTGTCCCACTGAAGGGATTTCGGCACGAAGACGGGACCGGCGTCGGCGGGAAGGGCCTGAAGCGTGACCTGGCCGGCCGTTTCGGGTATCGCGAGGGCGAACACGCCGTTCATGTCGGTGACGCTTGAAGTGGTCGTCCGGCCGCCGACAATCGCCTGGACGACGGCCCCGGGAACCGGAACCCTGTCCTGTTCCGACATGCGACGGACGACCCCGGAAAATTCGAAGACCGGTGCATTTACCTGCAGGTCCAGCGTGCCTGAAATACCAGCTTCAACTGTCCATGTGGCCGGTGGAACCGAGGTGTCATTCGGCACGAACGTAAGCTGGTAGTCCCTGTCGGGGGCCATCTGGATTTCAAAGGCGGAACCAGTGCTGCCCGCGGATGTCGCGGCTTCGTGCCTGAATGAAAAACCAGGAATCCTGCCTTCCGCCTCGGCGAAAAGGCGGCCGGCGCCACGATACGCGGCTGCACCCGTGCCAGACGGGGGAATTACCTTCCCGACCAGGGTCGTCCTGGGTGTGACGGTCAGGTTCAGTCGGCCGGGTTCGATGCACGGGGCGTTGTTGAACTGGTCAGGGACGGTGGCCGAGCCGGGTGGCGGCTCGACGGCGACGACAATCGGTGTATCGGCCGGCATCGGCTTGAAACAGAATCCGTAACGGCTGCTGCAGACTTCACCGGTGTCGCAGTCCGAAACGACGGCGCAGGGCTGGAATCCGTCGAAATCGGGACCGGTCGCACCGACGTCGGGTCCGCACGACGCCATCGCCGCCATGGCGGATGAGCAGACGGCAAGCGTGGTGCGTGCGCGGCTCATGGGCATTCAACCTTGAGGCGGACCTGCCAGCTTACGTAAATGTAATCGACGGGAAGGATGCGGCCGCTTGCCTGGAAGTCGGCGGGCTCCTGTGAAACCACCAGTTCGATGGTGTGCGTCGAGCCGACCGGACCCAGGACATCCTTGAAGGCACAGGCGTTGAACTGGATGGTCTTCCAGGATTCGAAGGCCGGGGGCAGGGGCACGTTCGATTCCGGATAACCGACGTACCACTGGAAGTAAAGACCGTCCATGACTTCTTCGTCGGCCGACAGCGCGGCCGCCACGGAGAATTCGGTCACGGTGGAGGTCAGTTCCACGATCCTGTCGGGCGACGGCAGGACCTTCGAACGATCCAGCGTCGGGGCGTCAAGCGCGTCCACGCGTTCATGGATTTCGGTCGGGATGACGCAACCACCCATGCACGACAGCGCCAGGACGGTGGAAAGCACCATGCCGGTAAGCCGGGTCGGGTGCGGACGCGTGACCGTGGTTCGTGTATCCACTTTCAGCCCTCGCGGCCGGACTGGGTGCCGTCCGGATCGGTGATACGTTCCAGGTACCTGAAGATGGTCCTGACATCGACCCCGAGCGCCCGTGCCGTGGCCGCCTTGTTGTCGCCGTGACGCTTCAGCGCCTCCAGGACGTAACGCTGCTCGAAGTTGTCCCGGGCCGCGGCAAGCGGCAGCATTTCGCTGGTCGTGGCAACGGCGTCGAATTCAAGGGCGTCGACCCCGGCGGCCGGACCGTCGGCAAAAAGGACGGCCTTGCGGACCCTGTTTTCAAGTTCGCGGATGTTGCCCGGCCAGGACCATGTGTGCATCGCGGCGACCGCTTCTGTCGTGAACCGGTTGACAGGGCTCTTGAATTCGGTGGCGAACCGCTTCAGGAAATACTGGGCCAGCCGGTCGATGTCTTCCCCGCGTTCGCGAAGTGGCGGCAGCCTGACGCCGACGACGGCGATTCGGTAGTAAAGGTCCTCGCGGAAGCGTCCCGCCTTGATTTCGTCTTCGATGGTGCGGTTCGTGGCCGCGACCACCCGGATGTCGACCTGTTCGGGACGCGTGCCGCCGACCTTCTGGACCTGTCCGTCCTGGAGGACCCGCAGCAGCTTGACCTGCATGTGGATCGGCAGGTCCCCGATTTCGTCCAGGAACAGCGTGCCGCCCGAAGCGACGTGAAACTTTCCGGGCGTCGTGGTGACTGCGCCGGTGAAAGCACCCTTCACATGGCCGAACAGTTCGCTTTCGATAAGGTTTTCCGGGATTGCGCCGCAGTTGATTGCCACGAAGGGTTTGCTGGCGCGATGGCTGCGGGCATGGATTTCACGGGCGATCAGTTCCTTGCCGGTCCCCGTTTCGCCGGTGACCAGGACCGGTACGTCGGTCGGGGCCACGCGGGAAACGCGATCGAAAACTGCCCGCATCCCGTCGCACGACCCGATCAGCGCGCCGAACCGCGAGACTTTGACTTCTTCGCGCAGGGCGTCGCGGTCCCGCTTCAGGGAATTGATCAGCATCACGTTGCTGACGATTGACGCGGCCAGCGCGGCGTGGACGGTCAGGGTCCGGAACGTGACTTCGTCGAACAGGTCTACCACCCGATCTGTTCCCAGGTACAGCACCCCAAGCACTTCGCCGGCGGACTTCAGCGGTATGCACATCACCGACGCCAGTTTCAGGTTCACGACGCTGGTGGCCGATGAAAAGTCCTTGTTGGTGGCCGCGTCCTTGACCAGTTGCGGCTCGCCGTTCTGGAGCGCCTTGCGGACGATGCTTTCCGAAAAAAGAACAGCGTCGTCCGGCAGTTCGTGCATGCCGACGTTGCGGGCGACCTTCACGACCGGGGAATCCGATTCGATGAAGATGATGAATCCCTTCGACGCGTGGCTGATGGCGATGGTTTCGTCCAGCAGCATTTCCAGGCAGCGGTCCAGGTCGGTCGTTTCCATCAACCTGCGGCCCAGGCTGGACATCGATTCAAGGGCGCGCAGCGCTTCGTTTTCGCGGCCCGCCGCGTCGCGCATGGTGAATTCGTCGGGCGCGTAAAGCATCGTGACCGACCCGAGCCTGATTAAGTCAAACGGTTCCAGGACGGTCATCTTCGTCTTGTTGCCGTTGACCAGGACTTCGGCCTTCGGGTCCATGGGCAGGACGCGGTGCGACTGGCCGTCAAGGATCAGTTCCGCATGCACGTCCTTCAGGCCCGGCAGCGGCAGGGAAATGTCGCATGCCTCGTCCCGGCCGATCATGGTGGAGCGGCGGAACAGGGGGAATTCCCGGATTGGCTGCGACGGACTGAAGACGACGATTCTTGCCACTTTCGCGACCCCTCACCTGACCATGTGGAAACAGAGGCCAACCCCGTCGGGCGCGCCCTGCGCGGACGGGGATGAAACCGGGCATGGAACCAGCTTGTAAGACCTTGATTCGGGGACAAAGTCCATGAACGCGTCGACGATGCCCCAGATTGCGACCGCGACAAACGCGCCGAGCCCGACGTACTGGACGATGCGCAGCTTCCTGGCCGATTCCGCGTCGTCCGGCGAATACATCCCGTCGTCGCCGCGAAGCGATTCCGCGCCGGCCCAGCCGCCGATATTCATGCCAAGGAAAACCAGTTCGCCGGTCAGGAAAAGCGCGCCCTTGGTGGTCTTGCCGTTCACGAACTGACCGACCCCGAACGGCACAAGCATCGGTATTTTCGACCGCTTCGTGATTTCTTCGACCCTCATCATGCAGTCGGCTTCGTTTTCGAGCCTCGCCTGTTCCGGGTCCAGGATGTGAAGCTCGATCAGGCGCAGTTTCAGTGACTGGAACTGGTTGATCAGTTCAGCGGGATAGAAGAACGAATCAAGTTCGTGAAGCGGGGCCTGCGTCAGCAGCGCGGTGAATTCTTCTTCCATCCTGGTGCGGTTGCCAAGCCAGAAGTAACAGGCGGCCAGGTATTCGCGCGCCTTGATCTGCCGCGCCGGGTCGTTTATCTGGATTTTCGGGTAAAGAAGCGCTTCCAGCTTGGTCGCGGCGCTTTCGTAGTCCTGGAAGCGGAAGGTATTTTCGGCGTCCGCGAAGTCATCGTCGGCCTTGTCGGCGAACGCCGGGACCGGGGACGCAGTGAGGGCCGCCAGCACGACGAGCATCGTGATTGTGCGCCCCTTCATGGCTGAACCAGCTTGTTTCCCGCGAAAGTATAGCATCCATGTGAGCGTCGCGCGCATTTCATATTCCCGTTTCACGCGCGGACGGGCCTGCGCTAGAATGCCGGGGTCGCAGTTTACCGGGGTGACGCAATGAAGGTCGGGATATTCGCTTTTGGGGCAGCGGTGCTGTTCTTCCAGGTCGCATACGCACAGGAACAGCCTGCGGCGGAGCCGACCCCCGCGGTTGTCGAAGAACTGGCGCCCGCGGTTGTCGAACCGGCGCCAGTGGTTGCAGAGCCCGCGGTAGTAGTGGCGGAGGAGCCTGCGGCAGTAGCGGAAGAGCCTGCGGCAGTCGCGGTGGAACCCGTCCCCGAGCCTGTTCCTGTCCCTGACACTGTCCCTGAACCTGTCCCTGCGGTCGTCGAACCGGCGCCAGTGGTGGCGGAACCCGCGCCCGCTGTCGCGGAACCCGTCCCTGAGCCTGTTCCTGTGCCTGACCCCGTTCCTGTCCCTGACCCCGTCCCCGTCCCCGTCCCTGACCCTGTGCCCGAACCTGCCCCTGTCCCCGAACCTGTCCCCGTCCCTGAACCTGTCCCAGCCGAACCCGCGCCAGTCGCGGCGGACCCCGCGCCCGCCGTCCCTGACCCCGTTCCTGTCCCTGACCCTGTCCCTGAACCTGCCCCTGCCCCCGCTCCCGCCCCCGCCCCTGAACCGCCGCCGCCCGCGGCCATCCCGGTCGTTGGCGATGACATGCTTGCCGTTGCAAACGACATCTGCGCGAAGGTCGACAACGTCGATGCGATCATGAAGCTGGACACGTTTGTCGGGCCCGGGATCGACGCCAGGATTGGAATCGGCATGTATCGCGATGCGCTGGCGCTGGTCGAGGCATATTCACGTTGTTTCCTGCGGGTCGATGTTGCGGGCACACCGGCCGCGCCGATCCGTGACAGGCTTGGCAGGCTGTCCTGTTCGCTTCCCTTCAGCATTCTTCGCGCCGACGGCAGCGTGGACCCGGACGCGGCGTCGCGCGGCTTCGGCATGTGTCCCGCGCCGGCGGTTTTTGACGGTGGCGACCGGGACGAATACCAGCGCTGGTTCGATCACGTCTGGAATTATCTTGAACTGGCGCGCATGGTGGCCGAGCCCGCTGATTATGTCAGGGCCGGCGTTGAATACCTGGGGCGCGTGCGTGCATCGGGCGTGGCGTCCGGCGATGGAAATGAAGACGTCCTGGCGTGGCGCGTCGCGATGGCCGCCGTCGTTTCAGGGAACATCGATTCGGCCGTGTCGGCGTTCGGTGGCCCGTCTTCCGCATGTACGTCCCTGAACCTGTTCATGCTGGACCCCGCTTTCCCGGGCGGTGTGCGGGAGCAGGACCCGGTCATGTCCGCCCTGGCCGGTCGCGCGACGTTCGATTCGGTATTCCCGGCGCTGGCTCCCGGGGTGCTGCGTCACGGACGCGACTGCGGGATCATCGGTGTCGCCGCGGGCGTTGCCATACGGGCACTGGATTCGTCCGATGTTTCCGCGTTGGTGGCGGACGGTCGGACCGGTGATCTTGCCCTTGCGCTGTCCGCGGCGCCGGTCGGGTTCAAGCTGCCGGGCGATCCGGCGGCCAGGATAACGGTGCTGGAAAAGGCGCTGGCTCTGCTGGACGAATTCCCTGTCACGCGCGGATTCCGCCGGTGCGAGCTTGGCCGGGCCCTGCTGGACGCCGGTCGTCATTCGCAGGCCGACGATCAGTTCGCTATCGCAAGGGGTGAACTTCCTGAACCTGAATGGAAGCTGGCTTACGCCGGGCGTTTCATGGTTGCCCTGGACCGCCCCGGCGCGCTGGTTTCCGATTCCGCGCTTGCCGCGCGAAACCTGTTCGCCGCTGGCGCGTCCGCCGACGAACTGGTGGCCCTCGTGCAGGGCCTGATGCCCGGCAGGCCCCGCGCCGATGCAGTCGAGGCGATGTTCCGCGCGGCGTTTGCCACTTCGGACCAGGCCGTGGCAGTGGTCGCGGACGTCGTGGTCACGATACTGGACACGTGGCCGGGAAGTCCCGAAGCGTCGCGCTGCGTGGCGCTGGTCGACGAATACGGCGCTCTTGATGGCGATCCCGAAGTCGCGGCGTCCTGGCTGCTTTTGAAGACGCGTCACGAAATTGTGGCGGGCGACGCGAAGCGCGGTTTCCTCACGCTGGACATGGCGCTGAAGTCTATTTCCGCCGAAACGCCGGTGGCCAGGGACACGGCCCTGCCCAGGCTGGTTTTCTGGATGCTTGAAAACGGGAAGCCTGACGAGGCCGTGGGTATCGTGAACCGGGCCGTCAGGTCCGGCGCGGTTTCGGGGGCGGTCGTCGCGTCGGCTGCAAGGCTGGCCAATGACAAGGGGTTCGCGAAGCAGGCCGGTGCGCTGTTCCGCACGGCCCGCACCATGAAGACGCTTGATGCCGCCGACTGGCTGGCGATCGCGTCGGTGGCGGTCCGCCTGAAGAACGTGCAGGCTGCCGGCGAGGCGGTCGGCCGTCTTGGACCGGAAGAAGACTGGGGATACATGGAACGCATGGTCATGGGCCGTTATCAGCTCCTGAAGAAGGACTACGGGCAGGCGGCCGTCGAATTCGGCAGGGCCGTCGAAATGGGGCAGAACCACCCCGAAGCCGCTGCGTTGCGGGGCGTCGCGCTGATGATGAAGGGCGACGCGGCTGCCGCGGAAGCCGACTTCCGCGCGGTGCTGGCGGTTTCCGGTCCCGCGGCCGACACACTGGCGCGGCTTGCCTGGTCCGTCTTTGATCAGGGCCGGTTCCAGGAGGCGGCCGGATTGTTCGCCGCGGCCCTGTCTTTCAATCCTTCCGAAGCCGATTACCTCGTCGGCCGGGCCCTGGCCCTGTTCAGGGGCGGGGACCTGGAATCGGCGCGCGCTTCGTGGAATCTGGCGGTTGCCGCGCAGCCGCTGTTTTCAAAGGGGCCGGTCATTGCCGAAAACGCCGGATACCGTTACTCCGCGGCCCAGCGCAAGGCGTGGATTGACATGCGGCTGGCCATGGGCAAGCGCCAGTCGAAGGGGGCCAGATGACGACGGGCCGCGTCGCGGGACGGTTGTCCGGAAGGTTTTCGCATGCGGTGCTGCTGGCGGCGTGTCTTGCCGCGACCGCGTGTTCAAGAACGCCTGAAAATCCACCTGAACCATTGCGGGATGGGCCGGACATCGTGACCCTGCGAATTGTGTCGACCAACGACATTCACGGGGCGCTGACGCCGACGCTGGCGTCCGATTTCGCGCTGAATCCCGATCCCGTGACCTCCGCGCGGCTTGGCGGCGTCGATTTCCTGGCCGGAACCATCGCGAAAATCAGGGCGCAGGCCCCGGACAAGACGATCGTCGTCGACGCGGGCGACTGCTCGCAGGGCGATTACGCCGTGAACGCGTCTGAAGGCATGTTCTGCGCGTCGTTTTTTAACGCGGTTGGTTACACGGCCCGGACCATCGGCAACCACGAATTTGATTACCTTGACGTCGGGCAGGACGAACCCTTGATCGACCCGCGGGGCGCCTTGAAGAGGGCGGCAGCCGCGGCGAAACAGCCTATCGTGCTGGCTAACGCGCACCTTGAAGACGGCTCGCCGGTGGTGGCCGCGTTCCGGGAATTCGCGATTGTCGATGTGGCCGGGGTCAAGGTCGGTTTCACGGGGATTATCACCCCTTCGACGCCGACCGTGTCGCGCAGGGCCGGAAGCGTCGGTGTTGTGTTCGAACAGCCGGTCGACGCCCTGCGGCGCGTGTTGCCGAAGATGAGGGCGGCGGGTGCGACAGTCGTGATCGTCCTGACCCACCTGGGCGGCGTGTGCCAGGGGCGGGCGGACGACAAGGTTCTGCCGGGCGCGCCTCCGTGCGCACTGAACGGGGAATTGGCCGCGATCCAGGCGGCGTTCACGCGTGACGACATCGACCTGGTATTTTCCGGTCATGACCACGTCGTGCTGCGGGGCGACGGGCCTGTCATCCCGGTCGTTGAAAATCCGGGGCAGGGCGTGTCGGTCGGGTTGGTGGAAATCGATGTCGACCGCGCGACCGGCAGGCGCGTCGGGGACGCCAGGGTTCTGCCCCATGTGCCCGTCTGTCCGCCGGACTTCCCGGGCGCCGTGGTGTGCAAAGGGTCGTGGCCGGGTTACATCGGCCCGGTCGAAGCGGACCAGGCGGTCGCGGGGCTGCGCCGCGCGACGGAAGAACTTGTCGCGGCCGAATGTGCCGACGTGGTGGCGACCGCGACCGCAGACATCACGTTCTATCGCGGCACCGAACCGCCGCTTGCCCTGCTGGCCGTTGACCTGCTGCGCGAACTTGGTGTCGCGCCCGACGGGAAGGGGCGGGGTGCCGACGCGGTCCTGGCCTTCATGAATCGTGGTTCGACCCGCGGCAGCCTTGCGGCCGGGCCGGTAACCATGTGCGACATCGCCCGGGTGTGGCCGTTTACCGACCCGCCGGTCGCGGTGACGCTGACCGGGCAGGAAGTCATCGACATGATGACGTTTTTAGTTGACGACGTGAAAAAGGCCCCGGTCATTTCGGGTTTCAAGGTGTCGCGGGTGGATCGCGGGCCGCTGACGCTTACGCTGGACGACGGCAGGCCGGTCGCGCCGGAAAAGGCATACCGGCTGGTCACGACTAAGTACCTCCAGGAGGGCGGCGATCGCATGGACGAGTTCTTTGCGCGCATTCCCGCCGACCGCTTCGAAGCGATGCCGCTCGCCAGTTACCGGGATGCTTTCGTGACCCTGCTGCGCGCGCGCGGCCGGGTGTCGCCACCGGACAATCCGCGTTACACAGGGGTCACCAGGGAGTGACAGGGGTTGCGTGATGTCCATCCGGATTCCGTTGTGTTTCGATCATCACAATCATTTCAGCCTGTACACGGCCCTGATGGAATGTCCCTCGCTTGATGCCGTGCACGCGAAGCGCGATGCCCTGGAATTGATCGCGGGACTGCCCGCGGGGCGTCCGAACCTTGTCACCGGCTGGCACAGCGATCGTTTCATGCTGGAAAGGCGGGATCTTGAAGGTATGCCGCCGGTTGCGGTGCTGAATTTCTGCCTGCACGGGTATGTGATGAATTCGGACGCCGCCAAAATGGCCGCGGCGGCCGGTTTCCCGGTCGAACCGGTCACCCCGCTGGACGCGGAGCGCCTGATGCCTGGTGTGCTGGAATACTTCGGCAGTCACGTCGCGCGGCGTCCGGGGGCGGCGGATCGGTTCGTTTCGGAAATGCGTGCCGCGGGCCTGTACGGCGTTGAAGACATGCTTTTCGTCCCGGGCGGCGAGTGGCCGTGTGACGCGGGATTCAAGGTGCTGGGCTGGGCGACCCCGGCGGGGGTTGAAGCCAGGGGCGGGGCAGGGGATAAGTGCCCGGCGCCTGCCGGCGGTTTCCGCGGGATCAAGCTGTTCACGGACGGCGCGGTCGGCGCGCGGACGGCGGCAATCGGGGCCGGTTATATCGGACATGGCGAAGCGGTGCTGACTTACGGCGACGATGAACTGCTGGAAGCGATTTGTCGCGGGCTTAAAACCCCGGTCGGGGAAGGCCTGCTGGCCGTGCACGCGATCGGCGACCTGGCGGTCGGGCAGGTGCTTCGTGCCGTGGCGCTGGCCGCGGCCATGCAGGGGATGCCGGCCGACCCGGGCCGCCGCGTGCGCATCGAACACGCGCAGTTCATCACGCCGACCCAGGCGA